>VAPB011220885.1_pt1 | contig 12239 bp, 13 predicted proteins | sample 3395101 | NCBI WGS metagenome assembly VAPB01 (sample SAMN08290433, study PRJNA428436) | hydrothermal vent metagenome | isolation source: Deep-sea hydrothermal vent chimney | place: Indian Ocean: Southwest Indian Ridge | reverse complement strand
TGGAACGGGAATCCAGTCATAAACCGGCCGGTTTCCGGACAAATATTCTAATCTGCATCGGCTCGACAATGATGATGATTCTGTCCGGGCTTCTGCTCGAGGGTCAGGAGAGTGGCGGTGATTTCACAAGAATCGCTGCGGCCGTCATAACCGGAATGGGCTTTATTGGCGCAGGCTCGATCATCCAGGCAAGAGGAATGGTTTTGGGACTCACCACCGCGGCCACGTTGTGGGCTGTTGCAGGTTTAGGTCTGGTTATCGGAGCCGGATTTTTTATCATAGCCCTTATCTATGCGGCTGTGATCATACTGACGCTGATTATTTTCCGCGTATTTGAGGACCGGTTTCTTACAAAAATTCTTTACCGTTATCGTTTAAAGACAGCGGCCCCGATGCAGGTGATAATAGATGTGAAAAAAATCGCTTTTCGCGAGGGCATCAAATTTAAAGAGATCAAGTACAAAAAAGAAGAAAAGATAGCTTTGATATCATTGGCTTTTCCATCCACAGAGGAAAGCGAACAGAAGTTTCACCAGGGCCTTATCAATCACAATGACATCACCGAGATTACTGTTGACTGAAACACCTCTTCTCGTCGCAACCACAAATCAGGGGAAAAAAAGAGAGATTGATGTAGAACTCTCAGAGTTTCCCGTTCGCATTTTTTCTCTGGCCGATCTCAAAATCTTTGAGTCTTTTCCGGAAACAGGAGAAACCTTTCTGGACAACGCAAGAGGGAAGAGTCTTTTTTATAGTCAAAAATGGGAGGGGATCACGCTGGCCGAAGATTCAGGCTTGGAAATTGAATATTTAAACGGAGCTCCTGGTGTTTTATCGGCACGATTTTCAGATCCGGGCGCCACGGACAAAAAAAACAATGACAAAGTCTTAACGTTGCTTGAGCAGGTCCCGGATAATAGAAGGAATGCCAGGTTCGTCTCGTTTATGGTCCTTTCTCAAAAAGGTTTTGTGATCACCGCGCTTGAAGGATGGGTGGAAGGAATCATCACGAGAGAGAGGAGAGGAGAAAACGGATTTGGCTATGATCCGCTCTTTTTTTATCCGCCTCTCAATAGGACATTCGGACAGCTTTCCGATAAAGAAAAAAATAAGGTCAGCCACCGTGGCCGAGCTCTTTTGAAGCTTAAAGCCTTTCTCAAGGATTATTTAGGGATCAACCCCTGATTTTAGAGGCTGATCCCTAGTTATAATCCATGCCAAGAACGTTGTCGTTTGTAAAGATGTTTAGACCGTAATCCGATCCTTAATCGAATCAAAGATCTTTTCGCCGATGCCTTTGACCTTCAACAGATCCGTTGTGCTCTTGAATTTTCCGTTTTCCTTGCGGAAGTCGATAATTCTCTGAGCGACTTTTTCTCCAATCCGGGGCAGTTCCTGAAGCTCGGTCAGTGAAGCGGTGTTGATATTGATCTTCTTTGCTGTTGTCTGCGCTGCATAGCTCTCAAACGGAACAAAGGCCGTCAAAGCAACCGCCAGAACGATACTCAAGACCATACCTTTAACCAAATAGTTTTTCATGTGAACCTCCTATCACCAAAGGAAATGCAACTTTCGGACCAATTTAGTAAAACGTGTATCCTATTTAATTTCAATGTGTTATGGATCAATCAATTTGCGGATGTGTGAATTCACGTTGACACCTCCCCCATGCAATTGTCAACTCTTGTTGCGTTATGAAAGCCTGGCCTTATTCTTTGTTAAGAGCGGGGATGGGATTTGCGGTAGACCTCTAGGAGCCGTTTGAGGTCCACGTGGGTGTATTTTTGAGTTGTGGCCAAGCTTTCGTGGCCGAGAAATTCCTGAATCGCACGAAGATCCGCGCCGCGGCTCAAAAGGTGGGAAGCAAAGGAGTGGCGGAGGGAGTGTGGGCTGATCTTCCGCCTCATGGCTGAAGTCTCGATATGCTTATCGACAATCCGCTGAACCGACCGCGTCGTCAGCCTTTCTCCGCGGTAGTTGAGAAACAGCGCCTTCTCATCGATATTCCCTTCAAAGATAAACACCCTTGCCCGCATATAATTTTTAAGACTGTCTTCCGCCATCCTGCCAAAAGGAACAATCCTTTCCTTTTTTCCCTTTCCCATCACCCTGATGAGCCGCTCCTTGAAACTGACATCTTCCAGGCTAATTCCGACCAGCTCACTGACACGCAGACCGGTGGCATAGAGAAGCTCCAGGATTGCCCTATCCCTTAAGTCCAAGGGCCTGTCGGACTGAGGAAGATCCAAAAAGACTTCGACCTCAGCTTCCGACAAAAAAGAAGGGAGATATTTGTCCTGCTTAGGTGTGGCCACCACTTTGGCGGGATTATCATTTATCCACTTCATCCGAATGCAGTACTGGAAAAAAGACCGCATGGCAGCCAGTTTGCGCGCCACCGTCGATTTTTTGAGCTCTTTTTCATAGAGAGTCGCCAGAAAAGAACGCAAAACAACATTGTCCACCATGGTCAAGGAGACTTTCTTTTCGCCCAAAAACAGCGACAGTTGGTGGAGATCGCGCCTGTAGCTGTCGATCGTATGGGGCGAGGCGTTTTTTTCGTGTTTGAGAAAGGAAAGAAATTTACTGAGCTCTTTATCTATACTCATATTCATAAAAACTGCCGCCACCTGTCATTGCGGGCAAAGCGTGGCAATCTCTTTGTGGAGATCGCCACGTCGCAAGGCGACTCGCGATGACATCTAAGTCTACAACTAGCATTGACAAGCATATGGATTATTCTTTATTTTTCTCCCAGATCTTTTCGTTTTCAGTGTCTTCCTTGTAGCTGCATCCTTCCTTGCCGCAGTAGAAATGAGGCTGACCATTTATCGGACTTTTCTTGAGCACAAATTTCCGGTCGCATTCGGGACAGGGCCGGTCCACGGGTTCATCCCATGTGGCATGTTTACATTTGGGAAAACTGCTGCACCCGTAAAAGATTCTCCCCTTCCGCGTCTTCCTCTGTACAAGCGTTCCATCGCAATCTTCTTCAGGACATTTAATCCCTGTGTCCTTTTTTTCACTTTTTATATATTTACATTCGGGATAGTTTGAACAGGCCACAAAGGGTCCGTATCGCCCATGGCGCTGAACCAGCTTGGATCCGCATTTCGGGCAGTCCTCATCGAGTTCCTTTGCCTCTTTTTTCTGCATGCTCTCCTTGAACATACAATCCGGGTATCCCGAGCACGCCCGAAAACGGCCAAACCGCCCTTCCTTGATCACAAGTTTTTTTCCGCAGTCGGGGCACTTTTCCTCAAGCGGAATCCCCGTACCTCGCACCCCTTCGCCCTCTCCCGCTTCTTTTAAGTCTTTCTCGAGGAGCACATAGTACGACTTTAAATATTCAAGCCAATCCTGTTCCCCCTCGCTAATGAGGTCCAGTTTTTCCTCCAGATTGGCCGTAAATTTGAACTCCATAAGATTCGGAAAGTTTTTGATCAGATAGCTGTTGACAAAAAGACCAACCTCAGTAGGAATAAACTTGCCCTTTTCCCGCACAACATAATCACGGCTCTGGATAGTGGCAATTATGGGCGCATAGGTGCTGGGCCGCCCGATTCCTCTAGCTTCGAGCTCTTTGACCAGACTGCCCTCTGTGTAGCGCGGCAGAGGCTGAGTGAAGTTCTGTTTGGATTCGAGATCCAAAAACTCAAGCTTCTCGCCGGGCAAAGCTTTGGGCAGGAGGTTATTGTCCTTCTCTTCCTTCTCGTCTTTGTCCTCAATCTCGCTTTTTTTGGGGGATAGAACCAAAAAACCATCAAATTTAATCACTTCCCCCTTGGCCTTCAGCAGATATTTTCCCGCACTGATATCAAAAACGGTCTCCTCGATCTCGGCAGGATTCATCTGAGAGGCCACAAACCGCTTCCAAATCATAGAATACAGCCTAAACTCCTCATTTGTCAGATAGGATTTGACCGTTTCAGGGGGGCAGTCAAACGATGTGGGCCGGATGGCCTCGTGGGCATCTTGAGCTTTCTTTTTGTTTTTATAAACACGTGGTGTCGCCGGCAGATACTTCTCCGAATACGTTTTTGTTATATACTCCCGCACGCTACCGACAGCTTCATCGGACACGCGGAACGAGTCTGTTCTCATATAGGTAATCAACCCAACCAAACCCTTATCTCCAATCTCGAGTCCCTCGTAGAGCTTCTGTGCAACGGACATGGTTTTTCTGACCGGAAACCGAAGCTGGCGGAAACAGTCCTGCTGCAGAGTGCTTGTGATATAGGGCGGACTGGGGTTCCTTTTTTTGTCTTTGACCTGCACATCATCGAGTGTATAAGTCAGAGAATTCAGCTCTGTGACAATGGACTGAGCCTTTTCCCCATCTTCAATTTTGGCCTTTTTCCCATCGATTTTGACCAAATTTGCCTTAAATTCCGGTGGATTCTCCGCTTTGAGGTTTGCCAGTATCGTCCAGTACTCCTCGGCCACAAAATCCCTAATCTCCTGCTCCCTCTCACAGATTAGGCGCACCGCTATGGACTGTACACGCCCCGCACTCAGTCCCCGGCCGATCTTTTTCCAGAGCAGAGGACTGATGAGATATCCCACTAAACGGTCCAGGATCCGGCGTGTCTGCTGGGCCTTTATCTTTCCCTGATCGAGCTGCCCGATATGGTCGAAGGCTTCCTTGACGGCACTCTTTGTAATCTCGTGGAAAAGCACGCGGAAGATATTAGAGTTGTAGTCTTCCAGAACGGACTGTAAATGCCAGCAGATGGCCTCCCCCTCTCTGTCCGGATCGGCCGCAAGATAGACCGAGCTGCTGGCTTTCGCCGCTTTCTGGAGGTCTTTGACCACATCCTCTCTATTAGCAATAATCTTAAACTCAGGCTGAAAGTCATTTTCGACATCCACGCCAAGTTTGCTTTTGGGAAGATCTCGGATATGTCCTACTGACGATCTCACATCATAATCTCCGCCGAGATAGAGGCCCAACGTCTTTGCTTTTGCCGGTGATTCGACAACCACTAGATTTTTCGCCATTACAATTTCCTCAAAAAGTATTTTCCAGGCAACTGGATAATAAGTCCTTTTAATTCTAAATTCAAGAGTGAAGACAAAGCTTCTGAAACAGAGAAATCACAGCTGACTAAAAGTTCATCTATATGCTTTTCCTTATCCAAGGTCAACCGCGCATATATTTTTGTCTCTTTTTCATTGAGTTTGGGGACTTCCTCCCCCAGTTTTTTCTTCCTTGAGAGAAGCTCCTCCTTTAAGGGAGAGGAAAGCTCTTCCACCACATCTTCCCAGCTCTCTACCGCTTTGGCACCATCCTTTATCAGCCAGTTTGTTCCCTGACTGAGGTTGGATGTGATATTTCCGGGAACAGCCATCACCTCCCTGTTCTGTTCCAGTGCCAACCGTGCCGTAATCAATGATCCGCTCCTCTTTGTGGCCTCGACAACAACAGTGGCCAGAGACATGCCGCTGATAATACGGTTGCGCTGTGGAAAATGAGGCGGAGCCGGATAGGCATCGAGCGGAAATTCTGTAATCACTGCGCCCTTCTCTGCTATAGTATTTATTAATTTTTTGTTTTCCGGGGGATAGATATCCTTGAATCCAGATCCTAAAACAGCCACTGTTTGTCCCTCTTTTAAAGCACCCCAATGGGCAATCGAATCGATACCTCGGGCCATTCCGCTGACGACTACTAATCCACACGCAGTCAGATCCCGTGCCAATCTGTCGGCCACAGCCCGTCCATAAGTCGTTGGTTTTCTGGCTCCCACGATGGAAACAGAGGGTTCCTTCAACACCTCCACACGGCCTGCACAAAAGAGAACAAACGGAGGATCGAAGGTTTCCCTTAGAGTTGCCGGATAATCACGGTCCTCCAGAGTCAGGAAAGTATATCCTTTTCGTTGGCACCATTCAACATCTTTTGCAGCCAGGTCCAGATTCTTTTGTGACGTAAATTCTTTCGCCATTTGGGAGTTGACACCCAAAGCGATAATCTCTCTGGGAGAGGCAAGGCGGGCCTTGTGGATGGATGAAAAATGTTTGTAAATTTTTTCCGCCGATTTTAAATCCTTGGCGAAAATCCGGTTGAATGCGATCCAGTCTATTATGCTGTAACTATTCTTCACTTAAGACAATGCGCCGGAGGGATAGCAAAGATCGGGATGCTGCTATAGGAGATGACCTTTTCGGTTGTGCTTCCAAGAAAAAACCGTTCCAGCTTGCTGTGCACACATGTAGAGATAACGATCATGTCGAATTTCTGGGTGTCGGCATAGTCGACAACACCGAGCGAGGCATTGATGGCTCTGTAGACATCTTCCGTTACACGGATATCCTCTTTCTCCGATGTTTTTCGTCTCTTGAGCCTTTTGAGGACGGAATCGAACATGTCGTCCAAGACACGGGGGGAAAATTCGTAGTCATGGAGCTCCAGCACATGGAGGAGTGTGATGTCGGAGTCCAGCCCCTTGGCCAGTTTCCATGCGAAATCCCTTTCCACCTCTTCCTGTTTGGAAAAATCTGTAGGCACAAGGATTTTCTTGAAGGCGGGTTTTCCGGTTCTCTTCTTGGTCAGGAGGATGGGAACTGTAGAGTTTCTCAGAACTTGGTTAGCGACGCTTCCTATAAAGAGTTTTTCTATGGCTGAGGTGCCTCTTTTCCCCATGATGATCATGTCAACTTTCTTTTTCTCGGCGGTCTCGATGATCCTCTTGGAAGCATTGCCCTCAAGGACGATGCTTTTGAATTCGAACCGCTGTTTTTTCTGGAGTGCGGTAAGTTTGCGTTCGGCATCCTTTTTCATCGACGTGAGCCGTTTAGTGAGTTCGCTTTTGATGACGGCTGTCATGCTGTAGAGGGTTGGTGAGAAATCGGAGACAACATGCAGGGCTATCAGTTTGGCATTGAATGTCTTGGCAAAGTGTTTGGCATAGACAAAGGCTTCTTGTGCTTCATCCGAAAAATCTGTGACCCAAAGAATTTTTTTCAAGAAAACGCCCATTTGATTCTCCTCTTCAAAACTTTTTTCACGGTATCACAAATATTTTATCAGGATCATGGAAAAACACAAGGAAAATGCCCTCAGCACATTAATAGACGCACAACAACAGCTTTTTGTGTCACCTCATGTCATCGCGAGCGAAGCGTGGCGATCTTTTCTCCTCCGTCATTACGAGGAGCAAAGCGACGTGGTAATCTCAATATGAGATTGCTTCGCTTCGCTCGCAATGACATGTACGTACTTCGCCCTCGCAATATTATAGAGTTACCAGCTGATCGAAAACTGGAGCCGCTCTCCCTGGGCTACTCCGAAATTATCAACAAACAGAGTGGGCACGGCAATGAGATAATTCGCCTTCTTCTGGTATTCCCGCCGCCGGCCAGAGTTGATATATCTTCCCTTTGGGACATTAAAAGCATTATAGGGGATCCATGTCACCCAGGTCGTGTTGAGTCCTTGGGGAGGGATGTCGTAGACTGCGGTTCCACAGGCCACGTACCCATCCGGATCCATGTAGTTCTGGTCAACGCTGAGGACCGAGTTCCCCTGCCGGCCTCCCCCCAGATCACTGTAGAAATGAATGGCCACCTGGTTCTTGTAACCAAGGCTGGGGGGGATAAACAGGGTACCGGTAAATTTCATGAAGTATCCCAAATCAGGTTGGTCAGGAAAGTTTGTGTTGTGCTCTACATTCGTTACAGTTAAGACGGCTTCCCGGGACTGAGGGGTCGTCCGAGGCCGGGGATCGGGTTGGGGAGCCGGTGTATTCAAAGCATCCTTAACCACATAGCCCTCGTTGACAACTCTGTGGAAGTGAGTGTAATCCACCCAACAGAACCCATTATCAGCCCAGTCCTGGCCCCATGAATTGAGGAGTCTGAATGCCTGGTACTTATCGCTGTATCCCACAACAACCATGGCATGTCCTCCGATGGCCTCCCCTATGGAATTCCAGATAGTCCTAGCTGGGTGTTTTATGAAGGCTCTGTCTACTTTGGCTCCGACGATGATTGGGTATCCGGCGTGAAGATGGGCCTTGATCTCCTTTGTGTCCCGGATGTTGACCTGGCGCCAGAAGTCGATCCTGTATTTTCTGGCCTTCTGTTTAAGCGAAGCGGATGGTTTTGAGATGAAGTCGTTCTGATTGTATGGCATGTCCGCCCAAGTCACAGCCCCTTGATTGGACAATATGTTGAATGCATCGATGAAATAAGTGGGAATATTTTGTCCCGAGTTGATCTGGTTGTAGATGAAAGCGGGGCTGAACACCCTGTTGGCAGATATTCGCCCATCCTGGACATAGGGAATGCCCTCTTCCATTCGTTCCTGGTAGCTTTTGACGGCATAGGCAACAGCCCAAGCCACACAGCTATTCTGTTTTCCCTGGTGTCCGGGAGGGGGCATGTATTGAGAGAGGTCCACAGAGTCCGGGAGTTCATCCCCGGAATAGGGGGTAAATGCCAGCGGAACTCCCCGCAATTGGTCCGGCGTTGCCAGTTTCAGCCCCATGAAGTGTTCTTCTTCGACCTGTCCAGAGCTTGGGATTGTTAAGAACAGGGCCATTGTCAGAAGAATAGCTAATAAAACTTTGGATTTTGAGATCACGTTCCTTCTCCTTCGGTTTTAAGACTCATTCGGCTTTATTATCAAGTAGCACAAGGAAAAATGATTGTCAAATGGACATCGCGGCCCTTAATCCATAAGCCCATTCACCCTATGTCATCGCGAGCGTAGCGTGGCGATCTTTACAAATGAGATTGCTTCGTCATTTGATTCCTCGCAATGACAATGCCTTCAAGTCACCACGAGAAATTCATTGCAACCGACAGGGGAATCCCCTATATTATGTGGGACATATCATGCTTAAAAAGAATCACTTCAAGCTATTATTCGGCCTACTGCTCGGCGCTACATTCATGTATTTTGCCTTCAGGAAAGTGGATTTTTCCCAGATGGGGGATGCCTTCAAGCGCGCCAACTACTGGTATCTCCTACTCGCTGTTTTTTTTATCTTTTTCAGCCACTGGATGCGGGCCATCCGCTGGCATTATCTGATGGCCCCCATACAAAAAGTTAAAACCAGACACCTTTTCACCGCAATTATGATCGGATATATGGCCAACACGTTTACACCCGCACACCTTGGTGAATTTTTGCGGGCCTATGTTCTCAGCAAAAAAAATCAGGTCAGAACAAGTTCGGTATTTGGAACAATCGTCATCGAACGGATCATCGATGTGATCACCCTGCTCTTTCTTATGGCGCTGACATTTGTGGTATTTCCTTTCCCAGCTTGGGTGTCAACAAGCGGTTATTTGATGTTTGCCGGAGTTGTGATATTGCTCGTCCTTCTTATCGTAATGAAAAAGAATAGCGATGTGTTTTTACGCATTTTAGATAAGATTCTCAAGCCACTGCCAAAGAAAATTTCATTAAAAATCTCATCAAAAGTGGGTGGACTGCTCCACTCGTTCCTCGATGGGGTGGTAGGCCTTAAGAACTGGCGCCATTATGTGATTACATCCATTTTATCTCTTCTCATCTGGGCCTGTTACGGGGCCATCCTCCAGGTGCATTTTTACGCTTTTGACTTTGTCTCCCAATACAATCTTCCATGGACAGCCACATTGGTTGTCCTAGTGATCACCACCATCAGCGTGATCGTCCCTTCATCTCCCGGCTACGTCGGCACGTACCACTGGCTCTGCCAGCTGTCGCTGGGTTTGTTCGCGGTCCCAAAAAGCGAAGCCTTAACATTGGCATTTGTTTTGCACGGAATAAACTTTATTCCGGTTCTGATAGTGGGATTGATTTTAGCGAGTATAGAGGGAGTCAGTCTCTCTAAACCTCCCCAAACCTCACTTGCCGAGGAGGATAGAACTCTGAGTGAAGAAGGTTCCGGCAACGGCTCCGGTCATTAAACAGGCCAGCGTTGCAGCTAGAAGGGCCCTAAATCCCACACGGGAGAGATCTTTTACCCTTTCAGGAGCCAACGCTCCCACACCTCCAACAAATATGGCTAGAGACGCAATATGCGCAAATCCGCAGAGGGCATAGGAGGCGATAATGGCCGAGCGGGGATGGATCAGCGCGTTGTCCGACAAAAGCTGGGCCAGATGCTGGTAGGACACCAGTTCTGTTGTGACCGATCGTTCGCCTATTATCCGGGCGATCTCCATGGCATCGGCCGATGGGACTCCCAGGATGAGTGTTATAGGATAAAAGGCATATCCGAGCAGGGACTGAAGCGTCCAGTCAAAATTCCAGTTGAACCAGCCGTTAAGATACCCTCCCAGAAAACCGAGGACAAGGTCCATCAAAGCCAGAATTCCGAGAAAGGCGATGAGTAGTGTCACAATCCCACCTAAAAGCCGCAGACCACTCCAGGCGCCGTTGATGATGGCCATGATGAGATTGTCATCCCTCTCGTAATGGGGTTTGACATTAATTCCGAGGGTTTTGGGCGTTTCTGTTTCCGGAACTATCAGTTTGGAAAGAACCACAGCCGCAGGAGCCGATATAACTGAGGCTGAAATCAGATGGCCGGCAATTGTAGGCATCTCTCCATGGAGAAATGAGACATATATGGCCAGCACCGTAGAGGCGATCGTTCCCATGGATGCCGCCAAAATCGTCGTCAGCTCGGACTTTGTCATGTCCTTGAGATGGGGTTTGACAACCAGGGCGGATTCCACACCGACAAAGATGTTGCTCGATGCACTCAACGCCTCTGCACCGCTTACCCGCATGAGTTTTGTAAACACATAGGAAAATCCGCGTATGATAAGGGGCATCACTTTGAGGTAGTAAAGCGCAGCCACAAGAGCCGCAAAAAAGATGATTGTGGGCAGCCCCTGGATAGCCAGGATGTACCCAATCGAGGTTTCCCCACTTGCATTGACCGCTCCGGGTGAAAGAGCCAGCCGTCCAAAAAGAAATTCCAGGCCCGCTTTGGATGTGTCGAGCACAGAGACAACAATATTGTTTATAAACAAAAAAATCTTGCTTCCTACGGGGATGACAAAAATAAAAAAGGCTAAGACAAGCTGGAGTCCTATCCCCCAGAGGATAAGCCGCCAGTTGATGATGCGTTTGTTGGACGAACACAACCAGGCCAGAAAGGCGATTATAAAAATCCCTAAAAAGCTAACCAGGTTATAGAGTTCCATATTGACTCCCGTCCCCCCTTTCTATCAAAAAATCATTTAAAAGAAAAGGTTGAGATCGCCACGCTGCGCTCGTGATGACTTGATACCTGTCATTGCGAAATGAAATGACGAAGCAATCTCGTTTGATGAGATCGCCACGCTGCGCTCGCGATGACACGACGACACAATCTCACTCTTTTTCTTCAATCAAGACCACTTTATTCCGCAAGGTTTTGCCTCTGACAATCCTGACTCTTGAAGAGGGGACATCGAAATAGGCAGCAAGCGAAACGATGACCTCTTTGTTGGCAGCCCCTTTTTCCGGCACCGCATGCACTCGGACTTTGTAAGTGTTGTCATTTATCTTCTCCACCCCCACCTTCTTCGCCTTCGGCTGCACTTTCACATTGAAAAGTTGTTTTTTTAATCTCAAAGATTTTAAAATCCGGGGCGAGGAAGCTGCATCGCATACTGGGTTAAAGAACGGATCACAAAGGAACGGATAAACATGAGGATAATAAGAAGGATCATTGGGCTTAGGTCCAGACCACCCATTTTGTGGGGCGGAACATACTTCCGGATGGGCTTGAGCAGAGGCTCCGTCAGCTTATAGACGATAACAGCCACTTGGTACAGAGAGGGAATCTGGATCCAGGACAAAATGACACGAAAGACTATTACAATAGTGTAGGCTGAGAAAACAAAATCAAGAATCCGGGCAACGGCAAAGAGGAAATTGGCCTGCAGCATCCGTCTACTTCAACACGCTTTCATATTTTTTAAAAAGCTCCTTGAGCTGTTTTGTCGTCACCGAATAGCCGGAAAGATAGAGGGAAAGAGTTGGCCGCCTCTTGTCGTTTGACTTGATCATCACATATTCCCGGAGCAGTCCAGTTCGTTCCCGCGCAGACATTTTAATGGTAATATCCGTTGATTTTCCCGCCGCAACACTGATCTTGGATTTGATCTGCTTGTTTCCCTGATAGAAGTGGGCATCCTTGTGCGCAAATTCTACCACGAGTTCCAATTCACCGCTATTTTTGATCTTGGTTTGTGTCTCTATGCTTTCTGTATCGAGGATTAAACCCAGATCTAAAGTGTAGTTGTCG
>VAPB010047600.1_pt1 | contig 12239 bp, 10 predicted proteins | sample 3395101 | NCBI WGS metagenome assembly VAPB01 (sample SAMN08290433, study PRJNA428436) | hydrothermal vent metagenome | isolation source: Deep-sea hydrothermal vent chimney | place: Indian Ocean: Southwest Indian Ridge | reverse complement strand
ATTGCGATGCTCTACCGCTGTCGCTGGCAGGTGGAACTCTTTTTCAAGTGGATAAAGCAGCACCTGCGGATCAAGTCGTTCTTTGGTACAACCATGAACGCGGTGAAGACCCAGATCTGGATTGCGATATGCGTCTACGTTCTCATTGCTATCATCAGGAAGCGGCTGAAGGTGGAACGAGACCTCTACACTATTTTGCAGATTTTGAGTGTTACCCTATTCGAGAAACTGCCCATCCTGCAAGCAGTTACGGAAGTGGACTACTCTCTGCTGGAGGGCTATACTTCTAACCAGTTGGAACTCTTCGACTTATAACCGGACAGTAGTGATACCAGATAACAAACATGAAAGATGATGAACAAGAATAGCGTTTCAGCAAACACTTGACTTCTCTGCATGAATTACCTTATTAATTGCCGGTTCGGGCAGGGGAATAAGAAACTGCCCGATGACGAGAATCGTGAGGAATGTTTGAGATGATCACACGTTCAACCCGCAACTGGGCCTGGTGGTGGCGCTCTGGACAGCGCAGCGGGATGAATGTGGTCGATCTCATGAGTTAACAGACCTCAGATCATCAGGTTTCAAAGCCCGCTGTGAACGAAACACAGCGGGCTTTTTTGTGTGCCCGGATAGCGCACAGTTCGTGAAAGTGAAGGGTCGACTTTGATGCAGTTTAACAATGTAAAGAATGACGCACTGAAAATCGGCGAATTACCACGTCTGCATATCGTGGCGATCGAAGATGTGATCCTTCATGAGGATCCCGATATCGAACGGGTCGCCAGACTTGTCGAGAGATTCAGCGCCGACGGAATTCTGAAGAATCCCCCTGTTGTGGCGAGCACGAACAGCAATGGCAAACATATAGTACTTGACGGCGCTAACCGACTGACAGCACTTAAAAAGATAGGATTATCTCATGTATTAGTTCAAGAGATAGGCTTGAAAGATGATGGTCTGAAGATAGACTGCTGGCACCATGCCATAGAGCACCTGGGCATGGAAGAAATCCTCATTCACGCGGAACAGACAGATGGTGTGAAAGTGGTTCCTGGAGGTGGAGAAGAAGGGAGTGAGCTGGTACCGGATCTCCTCTGTAGAGTTGCTTTTGCAGATGGCGAGACTGTGGTGCTTAAGGGTTCAGTGATTCTCCTGGAGCGGATCGCCCAGCTTCAGAACTTCACCCATGTATATCAAAAGTTTGCATACCTCGACCGGGTCAGTTACACGAATCTGGACGATCTGCGCAGGAACTACAGGCACTTCACCGCACTGATTTCCTTCGGGCGTTTTACGAAAGATGACTTGATAGCCCTGACAAATGCGGAAGTGCGCGTGCCGAGCGGGATAACGCGCGTTCTCCTGCCAAAACGGGCACTCCGCTTCAACCTGCAGCTTGAAATGTTGAGTGCGAGCCTGTCACTGGAGGAAAAGGAAGAATGGCTGCAGGAGAACATCAGGGAAAAGGTCAATGACAAGTCGATCAGATTCTACAGGGAACCAACGTTTTTCTTCGACGAATAGAACAAGAAAGGAGGCGGATGATGAATGATACGAAGATTTTCCTGACCGAAGCGGAGATGCCGCAGCAGTGGTACAACATACAGGCCGATCTGCCCGTGCCACTCCCCCCGGTGATCCATCCCGGAACGAAGGAGCCTATTGGTCCCGACGACCTGGCACCGCTCTTCCCGATGGGCCTGATTATGCAGGAGGTATCGCAGGATCGATACATCGATATCCCCGAAGAAGTCCAGGATGTGTACAAGCTATGGAGACCTTCGCCTCTGATCAGGGCCCACAGGTGGGAGAAGGCTCTCGATACGCCTGCGAAGATCTACTACAAGTGGGAAGGAGTCAGCCCTCCCGGGAGCCACAAACCCAATACAGCCGTTGCGCAGGCATTCTACAACAAAGAAGAAGGCGTTAAGCGCATTGCCACCGAGACCGGTGCCGGGCAGTGGGGCAGCGCCCTGGCATTCGCCTGCAACCTCTTCGACATCGAATGCAAGGTCTACATGGTCAGGGTGAGTTACGACCAGAAGCCTTACCGCCGGATCATGATGGAAACTTGGGGTGCAGAATGCATTCCGAGCCCCAGCGACCAGACCAATGCCGGGCGTATGATACTGGAAAGGGATCCGAATTCCACCGGCTCGCTGGGTATTGCGATCAGCGAGGCTGTTGAGGAAGCAGTCTCCAGGGAGGACACAAAGTACTCGCTGGGCAGCGTTCTCAACCACGTGATGCTCCACCAGACCGTAATAGGCCTTGAAACGCTCCAGCAGTTCGAGAAAGCCGGCGAATACCCCGATGTGGTTATTGGCTGCATCGGAGGAGGCTCCAACTTCGCCGGATTCGCCATCCCGTTCGCCAGAGACAAGATCGTGGATGGCAGGAAAACCCGTATCGTAGCGGTGGAACCTGCGGCCTGCCCGACGATGACCAAAGGTCTCTACCGCTACGATTTCGGGGATACGGCGTGTACTACACCGTTGATCAAGATGTATACGCTGGGTCACGATTTCGTGCCCGAACCGATCCACGCCGGTGGTCTGCGTTACCACGGGATGTCTCCCATCGTCTGTCACCTGTATGAGCAGGGACTGATAGATGTGGAAGCACATCATCAGAACCCGACCTTCGAGGCCGCGATGAGCTTCGTAAAGGCGGAGGGTCACCTGCCGGCGCCCGAGACCGCTCACGCGATCAAGGCGGCCATGGATGAGGCACTGCGCTGCAGAGAGAGTGGAGAAGCGAAGGTGATCGCATTCAACAACAGCGGTCACGGCCACTTCGACCTGGCGGCCTACGAAAAATATCTGGGTAATGAGCTGGTGGATTACGATTATCCGGAAGAGAAGGTTAAGGAGGCGCAGGCCCATCTGCCTGATGTAGAATAGAAGGTGCCATGAAAGCGCCTTCACCAGTTCGACTGGAAAGGCTGGATCAGTCCCGAATCCGCATTCCCAGAATCGGGGCCATGCACAGTGACGGGCTGATCTATGCCGACAGTGTTACCTCCAGGTACCTGAAGGGTGACAACAGTCCCCAACAGGTAGCCAATGTTGCCTGTCTGCCCGGGCTGGTTGGCATGAGCATGGCCATGCCCGACATCCACTGGGGATACGGCTTTCCCATAGGCGGTGTCGCCGCTTTCGACGTGGATGAAGGAGTAATCAGCCCGGGCGGGGTGGGGTATGACATCAACTGCGGAGTCAGGCTGCTGCGCAGCAGCCTGACTGCAGAAGAGGTGAAACCCCGCATAAAGGAGCTTGTAGATACCCTCTTCGGGCACATCCCCGCCGGTGTCGGTTCCCGCAGAGCTGAATTCAAGGTATCCAGGTCGAGCCTGCGGGAATTGCTGGTCGAGGGAGCCCGATGGGTAGCGGAGAAAGGGTGGGGGGAACCTCGGGACATTCTCCACCTGGAGAGCCAGGGGGTCCTGCAGGGTGCTGATCCGGGTCAGTTGAGTGATCGCGCGATTGAGCGGGGTCTCGACCAGATCGGCACGCTGGGCAGCGGTAATCATTTCGGTGAGGTTGGGGTGGTGGAGGAGATCTACGACCGGCAGGCCGCGCAGGCCTTCGGACTGGCCGAGGGAATGGTCACCTTCATGATCCATTGCGGCAGCCGGGGCCTGGGTTATCAGGTGGCCGATGATTATATGAATATGATGAAGGGATCTCTGATCCGTCACGGTATCGACCTGCCCGATCCACAGTTGGTGTGCGCTCCAATAAGTTCAGAGGAGGGACAGCGGTACCTGGGAGCGATGAGAGCAGCCGCCAACTATGCCTTTGCCAACCGCCAGATGATCACACACCTGGCCCGTGAAGTGTTCGAAAAGGTTTTCAGTCGCAGCCGTCAGCAGATAGGACTCGAGGTGGTTTACGACGTATGCCACAACATCGCCAAGATCGAAGATCACCAGTATCAGGGGAAACAGAGGAAGGTCTGCGTACACCGTAAGGGCGCCACGAGAGCCTTCCCCGCCGGGCATCCGGAAATAGCTGAAGATTACAGGGATGTGGGTCATCCTGTACTGATACCCGGTGATATGGGACGCTACTCCTACGTGCTGGTGGGATCCGAGAAGGCGATGGAGGAGAGCTGGGGCAGTACCTGTCATGGAGCCGGCCGGTTGAAATCGAGATCGAAGGCAAAAAAGGAGATGAGGGGCAGGCAGATCGACAGGGAACTTGCCGAAAAAGGGATATACGTCAGGGCCAGATCGCGCGGAGTGCTGGCAGAAGAAGCCAGTGAAGCCTATAAAGATGTCACCGATGTGGTTAATGTTGTGGAGCAGGCAGGCATTACCAGGAAAGTTGCCAGACTGCGTCCACTGGGCAATATCAAGGGTTGATGAAGGGAATCTCCGTGAAAGATCCCTCGATGAACGTCTATAGCTTTATCAGCATTTCGGTGTTTTTACCGGATACAGGCGGTACCGGATGATCGATCCCGTTGGTCTGAATGCTCTTCTTTATGTGCTGACGGGCCTCTGTGCCGGGCTTCTGGGAGCTATTCTGGGTCTGGGTGGTGGAATTATCATAGTACCCGTACTGATTTTGCTGTTGAAAGTGCCTGCTCATATAGCCGTTTCCGCCAGCCTGGTAGCAGTCGTGGCCACTTCCATCTCTTCCAGTGCCGGATATATGAAACGGGGCCTTCCCCTGGTCAGGGTGGGGCTGACGCTGGAACTGACCACGATAGTTGGCGCTATTATCGGAAGTATCGCTGCTGGTTTCGTTCAGGAAGATGTGATCTTCATACTCTTCAGCGTTCTGCTATTCTACACGGCATGGAATATGTGGAAGGGCAGAAAAGTGAAGAACGTGGAGGGTGATCCGGATCTGTACATCGCAACTCCAATAGCTCTGGGAGGTTCGGGGGCTGCCGGCTGCATATCGGGTATGCTCGGAGTGGGCGGAGGAGTCGTGAAGGTCCCCGTGCTCAATATCCTCCTGGGTGCTCCTGTCCACAGGTCCACATCCACCAGCACCTTCATGATGGGACTGACCGCCGCCGTGGGCAGCATAGCTTACTACGTCAGGGGAGAGTTCCTCCTCGAAGTTGCAGCTCCACTGGTTTTTGGCGTGCTTCTGGGTGCGAGACTGGGACCGTGGACAGCCGTCAGGATCGACGCAAAGGGTATACGCAGAGCCTTTGTATTCGTACTGATATTCGTGGCCATAAGGATGATCTGGGGGGTGTTCTCATGAACCAGACTGCAAAGACCAGGATCACCGAGGCGCGACTGACCTCCGGTCTGGCCCAACTCTACAGGATCGGGTACGGATCAGTCCTGGTTCTGATGATGCTGGGTCTGCTCTATTCCGTGGCAGGGTGGGGGCCTGCACTGATTGCGCTGAAGGCCGGCATAGTGGTTCTGCTCTCCATTCCGGTGATATCAGTTGTGTGGGTCGGTGTTGAAGCACTGCGTCGCCGCGACAGGCCTCTCCTCTACGTTGTCCTGGGTATTATCGCCCTGCTTATTGTGGCTGGTGTTATACCCTTGTTGCAGTGACTTCTTCTCGATTCATAGATAATATAGAAAGATCATGTAATACTTAAATTATGAACGGTAACACTATGCAGTATAACTGATTACCGTTTGGGTAAAGGAATGAGCACTACCTTGCCGAACTGATTTCCATCCTCGAGAGACCTGTGCGCCTGTTCTGGGGCAGCTGGATTCTGTACAGCAGATTACCGGTGTCACCACCTCAATGTAAAGCCGACTATAGGCCTGAAAACCGATCCCTGTGAGTCGTTTGCGGTCTCCACGATCGAGAAGAAGGGGCGGGTATCGAGCTCTCCCATCTTGTGCCTGTACAGTGCGAAGGTGTCGAGGATGTTTATGGCCCAGGCCAGCGCGATATAAAAGGTCTTGTTCTGCCTGAGCTGCTTCCTGCGCCAGGCCGGTTCTTCAGGCTCACCCAGTGGACTCAGGGTTATGGCCGCTATTATCAGACCCACACTGGCCACCGCATGCGCGGTCTCTCCCATCGAGAGCTGGCCGATCCCCGGCACGATCATCGAATACATGATCGGAGTGTCGGCAGGAGTGAAATTGCTGGAATGTGTATGCTCACGGGCCATATCGGCCATATCTGCAACGGCTTCTTCTTCGTTCTCATAGACATGCAGATCTGTGAAGAGGATCCTCCTGTCATCTGTCCCGTAGAATGCCAGCGAGAACTGAACCTCTCCGCTCTCCAGCGTTCTTACAGCCCCGCATACCAGAAAAGCTGAACTGGTGCTTATGGCGTAACTCCCCATCGAGGCTGCATCTCTGACGACACTCTTCAGTTGAGCCCTGGAGAGCTCGCGGGCACGTTCGGTCTCGATTACGACCATCCCGGTGCTCTGTTTACGTATCCCCAGCAGGAAAGCAGAGTGACAGGCGGCGGCCAGGGCAGAATCGGCTTCAGAGGATACAAAAGGCATGATAGTAACGATCCTGCTGCTGGTGAGCTGGCACTCCGCCTCTTTAAATGGAAGCGCAGCCGTAAGCACGACCGCGATTATGGAGGCGATCCTGATCTTGTCAGAAGAGGCTGAGGAATGCATCTCTGGCCAGCTGGAGCAGGGTCTCGGGGAAGATCCCTACATAGATGACGGCTATCGCCAGGACAGCCACGGCAATATTGGCAACAGCCGGCCTTCTGTAAGGCAGGTAGGTCTTCTCCGGGGGCTTCATGTACATGTAGACGATCACCCGGAAATAGTAGAAAGCTGCCACTACACTGCTCAGGACGCCGATGACTGCCAGGCCCACGTAACCGGCCTGAACCGCGGCTCCGAATGCGTAGAACTTGCCGAAAAAGCCGGCCGTCGGGGGGATGCCTGCCAGGCTGATCATGAATATGGCCATCGCCAGGGCCAGTCCCGGGCTCTTGACGGCTAAACCGTTCAGATCATTCAGCGTTTCACGGCGGTCAGCCCCGCCTCCAATCAGAACCACCACACCGAACGCGCCGAGTGTCATCAGCGAATAGGCAGTCAGGTAAAACAGTATGCCGGTGCCTCCCAGAGGGGAGGTTTCGGGCATGCTTCCCACGACTGCGGTCAGCAGGTAACCGGCGTGCGCTATGCTTGAGTATGCGAGCATTCGCTTGATATTCCACTGGGCGATGGCTGCGAAATTACCGGCGACCATCGACAACATGGCGATCCACCAGAGCATCTCCTGCAGTCTCGTGGCCGGAGCCGCCAGCAGTAGACCGAATATCTTTACTACCGCTGCAAATCCCGCTGCCTTCACCGCCGTTGCCATGAATGCCGTGATTGGTGTGGGGGCGGCCTGGTAGGCGTCGGGCGCCCACATGTGGAAGGGGACTGCAGCTACCTTGAATCCGAGCCCCACCATCAGCAGTACTCCGCCCCCCAGCAGGAGCAGGCCCGGACCGTTGCCCGATTCCTTCAGGAAGAAGGCTATCCCGGTGAATCCGGTTGTACCTGCTGCGCCGTAAATCAGGGCCGTTCCGTAGAGGAGGAAGGCGGAGGCAAATGCCCCCAGCAGGAAGTACTTCAGGGCTCCCTCGCCGCTGCGGCGCTCCCAGCGGTTGAGGCTCACCAGGATATACGCGGAGAGGCTCATCGTCTCGAGGCCGATGATCAGGGTGATCAGGTCGTTGGCCGAGGCCATCACCATCATCCCGACAACACCGAAGAGCAGGAGCATGTAGTACTCGCCGGGGAAGCGGCCGCGCCTCATCTCGTGCGCGACGGACAATAGAACCACTACAAGTGCGGTTGCACAGAAGAGGACATAGAAAAAGAGGGAGAAATTGTTGAGCTGCCACGCACCGCTGAATGCGGTCTCGCGTGCTCCCCACATGGAGAGGCTGACGGCCATCCCGGCCAGAAGCCCGGCCGCGCATATCCAGGGTATCAGTCTGTGTCCGGGCCTGGTGAAGAGGTCGACAATCAGGACGAGCAGGGCTGTGGCCAGAACGGTCACGACCGGAGCAACAGCGATCCACGAATAGAGTCCGGAGAAGGTCATATTATCCCTCCGCCTCCTGACTCATTGGATGCTGTCTTCCCCGCGCTTGACATTTCATTGCCCGACTCTTCAGCTTCGACCTGATCGGAGTTGTCCCTGTCGCCGGCGGTGTCCCTGCTTCCGGCGGTGTCCCCGCTTCCGGCGGTGTCCCCGCTTCCGGCGGTATCGCTGTTTTCAATCGGGTCGACAGGCTCTTTTCCGGTTTCCTCGACGAACCTGATCGGCCGGGCCCTGACCGCCATCATCCTGGCCTCGATGCGTTTTGAAACAGGCTCCAGCGGCCGGAGGAAGGGTCTGGGGCAGACTCCGATGAAGACAATGAAGAAGATCAGAGGCACCATGCTGACTATTTCTACGGCATCCAGGTCTTTCAGAGAGCGGTTCTCCTCCCTGTCGAGCGGTCCGAAGAGCACTCCGCGCAGCATTCGCAGAATGTAGAGGGCTGCGATAATGATGCCCGGTACCGCCAGGACTGCCAGCCAGGGGCTGACCTGGAATGCACCCACCAGAATCAGGAATTCGCCCACGAAGCCGTTCAGACCGGGCAGACCCGCCGAGGAGAGGGCCACCACCAGCAGGAACGCGGCATAGACCGGCATTACCTTCGCAATACCACCGAATTCAATGATGTCCCTGGTATGCCGTCGCCGGTATATGAAGCCGACCAGCATGAAGAGAGCCCCAGTGGAGAGCCCGTGGTTGATCATCTGCAGGATGCTTCCAGAAAGGGCTCCTGCCTGGAATGTGAAGATGCCGAGCACTATGAATCCGAGGTGTGCCACCGAGGAATAGGCCACAAGCCCCTTTATGTCGTTCTGAACCCATGCCATCAGCCCTCCGTATATGATGCTGATGATCGCCAGGATCGCCATCCATGGCAGTGCGATCGTCGCCGCCACCGGGAAGAGGGGCAGTGAGAACCTGAGCAGGCCGTAGGTGCCCATCTTAAGCAGTACGCCCGCCAGGATTATGGATCCGAAGGTAGGTGCCTCCACGTGAGCGTCGGGAAGCCACGTGTGGAACGGCCACAGAGGTACCTTGATAGCAAATGCCAGAGTGAACGCCAGGAAGAGCCACGTCTGGATTCCCAGAGGTATGGAGATCTTCTCCATGGCGGCGATGTCGAAGGTGAACGATCCGGTCAGCCCGCCGTGCAGGAAATAGAGGGCCAGGATCGCAACCAGCATCAGCAGCGATCCCAGCAGGGTGTAGAGGATGAATTTGAATGCCGCGTAGATCCGCCGTGGGCCCCCCCAGATGCCGATCAGGAAGTACATCGGGATCAACATCGCTTCCCAGAAGACGTAGAAGAGGAAGAGGTCGCGGGCTGCAAAGACGCCAATCATGCCGGCCTCGAGCAGCAGGATTGAGGCGATGTATCCCTTCACGCGCTTCGTTACGGCCGTCCAGGTGCCCAGCAGTGCCACAGGCGTGAGGAACGCGGTGAGGCAGATCAGCAGCAGGCTCATGCCGTCAATGCCCATGTTGTAGCGGGCCCCGATACCCGGTATCCAGGCGAAATCCTCCACGAACTGGAATCTGGCCGTATCCGGGTCGAATCCGCTCCAGAGAGAAACCGCCATGGCGAAAAGGAGGAATGTGGTCAGCAGTGCGGTTCCCTTCAGCATGGCGTGCCGGTCTTTCGGTACCAGCACTACCACCGCCAGGCCGAGCAGGGGAAGGATGATCATCCCCGAAAGCCAGTGCGACCAGAGGAACTGATTCATCACGTCAGCAGCCATATCAGGAGGACCGATGCGCCCAGAGCCAGTGACAGCGCGTAGATGCCGACATGTCCCGGCTGAAACCGGCGGAAGGCCTGAGCCAGTGTCAGGGCCAGCTGGGCGGTTCCGTGAACGGTTCCGTCGATGCCCGATACATCGAAGGTCCGGTAGACCCACTTGCTCATATTCCGCAGCGGCCTGGTGATCACCATGAAGTAGAACTCATCTATGAAGTATTTCTGTCGCAGAACCATCCACACTCCGGGAGCGTTTGTCTCCAGAACCTCGGGGTAGGGGGCCCTGCGGCCGTAGAAGCGGCGTGCCAGCAGCATTCCAGTTACCGCCAGAACGATGCTCGCCAGCATCAATCCGATCTGCAGGCCGCCCGATGCCTGCCCCTGGCCGATTTCAAGGGTTCCGGCCGCCGTTTCCATGACAACACCGCCGCCGGCCCCGTGACCTGCGGCCCCGACAGCCCTGCCCACGAATTCCTGCAGCCATGCGCCCCCGCCCAGGATGCGGGGCAGGCCGATGAATCCGGCCGTCAGCGAAAGGAAGGCCAGGATCAGCAGAGGTACGGTCATCACCGGTGGTGATTCATGCGGTTTCACACCCTCGGGAACCCGGCTCTCACCGTAGAAGGTCAGGTAGAGGAGGCGGAAGATGTAAAATGCCGTGATGACAGCCGTGATTGCTCCGATCGCCCACAGGAATGGATGCCCGAAGGGACCCGCCCACGCCTCATAAAGGATCTCATCCTTGCTGAAGAAGCCGGAGAAGACCGGAATGCCTGCCAGGGCGAGTCCGGCCACCAGCATCGTGGCGTGCGTTACGGGCAGGTGCTTCTTCAGGCCTCCCATCTCGTGCATCTCCTGGCGGTTGCCCATGGCGTGCATCACGCTGCCGGCACCCATGAAGAGGAGGGCCTTGGTGAAGGCGTGCGTTACAAGGTGGAAGATGCCTGCCGCGAATGCACCTGTACCGAGGGCCAGGAACATGTATCCGAGCTGGCTGATTGTGGAGTAAGCCAGTACCCGCTTTATGTCGTTCTGGGCGATGGCTATGGTTCCCGCCATCAGAGCCGTCAGAGCGCCGACAGCAGCCACGACGGCCATGGTCTGGGGCGACCTGATGAAGATGGGAGCCATCCGTGCCACCAGGTAGACACCTGCCGTAACCATGGTGGCCGCGTGGATCAGCGCCGAGACTGGTGTGGGACCCTCCATCGCATCGGGAAGCCATATGTGAAGAGGGAGCTGGGCGCTCTTGCCCGTGGCGCCTATGAACAACAGGAGGGTAATGAGGACCGTCGCGGTGCCGCCTATCGCCAGTCTGGCGGGTGCATCGTGCAGGATCGCCTGTATGTCGAACGTTCCGAAGAGCGCAAAGAGGGCCAGCATGCCCAGCATGAAGGCCGCATCGCCGATCCTGTTGACAATGAATGCTTTCTGGCCCGCGTCGGCCGCAGTATCGCGCGTGAACCAGAAGCCGATCAGCAGGTAGGAGCAGAATCCCACACCCTCCCAGCCCACAAAGAGCAGAACCAGCGTGTCACCCAGCACCAGCAGGAGCATTGCAAAGGTGAAGAGATTCAGATATGTGAAGTAACGTCCGAATCCCTCGTCACCGCGCATGTATCCGATTGAGTAGATGTGAATCAGGAACGCGACTCCGCTGACGGCGAGGATCATCAAAGCAGAGAGGGAATCGAGCCAGAGGGCGGCGTCTATGCTCACCCTGCCGGCGTTTATCCAATCGAAGAGGAGGATCCTTACACCGTCGGCGTCGGGGCCGAGACCGATGAATCCGGTAAAGGAGATTATTGCAGCGGCAAAGGAGGCGCCCACCAGAAGCGAGGCGGTCCATCCGACGACGCGTTCGGGCAGTTTCCGGCCGAAGATCAGGCCGAAGATCACTCCGGTCAGCGGAAAGAGCAGAACCAGTGTCGTGGAGATCCTCATCCCGTCAGCCCTTCAACAGTGTCAGATCGTCGGTATCAACGGTACCGCGCAGGCGTGCCACGTGCACCACCAGAGCAAGACCGACGGCGGCTTCAGACGCTGCGATTGCTATAACCAGGAATGCCAGAACGTGACCGTCGTGCCCGGGCAGGTACCTGGCGAACGCGATGAGGGCCAGGTTCACGGCGTTGAGCATTATCTCGACGCTCATGATGATCACGATGACGTTCCGCCTTATCAGAACGCCCACCACACCCATTCCGAAGAGGAGGGAGCTCAAAATCAGGTATTGAGTCAGCGACATCAGCCGGCGCCCCCTGCAGTGAAGTCTCCGGCACTGTCTCCCGCAGTGACCTTTCCACCTTCAGACCCATCGGAGGGCCGGTCGGGTGAGGGGGGCCACAGTTCGGGCGGCAGGCAGGCCACCGGCCACCGGGAACGGGTGACCAGGACAGCTCCGATAATGGCGACCAGCAGCAGGACGCTGATCAGCTCGAAGGGGAGAAGGTAGCGGGTCAGCAGCAGTTCGCCCGTTCT
>VAPB010531456.1_pt1 | contig 12259 bp, 13 predicted proteins | sample 3395101 | NCBI WGS metagenome assembly VAPB01 (sample SAMN08290433, study PRJNA428436) | hydrothermal vent metagenome | isolation source: Deep-sea hydrothermal vent chimney | place: Indian Ocean: Southwest Indian Ridge | reverse complement strand
GATTAAATAAGCTAATCCTATCATTAGGGTTTCCAAAGGGAACACATAATTAATATAAATTCATTACATTTCTGCTCTTTCTTAGGAGCAGCGCATAAGAATCAGGCTTCCTGTTCTTAGACCTGCCAGACAAACCAGATACTTAACTTCTCATCCTCTAATTTTCTAAACTTCTGTCGTTAATTTCTCACTTCTCACTTCTTATTTCTTATTTACTTCTGCCAGATCTCAGGAGTCTTACTGCCCATTGTTCCGAATTCGATTTTTGACGGTTTGATAATTACAATACAGTAGTTCGGATCATCAGGCCCGTTGAAATAATTGTTCAGGTCATCAAACCAGTACGCGTCAAGTTCAGTCCTGTCTGTTGAGACCTCGGCAGTTCCCTCTACCTGCACCCAATTTTTTGCAGTCTCCAGGCTTGATACCCCAAGGGAAATGTGCACGTTCGGATTCTTTTTGATCTGAGCGACCTTTCTTGAATCCAGACGCGTGCAGAAACGGAAAGTAAGGTCATTGTCAGCTTTAGCCATGACATAACGTACCCACGGTTTCCCGTCATCTGTTATCGTAGAGAAGTTAACTAACTGCATGTCCTTTGCTGCATCAAAAATCCTCTGTTTCAAATCACTCATAAGCCACCTCCCCTGATTGTCACTAAAGTATATCACATGTATTTAAATGCAAAATGTCCTCCACGGTCGAAGACTCGCCGTGGAGAGCGGATCTGCCTGAGGCTGGATAAAATTAACAATTCTCCATTCTCAATTTGTAACCGATTTACGTCTTAATATTTTTTTTACGGAAAAGAGAATAAGGCAGGAAAGCAGATACCACTGAACGATTATCAGGAAAATTATAAAAATAAATCCTCCATCACGAGGATAGAAGGCAGAGTTAAGGTTGATATCCCATGATATATAAAAAGGGAAACTTTGCAATGCACTGAAAACATGGACGAATATAATGTTTATTTTAAAGAACACAATGAACGTTACGAGAGTAAATGGAAACAATCCTATTTCTACAAAATCTGTTTCCATGGCAAAGAGTGACAACCATCCAAGGCCTGAAATGATCAGTTTCCACTTTGACACCTTCAGGACTTCCTTCACAGCCTGTATTTTTTTAGCTGGTATTTTTTTCCATAAAAAAATAATGGCAATTGATAATAAATAGGCGGATGTCAGGCCGGCAGCAGTTGCAATGTCAAAATCAATATTTTTTAAAAACCTGAATTTCCAATGAAGTATGGCGGATAAAAGCGAAATATGTATCGTGTAAGATTCCGGGCAATTACAACCATACGGGGGGATACAGGTCTCGCAAACAGCCTGCACCAAATACGAATTAACCGGCAGAATGGAGAAAATAGCTAAGGCAAGGATTAATTTCGCGATTGTCGGCTTAAAAAACTTTTTCAAGATAACCCCTCTATATTGTTTCTTAGTATATAAGACAAAGGGGCTTGAGGAAAAGTTCCATCCCGTAAAGTACAAGTGAACTTGGGACAAGTAGAGCCAGGGCGCCATAGAGCCATAGTGCCTTAGAACCAGGGTACTGTGGAACTGGGGTACTAAGGAACTCCAGGACTGATCACCGGTTACTGCTCACCCGTCACTGATCACAGACATTATGTGTTAATAATAAACGGTTTGAACTGCTTGAACGCCTGCCCCGTGGTTTAAGTTCTAAAGAACTTTACGGGGGTTTGATCGGTTTGAACTATGTTTTCAACGTTCTCAATCTCGCTATTTCTTCCTGATAGCCGTAAATATGCCCGCCTGAGCTGTAGACGTACATAGGCCCGCTTTTAAGTCCTGCCTCATCTGCTACATACTGCTTAAGCAATTCCAGGCCTCCGAGATTGGAAGGGAATCCCGCCCACAGGTCCCACGAGCGGAAATAGCACGATAAGGTAAGAATTAGATCATCACCCTGAGGAATGGCCTTGAAGTCTAATAATCTCAGGCACGGGGGATCGAGTTTTCCGTCATTGCCAATGCAGATATCATGGTCTTCAGGAGAGCCTATTTCAACAATGGCCTGGTTTGTAAGCGGAGTTTCTTTAAGCATCGTAATGACCCGCTCTAACTGCGTCCCGCCTTTAGGCATAGGATAATGTATTCTGCTTGAATACCTGTACGTCTCATTTTCAGAAAGCTGAGGGTCCATCAGATAATTCGCAAAATAGTCTTCGATGTAATTCATATCCGTTGGAGAAGGGATTCCCAAAGCAGGCGGTATAATGGGAACCATATCCTGGTCCGGGTGTTCGATGAATACAGCTAATCCGGGATACTGAAGGCGGTACTGCTCTTTTTCAAAAGAACCCGCCTGTATCTTCTGGGTATAAGAATGATCAAAAATATTATAGATAAGCTGAAACCAGGCGTCAGAAATTGTTTTCGCTTTCAAGAAAAATGGGAACATAGATATCTCCTTAATTATTATGAATTGCCTATTCTAACATTTAAGGAATACGAATTAAAGTCGGAGCTCGTCCACTTCTCATCTTCCGCCAGCCCTCATGTCCAATTTTGTGCAAACAAAATTATGAGGGTAACTTCTCATCAGTAAACCTCTGTCTAAGGACTAAGAGGTGTTGATAATACTCATTAAAGGCGTCATATAACTTGGCATTGTCGTTTTCAAGGCTTTTAAGCAGTGGATTACAGAAAAAAGACGTACACCTGAAAGGCCTCATCCATCTCTGAAGAGAACAGCCTGTGTCAGTGATATACCGGCACTGGCCTGTTTCATTACAGCCTGACTTCTGCTGTGAGACATCGACTTCAAGGGTCTTGAGAAATGACAGGTCATCACTGTCATACCGGCCGTGTTTGTCCGCACAGCAGACCTTTTTGCAGTCAGGACAGATCAAAGAGGTGTGCTTTTCAATAAACGGCGAGACAAGATCAAACGTATCCTTGATCTCACGCGCGATCTCTGTCTTGTTGGAGATGTTCATTTAGATCAGATGGATAAATTATTATATAAAAAAAAGGGGCTCTGCCCCGCACCACATAGGATGCAGGGCAATGAACCCCACGTGGTTGGATCTATTTTAAATAGGATTATGCCATGCACTACGTTGAGTGCACGGCAGTGAACCCTACGTGGTTCACTGGCTCCTGGGGAGGGATTCGAACCCCCGACAGGGTGGTTAACAGCCACCTGCTCTGCCAGCTGAGCTACCCAGGAATGTTTTTATGAACTCTCGACCCTTACCACTTTTCAAAATTTTTTCCCTCCTAAGGGCTTCTGATCGAGAAACTGCTTCTTCCTTATATATTAACTTCCATGGACCCTTATTTTGTTTTGTAAACTTCGAATCATTATTGTTAGGGTCATTATGTTGTTTAAGTCTCTTATAAATATCAGACGTTTGTCCAATATATATTTTATTGGAACTTTCACTTCTAATCACATAAACATAAAACATTAAAAATCTATAAAGTAGCCCCTTCCCTGCCTGCCGAACCTGTCCGCCTCAGGCGGATGAAAGCTACCCAGGAATAAATCCAGATGAAACAAGCATTACATTATAAAGAATATACCAGTGTAAATTCAATATAATGCCTTGTTGTCTGGATTCTTTACTTAAGAAAGTAGTTTGGTATATGCCGGGAGAAGTCCGCCACCATGCCACCATGCCAAACAAACTGGCAGGCAAGAACAAACTGGCCCCGATGAATCGGGATCTATGTTTCACTCCGACAGGCAAGCACTGCCAGGTTTACATGCCTCAGCTATGCGGATAAACCACGCCTATTATTGCATAACCGCCTCTTATTTATTAAAGGATTGATTTTTAGTTGGTGTTTGGATATGCTGATTGTTATTAGATTTGGCGCAGGCAGATAGAAGAGTGTCATAATGAAAATCAAACTTTGGGGAACTCGCGGCTCTGTTCCTGTCTCAGGGCCGGGGTTTGCGAAATACGGCGGCAACACAGCATGTTTGGAAGTGCGTCTTAATGACAATAATATCCTGATTATTGATGCCGGCTCAGGCATAAGAGAACTTGGCGAATCATTGACAGAGGAAGACCTGGGTAAAGAACTGAACATGATCGTTACCCATTCACACTGGGACCACATACAGGGCTTCCCTTTTTTCAAGCCCCTTTATCGTAAAGGAACAGTGATCAAGATAAGCGGCTGTTCTAAGGTGGACACAAAACTGCACGACATATTTGATCGTCAGATGGAATCCTCATATTTCCCTGTCTCTCTGGATGCGATCTCAGCTGAAATGGACTTTTTGGACCAATGTGTTAATGACACAACAATTGGAGATGCTTTGATCAAGAGCATTGAAGTTAATCACCCGATCCTTTGTCATAGTTTAAAGATCATTGAAGACAGTAAGACCTTTGTTTTTATGACTGACCACGAAATACATCAAAGAGACGGCAGGCTTGACTATAAGGATACGGTTGAGTTTGTCAAAGACGTTGACTGTCTTATTATCGATGCCATGTATCTTGATGAAGAAATGCCGCAAAAAAGAGGCTGGGGACATTCTTCAGTCAATGAAGTTGCCAGGCTCGCAATTGATGCAAATGTGAAAAGTCTTGGGCTTTATCATCATGACCCTGTTCGCGAAGACAAAGTTATTGATGAAATGGAAGCAAGATGTAAAATGATCTTAAACAGTAACGGCACACACATATCATGTTTTGCCGCGTATGATAGACAGGAAATTAGTCTTTAACCATTGTCGGATATTGAGCACAAAATCTTTATAGAGAAAACATAAAAAAAAGAAAGTCTCCATGAAAACAGAACAAAAAAAGTGGGAAGAACTTTCAATTTTTAAGAGATTTGCCGAGACATCTAATCTTGGATATGGTTTTGCCAACCTTGACGGAGACATAATTTATATCAATTCCTGTCTCTGCCGTATGCTGGGTGTGGGGGAACCAAAAAATGCTTTAGGCAAGAATATAGCTATCTACTTCCCTGATGATTTAAAACCGCTGTTGTTAAATGAGATTCTGCCAACTGTTAAAAGTAAAGGCAGCTGGATGGGAGAGCTTCCCCTTATATCGATTAAGGGAGATATAATCCCGGCGATACAGAATATTTCCCTGATCCGCGATGACAGCGGCAAACCTGCTTATATCGGTAACGTAATAACAAATATCACCGCGCACAAGAAGGCAGAGGAGACGCTGAAAATCAATGAAGAAAAATATAGAGGAATTTTTGATGAATCTGTTGCAGCGATTTTCGTGTTTGATAAGAAGAAGAATTTTATTGATTCTAACCAGGCAGGTCTCGATCTGTTGGGATACTCAAAAGCAGAACTGCTAAATATGAGTATTCCGGATGTGGACGAAGACCCAATCGCTGTGCTGCCTGCACATAAACAGCTACTCTCGGGCAAAAGGATAATCAATTATGAACATAAACTGAAAAAGAAAGATGGTACCATAATTACTATATTAAACAACTCAAAAGCACTTACTGATATCAATGGGAATGTAATCGGGATGCAAAGTACACTCATTGACATCTCCGAACGCAAGAAGGCAGAGGAAGAGCTGAAAAATGCCTATCAAAAATTAAAAGATACCCAGGAACAGCTTGTACAGGCTGGAAAGATGGCAGCCATGGGCCAGCTTGCAGCAGGCATATCTCATGAACTCAATCAGCCTTTAACAGGCATCAAAGGTTTTGCGCAGACAACTCTTTTGGATCTGGACAAGAAAAGCCCTCTAAGGGAAGATCTAAGCAAAATTGTGGAACAGGCTGACAGAATGGATAAAATTATACAGCATATCCGCTTATTTGCCAGAAAGTCTGATTTTCATGATAAGGAAGCAGATATAAACCAGCCCATTGAAGATGCGTTGTCGCTTTTAACTGAACAGTTAAGACTTCATAACATCCATATTAAGAAATCTCTATCCAGGAAACTTCCAAAGGTATGTGGTGACCAGAATCAGCTTGAGCAGGTATTTATTAATCTCATATCCAATGCCAAAGATGCCATTGACAGCTTAAAGAGGCGGGATAGGAGAGAGATAACTATAACTACCGCCTTAAGTAACAATAAAAAGCATGTAAAAGTGGTTTTTAAAGACACAGGATACGGAATCTCCAAGAAAAACTTAAATAGCATATTTAATCCATTTTTTACCACTAAATCTCCTGATGGCGGTATGGGGCTCGGGTTATCCATAGTGTATCGTATTATCGAAAGTCATAAAGGAAGCATAAAAGTCGATAGTCAAAGAGGCAAGGGAACGACATTTAATATTACATTGCCGATAGCATAAGGTGTTCATTGCTTTCATTCCGTAATCATTAACTTTCTTCTTCTTTTTATCAACTATTCTAAAATTTGCTGTTATGATTATGTATATCTCAAATGGTAATCATTGATAAATCCCGAATGTTATAATATTCTTTATAGAGAGCTGTATAATCACTTGTTGGGCGTCTGAACAAAACACAATTTCAAAGGAGATCGAGAATGTCTTATTTTATTGAAGAATTAACAAGAGAACACGCTGTAATTGCTGAAACCCTTAAGAAAATTAAAAGCCTTGGTATCAGTTCAAAAGAAGGCCAGAAAACACTCATTTCTGCAAAAAGCACTTTGCTCGCGCATCTCAAAAAGGAAGATGAGCAATTATACCCGGTACTTAAAAAAGCAGCAAAAAATGATTTCAATCTAGACCAAACTTTGGATTTATTTGCAAAAGATATGGAAGGAATATCGAAAACCGCGTTAGAATTCTTTGAGCAATATTCCGGAGGCGGCTCTGGTTTAGAGTTTGCAAAAAACTTTGGCAGGCTTTCGGCTGCGTTGACTCAAAGAATATTCAAAGAAGAGAATATTCTTTATAAAAAGTATGCTGAATTAAAACAATAAGTATTCTGGGAATTGACCCGTAGGTGTTATTATCAGCCTTTTCCCTTGATATCCCGGTCCATTTTGATGTTTACCCTCTCCCAACTTTCTGTTCTTGTTGCGATATGCAAACCAATCTGGTATAAGTAGAGGAAAACTGTTAAGCGCTGCCTGGTCCTATGATATATATCTTCACTTTAGCGGCATGGATGAACCGCTTCTGGTTGGTGAAGGTGTAGAAATATCAAAAGGACAGCTTCTTGAGTTTGACACCGGATTATAATTAATAATGGGAAAAAGCAAAATACTTGTTACCTGCGCAAAAGGGATAACTCCTTTTCTAAAAGAAGAACTCATTCAGCAGGGATTCCCGATAATCTCTGAATCCGTTGCAGGCATAGAAACCGAGGGGACTATGGACGATACCCTCCGGCTGAATCTCCTGCTCCGCACAGGGCACCGGGTCCTCTTTCTCCTCAGGAGATTCCATGCGGAAAATGCTGATGACCTCTATCAAAAGGGGACTGATATAGCATGGGAAGAGTATATAGCCGGAAATGGGTATTTCAGTGTGTCATCCAGTGTGGATAATCCGTCCATCAATACCCCTCTCTTTGCCAATTTAAAGCTCAAAGATGCGATTGCGGACAGGATCAGGAAAAAGTGCGGGCGCCGTCCTGATTCAGGGCCTGAACAAAACAGGGCCGTGGTTAACCTGTACTGGAAAAATAATGACTGCTCAATATATCTTGACACCTCAGGAGAACCCCTCTCCAAACGCAACTACAGAAAGATTCCGATGAATGCGCCCATGCAGGAGACCCTTGCAGCTGCTGTTATCAGGGCTGCAGCATGGAACGGGAGCAGCCATTTCATCAATCCCATGTGCGGCAGCGGCACCCTTGCCATAGAGGCTGCTTTAGCTGGACTGAACAGGGCTCCGGGCATATTGAGGTACAATTTCGGGTTCATGCATCTGAAGGGATATAATGAATCTCTTTGGAAGGATATGCGCACACAGGCAAAAAAACAAGCCAAAAAGTCCCTGGATTGCAGGATCATTGCCACTGATATCAGCAAAGACGCAGTTGAGGCGGCAAGGAACAATGCCGCTACTGCCGGGGTAGAGCATCTGATCGAATTTGATGTGTGTGATTATTCCGGCACATTAATTCCAGACGGCACCGGCATAATGATCCTCAACCCCGGATATGGAGAAAGAATGGGCGAGAGCGCAGAACTTGAGAGTGTGTACAAGGGGATCGGCGATTTCTTTAAACAGAAATGCAAGGGGTATACAGGATATATCTTTACGGGAAATCTTGATCTGGCAAAAAAGGTGGGCCTGAAGGCAAAAAGAAGAGTGCCGTTTTTTAACGGCCCCATAGATTGCAGGCTTCTTGAGTATGCATTATACGAGGGCAGCAGAAAGAACAAATAAAGAAATACCTCGAGCAGCGCTTTAGTGAAGTTAACTCTTTTATCACTGGACACTGATTACTTGTAACGCGTCACTGCTTTTTTTGATATACTTTAATTTATATGGGTTTACTCGATCTTTTTAAGTCAGCTCCAACAATATCACCTGATGCTGTTCGTACGTATATAAAGGACAAAAAGCCGGACGAATATCTGCTTTTGGATGTGCGTCAGCATACAGAATATGAGCAGGGGCACCTGCCTGGCGCAAGGCTCATACCCTTAAGTGAGCTCTCTAACAGGCTTGGAGATCTGGACCCTCAAAAACAGACCATTTTATATTGCAGAAGCGGCAACAGGAGCAACTCAGCCGCAGGTCTTCTTATAGGAGCGGGGTTTAAGGATGTTTTAAATATGCAGGGCGGTATCTCCAGGTATAACGGGATCACTGCCAGCGGCCCGCCTGAGGCAGGGCTTTTCTGCTTTCCTGAGACCTTGACCCCGGGAGAGCTGGCTGCAGTTGCCTGGTATCTTGAGGACGGCACTATCAGGTTTCTTAAAAGCCTTTATGCTGATGTGCTTTCAGATAAAACACCTGATATTGTGCACAAGCTTGTTGAGGAAAAAGAACTTCATAAACAAAAACTTGCAAAGCTTTATAAAGAACTTACCGGCAAGGAGCCTGAGCCTGAGTTTCCAAAGAATGTGCTTGGTATCCCGGCGCAGGAGGTAATGATCGGCTGCGTCAAGGTCTCAGATGCTGTTAAATGGTCCCGGGGTAAAAGCATAAATGAAGTGCTTGAGCTTGTTCTTTCGCTTACTGCAAATACCTATGATCTTTATCTGAAGTTAAGCCGCCAGGTCAAGTCTGACGAGGCCCGCAGAGTTTTCACCCTGCTTTCTGACGGCGAGCAGGAGTATGTGGAAAGGACTGCGAAAGCATTTGAAGGGACGTTAGAAAAATGATTGAACTTTATTCTCCGAAAGACCCTTCAGAACTTTCAATAATAAAAAGTGTCCTTAACGCGGAGGGAATAAACTACTACGTTCGAAACGACAATTTCGGCTCGTTGTGGGTCGGCCCTATAATCGATCTCTATAACAAAAAAATGATAGTTGTCCAGGATGACCAGCATGAACTGGCCGAAGAGCTTTTAAAGGACTTCCTTGACAAGACAAACGATCCGGAAGAAACTCCAGCTGCAAAATATTCAGCATTCGATAAGATCAGGATGGCCCTTGAGGCTTTACTTTTTTCGTGGATGATACCGGGGAAAAGGAAAAATAAAAAAATAGAACCCTGATATTCTATTATTATAATGGATACAAACTATACCACGATTATTGGCCTGCTTGCCGGGACATGTACGATCATCTCTTTTTTGCCCCAGGTCATTAAAACCGTCAGAACAAAAAAAACAAAAGATCTTTCTTTGGCAATGTATGCTGTTCTTGCAGTGGGCCTTTTAACGTGGATAGTTTATGGCGTATTAACAAATAGTTTCCCGATAATTCTGGCGAACTCGATCAGTTTTATTCTTGCTGTAATTATATTAATACTCAAAATCAGATACGGGTAATTTTCTGAGCTTATCTCTTCCTAAGCCTATCTGCTGTAGGTAGAAGCAGGCTCATAGTACATAGCTCGTAGGCAAAACAATGTAAAATGAAAAATGTCCGCCTTTACAGACCTCGGCGAGACGGGCAAAATTAACAATTATCAATTCTAAACTTCACATCTTCTTAACTTCTGCTCTACTGCGCTGTTGCTCTGGATAACTATGAACCATGAACTATCAGCTGTTCCAGGTTGTCTAATAATCCCTTCAGCCGGGCTCGGCACACGCATGAAGGATACCGCTCCCGGCATGCCTAAGGAACTGCTGCCTGTAGGGAACAGGCCTGCAATTGAATATGCAGTTGATGAAGGTATTTCAGCAGGCATAGAAAATATCATCATTGTCATCAGTAAGGACAAAGAAGTTATCAAAGAGCATTTCAAAGACTATCAAAGACCGGCCTCTATATCGTTTCTCTATCAAAAAGAGCTGATGGGTGAGTCTGATGCCATAAGTTATGCCAAGAACGCCGCGGGCGGCCAGCCTGTCGCGATCATTTATCCTGACAATATCTACCTGCCTGCTCCCGGGGCGCTTAAAAGGCTTATTGCCGTTTACAGCAGATACAACGCAGATGTAATCGCACTCACTGAAGTAAATGAGGGCATAAGCCGTGGGTTCAGCAATACCGGCAGGGTTGATGTCACTCATATAGAAGATGACGTTTTCAGGATCGATAAAATTTATGACAAGACAAGAGATCGTTTTGTCCCCCGTCAAAAAGGCGAACTAAGGGCCTTCGGCATGTACATCTCCGGCCCGTTTATTTTTGATTATATCGAAAGGTTCAGGTGCAAGATAGGTAACAGGGAGCTTACCGACGCTCCTGTAAGAAGGATGATAATTGAAGAAAAAGGCATGCTCGGATGCAGGCTCCCGGGGCGGGCATTTGATATAGGGAACCCTGTTGGTTATAAGAAATGCCTTGAATATATAAGTTCACCCAGTTAAAAGATCTGCCTGATTGAGAATTTCCAGTACAAAATATGTATACTTAGCGGGTTAATCCAAATGAGCAATGAACCTAACAAGATAATTTACTCCATGATCGGGGTAAGCAAGTATTACGACAAGAAGCCCGTACTGAAAGATATATCTCTCTCATATTTCTACGGGGCCAAGATCGGGGTCCTCGGCCTCAACGGGTCCGGGAAAAGCTCCCTGCTCCGTATACTTGCAGGAAAAGATAAGGAGTTCAACGGTCAGACCGTGCTTTCTCCTGGCCACACCGTGGGCCTGCTTGAGCAGGAGCCTCAACTGGATAACAACAAGACCGTGAGGGAGATCGTTGAACAAGGTGTGCAGGAAATAGCAGATGCCCTTAAAGAATATAACAGCATTAATGAAAAATTCGCTGAGCCCATGTCTGACGATGAAATGAGCAAGCTCATCGAGCGTCAGGGAACCGTTCAGGAGAAACTCGACGCAATGAATGCGTGGGATCTCGATTCACGTCTGGAAATGGCAATGGATGCACTGCGCTGTCCTTCAGGAGATACAGACATGAAGGTCCTTTCAGGAGGAGAAAGGAGGCGTGTTGCGCTTTGCAGACTCCTCCTGCAGAAACCGGACATTCTGCTTCTGGATGAACCCACCAACCACCTTGATGCCGAGACCGTAGCATGGCTGGAGCACCATCTGCAGAGCTATGCCGGCACTATCATTGCAGTGACCCATGACCGGTATTTTCTCGATAATGTGGCCGGGTGGATACTGGAACTTGACAGGGGACAGGGTATCCCGTGGAAAGGGAATTACTCCTCATGGCTTGAACAAAAGAAGAACCGTCTGGCGCACGAAGAGAAGTCTGAGAGCGAAAGACAGAAGACGCTGCAGCGCGAGCTTGAATGGATACGGATGTCCCCAAAAGGGCGCCATGCAAAATCCAAGGCGCGTATCAGTTCATACGAGGCGCTCCTGAACCAGGATATCGATAAAACATCTAAAGAGCTCGAGATATTTATTCCGCCGGGACCCCGGCTGGGCAGTGTAGTCATTGAAGCTGATAACGTGAGCAAGGCGTACGGAGATAATCTCCTTATGGAGGGAATGACCTTCTCCCTTCCTCCGGGCGGAATTATAGGCGTCATAGGCCCTAACGGAGCAGGAAAGACCACCCTCTTCCGGATGATCACCGGACAGGAAAAGCCGGATTCAGGCACATTCAATATTGGAGAAACCGTCAAGCTCTCTTACGTGGATCAGAGTCGTGAGGACCTGGACCCGAAGAAAAGCATTTGGGAAGTTATCTCAGACGGACTGGATGTTGTTCAGCTTGGCAAGAGGCAGATCAACTCACGCGCATATGTGGCACGCTTTAATTTTTCAGGGAGCGACCAGCAAAAAAAGGTTTC
>VAPB010928178.1_pt1 | contig 12267 bp, 4 predicted proteins | sample 3395101 | NCBI WGS metagenome assembly VAPB01 (sample SAMN08290433, study PRJNA428436) | hydrothermal vent metagenome | isolation source: Deep-sea hydrothermal vent chimney | place: Indian Ocean: Southwest Indian Ridge | reverse complement strand
GGTGTCGACCTGACCTTCAAGCCGCGCTTCGAGGGCCGGATCCCGCTTGCCAGCACCGGCGGCGTGTCCTTCAACCAGGTCGAACCGGGCACCCGCAAACCGCTGCCATTGCGCGCCGCTGGGTCGCTCCGTGCGAGCCTTGCCAACGAAGCGCGAACCCAGCGCAGCTTGCTGCAGGGTCTCGACGCCAGGGAGATGTCGAAGATCTCCACCGACTTCCAAAGCATCGACCGGAGTGCCACGGCGCGGCGGTCCTGGTCGCGCGAACGTGCGGTGCCGATGCGAGTCGGGCTATTGTCCGAGAGGATTGTGAAGTCCGTCACCCAAGGGCGGAAGCGCGTCTTCCGGCAGCCGGATGGTGTGCGGGACAGAATCGCGTTCGGCAAGCCGCGCCTGCGCGGCATGCTGGCGCAGCCCATGCGTGCCGGGATCGAGATCAAGCTGGCAGCCTCGACGATCGTGAGCGAGGCGACGGCGGCGGCGCAGGGCCTGAAACACATGACGCCGCCCGTTCTGCCAGAGGTACTGGCTGCGCAGGCCATACGCTCGGCGGTGCTCTTGCGCACCGCAGCGGACACGCCGGTGGCACGGAAGACCCTGGTCGCCAGCGGCTCCCTCGTTGAAACCATCGCGCCGCGCGCAGCCGGATCGCGCGGGGCGCGGCGCGCCTCGGGCGCCGATCTGGCGGCCCTGGACGGGATCGAGGCAATGGTGCGGTCGGGCTCGATGCGCCGCCGCGGGGCACCCACACCGCGCGGACTGACACCGGGCGAAATCGTCGTATTCGACCTCCCCGGCGCCGCTGTCTCGCCCCGCTTCGAGGATTCGGGCACTCTCGAAGTCCGCGGTACGGCGCGCCTGGTGGTTCTGGGACTCGACGGGCGCGTCAAGGTCAACACATACCCTGCGAGACCTGTCACCACGCTACCCAAAGCGTCCCGCGCCTTCGCGGTCTTTGCGGGCACCGAGCCGGGCGGTATGGAAATCGCTGGCTGGCTGCATGGCTCCAGTGTCGCCTATCTCGGGCAATCGCTAGCCCGCTGCCGCGGCGGCTTCGTCCGTGCCGAGGGCGCAAGCCGGACCAGGGGTAGCAAACGCGCCGGCTGCGGGTGGATGATGGCAGGCGACCTGGCCGGTCAGTCGCGCCTTGTCGAGACGAGCTTCGACCGGGCCGGCGCAAGCGTCGCGGTGGTGCTCGAGGGAGCGGTGACCGAACAAGACCTCGCATCGCTTGCGCTCAGCTTCGACGGCGTCGAGATCGACAAGAAAGATCCCCTGCTGGTGCCGTTCGACGGCAAGACCCTCGTCGTCCACACGCTGAGGGGCCAGGGCCGCGGGATGTCGGTCCGGGTGGCCGGCCAGGCGGAAAGCGTGCTCGAAGGCGTCATCGTCGGACAGATGCCCGCGGACCGTCTGGTGTCGCGCATCGTCAACGGCTCAATCCACGTCGATCTCGAAGCGGTCCCGAACCCCGATACCAGGCCGGTCACCGCCTTCTTCAAGTCCCCAGAGGATATCGATCCCGAGGTCGCGGAATAGGAAACTGATATGGTCGCACGCGGTAAGTTCTTTCTCTACGACGCAGTCGTCCCGGCACTTGAGGCGGGCAAATACACATTGACCGCCTCTTTCGACATCGATGCCGAGGATGGCTCTTCGAACCCGGTGCGGGATCACAAACTGCACCTCAAGGTCACCGCGCCGCGGTTCAAGCTGCCGCCCGACCAGGCGCTGATGGTCTTCCCGCCGGCGAATTCCGAAGGCGCGTACGAGGCGCGGCTGCCGCAAATCGTGCTCAAGAAAAAGACGCTTCCCTGGGACCGTGCGGCGGCACCGACCGGCACGGTCTTCAAAAACCAGACGGTCCAGGACCACACGCCCTGGCTTGCGCTGGTCGTCATCGCCGAGGGCGAGGGCCAGATCGTCCGCGACCGGCCCTGGCAGGAATGCGTGACCCCCGGGAAGACGCTGACAGGCGAAGCAGACGCGCTGAAAGCAAGTTATCTGAGCGTGCCGCAATCGACCGTCGACAAGGTCTTTCCCACGATCGAGGACCTCAGCCTTCTGACCAACGTGCGCGAGGTCAATCTCGATGATACCGAAGCCGCGATGGGCGACGACGACGGCTTCCTTGCCGTGGTGATCGCCAACCGGCTGCCGCAATACGATACCGAGAACTGTAAGCCCAAAGCCTACACCGCGTGCCTGATCAACCTCGAAAATCAGCTTGAATTCCTGCCGAAGAAGACGCCGCCGCGGAATTTCTTCGAAGTGACCGACGTCTTCCTCAACGAAGCGGTGATGTCACTCGCCACGACCATCGGCACCAGCGCCGCGGTCCCGGTCACGGCTAGTGCCGAGCCACGGGGACTGGACCTCAGCAACGCTGAAGCGGTAGCCGAGGCGGTCCGGCGCGGCGAGGTCGTCTTCCACGAGGGGGAACTGATCGACCGGGCCGGCGTCAGCGGGGGGACCGTCCATTCGCTGGGAACCATCGACGCGGATTCGTTCCTCAATCTCGATTTTTCCTCGATAGCGACAGAAACAGAAACGGACCGCGTCTTCCGGGTGGAAGGGGCGTTCGGGGCGTTCGATTTCCCGCTCGAAGTGTTCATTTCGGAACAGTTCTACCGCTTCCCGGTCCTGACCTCCTGGCGATTTACCTGCTCGGGCGCCGGCAGCTTCGAGACGCTGATGGAAGGTCTCGATGTCGGGCTTCTGGGCACGAAGGCGCCGGGTGGCTACAAGCGCGAGTTTCCCCCCTGCACGGCTCCGGCCGCCGGCAAGGGACCCGGCGAGGCGCCGGTCGCCAGGTTGCCACTCGAAATCGCCGAGACGGGTCATGTCGGCCTGCCGCACCTGACCCGCACCGGCCAGAAGGCCAATGCCTGGTACCGGGGGCCGTTCTCGCCCCACAAGCTCCTGCGAAATCCGTTGGCAGTCGAATCCCAGTTTCCGGTGCTGGCCCATATCAGCGACCATTTGCGCATGATGACGCCCGAAGGCCGTGAGGATGTCTCGCTGGCCGTGGCATTCGAGACCGGGCGACTGCTGGCGATGTCGCAACCGTCCTTCATTGCCTCGGTGCAGCGTTGGCGGGCCGAGCGGTTCGGCGCCGCCCGGTCGATGGCCAATCAGCGCGCCGCGCTGGCCGACCGGTTCAACCTGATCGACGTGCTGATCAACGACAATGACGTCGCAAAGTTGCTGTCGGCACTGCAGCGGGACCAACTGGCGCGTGAACTGGAAGGCGGGCTGATCCGCGAACTGATCAAAGTCCGAAACGGCGCCATCAGCGACCCACGCATGCTGGTCGATCCGGCGGTGAGCGTCCCGGCGCTGCAGGGCGATTTCAACGCCTTCCTAGCCAACGGTTTGGGTTTGGATCGGGCGGTGGTCGACATGATCGCGACCGCGACCAAAGACCCGCGCACCATGGCCACCATCCAATCCGCAGAGCCAGGACTGGTGAGCGACGGACGGCTCGACCTCGACGACAGGGTCAATGATGAGCTTGTGGCAACACTCGACACCGGCCTGCGCAACCTTGCCGAGGCGGCCGTCGGCCAGACGGACATCGATGCAGGGGTGGCCGGCACGATCCGCGAATTCAATACGCTCGAAACATTCATCAAGGACAGATTCGAGAGGAGGTAGTCATGCCGATTTCCAACGTCCTGAATATCGAAGTGCTGACCAAGGTGCTTGAAGAACCCGCATTGCTTGGCACTGGTGCCGACACGGTCGCGCCCGAGGATATTCTGAGATTTCTTGCCCGCCTGCGGATGCTGGAAGGGGTGCCCTTCAACACCCTGGTGCCGGACAGCGAGCTGCTGCCCAACGAATCCATCCGGTTCTTTTTCCTCGACCGGGCATGGACTGATGCGTTGGTTCAGGGTGCTCTCAGCGTCGGCACGGCGAACACGATCGAGCGAGCGCAGCTCGAACGGCTCTATCCCAGGATCGAAACGGAAATCGACGAGGCCGAACGCCGTGTGCGCTCGCCGGGAGGCGAGCCGCCTCTTCGGGGGACCGCCGGCGTCGTCACAGGGTTCCTCCTCAGATCGGCGGCCGTGGCCGGTTGGCCGGGCATACATGTCCGGGCGTACAGGAAGGAGCCGGGATCGAGCGATCTGGAGATCCTTCCCGAATCCCACCCAAGCCGGATCAAACTGTTACGGCTCGAGCGGTTGGCGCCCGCAGTGCTGCTGGCGCTGTTCGATGGTATCCCGCAGGTCCTGCACCTCGAGGAGCCGCGCCAGGGCGTTCAGTTCGGCGTAAAGCTCGAAAATACGGGTGGCGGACGGATGCGTGCGACGGTACCGGCGCGAAACGTCAGATCCGCAAAATACGTCAACGATGCGGGCAACGATCCCGACGGCCTCTTGCCCGACCAGGCCCAGCAGATCCCGATTCGTTTCCGTCGTGGGGCGCCGGGCGTCCTCGATCTGACCAACACCGGCAAAAACTTCCGGAACGCCACCGGTACGAACATGAGCGATGACGGCCGCGTTGACGGCGCCGAGTTCGCCATGCAGATGATCCGCTTCCCGTTCCGCCAGGTCTTTGCGCAATCCGCCACAACGACGGCCACCCAGGATGATGCTTTCAAGCCGACGCTTGCCACGGTGGCGAAGGCCTACACGCAGCTTCTAACGACGAAGATCTCGGGGGGTTGAGCCATGGCTGATCCGATCAAACCTTCGGTCATGAATGCCTTGCTCGGCAATCAGAATTGGACGATGGCGACCGCGGCAGGCGAACGGGCCATCGACCCGGGACTTCTGTTTCCCACACCCGAGCCGCCACCACGCCCGGCCCTGGTGGTGCCGGTCGATGTCCAGGCACTGTATGTCCCGCCGAACCACGCCGAACGCTATGTGAAGCTGCCGATGGAGCTGACCGGCCTCGAACCCGATCGCAAGGTTCAACCGCCGTTTTCAGCTCCGCGATCGCGCCCCCAGGGCGTACATTTGCACTGGGCGCTTCCCGATGGCCTGCTGCGCGGCGAAATGCAGGACGACGAAGACGCACCGATCGCCATGCGTTCCCTGCCCAACCGATGGCTGGTGGTCCGCATGACCGGGCGGCGAGGCGCGCGACGGCTCGACACCCGGTCCTGGGTCATCGAGTCCGAAAACGGCCGGGTCTTCGATCTCGCCAGCTACCCCGATGGCACCGCATCCGGCGATGGCGAACAGATTGCCGCGGACGAGCTCGACGGAATTGTTGGCGGCTCGCCGAACTGGACGGCGTCCTATGATGCCACGCTCAACCGCTTTGCGTTCCACGATAGCCTGTCAGGTCTGAACACATCCCAGCTGAGCAACGGCATCGCAACTTATGTGGTGATCGGTTGGTGGTCGGAACGCGCCCCCGACCCGCTATTCGGGGTGTATTCGTCCTATTCCGCGTCGAAGCGTATCGCAAACCTCGGTTGGTCGGCCTCGCCCGCGCCCAGTTTGCCGGACTCGATTGCCGATCCACGGCCCAAGTTCAGTTTCGCGACAGAAGGCGATGCGACCCCGGGCGGGATGGAGCGCGAGATTGACCTGAAGACCGAGCTGAAGCTGTCGGCATCCCAGGCCGGGCTGTCCGCCGGCTTTGCGGAATACCGGTTCGACGATGTCTCAATCGCGCGGCGCCGCCCCGTCTACGACACGCTCATGCATGGCGTGGTCTACGGCGTTCCGGTCACGGGTCGGGTGGGCCGTGATCTCGCACCGCCGGCGAGCCGCATCTCGGTGGCGATGGGTCCGACACTCGAACGGCTGATCGCCGCCCAGGCGGCCAGGGGTATGGGCGTGACCTCGGCCAACCGCAGGGAATACCTGGAAAGTCTGATCACCGCGATCACCAATTCGTCGATCATGGAAGTCAACAGCCGCGACGGCGTCGTCAAACTCGACGAGGCCGAACATGCGGATGGGTTCGACGCCTTCCAGGGTCCGGAATCCTACGAGGATATCATCGTCGAGCGAAAGCAATCCGACTTGTCCGCCGGCCGTCCACTGCGCACCAAGGCCGCCGTGTCCGGATCAGGCAGCCCACCCAAGGCTGAAGTCATTTGGACCGGCCGGCGCAACACGCGGCACAATCCCTCAATGGACGAGATGCGGGAAACCGCGCACGACTTGATCCGCAAGGAGTTCGGTTCCCAGCTTGCCGAGGGAGAGGAGGTCCGGCGGATCCGCCGCCCCGGACCCCGCTACCACCGCGCGACGCCGCCGGTCATCGGGCTCAGGAACTTCGGCAAGGCCAACCGGTTCAACGGCGACGGAAGGTTTTCCGAAGACGGCAAGCTGCTCTGCCGCTGGAGCGGGGAACTCGCCTATGGATTCGGCGAATTCTATCGCGGGAGCGACTTCGTTCCCCGGCTGAACAACAAAGCGATCCCACGCAATGCGGACCGGATCCTCTGGAACAGCTATCTCTACGACCCTTACGTTCTCGATTGGGCGTTCGGGGCGATAAGCCAGACCGCTCCCGCAACCCTCGTCGGGCCGACACAGAATCGGCTGCGGGGCGAGATGGCGCTGCGCTACTCCAGCGACGGTGTGTATGACGGCATCGCTCCGATCGCTCGGTCAAAAGAGGCGTCTACGCCGGGGATCGCAAACCAGTCAGTCAGCGACGAGCTCCGCCGCTTCTCGCTCATCGAGGGGCGCGACCCAAGCCCCGTGGCCGTCACAAGCTGGGCGCAACCCTGGTCCCCGGTCTGGCTGGAATGGGAGGTCGAACTGGAACCGGGATCCGATTTAGAGGGCTGGGCGCTGGGGCGTATCGACTTCGAGGGCGACGGAGTCTCCGATGGCACGGCGCTGACGCTTCGCGGCCGCTCGCCCATCACCTCGGGCCTTTCCAAGACCTATCAGGCGGTGATCGATAGCTACCTCGTCGCCGAAAGCCAACGGAGCGAAGCCGGGGAAGGCGAGATATCCGAGACCCACGAAAGGAACCTTGCGGAGCTTTCCGAGTTTCTGGAACGCGCCGATCTCGGCTCTGTCACCCTGGACCGGATCGACGATCTGTGGCTGACGCTGGACCACGGTCCCGACGGTCAGGTCAGACCCGCGCCCGAGCGCGTTGCGACCGGCCTCCGCAATGCCGGGCTGCCACGACTGATCGCCAGTGGAACACTGCGGCTGACGCAAGCACGGATCATCGACACCTTCGGCCGTTTCCGCGATCTGCGGACCAAACGAGTCACGCTACCGACAGCGCTGTCTGCCAGATCAAGCTCAGGCGAAAACGCGCTCGCCCTACCGCCACGGCTGGCCCTGCCATCGCGGTTGATGTGGCGGTTCATCGATGCCGCCGACGAGACCGGGCAAAGGGAGGCGCGGCTGGACCAGGCCAACAGGTCGCGGACGATCAACCCGGTTGCCGGGTTCATTCTTCCCGACTTCATCGACGAGTCGATCGAGTTCTTCGATCAGGACGGAACGCCGCTGGGCGAGGTTCTGCACGATCCGGTCACCGGAGGCGTGATATGGGAAGGCGGGGTCGGCCGCGAGGGGCCGGCGGCGACGTCTCCGGCGGGTCTGCCCACAAGTGCGCGGCTATGCGGCCGGATCGCGCAAGGCATAATCGACGTCGACATCGCGCAGCGCAACGATCCCGAAACGGCCGGGCTTGAAAGCTCCCTGAGCGCGTTCCTGCGCGCGGTCGATACCACGATGTGGGGGGTGGACAGCGATCTGTTGGTGTCCGGCGCCGCCATCGCCGGGCTTGTCGGACGGCCGGTCGCGGTGACCTCGACGGTTCTCTGGCTTGATATCCCGACGGATCTGGCGGCGACCGGCGCTTACGGCGAGTCCGCCGACGAGATCCGCGACCACCTGCTTCGCCAGGCGGTATTCGACGCAGTAAAATCCCTGACCTTCCAGGTGCGTCTGGGCCTGTTTGCCAAGGGGCATGACGGCCTGTACGGCTTTTTCATCGGAAACAATTTCGAGCGTTTCCATCTGATCGACAAGGAGATCAGTACAGCCGTCAGAACCAGCGTTCGCGGGGCAGGATACCGCTCGCTTCTCGGTAAGGTAGGCAGTAACCTGGGCGCCAACTTCCTGCCTCCGCCAAGCCCCTTCGACTGCCCCTATATCACCGAGAGCAAGCCGTTGGACGTGCATTCCGGGCAGCGCGTGCGCCTCACGCTGCTGATGCACCCTTCCGCGCGGGTGCATGCCACGACGGGCCTGCTGCCGCGCAAATCGCTGGAGCTTTTGCGAGACTGGATCATGCCGGGCATGGGCCGGATCGCCCCCTCGGCGCGGGTCGGGCCGGTCCTCATCGACCCCGACAAGGTGCGGTTGCCCAAGATCGCAGCATTCGGGGCGGATCAAAGCTGGACACGCCGCGACTCGCCCATCAGCTGGCGCGACGACCCGATCCTGTCGGCGACGCAGGCGGCACTTCTGCCGGATGGCGGCGTGTCGGTGGAGGAGGGATACATCCGCATCACGCCCAATGACGGAGCAGACATCGGGGAGGACGGGTGATGGCACGTTACGACTGGCCCCGCGAGTTCCGCAAATCCCCCGACCGGCTGGCCCTCCGGGCCGAGCATGCCGCGCGAGGCGGTGGGCGGGGCGTGATCGCGGCGCTGACCGGCGATCTTGACCTGCTGGACGATATTATCCAGGCAAACTTCCAGGAAGACCGGATGTGGATGCCCCTCGGCCCGTCGATCCTGATCAACGGGCAGGCCAGCGGCAACCCAGTGGTCTCGGGCCGCGTCAGGGATATGAGGATTAGCTCGAACGGACAGCGAATCTATGTGGGAACCGCAAATGGCGGGGTCTGGTATTCATCGGACATCGGGGCAACATGGACCCCGCTTGGCGGTTGGGGACTGGCGCCTCAGGCCGTCCGATCGGGCCTGTCGCTCACGATCGGGGCGCTCCTGGTGGAGTTCGGCCAAACCACCGGTGGGGCCGACGATCCCGCGAAGGACGTTGTCTACGTCGGCACCGGCGAGGCGCAACCCTATGTCCGCAGGGGACCCGGCGGCCACCATGGCGGCATCGGTATCCTGCGGCTCGACGGCACCTTGCCGGCCACCCTCGCCGCGCCGGGCCGTAACCCCTGGACGCGCGAGGCGCGCAACCTGACCGGCGCCGGTGTCTACCGCCTCGCACGCAGCCCCACGGTCACGCCCGCCCTGGATGGCAGCGCAACGCTCGTCGCCGCGACCTCGACCGGGCTTTGGTCTCGCACCGGCGCGTTTGCCGAGGACGCCAACTGGCAGCGAGTCGAATTCGCGCCGCAAAGCTTCTCGACCTATGCCAACGCCTATTGCTCGGACGTGGTCTGGAACGACCGCGGCCTCTGGGTGACGCTGGTCGGTACAGGTGCCTTGGGTCACGACGGCGTCTACCGCTCCACCAATGGCCTCACCGGCCCCTTCGCTACCATTGCGCTCCCCAATCTCCAGACCGGCGCGCGCCTCAGCATGGGCGAAGCCCCGCATGCAACCACCCGCATGTATGTGCTGGGCAAACGACCCAGCCCGACGAACCCCGCAAACAACACCGGCCACGCACATCTCTGGCAGATCGACGTGTCAGCCGCCGCCAACGTGCGTGAGGTGCAGAACTTCCCCGTGGGGCTGTTCGTCTCGACCGTCACCCTGACCGGCGGCAACCTTATCATCACCGCGCCCGACCAGAGCGATTACGACCAGGCGATCGCTGTGCGCCAAGTCGGTGGTAATGACGTCGTTTCCGTAGGCGGATCGCTGGAAAGCAATGGCGGCTGGGATGCCGCGATTTTCGATCTGACCATCACTACGGCCGCCGGCAACCTGACGACGAATTTCACTGCCGCAAACCAGACGGATCCGGCCGCGGATGCAGCAACCTTCATCGGCGCGGGCATCCACCCCGATGTCCACATCGTGCGAAACGCCGGCGCCGCCCAGTGGGTTGGCTGTGACGGGGGCGTGTTCCGCCGGTCCGGCGGCAACAACCGGTCGATGAACGCGGGCCTTGCCTCGGCCGAGCCTGGCATCATCGCCTCGCACCCGACGCTCGACGGACCTGTCCTTGCCGGAACCCAGGACAACGGAGCCATTCAGCGCATCGGCGACACGCTCTGGCAGCTTCAGCGCAAGGGGGATGGCGGCGGATGCCTGTTCCACCCGACCAAACCACACCAGACGGTCATGCAGTACGTCGAAGCGGATTGGCGGTTTCAGCCAAGAACGTTCACGCCGCGCGGCCCCGCGGTTCGTTCCTCGTCGGGAAGCCAGACGGACAGCGAAAACACCGAGTCAGGACGCGCTCTGTTCTACTCGAAGGCGGCCGCGGCACGCACCAATAATGCCGATGACGCGCGAATATTTATCGGAACCGACCGGATCTGGTATTCGGCCAATTGGAACGCGCCGGGCACAGCAATGAACTGGGTAACGATCCCAACACATACCGACCCCTACAACGCCACCAACGCACTCAACAACATCACCCAGGACCAGCTGGTACAGGGCGGCAGCTCAGACCCGGTGAACGTGATCGAGGTCGTTCGCGAAGGCGATGTCGAGAAGAAATTTAATGACATGGCGATCCTTGTCCTGTGTGCGCGGACGGTGCGCATCTTCCGTTATGCGCATCCCGACCCATCAGCCGTGGTTGGCACCTGGACCACGCTTGCGAACTCGATCGTCAGCGATCGGTCGGGGGTCGACCGGCCGAAAACGAAAAAGACCGGCGACGACGTGCCGAATCCCTTCGTCGACTACCTGCCCCGGAAACGCAACAGCGCCTGGACCGACATCGCAGTCCACACACGGACGAACGGCAGCGAGACGTTTTATGTCACAACCACGGGACAGGTCACGATCGCCGCGGACGGCACACTTTCCGGCGACGAGAATTACGACACCTGTTGGTGGTACAACGGTGCGGGCAGGTGGTATCCGACCGGTTTGAGGAATACACCGCTCGATGCAGGAACCAGCAACGGAGGCTCGCCTGCGGCCGCCCATTCCGTGATCGTCGATCCCGACGACGACCGCATCGTCTATGTCGGCAACCGGATCGGCGTGTGGGAAGGGCGGATCGACACCAGCGGCACGCACCCAAGCTGGACCTGGAAGCCCGCCATGGAGGGACTGCCGCAGACGGTGGTCGAGGACCTCGGCATCCTCAAGACGACCGATGCCACTTATCTACGCGCCGCGCTGGTCGCGCGCGGGGTCTGGGAGCGCGACATCTCCGTCCTGCCTGTCTCGGTAGGCCGCACCTTCATCCGCTCTCTGCCCTATGACACCGGGCGTGTCGAGCTACCGGCAGCACCGGTGGACTCGCTGACCAATGCGGCACTCAATTACCATTCAAGCCCGGATATCGTCCCGCTTCCGGTTGCCGTCCGCCCTTGGGATCCGGGCCTACCAAATGAGGCCGACTTGCACTCGGTGGCAATCCCCGCGTCCTTGTCCAAAGCGCTGCACGAGGCGTATGTGATGGTGCATCACCGGCACACCACCGCCGTTGACGGCGCCGATATCGACATCAACGTCTTCCTGCAGAGGAACGCACCCGTCGGTGACATCAGTGGCGTTGCGATCAACGATGCTTGGCGAACGGCGATCAGGGAAACCGTCCGCGACAATTCCCCGGCCATGCCGGCGGGACTCGAGCATGTGGGGCTTTTTCACCCGGCCAGCCCAGTGGATGCGCGCACCCCGCGGGCCGTGAGTGTGCCGCTTGATCTTCGGTTCGCCGGCTCGAACGACCACATCATGCTGATTGCCGTCGTCACATCGCCGAACAACCTGCTGCCCGCAACGGATCTGGTACCCGGCAATCTGAAGGATATCGTCCGCCGGACGCAGCATATCGCCGTTCGCAAGTTCCGCCGCACGACGTAAGCCTGGTAGGGTCGAGAGCTGGCGCGGTAGTTCACTAGGACCGACCTTGTCTGTAACCGGGGTTTCCCCGTAAGGTCAAAAAACACATCTCACTCGCTCAGCTGGTAAGTCTCAAGGTATCAACCCAAGTCTTTCAACACCCGCCCAATCCTTGACCAGTACGCGAACAGAGCGAGCACGCTGAGAGCTCCGAACACGGCGAGCACTTCGCCCTTGCCCGAGAAAAGCCAGAACCAGTGGGATGTCTCGCTACCCTCAATCCAACGAGCCACGTTGTCACCGAAGACAACGAAGACAACGAAGACAACGAAGACAACGAAGACAACGAAGAATAGCATCACCGCTACGTAATGAACGTTGATTGTGTGCGGTTCAAGAACATCGGCTTCGTCCCC
>VAPB010670729.1_pt1 | contig 12292 bp, 8 predicted proteins | sample 3395101 | NCBI WGS metagenome assembly VAPB01 (sample SAMN08290433, study PRJNA428436) | hydrothermal vent metagenome | isolation source: Deep-sea hydrothermal vent chimney | place: Indian Ocean: Southwest Indian Ridge | reverse complement strand
GGCGCGTTCGGCCGCTTCTGCGACGTCGTTGACGTTCAGCGTTGACATTGAATTCTCATCCTGCACTGAAACCTTAAACTATTTGCGAACAGCAAGCAGCCGATTACATCTGACTCTCAATCGGCAGAAAACTCATGAACTTCGTCTTTACCCGACGCCACAGAGTTGTATGCGGTTCTTTGGATGCGATGCGTTCGCCATTTCGCGTCAGGTATTTCCAGCGAACACCACCCGTGCGCGCGAGGCGCAGGCTGTAGGCTTGCCGCCGCAGGGAATTGCCGATGCTCTGCGCTACAGACCGAGCCAACTCGTTCGATTCAACGACCATACCCATTTCTGTATTGATATACAGAGATCGCGGATCGAGATTAAATGAGCCCACGAACAGTGTTTCATTGTCCACAACAGCCAGCTTTGAATGCAGCGTGACTTTCAAGCGAGGCCGGGCCTCCTCAGCACTCGATGAGCTTATTCGCGGGCGCAGCTCGAAAAGTTCTACGCCCTGTCGCAACAGGGGTTTTCGGTACCGTGCATATACTGCATGCACGCTGGAATGATTCGTCGAGGCCAAAGAGTTCGTAACTATGACGACGCGGACGCCCTTGCGAACGAGCGCCGTCAGGAAATCCACTCCCTGACGTTGCGGCACGAAATAGGGCGAAACGATGATGACCTCGGTCGAGGCCGATGACACCAGCTGCCGCAGGAAATTCGTCGTTTCGCCAACCTGGTTGCGCGTAAGGCCGCGAATCTTGTCGGGATGATCCAGTATGAGCGCTGCCTCTGCCTCGATCAGCGACAGCGTGCCTCGCAAAAGTCGATCAACCAACTCGCCGCTGACTTTGCTCAGGTGCGGGCTATCCTCGTTTTCCTGCAAAAACCTCCGGCCTTCTTCGATCGTGTCCGAAATGGGTGAATGCTCGATCGGCGAGTCGAAACCATCGATCGGGATCGATTCAATCATGTTCCAGTATTCGTCGAACCCCTCCGACACAGCGTTCACGACAGGCCCGATCGCAAGCAGGTCCTCGTCAAGGAACTCGCTTTTCCCGCTGGCCTGAAAATACTCGTCGGCGAGGTTTCGGCCGCCGACGATCGTGACCTGGTTGTCGACAGTGAACGACTTGTTATGCATTCGCCGATTAAGGATATTGAAGTTGGCGATGAAGCTCACAACACGGGAGCGACGTCTCGGAAAAGGATTAAACACCCGAACTTCGATATTAACGTGATCGTTTATCGACACGAGGCCCGTATCGATTTCCCCGGTCAGGGCATCGTCCATGAGCAGTCGAACGCGAACACCACGATCCGCCGCTTCTATCAAACGCAGGACGATCAGGTTGCCGCTCAGGTCATCGCGAATCAGGTAGCTCTGTATGTCGACGCTCGTCTCGGCCGCATCGATCAGGCCGATGCGCATCGACAACGCATCAAGACCCAGATCGAGCCGAAATACGCCGCACTTCCCGGCGCGTCCCTTCAACCAAGCTGCCACCACGCGGCCGAGCCGCGAGTCTGTCGTCCCGTCGATCTTCCAGGACTCCGTGCGCCGTGGCAGCTTTAGATACTTGCGGTACTTCGGTGGTACCCGACTACCGACAAGTGTCGTTAGCATTCCCAAGTGATACTCGCCGGATCATCGGCAAGAAAGATGCTATTCGCGAATTGAATCGAGACCTTCGCGCAAGCGGGTCGCCCAGCGACGCGCCCAGCGACGAACCTCGGACCATGTCGTGACAGGAGTCGATCGAATGGCGGCGTCCAGGCCGCCGCCGGGTTGCTCGATGCTTCGACGATCGACGGCCCGGTAAATCGTTTCCCCGCTGAGCGAGTCCCGGGCTTCCAGCACCAGCGTCGCCTCGCCGACTGACGACAGGAAAATCTCACCCCGGCCAACCAGATCCGGCGGAACCCTGGACACGATGTCATGCAGTGCACCGACGATGATCAGCACATCCGGGCCGACTTCGTCAACGATCGTGAAGCGCTCGCTCTTCTGCAACTCCTCGAGAAATACCTCATTCACTATTTCCACGAGCCTCTGCTTTCCCTCGTCGCTGATCCAGTATTCTCGCTGGTTACTACGGCCCATCGTCGATGTGCGCGCGCTTTTCTTAACTGCACGGAACTCGAATTCAGCGTCGCCGAGCAAAATCTTGTCGTAGTCGGCCAAATCCACGTCCGGATCAATCCATGCATTGGCGAAGCGGGCATTGCTTATTGGCGAAAGACCGTCAAAACTTTTCTCGGCTGTGGCGCTCGTGTCGATGGTTGGCTCGGCCGCGCAGGCGGCCAACAGCGCGACAGCGCCCGATAACAGTAGTGTCCTCATGATTTGTCCCGGATTTTTGTGAGGTTTCGGCATTTGACAATAAGTTTAATAGTATTCCCTGCGCGTTGACAGCCTTCGGTCCTGCGTGCAACGATAGCCCAACGTTAGATAAAGGCACACCTGCCGAAAGGCAGGGCCGCAAAGCTTCCGGTCTAAGGGCAATTTCTGAGAGTGAAACGCCTACGACAGCGGGGCCACCGGAGACGAGAATGTCAGCAGTCCGCTTGAAGAACACCGGGCGATTCAGAGTGCGGCCGCCCCCGCAACCCGCCGAAGTCTCGGCAAAAAACACCAAAACTGTGCTTCGCACGATGGATCGTGACGCCAATATCGCCCTGCCCATCCGGCCGCAGGGCGCCGGAACGGCGGCAACAGGCTGCAATGAAAGCAATACCGGTACGGTGTTGCGGCTGTCCGGACTCGACCGGATCGTCAAGGTCGATGCCTACAACCACACCGTAACCGCCCAGGCCGGCGTCAGACTGTATGCACTTTCAGAGGCATTGGCCGAACACGGTCTCGAGTTGATCGGCAGCCACGAAATGACAGGGAGAACGCTCGGCGGAGCCATCGCCGCGCCCTGCCTCGGCGCCAGTATCGGCGATGTCTCGGGCTCATTCTCAAGCCAGGCCATCAGCCTCAAATTGATCACCGGCGCCGGCAAGCCGATTACCGTGCAGGCCGACCAGAAAAACCTGATGCGTGCGATGCGTGCAAGTTACGGGCTACTCGGCGTCATTGTCGAGGCAACCATAAGAGTGCAGCCGATTACGACGTTTACAGTGAGTCATCGGCGCCTCGAAACCGAAGATTTTTGTGACGTCGTCGATACGCTGACCAATTCTGATGTCGGTTTTCGCTTTTGCCTGATGCCCTATCGAAACCGGGTCTACCTGGATCTGCGCCGCTACGCCGCCACCTCCGGAACCGCGTACAGCGCACCGTGGAAGATCAAGGACTGGGGCGAAAGTACAGTGCTTCCGCATGTCTGCAAGTCACTCAATCGCCTTTTGCCGATCCAGTCGGTCCGGTATCGCCTGATCGACAGCGTTAGCGAAGTCACACAGGGCATCGTCAACAGTCGCTTCGTTCGCACTGGCAACAATGCGACCTCCGGAACCAGGAGTCATACGGCCAGCAGCGCGCGAAAAGTGCTCTATTCAACGTGGTGCTTTCCAGCGACCGATTTTTCGCTCGTCGTGCGCGCATACCAGGATTTCTGTCACGAAAACTTCGAGCGCTCCGGGTATCGCTGCGATTTACCGGTGGTCGGATATCGCGTTTCCCGGGACACGAGCGCGTTACTTTCGCCGTCGTTTGATGAGCCGATGATTGCGCTTCAAACGGCGTCGACTCAGCACCACGGCTGGGAAGACTTTGTTATCGACCTCGCGGACTTCGCTGAACACTGGGCTGGTGTGCCCATTTTCAGTCAGACCCGATCGTTGCGTGCCGACTATGCCAAACTGGTGTTCGCAGACCGCCTGAACTTCTTTCGCAGGATTCGGCGCCAGCTCGACCCCGAGGATCGTCTGTTGACGCCCTTCATGGCGCAATATTTTCAGTAGTTTTTCGTCGATTTCTCGCGACCATAGCCAATAATTATATCCATTCACTGGTTTTTATATATCGAAGTGATAGTATGCATCGCTCCGATATATGCGTCAGCGGACGCGGGACCACAACACAATGGACGTAAAAACCGTATGCCTGGGTATGCTCGTCGATAGCGAGGCCTCGGGCTATGACCTCAAGAAGCAATTCGAGTCGACATTCGCACATTTTTTTGCGGCCGGTTACGGTTCGATCTACCCGGCATTGTCGTCGCTGGCTGAAGCAGGGCTCGTCGACTGCCGCGAAATTGCGCAGGAGGGTAAGCCCGATCGCAAGGTTTATCGAATTACCGTTGCCGGTCGCCAGCATTTGCTCACGGCGCTGGAGGATCCGGCACCCAGCCACAAAGTACGTTCGGAATTCCTCGCGACAATGTGTTTCGCACACCTGATGTCGCCGGAGCAGATCGATATCGTACTCGCAAGCCGCGTTGAAGAACTGGAACGTTATATGTCGATGTTTCACGACTTCGAAACGGGCCGCATGGACGAATGGACCGACGGCATGCGATTCGTTTGCGGCTTCGGCAAGGCGATGACCGAGGCAATGCAAACATACATTGATGAAAACAAGGGTATGTTGACCAAACAACCGGTTACACGCGAGTCAATAGCCGGCTAGCGGCAACAATCCAATCGGGAATTCAATTGATGGAATCGGGCATATTCAAGAAACACAGCTCGTGGCTGTTATCAGCGGGCATCGCCGGCTTCGTTGCACTCTGGCTGCTGTCCGGCCAACTTGGCGGAAACGAAACTCAATCTGGCACCGGAGCGTCCGCGTCATCGGTCGAAAAGCATGCACGCAGCAGCGTTCGTGTCAGGACGCAGTCCGCAGAGGAAGTTCAACGCACGATCGTCGTTAATGGCAGAACGGCGCCTGCCCGGGTTGTCACGTTGTCGGCGGAAACCGATGGGCGCGTCGAGTTTATCGATGCCGCGCGTGGCAGCAACATCGACCGCGGCGAATTGATCGTTCGCCTCGATGAGCGTGATCGCAGCGCACGCCTCGCCCAGGCAAAGGCTACAGTCAGGCAGCGTGAGGTCGAGTACGAGGCGCGCGAAAAACTTAAAACCGAAAGCTATGTTTCCGAAGCCCAGCTTCAGGAGGCAGTCGCGGCGCTTGAAGCGGCAAAAACCGAGCTTGTCCGCGCGCAGCTGGACCTCACGTACATGAAGGTCCGCGCACCGTTTGATGGCGCTTTGCAATCGCGCATTGTCGAGGAAGGCGATTTCCTGAAACGCGGCGAGCCGATAGCAACATTCGTCGACAACCGAACGATCATCGTCTCAGCCAACCTGTCCGAATTCGATACTCGTTTCGTCAACGCAGGCGATACAGCCGAAGCACGACTCGCGACCGGTGAAACCGTGCGCGGAAAAATTCGTTATGTGGCTCCGGTTGCCGATGCGGCGACCCGCACGTTCGAAGTTGAGCTCGAAGTGGACAATTCGGATGGTCATCTGCGTGCCGGTGGTACGGCCGAGTTGCGTATTCCGGCGGAGCGCGTGCTCGCGCACCGCGTTTCCCCTTCGCTGTTAACGCTTGATGATGCCGGCAATGTCGGTATCAAGATCATCAACGATGCGGGTAAAGTCGAATTTATTGTGGCCGACATAGCGCTGTCTGACGGCGACGGCGTCTGGATTGCCGGCTTGCCTGCGACCGCGACGATTATCACGGTCGGGCAAGGCTTTGTAGCATCCGGTTCGGTCGTCAACGCTGTCCCTGAAGACGACGTCAACACGGCCGTTGCCATCAAGTCCGGCGGAGAATAACGCCGGTGCAGATCATCGAATCGGCAATGTCGCGGTCGCGAACCGTGCTCCTGTCTTTGGCTATTGTCCTGATTGGCGGGGTCGCCGCCTACATGACGATTCCCAAGGAAGCCGAGCCGGATATCGAGATACCGATGTTTTACGTCAGCATCAAGCTTGACGGAATTTCGCCCGAAGACTCCGAGCGTCTGCTCGTTCGGCCGATGGAGCAGGAACTGCGAACCATCGAGGGCATCAAGGAGATGACCGCTAACGCCTATGAAGGCGGCGCCAATGTACGACTGGAATTCTATGCGGGCATCGACATCGACAAGTCGTTGCAGGATGTGCGCGAGAAGGTCAACAAGGCAAAAGCAAAAATTCCGAGCGATGCAGAAGAACCCACGGTCTCCGAGGTCAAAATGTCCCGCTTTGATCCGATGCTGATTCTCAATCTTGCTGGCGAGGTTTCCGAGCGGACACTGACGACCATCGCGAGAGATCTCAAGGAAAAGTTCGAGGGATTGAGTGGCGTACTCGAGGTCAATCTCGTCGGCGTGCGCGAAGAGCTTATGGAGGTAGTCGTCGATCCGCTGGCCATGGAGAGCTACGGCCTGGATCAGGCGCAGATCATCAAAATTATCAGCTTGAACAATCGTCTTGTTGCTGCCGGGTCACTGCAGGCGACGGAGGGCCGGTTTCCGATCAAGGTGCCCGGCGTGGTCGAGTCACCGGAAGATGTGCTCAACATGCCAATCAAGGCGGTCGGCGAGCGGGTCGTTCATTTCAAGGACATCGCGGATGTGCGCCGCACATTCAAGGATGCGGATAGTTACGCGCGCCTGAATGGCAAGAAGGCGCTCGCGATCGAGGTCGTTCAGCGCTCCGGCGCAAACGTCATCGATACCATCGACGCCGTCAAAGCGGTCATTGCACAAGAGCGAGCCTACTGGCCCGCCGAAGTGGATATCGTCGCATCGCGCGACAAGTCCATAGACGTCAACGACATGTTGTCCGAACTGCAAAACAGCGTGATTGTCGCGGTACTTCTCGTATTCATTGTCATTATTGGCATCCTGGGATTTCGCTCCGCATTGCTGGTCGGCGTGGCCGTCCCGGGAAGCTTCCTGATGGGCATCCTGCTGATCGGCATGTTCGGGATCACCATCAACATGATGGTACTGTTTGCGCTGATCATGGCTGTCGGCATGCTTGTGGATGGCGCCATTGTCGTGACCGAAATGGCGGACCGGCGCATGGCAGAAGGTGAATCGCCCCGCAGTGCCTATGCGCGTGCCGCAATTCGCATGGCCTGGCCCATCATCGCGTCAACGTGTACTACGCTTGCTGCTTTCGTGCCGCTTGCGCTGTGGCCCGGTACCACGGGCGAATTCATGAAGTACCTGCCTATCACGCTGATTGCAGTGTTGTCCGCATCGCTGGTCATGGCATTGTTGTTCGTTCCGACGCTAGGTTCGCTTTTTGGCAAGACGGGTGCCACAAACGATGAGGCGCGCCGGAATCTTGCGGCGGCGGAAACAGGGGATCTGGACTCGGTCACCGGCGTCACTGGAAGCTATGTACAGTTCTTGAAACGTTCGTTGCGGCACCCCTGGCGCAATGTCGCGACAGTTTCGGTGTTACTGCTTGTCGTTTACGCGTTGTTCCTGGGGCTTGGCCGCGGCGTGGAGTACTTCCCTGACGTCGAACAGCCCTTCGGGATGGTCGACATTCGCGCCCGCGGCGACCTGTCGACCGATGAGAAGGATTACCTGGTCCGGCAGGTTGAAGCGCGTGTTCTTGGCATGCCCGAGATCGAGTATGTGTACGCAAAGACCGGCGGTAGCGATCAGGGCGCGGAAGACCAGATCGGTTCCCTGACCCTGAACTACATCCACTGGGATCAGCGGCGCAAGGCAGACGAGATTCTTGCCGAAATCCGTGAAAACACATCGGACCTGGTTGGCATTGTAATCGAGACTCGCAAACCGGATCCCGGCCCGCCCATCGGCAAGCCAATCCGAATTGAGTTTTCCTCGCGTTTCCCGGCCTTGCTGGAAGAGGCCGTCGCGAGCGTCGTTGAATTGATGCAAGACAATCCGGCAATCATGAATATCGAAGACAGTCGGCCGCTACCCGGCATCGAATGGCAAATCAAAGTCGATCGTGCGGAAGCAGCCCGTTTTGGCGCAGACGTGGCGCTGGTTGGCGCGATGGTGCAATTGGTGACCAATGGCATCAAGATCGGCGAATATCGCCCTGACGACAGCGATGACGAAATTGACATTCGCGTGCGCTACCCGGCTTCGAGTCGCAACCTGACGCAGATTGACGAACTCCGAATTCCGACCGCAAATGGCCTGGTCCCGATCAGTACCTTCGTCAAACGTGAACCGGCGCAAAAGGTCAGCACGATACGACGTACTGATTTGCGACGCACGATAACGATCGATGCCGACGTCGCACCCCAGTTTCTGCCGTCCGATATCGTTGCGCAATTACGCGACCTTACGCCGACTCTCGGAATCGACCCGCGTGTAGGCATTGCCTTCAGAGGCAGCACCGAGGACCAGGAGGAGGACGAGCACTTCCTGACGCAGGCGATGCTCATGGCCCTCGCGATGATGGCGATCATTCTCGTGACCCAGTTCAACAGTCTGTACCAGGCCGGCCTGATCCTGACGGCCGTTTTGTTCTCGACCGGCGGCGTCTTGCTGGGCCACCTGATCATGGGCAAACCATTCGGTGTCATCATGTCGAGCGTGGGCGTCATCACGCTGGCCGGCATCGTTGTCAATAACAACATCGTCTTTATTGATACCTATAACGTTCTACGCAGCCGCGGTGCAGCCGCCTATGACGCTGTCATCCGCACCTGTGCGATGCGCCTGCGGCCCGTCCTGTTGACGACCGTTACCACGATTATCGGACTCATGCCGATGGTACTCGGCGTCAACATCAATCTGATTGACCGCCATGTGTCGATCGGCGCACCCAGCTCACAGTGGTGGACACAGCTGGCCGCCTCGGTCGCCGGCGGGCTCGCGTTCGCGACAATATTGACCCTGTTTCTGACCCCGAGCCTGCTGCTGATCCAGGCCAATACCTCCAAACGGCTGGTTGCACGACGTGAGCGGCGAGGCCTGGCTGTCACGTCTTAAGGCGCGTCGCCCTTATAAGCAAAACTTTTGCATCCAAATAGCGCTTTGCGGCATCTAAGTGTCATGCAGGTGCTGAGAACACCTGGCTTCTGCCAGAACTTGCGTTATACCGAACTAGTGTTATACTTCACTATAACACCAATCTGGCGAACCACTGAGGAACCGATGAAAACGATCAACACGACGCTGTACCTACTGGCCATCGCGGCACTGCCTGCACTGTCAGGCTGTGGGACCGGCGAGGCCAGCGTTGTTGCGACCAGTGATCCGGAAGCCGCGACGCCGGTTCCCGTGCAGGTAAGCTTTCCGGCCCGGGCGGATATTTATGCCACCTATGACGCCACGACGACCATCGGGTCTGAGGGCGATGCACCCGTGCTTGCTCGCGTACCGGGCGAGGTCGTCGAACTCCTCGTTGAAGAAGGCGACTGGGTGGAGCAGGGTCAAACGCTTGCCCGCCTGGACGGCGAACGGCTGCGCTTGGAGATGCTTTCGGCCAAGGCCACTCTTGCCATGGCACGCGGCGAATATGAGCGCTATATCGATCTTGCCCAGCGCGGTCTGGTCAGCAAATCGATGTTCGACGGCCTGAGATTCGACCTCCAGGGATTTGAGGCGACCTACGAACTCAGGAAACTGAATTTTAACTACTCGCGGCTTCGGGCGCCGATCTCCGGATATGTATCGACGAGAACCATCAAGCTCGGGCAAAGTATCGCCGTCGGTGAGGAAGCGTTCCGCATCACCGACACGAACCAGCTGGTTGCCTATTTACAAATTCCGCAAACAGAACTTGGCAAATTCGCTGCCGGTCACACGGCGACGCTCGAAGTCGATTCCATGCCGGGTCGCAAATATGCCGCTGAAATTGCGCGCATCAGCCCCACGATCGACACTCGAAATGGCACGTTCCGTGCGACTGCGCTTATTGACAATGAGCACCAAGAACTGGCACCGGGGATGTTTGCACGCTTCACTGTCGCCTACGAGAAACACGCCGATGCAATGGTGATTCCAGCACAGGCGCTCGTCGAAGAAGACCAGCAGACTTCAGTATATGTTGTCAGCAATGGCGAGGTTACGCGGCGCCGGATTGAAACCGGTATCGAGTCCGACGGCCGGGTCGAAGTACTAAATGGTCTTGCAGGTGACGAACAGATTGTCGTCATCGGTCAGGCCGCGCTTCGCGATGGCAGCAAGGTCCTTGCGAAACGGGACACGCAGGGCAGCTATACAGGCTGATTAATCGCCGCGACGGCAGCGGCCGTCACAGGGAAAACTCAATGACGCTAAATCCACTTGGCCTGGCTTCGCTCGCATTGATTTTGTTGCTGGCCGGCTGCCAGCAACATGGGGACGTTACCGATAACAGCGACGAAGAAACGGAAGAAACGCCGCCGATTCCCGTTGAAACCGGCAAACCGGCTCGTGGCGATATTCTCGCCGTATACACGGGCACCGCTCCGATCGAAGCGCTCGCAGAGGCAGACGTCATTGGCAAAGTCGGTGGCGAAGTACGCGAGATACTTGTGGAGGAAGGCGACACGGTCACGAAGGGCCAGGTCCTGGCGCGACTGGACGGCGACCGCTTGAGACTCGGATTGAGCGAGTCCGAAGCGAAGCTTCGAAAACTTCAACGTGAGTACGAACGCAATGCAGACCTGAGCGAGAAAGGACTTGTCAGCACCGGTGACTTTGAAAAAATAAGGTTTGAAATGGAGGCGCTGCAAGCGGCGTTCAATTTGTCCAGACTGGAGCTCGACTACACACAGATTCGTGCGCCCATTGCCGGCGTCGTATCCGAACGATTCATAAAACTCGGTAACACGATCAGTGTGAACGATCCGGTATTTCGAATTACGAGCTTTGACCCGCTGGTCGCGTACTTGCACGTACCGGAGCGCGAGTACCGGAATATCAATGCGGGCCAGGCAGTCGCCATAGATATCGACGCGCTGCAGGGCCCTCCGATCGCCGTAACGGTAACTCGCGTCAGCCCTGTCGTTGACCCTGCAACCGGGACATTCAAGATAACGATCGAAATCCTCGACGAGCAACGGCGCATCAAGCCTGGCATGTTCGGCCGAATTAGTGTGGTCTACGACCGTCACGCGAACGTGTTGCAGGTTCCACGCAGCGCGATCATCGAGGACATCGGGCGGACAAGTGTCTTTGTTGTCGAAAATGACATTGCGATCCGCAAGTATGTCGAGACAGGCTACAGCGACGCGGGAATGGTCGAGATCACGAGCGGCCTTGGCGACGATGAGGACGTCGTAACTGTCGGCCAGATCGGGCTAAAGCCAGACGCGAAGGTTGCAGTCATCAATACTGACGAATCGTCCGAACTGGATCTTGTTGAAAAATCCGACACGCAGGTAACGGACAATGCGCCGACTGATTGAAATTGCCACGCAGCGGCGCGTAACGATCGTGATGTTCACGGTCGCTATCGGCCTGTTCGGCATGGTCTCATTGTCACGCTTGAATTTGAATCTGCTTCCCGATATTTCATATCCGACGCTGACGATCCGTACCGAGCTGACGGGCGCCGCGCCGGTCGACGTCGAGAACCTGCTGACAAAACCCATCGAAGAAGCCGTCGGCGTAATTCGTAACGTTCGCCTGGTTCGTTCCGTGTCTCGCTCCGGGCAGAGCGACGTCACTCTCGAGTTTCTGTGGGGCACCGACATGGATATCGCCGGCGTCGAAGTCCGGGAAAAGCTCGACATATTATTCTTACCACTCGAAGCGCGCAGACCCCTACTGCTGCGCTTCGATCCCTCGTCCGAGCCCATTGTGCGGCTCGGACTTCTTTACGCAGCGGAGTCCGCGACCGGCGGTCAGACTGCAGAAGCGCAACTGAAGGCGCTGCGCCGTCTCGCTGAAGATCGCATCAAGAACGACCTGGAGGCTGAAGAAGGTACCGCGGCCGTCAAGGTCAGCGGCGGACTTAAGGACGAAATCCAGATCCAGGTGGATCAGCAGAAATTGTCTCAGTTAGGTATCAGTATCGATCAAATCGCAGAGCGCATTCGTGCCGAGAACGTCAACCTGTCCGGCGGGCGGCTCGAAGAAGGCAATCAGCGCTTCCTGGTCAGGACCATCAATGAGTTTCTCTCGGTCGATGAATTTCGTGGCGCGATCGTCGCTTACGTTAGCGGGCGCCCGGTCTACTTGCGTGACATCGCAAGCGTCGAACGCGGTTTCAAGGAACGCGAGGCCATCACCCGCGTCAAGGGACGGGAGTCGGTCGAACTCGCCATCTACAAAGAAGGCGACGCCAACACGGTGCAGGTCGCGAATCGACTTGAGCAACGCCTCGAGACGATTCGCGAGTCATTGCCCGACGACATCGAGCTGATTACGATCTACGATCAATCCCGCTTTATCTCGTCGGCAGTTGACAGCGTCAAGAGTGCGGC
>VAPB010390904.1_pt1 | contig 12308 bp, 11 predicted proteins | sample 3395101 | NCBI WGS metagenome assembly VAPB01 (sample SAMN08290433, study PRJNA428436) | hydrothermal vent metagenome | isolation source: Deep-sea hydrothermal vent chimney | place: Indian Ocean: Southwest Indian Ridge | reverse complement strand
TTTCTCATCCCACCAAACACCTCCGGGACACTGTGGTGAAACAACGATAAAGGGAAAGTCCTTTTGCTTTTCAACAATCTTTGGCGGGCCGTGAACCTTGACCTTTTGCAGGTCATAGCCTCGCTCGCCGGCACCGTGCAGGAACAGCATGAGGGGCCAGTCTTTCTCTTGCTCGCCGTAGTTCTCGGGCAAGAACAACAGGTAGTTGCAGCTAAGGGTCTTGGTTACCGTCTTTTCGAACGTCTGGGTATGCTGGCCGCCCCGCTCAATCAAATCGAATGCCACTTCTTCTCTTTCCACCTGTACACAGCCGGCCAGGAGCAAAGCCACGGACATGGGATACAACAGATACGTTGCTTTCATTGCCAAGGACCTCCTTATCTTTTGACGACTCCTACGCGCGGGAGCCGGAATCGAGTATTTTCGGAACCTTGAAGAAATCTCCATCTCGCTGCGGCGCGTTGGCCAAAGCCTTTTCGGTTCCAAGCGACTCTTTGACACAGTCCGAGCGGAAAACGTTACTGATCGGCAGACAGTGCGCCAGAGGCTCGACGTTCTCGGTGTCCAGCTCGTTCATCTTCTCGACATAACCAAGGATCGCGCTAAGCTGACCCGTGAATTCCTCAACCTCCGCATCGGTAAGCTCCAGCCTGGACAGTTTGGCGACTTTTCTCACCTGCGATTCGTCTATTCTTCCTGCCACTGCGCCCTTCCGGTGCCTAAATAAAAAGCGAGGCAGAACCCGCCCCGCTGTTAAAAGTCTCGTCTTACAAAACGGTTTTGTCAGTCAGTTGCCTTGGCGGCGGGCGTGTAATCCCTTTTCATCGGCTTTTGAACAAGCCCCATCCGGATAGCCTTGGCTGAAACCTTTATCCTGCAAACCCTGCCGTCGACGACGGCGCGGACTTTCTGTATGTTCGGCTTGAACTTTCTTTTGGTGATGCCGGTTACCTTCTTGCCGACACCCCCGAGATACTTGGCCTTACCGCGCCGGGCTATGCTTTGGCCCGCTACCGTTCGCTTACCTGTGAAGTAACATACTCTCGACATCAAATACGCTCCTATTTTGCTTAACGTAGGATAGGGTCTTACCCTACCAAAACCACTGAATATATGATTTCGCATGAAAATTGCAAGGCCAAACCGGATTTTGACGCAAAAAAACTCCCGCATGACGCAATTTTTGCGACATTCCGCCTAAATCTGGTACACTATTGCATAGGAAGAACAGAGGAGCAGCAAGCAGTCAGGGCGCCTGATCAAGTGCGGTCTCGTGTAGTCTCACCGCAGCTTTCTGGCTCGCGGGCACTTTTTGAGCGCTCAGCCGGATGGACCGTAGTTTTGAAAATCAATTTTCCAAACCCAAGAAAGGAAGGTGGATCATGTCGAGGAAAGTGCTCATTCTAATGGCAATTGTGTTGGCTCTCTTCACCTTTACGGCAAGAGCTGCCGTCATCAATTCAACCTGGATCGGTCCCTGGAGCAGCCCGTGGGGCGACCCAGACAATTGGAATCCTCCTGTCATACCAAACAATACGACGGACGATACATTTGCGGTGACAATCGGCTCTGTCGGCGGATTTGCACATGTCGGCCTTCTCCAGGACTTCACCATTGGCCAACTGCACTGCTATGGCACCGTGGACATTGAGAAGCGGACGCATGGCTGGAAGGAAGTCGTGCCAACAATTGGACTCACTCTCTTGGATCCAGAAGGCCTCACGAACCACGGTGCTCTCGAATTGGACGGCGAGGACGGCATGAGAATCATTGGAAATGTGACAAATGCTCCTGGGTCGAATATGGAGATATGGGGAAAACTCGATATTGAAGAAGGTACCCTTCATAACAGCCCGGGTGCTCACATATATATGGGCGGTGACGACATCACAGTTGAGGGCGGGGGATTGGACAACAGGGGAAGCATAACAATCGACCCGGAAACTGAGTTGTCGAGTCATCCCACACTCCGCAATGCCGGCCGGATTCACATCCGTGGCGGGCAGTGCCAGGCTGACGAAGCTCTCGAAAACAACAGCACGGGGGTTATCGAGGGCTTTGGCTATCTCCACGCAGGGCAACTGCTCCGGAACAAAGGCCGGATCACGGCGTCGAGCGGGACGCTCTCGATAATGACCGACGGCTCCATGACAAATACCGGCACAATGACGAACAACGCCGGCACCGTGCTGCACGTCCAGACTGACGCTGCGGATCTCGACAACGAAGGGACTATCTCTGTCAACGCCGGTGGAGCCGTCACATTCAACGGTGGTCTCAATAACAAACCTGACGGCACAATCCAGCTCAAAGGTGGAACGTTTGCAGCAACTGAGCTGGTACAGAGCGTTGGTGCAACATTTGAAGGTTTCGGCGGAATCACCGGCAATGTAGTTATTGACCCCAGCGCGATTATCAAGCTTACCGGGCCGACGAATATTGTTGGTGACATGGAAATCGGAGATGACGCCGTGCTGGAAATCAGTGACGGTCAAGTCCTGATCACGGGCCATACGACCTGCAACGGGACGATCCATATCAAGGGCGGCAAGGTTATTCCACAGGGTGGCTTGTCAGGTAACTGCAATATCATCTCGGAACCGAGCATTTACAGCAACATAGCAGATCTTGGTCAAGACGGGACGACAGACTTCAGGAATATCACGCTTTTCGCCGACACCTGGTTGAGGCAGACAAACTGGCACTGACGTTTGCCGTTCGTGATTCTTGGAGGATGTATCATGTGGAACCGGCAGCGATCTTCTCAAGGTATGCTATTTCGCCGGCGGTAAGCGTCCTGAATTTCCCGACGCCGAGGCCCCGGGAAGTCAGCTTGCCGATCCGTGTTCTCTTGAGCGACTTGACGGGCAGGCCGACTTTCGCCAACATTCTGCGGACCTGCCGGTTGAGACCCTGCCGGATGGTAACTTCAATCAAAGATTCCTTATGTCCGCGTTTGAGGATTTTAGCCGAAGCCCTGCCGGTCTTGCCCTCGGCCAGCCATATCCCCTTCTTGAGCTTTTCTATCTGCTCGCCGGTGATTAGGCCCTTTATCCCGACGACATACGTCTTGGCCAATCCGTATCTCGGATGCGTCAGCTTGTTCGCCAACTCGCTGTCGTTGCTCAGGACGATTATTCCCGTAGTATTGACGTCAAGCCTGCCCACGCAGAAGATGCGCTCGGGAACACGGATCAGATCTATCGCTTTCTTTCTGCCTTGGGGGTCGCTGTTGGTGCAGATCACACCCTTGGGCTTGTTCAGAAGAAAATAGACTTTCCGCGCGGCTTGAATGCGCTTGCCGTGAACAGTGATGACATCATTGTCCGGGTCAACGAAGGCCGGCAGCTCATCCACAACCTTGCGATTGACCCGCACCACTCCGCTGACAATCAGCTCCTCGCAATTCCTGCGAGAATCGATCCCGGCCGCCGCCAGGACTTTTTGTAATCTCTGTTCGGCCATAGCAAATCGTTTCACATTCTATCTGTTAATATAAATGAATCCTCGTACCGCGTCAATTCGCCTGTTCCAAACCGTTAACAAAAAGGTTCATTGCTTCCGGGCTTCCATACATGATGGTCGAGTACGTTTTGCCCAAACCCGGCCGCGCAGTAGGTGCCGTCAGGAGACGCTCAAACTTTGCATCCCATGCTTTTCGCAGGATTCTGAGGTGTTCCGGCTCCCCATTGATCCTGACACTATTGACCAGCGCGGCAATCGTAACGCCGGTCCGGCCGATTGGATTTGTTGCCGGGCAGGATGTGTAGCGCCAATCGCTATACTGTTCCAGCCAGGTATCATTGTTGATATACGTCACCGCCCTTCTGACCACTTCGGGAATGCGTTGATCCCCTGACAACCGGTAATACCGGCTCAATCCGTTGACTCTGACCGAACTGATGAATCCGGCTTCGCCCACGTGTTTGGTTTCGCAGTCGCAATGCCCCGAAGGCAGCTTCCAAAGCCAGCCGCCGCAATGGGGGTCCTGAGCCGAGAGAGCATCGTCGGCCAGCAATTTCATCGCCTTACGATAGCGTTCGTCGAAGTCAAGCTCATAGGCGCCGGCAATAGCCAGCATTGTCCAACCGTTCACCCGTCCGACGTGAGTTCCAGTTGCAAAGTTGAATTTGCGCTGCTCAACCAGTCTGACAAGGTTATCGCCGATCTTCTCGACAGTCTCTTTCATCCACGGGTCACCTGTCAGAAAGTAATTGTAAACCATGCCCTGGGTATAGATATGTCCCAGGTTATAAGGATCCAGGCAAAGGTATGGTCTCTTTCCGCTGCCCACTCCGAGTGAAACATAAAGTTCTCGGATGCGCTCGACGCTGTAAAAACCGCTGACGTGCCCGACGCAATGCTGGTGCACCATCCCAGGGCGGATCGGATATTCAGAACGCCTGCCCACATCGGCCACGAAGTGCTCTTTCAGGTCGTCGTTGACAAAATGAATTACATCGACTTCGCTGGTATGGCGGGCCGCCGTATCGCCCACATAGAAATACTTGGGGTCGCCGGTCCGGGCGAATTGTATAAAGATATGCCTGGCCGTATCGTACTCGTGATTGCCCCAGTTACAGCGGCGCTCGCCGAACCAGTCTCCCCAGTTCATCTGTCCGTAGTCTCGCTGCACTTTTATGGAGTGACAATAACCGTTGTCGAAAAGGTTCTCCGCCCAATTATCGTATTCGGCCATGCCCGGGCTCCCTGCCGGGGCGGCATAACCCCATGCCCCGCTCGCAAAAGCCAGAGCGGGCTCCGCCGACGGGACCAGAGGGGCGTTGACAGATTTTGCCAGGGCTGCACCGTTTCCTGAAAAATCCAGCCAGATCTGCCAACGAGGCGCCTGACCCGTTCTCAAACGATAGCAATTGTCCTCGAACAAATACTGATACTTATACCAGGGTTTCATGTGGTCAAAAGTGCCTGTTTCAAATTCGGGGAACAAACCGATTTCCAATTTCTCCGAATCAACTCCGATGCTCTTGGGCCACTGCTGCCAGAAGTCCCTCAGGGCAATCGATATGACCCCTTTTCCATCGTCTATCTGTCCCCATCCCGGGGCTTTTGAACCTTTTGCCTCTGCCCCTTCGAAGCGGTAGTTTTCGTCATCGACCTGGAAAAGCCGCAGTGGCGAAGCCGGCTTGCCGCTCCACCCGGGTTTTCCACCAATGGCAGCCGAGCGGATTGCGCCAAGTGGAACCACCTCAAGCGTTAAATCGCAGATATTCTGCATTATGCCTTCTTGGGAATCGATGAGAAGCTGCGGCTCGAGACGTACCTTAGACAGGCCGGCAAAAACGGAAGCCCGCATTTGAAAGCTGAAAACATGCCGGCCATCCGGTCTGCGAAAAACACCCTTCAAGAGTAAAGTGGAGCGGATTTTGCCCTCTGTTTGTACTTCTATCGATTCAACGATTCCATTACAGGCTTGTCCCTTGCTGTCTGTCAGTGAGAATTTGAGGTCGACTCGACCGGAGATTCGCAGCAGAGCATCTTTCACCGGTGAAAGCACGATTCCATTTGTTTCAATAGACGGCTCTTCCCGCCCGATTATCTTTACAGGAAACTCAGGATCAACTGTCCCGGCCCTATTGCCCCAGGACAGCTTGAAATCCGCCGTCCCGTTAGCGGGCGGTTCGGCCTGGAAATCAAGCAGTACCCAGCGGACACTTCCATCCTTCCATCGAGCAAGAACCGAGCTTTGGCAGGGCACATGCTCACCGTTCTCATCATACAGGACAAATTCAACACCTTCGGGAGCCGCACCTTCGGCCAAAGGGACACCGCCTGTTACAGGCCGCAGGGATTTCAATCCGGTCACGTCCCGCACCTGGATGTCCAGTTGTTCCATAGATGATTTGCTTTTCGAACCTCCAGCCAAAGCCAAAGCAGCCGGGATAAGACCAAAACAAATGAAAGAAACCACGATTCGTTTCATACTAAGTGCCCCCGAAGCCGAGCTTGTCGGCGTAAATAATTCCGATACACAATAAGACCCAAAGCACAAAGCCGATCTGAAACGGCAGGTCGGCGAGGATAAGCCGGACCGGGCCTGAGAATTTACCTTTCTGCATCAGTGCGCTGAGACGGAAGATGCAATACACCACCAGCGGGCTCGTATAGACCAGATTGACCGTACCGAACCTCTCCACAGTCCTGGCGTCCATCGCATAAAGAAGAAAACACGCAATCGCCAGACCGCTGGTGACATCGACCATGTGGCCCAGCAGTTCCGGCGTATAGTCCGCCAGCGTCCGGCGAAACGACTCGCTGTCGGCGCGAAGCTGCGCTATCTCGCTGCGGCGTTTGCTGAAAGCCAGGAACAGACACAGGGCGAACGTGCAAATAATCAGCCAGGGTGAGATGAATACTCCCACAACGACCGCGCCGGCGATTGCCCGCAAGCAGAAACCGATTGATATTGCCAGACAGTCGAGGATCATTGCCCTCTTGAGCAGGAGCGAATACAGTACCATCAGCACGAGGTACAGGATGACGATAAGCGCAAAATACCGCGCCAACATAAAACTGCCGATGACCGCCAGCCCGGCACATACAATCGACATAACCGTTGCCGAGCGAACGCTTACAGTACCGGAGGCGATGGGCCTGCTGCGTTTTTCCGGATGAAGATTGTCCGCTTTGCGGTCCATAATGTCGTTGAAGATATACACGGCGGAAGCGGCGAGAGAGAAGCAGAAGAAACCACCGATCGCCTTGCCGACAGCCGGCAAATCGGCAAGTTTCTGTCCAAAAACCAGAGCTGCGAACACAAATATGTTCTTGATCCAGTGATGTGGACGCATTATCTGCAAGAATTTCATGCCTGGTGCCCCATCTATGTTCAGGGTACTTGTTGAAAATATCGACATTCCAGCCGATAGCGCGTACAATTATATGGTAATAAGCGCTTATTGCATAGTGTATCGTGAGAATTGTGCCCGGTGGCGCGATCGAACGGCAAGGCTCGAATCATGATAACAGTGGTAGTTTTTGACCTGGACGACACGCTCTACGATGAGATTGAGTATTGCAGGAGCGGTTTTGCAGCCGTGTCGGAGTTTCTCGCCTATATGCTCGATGCCCCCCCCTCCGATCGCATTTTCGCTGCTCTCTGGGAGCAGTTCAGCGCCGGAAATCACACCAGAACCTTCAACACGGCTCTCGATGAGCTTGCCATAGGCTGCGACGGCAAGCGTGTTCTGGAACTGGTGAAGGTTTATCGCAACCACGTTCCGAAAATAACGCTGCCTGAGGACAGCCGGGCCATTCTTGTCGAGCTGAGCACAAAATATACGCTTGCCCTGCTGACTGACGGTTTTCTGCCGGCCCAACGCTTTAAGGTGCAGGCACTGGGAATCGAAGATTATTTTGAGAGCATTGTCTACACCGAGGAGCTTGGCAGAGAATTCTGGAAGCCGTCGCCGGCAGGATTTGAGAGGATAATGCAGGACCTGAACGCGAGGCCGGAAAACATCGTTTACATCGCGGACAATGAGAACAAGGATTTCATCGCACCGAACAGGCTGGGGTTTTCAACCGTCCAGTTGGTCCGCCCCGCTCGGATACATACATCAAGCTCCCACGAATCCGACTCTGCGGCCCAACATGTAACGCACCAAATCAGCCAATTACCCGCGATCATAGAGCAACTTTGAGGCTTTTGGCCGGTCGCCAGGCGTCAAACTCATGCCGACAAGACCGGCGACAATCGGCCTGCTGCAAAAACAGTTCTCTACCGGCTTTTTTTGTTGACTTAGGCATCCTTTCCTGCGATAATATTGTTCTGGACAAGCTTTTAAGGGTGATTTTTCTAAGGAGTCTTTACTATGCCAGCACGCAGGAGAAAGCAAAGCAATGCTATGCTCTACACTCTAATAACCTTTGTCGGGCTTTTTCTGGCTGCAACGACGATTGCGGTCATCTACTATGTCAAAGCCGAAGAGCACAGGACCGCTGAGGCCGATCTTCGGCAAGAGATAGATGATCTGGCCAATGACAGGGAAAGGAGCACGTTGAGCGGTACGATCGGAGAGAGACGAGCCAGGACAAGCTACATAGGCTCGATGATCACCTACGTTGACGAGGCCTTGACTATGATTGTAGGCGGCGTCCCGGCACCGAATTCGGCAGAAGTCAAGGTCAAGAACGCCTACACGGCGGTTAGGAATGCACTCAACGTGGCCGCCGATCACATCGATATCGGAGACCCCAACAGGATAGGACTTGTCCCGGCGATCAAGAGTCTGGCGGCAGAGTTGGACAACGCCACGAAAGCCAGGCTCGATACGGAAAAGCAGCTTACCGAGCAGTTGGAAAGATTAACGAGAGCCGACAAAGCCAATATCGAAAAAGATAATACACTGTCGGCCGAAAAAGTCAAAATCCAGCAGGATTTTGAAGATGAACAGCAAAGATATGCGGATCTTTCAGCGGATCTGCAACAGACAACAGAGCAGCGGGTTCAGACACTCATGAAGGAGCGGGATCAGGCAAGGAATGAGCTGAAGACACTGAATGATGCGTTGCTCAAGACGCAGGCGGAATTGGAGACGGCTCAGGACAGGATGAAGCAGGCCCAGGACGAGGTCGCCAAGATCGAGCCCGGTCCGGACCGTGGCGTGCTGGCGCAGAAGCCCGACGGAAAGGTGATACTGGTCGACAACAAGGCCCAGGTGGTCCATTTGAATATCGGCAGCAACGAACACGTCTATCCGGGACTCACATTCACCGTCTACGACAGAGGCGCTTCGGTCCCCAAGGACGGCAAGGGAAAGGCCGAAATCAAGGTGTTCGACGTATCGAAAACCTACTCGGCGGCACGCATTGTCGAGCCGGACCTTAAGAATCCCATCCTGCAGGGTGACGTTGTTGCAAACCTGATCTGGGACGCCGACAGGACGAACGTCTTTGTGGTCGCCGGCGACTTCGATGTCGACAACGACGGCCAACTCGATGCCGACGGCGTCGACAAAATTGAAAGACTTGTCAAGAAATGGGGCGGCGAAATGACCGATTCCATCTCTGTCGACACCGACTTCCTCGTGCTCGGCAAGCAGCCGACGGTCCTGCGAAAACCCACTCTCGAAGAAGAGGAAATCGATCCGAGGGCTATAGCGAAATACCAGGCGTCGCTGCAGGAACTCCGCCGCTACAATCAGCTTCGGGATCAGGCACAGAGCCTGTGGATACCCGTATTCACGTATGAGAAGTTCCTCTATTTCATAGGCTACAATTCGCAGGTAAGTCAAGCCGGCGCCTTTTAGGGGGCGGCGATTCCAATCGAGGCAACGAAAATCTCGCCCGTGTATTGAGATGCCTGTGCGAACGTAAAGCCCTTCTTGACGGCTACAAAGGTCACCGTCCAGGATGCCTCAATCGCTATGCCGAGAGGTTGCCCCGTATCGCAATCCAGTCCGGACGGAATATCGACCGCGAGAATGGGACACTCACAGGCGTTGAGATTTTCCACCAGTTGTTTGTAGTCGTCTCTCAATTGCCCGTTAAGTCCGGTGCCGAACAGGCTATCTACAAGCATGTCGGCACCGGCGGCAAGACCGGCAACCCGAGCTGCGGTGTCACTATCAGCCGGATTCAGCAATTCAGCGGACTTACCCATCCGCTCCAAAATGTCCAGGTTGATCTTTGCATCGCCCTTGATCTTGTCGCGGTCGCCGCATACTACGACTGTAACGTCGAAACCGCTGTTCGCCAGGTGCCTGGCAATGACGTAGCCGTCTCCGCCGTTGTTTCCGGTGCCGCAGAATATGCAGACCTTCGGCTCGGAGACATCTCTCAGTTTCTCTTTGATCAGCTCGGCACAGCCGCGTCCGGCATTTTCCATCAGGACCACACCTGGAATACCGAGCGTGTTTATCGCCCAGGCATCAACGGCACGGACCTGATCTCTCGTCATTACCACACACTCTTTGTCGGGTGAGTACTTTTCCATAACCGCGCATTATACATTACGCAAAAAAGCTGTCAATTGACACGAGCCGTGCGGGCAATTACAATGCCCAGTCGCTGGTATTGACTTGCGATTTCAATCTACACGAGACGCGACGAATGAGAATATTACTGACAAACGATGACGGCATTTTCGCACCCGGCCTGGCGGCACTTTACAAAGAGCTGATCAAGATCGGAGACGTGACGGTGGTCGCTCCGTCCGACTGCCGCTCGGGCGCAAGTCACAGCATTACGTTCGTCGAACCGTTGGTGTGCAACAAGGTTGACATTAACGGCCTCTTCGCGGGATACAGCGTTCAGGGCTCGCCCGCCGATTGCGTCAAGCTGGCGGCCATGCAGTTGCATCCCGAGCCGATAGATCTGCTGGTTGCCGGCATCAACAACGGAGCGAATGTGGGGATAAATGTCTATTATTCCGGCACCGTCGCCGCGGCGATGGAAGGGGCGTTTCTGAAAATCCCCGCCGTCGCGATGAGCGTAGCCGCCGAGAGAGAAATGGATTTCGAAGGGGCCGCACTGCATTGTGCGCAAATCCTTAAGAAACTTATGCCGGTCGAGAAAGGCGACATGATAAATGTCAATATTCCGCTGCTTTCACGTGGCCGGCCCAAGGGTATCAGAGTTGTGCCGCAGTCGAACAAGGGTTTTGACGAGTATTACATACCCAAGAAGAACGAGCAGGGACAGACCGTGTTCCAGTTGGCCGGCGAGCACCATCTACTCGACGAAACCCCCGGGGATACAACATCGCTGATGGAAGGGTACATAACGATAACAGCGCTGACACCTGACATGACGGACTACCGAAAGACACAAAAGCTCCGGAACAAGAAGTGGTGAACTACAGGCGATTGTCCGGTCGCAGGGGAGCCTTTGTCGCAGGCCAACAGAGGAAGAACATTCATGAAAGCACTGGTGAAAAACAAACCCGAACCGGGATTGTGGATGGAGGACGTGCCCGTACCTGAGGTCGGCGGCAACGATGTCCTGATAAAGATTCACAAGGCCGCCATTTGCGGGACGGACATTCACATTTTCAACTGGGACCAGTGGGCCAAGAAGACTATAAAGCCCCCGCTGGTCATAGGCCACGAATTTGTCGGCACCGTCGCTCAAATCGGCGCCAACGTGCGTGATGTGGAGATCGGCGAGCTTGTCAGCGGCGAAGGACATGTCGTCTGCGGACATTGCAGAAATTGCCTGGCCGGACGCAGGCATCTTTGCGCCGATCCGAAATGTATCGGCGTGGACCGTGACGGCGCGTTCGCTGAGTATTTGTCTGTCCCCATCTCTAACATCTGGCATTGCGATCCCAACATACCTGCGGACGTGCTAAGCTGCTTCGATCCTTTCGGCAATGCAGTGCACACGACGCTCTCCTACGACCTCGTCGGAGAGGACGTGCTTATAACCGGCGCCGGTCCTATCGGGTGTATGGCGATCGCCGTAGCCAAGCAGGCCGGGGCGCGTTACGTTGTCATTACCGACGTTAATCCCGAGCGCTTGAAACTGGCTGAAAAAATGGGACCTACCCTGACACTGGACGTCAGAAGCCAAAAGATCGAGGACGCTATCACCGAACTCGATATGAAAGAGGGATTCGACGTGGGGCTGGAGATGTCGGGCAACCCCGAGGCATTCAAGAGCATGCTCAAGAACGTATGTCACGGCGGCAATATCGCGATGCTGGGGATTATGCCCGCCACCGTTATCGACTGGGATTGTGTCGTCTTCAACAGCTTGACGATCAAAGGAATCTACGGCAGGGAAATGTTCGAAACGTGGTACAAAGCCACAATGCTCATTCAGGGCGGAGTAGACATCACGCCTCTTATTACTCACCATTTCCACTACACCGAATACCGCAAAGCCTTCGAAGTAATGGGCTCGGGCAACTCAGGAAAGGTGATTTTGAATTGGACACAAGAATTATAAAACGGCTCGGCTAACCGTGGCGAGGAACCGGACATGTTTGGACAGATGAAATCTCATATCGCAGACGAACTCAAACAGATCAACGAAAGCGGGCTCTACAAAGCCGAACGTATCATCACCAGCCCGCAGGACGCCATGATCACAGTCGCCGGCGGGCAGGAAGTCCTCAATCTGTGCGCCAACAATTATCTCGGGCTCGCCGACCATCCCGATGTCGTCCGAGCCGCCCGGGAAAGCTATGCCAAATGGGGATACGGCCTCTCCTCCGTCCGCTTCATCTGCGGCACACAGCAAATACACAAGCAACTGGAGCAGAAAGTCTCAGAGTTTCTCGGCACCGACGATACGATTCTCTATTCATCCTGCTTCGACGCCAACACGGGTCTCTTCGAGAT
>VAPB010002086.1_pt1 | contig 12313 bp, 8 predicted proteins | sample 3395101 | NCBI WGS metagenome assembly VAPB01 (sample SAMN08290433, study PRJNA428436) | hydrothermal vent metagenome | isolation source: Deep-sea hydrothermal vent chimney | place: Indian Ocean: Southwest Indian Ridge | reverse complement strand
TCCTAGCTTCATGTTTATACAATCACATGGATTATTTTGTCAAGTATAAAATCTTTCCATTCAACATTTATGGAAATGCGACTTCGAGAACTCTCGAAGTGGTTTCAAGTGATACTGGAAATGATATGCCATCAGACCTCATGGTTTCACGATAGAAAAACCATATCTAGAAAAGTCAAAAGGAAAAGATTCTCATTTGTGACGACAAGAGTGACAATCGCGGCTCGAAAGAGCTTTACAGTCTTCGTCCTTGCCACTACAACAATGAGAATGTAGGTGCTATCGCAGCTGTCAGGATGATAGTCATTGGCCATCCTGCCCCCGCTTCTACAACTGTAATGAAGTATCACAATAGTTCAAAATGGGTCATATCTGCATAGGAAACAGATCAATGACTGCTTGTCAGAATGATAAGTCGTCTTCTGTTACTTTGTTAGAATGTTAAACATCCCGTCCATGACGGATTCCTTATTCAGTAGGCGCAGCATCTGTTTACTACTCTGCTCCCACTCTTCTGTCATGCGTTCACCTAATCAATGGGTGGGAAACCTCGACTAATGAACCAGAGATTTGATCGTGGAGAGAAAAAGAACCTGTAACATCCTTTCAGACACTCTCCGTTTTGGAGGTCTACTGGGGCACGCTTCTTGACCAATGTGCATATTCTACGATACTCTTCTAACTGGGCTGACACTCCAGGAGCTAATACAATCGTGATACTGAGCGCTTTGCTTATCGGGATGTCTTCCACACTCAAGATATGATTCCAAGGAGTAATCGTGATATTTGTGACACGACCAGCACCTATCTCCTTGAAGATGTCATCGGCGATGGCTTCCATCAATTCAACCAAAGAATTGTGATGCCAAGCTTGATCAGTAGGTACCTTCTCAATAGGGCTCTCTGATGGGGTCACCACCAAGCTTGCATATCGTGTCGAAGCACTATCACGATACTCCTGTTCGGGTTCAACTGCAACTGTTTGCTTTATGTTCATACAACCACGAGAATTATTATGTTAAATAAGTATATAATCTTTCCATTCAACATTTATGGAAATATTGATTCGACAACTCTTGAGGTTATTTCGATTGAAAACTGAAACCATAAGCCTCCAGGTTTCACAACTTTATGTGAAAAGAGTCACATTCAGAAAGGCCAACAGGAAAAGATTCGCATTTGTGACGACTAGCGTGACAATGGCGGCTCGAGAAAGCCTTACAGTCTTTGCTCTTGCCACTGCAATGGTCAGTATATAGGTGCTCCAAGCTATTGCAATTGTGAGAATAATAGTCAATGGCCATCCAACAAGCACGTCTGTTGCAGGAATGAAGTACCAGAGAAGTGAAATCATGATATTTGGCAGAAACGCGATAGGCACTGTCATGAAGAGTCCACGAGAGAACTCGCGTTTTCCAAGTATGGGAATTGAGAGTGCTTCAATTGCCAGAAAGGTGACCAGCCAAGAGGAGAGTGCAGCCAAAATCGAAACTCCCATATCGAATGTTCCCTCAACGAAGAACAAGAACACAGGCAGTAGATCCACTTGTGATGCCAGATATCCATAGCCTCCGAGAAAGAGAAGGATTTCTAGCCAAAAACGCCATGGGTCTGCTTGAATTCGCCTTGTGACAGCGGACATGCCAAGTGCATCTTTTACAATAGCGCCTGACCACCTAGTGTCTGTTCTTTCATTTGAAACCCACTGTATCTCGTCTTCTCCTTGTAGAATGAGTCCATATGCGGATTGTCCTAGCTCGGTCAGAGTATATCGCTTGTTACCTGTACGTTCCACCAAGGGTTCATCAGACTTGATTAGGATATCCAGATGAAAGTAGAGCGTTCCTGGCTCAAGGTCTAGACTAGTCATATCCGTATAAGAAACAGAACCATGATTACCAATCATAAGGACTATCCGTCTTCTGATGTTGTGTGAGAGAGCGTTGAACACTCCATCCATAACAGATTCCTTATTCAGCTGTTTCAGCTCCTAATGCGAGTAATTGAAGCAATCGTGTCTATTATAAACATGTTTTCAGTTTGTATTGGTTGATACAGAAATGAAATGTACCAGCCATCTTGTAGTTGCAACCGTCTTCCTACTGATATGTGTTCTTGGCACAATTTCTTCTGCAGACGCTATTGGCATTGAGTATTCACTTGACTCTCAGGGTCTTGAGGTAAGCAATGGGGTTTTCGTATCGAATATAGAAGCAGATGGAGGTCCTCATTATCGTTTCCTTGATAGGGGCATCAATTTATCCAACTATCATATGTTTCTCATAAGAGCATTTGAGTATGTAGACAGCAATCAAGATGGTGTGTATATTTCGGAACACGACCTTCTTCTCCCACCTATCTTATCATTTCAGACTATTGATTGGGTCTTTGGAGGATTCATCTCAGAAGTAGAATCGGATAATGTGGTTGACCTTCGATTCAATCTTAGCAGTGTTGACAGTTTTACTCCTCTGCATCCAGATCTCTGGATTGGCTTTCAAAATCATCTATCAATAGAGAATCAAAGCGTGCTCAAGTTTGATATTTCTATAGAAGGTTGGTCGTGGCAGCGAACGGATAGTAATCTAGCGATTGCATTGGTAATTGCGACTGGAAGTCCAAGTGGAGAAATTACAGAACGTCCGGATGTAGACTTGTTTAACAGAGCCATCACTTTCGATAATGCATTCATTTCCTCCCCTCCGGATGCCACATTCGGAGGACAGCAAGCCATAGTCAACGTGAGTCTGGGTGGAGCTAATGCACAAGGTGATGGAGAGCAGTTCTACCTTTGCTTTCCGAATTTTGGTGAAGACCGACTTGAATATGATCCAACTTTTGGTCTTCTTCAAATCTCCAACTACACCCCAACTGAACTGTCTACAACCACGACAACCCAGTTGACTCGACTGGTTGACACAGACCGGATCATGTTGATGTCCATAGGTGTTACCACAATATTCGTGATAGTTCTGTTTGTGCGTTCGAAGAAGTAGTGATACTACCTGTAATCTTGGATACAACCTAAGGGTTTTTGATGTTGAATGGATGTTAGCCTATTGGTTTAATCGTTATGAGTATCTAGGAGTTTACCGGTAGCTTCGAACAGGAAACTAGTTTGAAGAAAGATGAAGTATTCAAACAAAGATAGATGGATGACTTTGGTATTGTCCCACACCATAGAGTCAGATATCCTTCAACAATAGTAAATTTACGTACTTCTGAAGATTACCACTCGGTTCTAGGAAGGTAATTTGAGCTGACCCACAGTTTATTTTTCCAATTTCCTCTAACTCAAGTCTTAATATAGAATCGCGGGATTAACCGACAGGGTCTGGTGTGAGGACTTCAAACTCCCCTCCTAAACGGTGACTCAATGCGTGTCACCGGGGGATCCACGCGAAATGAAAATGCTGTTGTGAAAACGACAGCCTACTTTCCTATATTTTTCCTCGCTCCGGGCCCAAATTCTACTTCTTAATAACTAATAATGGGCCATCAATCTTGACGGGCGTCTCTGGAGGTAAATCCAGTAGCCAATCCTCGAGTTCCTCAAGACTCTTGAATCGAAGAATCGTCGTTAGACGTTCGAGGGGAAGGGTTTCATAACGAGTCATGATTTTCTTCAGTTGCAACATGCGGAATGCATCGAGCTCTGTCTTCTCTTCTTCAGCTCGTTCCAGTGATGTGTCTATCCAAGGACTATCTCTCTCAAAGTCCCAAATCTGAACCATACCATCCATAGAACCAGTAATAACATGACGGCCATCTGAAGTAACCGCCATAGAATGTACATTCTCAGTATGCTTAAGATTCTGCAAGAGAACTCCTCCACGGAGGACCCAAGCTCGGACGGTACCATCTCCAGATCCAGTTATGACGTGTTGGCCATCGAACGTGATATGAATCATCAGTATTGCTGATTTGTGCCCAGTCATTGTTTTCAGCTGAGTTCCAGTTTCGAGGTCCCAGAGATGGACAACTCCATCTTGACCACCAGAGAGAACAAAACGGGAGTCAGCAGTCATCGCCAATGCTGTGACATGTCCCTTATGACCCTCCAGTGTCTTCAAAAGTATACCAAGTTCAAAATCCCAAACCGTTACCACTCCAGGTTTAGTTGAAAGTGGCGGTTGCTTGCTACCACATAGCATGTACCGATTATCAGGACTAATCATGATGGAGTATATGCTTTGTTGGAGGTCTAGTGTTCTAAGATTAATACCACGATCGATATCCCAGAATCGTGCTACTCCATCATCTCCACCAGTGACAATATACCTCTGATCAGGACTCACTGCCACACTGTTGACATGGGCCGAGTTTGGAGCCAACGAACTAATGAGAGTCTTGGTTTCAAGGTCCCACACTTTAACTGCCAGGTCCTTGTCAGCAATCGATACCATTCGCTTACCATCAGGCATCAGAACAAGACCATAGACTGGTCCTTCATGACCAACGAACTTATGCAGCTCTTTTTCATCCTTAATGTCCCAAAGACGTATTGCTGTATCTTGACCACCTGAAAGAATGTACTGACCATCTTGTGTGACTGCGACTGACCAGACTGTAAATTCGTGCCCTTCGAACTGGCTGTTAGGTATTAGGTCTCCTTCCAACCTTGACAACTCCTATCTTCTCATTACATTGTTGTTGTGCAATCAAAAGATAGTAGACTATTCAGCCAAAAGGTTGTCGTTTTTGAAAAAAGAGAAGAGGTGGGTGGTACTAGGTACCACCACCTTACATTAGTTGTTACTCTACTGGACAGCTTCTACAGGGATTTCCCTGCCCATGCCGAAGTCAGCTGGCTTCATGCTCTTACGTAGTGACCAGATGGTCAGTGCGAATAGCACGAACAGTGCTATTGCTGCTGCAAACATTATTTCTCCTGAAGTAGTGGTCTCAATCATGACCAAAAGTGGAGCCAAGATCAGAGCTAGCAGATTGACTACCTTGATCATTGGGTTGAGTGCAGGACCAGCAGTGTCCTTGAGTGGATCACCCACTGTATCACCAACAACACTTGACTTGTGACGCTCAGATCCCTTACCAGTGTTGGCTTCGAGATCTACCGGTTCATCTTCGATAGCTTTCTTCGCGTTGTCGTATGCACCACCAGTATTAGACATGAATACTGCCAGTAGTTGACCAGACACGATGATTCCACCTAGGAATCCACCGAGAGCCGCAACTCCAAGTAGAAGTCCGACAATGATTGGTACAGAAACTGTCAGAGCAACAAGGGGGATGAGCTCCTTCTGAGCTGCAGTGGTTGAGATACCTACAGCCCGATCATAGTCAGGATCTTTTGTGCCTTCAAGAATACCAGGTATCTTGAACTGCCTTCGAACTTCCGTCACCATTTCACCGGCTGCACGAGTAACTGCTTTGATGTTCACAGCTGAGAACAACCATGGAAGTGCAGCACCCAAGAGTAATCCTGAGAACACTCGAGGATCATCAAGGAATAGATGCTCCAATGGTGGAATTAATTTGTGTAGAGCCACAACAACAAAGCTGTCAAAGAGGCTAACTGCAGCAATTACTGCTGAAGCAATTGCGACTCCCTTAGTGATAGCCTTGGTTGTGTTACCAACTGCATCAAGCTCAGCCATGGTTCTCCTTGATTCCTCATCGAAATCACCAGGTGAGAGTTCACCGATGCCAGCTGCGTTGTCTGAGATTGGACCAAAAGCATCCATTGCAACATTGTTACCAGTGTGGGAAAGCATTCCTATTCCAATCAGTGCAATTCCGTAAAGAGTCCACAGAGTACCTTCAACACCAATAACAAAGAATGGTGCCATGAAAGCGGTTACAGCTGATGTGAATACGAACCATGCGATTCCAAAAGTTGTAGCAATCACAATCACAGCTGCTACTGTAGACTCATATCCAGCGACAAGGCCAGAGAGAATCATTGTTGCAGTACCAGTTTCTGTAGCTTTGACAATCTCCTGAACGGGGGGCTTCTTGAGCGATGTGAAGTAGCTAGTAAGCGGGTTGAATGATACAGCTAGCAATACACCTGTGGCAATTAATATACCAAAACGAAGGTCCCCTACATAGAACCAAGACAGAAGCATTGACAGTATGATTGTAAAGAGACTTGAGGCTTCATAAGAGAGAAACATCGCTTTCTCTGCATAGACTGTACCCTTCTTCAAAAGCCTTGGCCAGACTGGAACCATGACAGTACCAATCATTGATGAAATCACACCAATAGCCCGCACAAATAGTGGGAATACAACCACTACGAGTGCACCACCAGGAAGAAGTGGGTAGGTCCCAGCAGCTGTTTCAAGATAGAGCACAATTGCGAGAATCAATGATGAAACGATAGTGACTTCGTATGATTCGAAAATATCTGCCGCCATTCCAGCGCAGTCTCCAACGTTATCACCAACAAGATCAGCAATTACTGCTGCGTTCCTTGGATCGTCTTCAGGGAGTCCTTGTTCAACCTTACCAACTAAGTCTGCACCAATATCTGCTGCTTTAGTGTAGATACCGCCGCCAACTCTCATGAAGAGGGCTAAGAGGGTACCTCCTAGACCAAATCCAAGGAGTGCATCTGGGGCTGCTAAGCCGTATATGATGAATATCATGGTTCCACCAAGCAATCCAAGACCGTCAGTCAACATTCCAGTGAATGTGCCTCCACGGTAAGAAATGGTTAGTGCTCGGTTGTATCTGTCGTCTCCTTCTCGGGTTGCCTGTGCGACACGGATGTTGCTCTCAACTGCGATACGCATACCGAGTTGCCCAACAATCAATGAAAAGCCAGCACCCAGAATAAAAGCTATTGATCGACCAATACCAACAACCACTCTAGCATTATTTAGAGCAACTGGATCGGCAAAGGGATTATCAAGATCAATACCAAATAGTTCTGCTGTACCTGCTTCTGGTGTTGTAATATATACGGTGAAGAATAGAAGGAATGATAATACGACTAGAATCGGTATGATGGTCTTCAACTGCCTATCGAGATACGACAAGGCACCTTCACGAATACCATTCCAGACCTTCTGCATCTGTTCTGTCCCCATTTCTTGGGCAAGAACACCTTTCCTCAACCACCAGGCATACACGAGACTTAGGAGTGCCACTACTACAACAACTGAAATCAGAATCTGCTCTAGCAATGACATGTCTTGTAGAAATGTCTCAAGTAATTGCATAATCGTTCCACCACTTCAAGGGTATCCAAACCTTGTTATCAGGCCGGCAGGCGAAATTACTCGCTCATTATCCCTTAGCGTATCGATTTCCCCGAGGATGGTGCCCTTTAAGGGTTACCGTACATCTGAACTTTGTGCAAATGAATGCCTAAGATAAATAGAATTAATCAATACCTAGTTCTTTGCGGACTTCCTTCTTGTCGTCATAAACCCTCCATTCAGCTACAAGACCATCGCGTATCTTGGCAGTCCAAATTGCGGGTCCGTCTAGTTGCTCATGCGAACACTCGGAGAATCCAACCATAATGACAAGTTCGCCTTTTACCTCAACATGGGTGAAGTTATTTCGATAGTCAGGATATTCTTTGAAGAAGCTAAACCAGCCCGAAACCATCACATCACGACCTACATTGATTTCACCAGGTATATCGATAAAGGTATGATCTTCAGTCATCATCTCTCCGAGTCCCGCCAGGTCGCGGGCATTTATTTTCTCATTGAACTTGAGAACTGTTGATACGAGATTTGAATTATCCATCTGACTAGCACTCCAACCTAAACTATGGACTCAGACGCATTTAACATTCACCGAGTCTAAGGGAATATATGGTTAGCAGGTGACTTCGATGAGAATTGCTTCAGTCCAAACAGAACCTATTGAAACGCATCTAGCTAACGAGGGGTTCACAACAACATATGGCGAAGAGCCATCAATCAGACACCATGTAATCGTGAAGATAACATCTGATAGCGGAATCACTGGATTTGGTGAAGCGTGCCCTTTACCATTCACAGCAGATGATGACCCTGTGCAAATAAGAGATGAGATTGTTAGTCAACTGGCTCCATTCCTAATTGGTAAAGACCCGTTCAATCAAGATGTCTTTCGTGAATTGACAGATAAGTTTCCAGCTGTTGGAGGAACTGCACGTACAGGAGTCGACCTTGCTCTTTACGATTTGGCAGCAAAGATTCGAAGTGTTCCAGTGTATGAGCTTCTTGGGGGATTATGCCGGGAGCATGTTGAGATTGCCGCAGTGCTTGGGATAGGAACACCCCAGTCCATTGCTGGTGAAGCAGCGCATCAACTAGGTCTAGGGATGAAATCAGTTAAGATCAAAGTTGGATTGAATGTTGAGAGAGATATTGAGACCTTGAAACTGGTGAGGGAAACTGTAGGTGAGTCAGCTAATATTCGGGCAGATGCCAATACCGGATATTCAGTGAAACAAGCAATGAAAGTGCTCAAAGCATCTGAAGAATTGGATCTTGAATATCTAGAACAGCCTCTAGCAGCAGATGATCACGAAGGATTTAATCATCTCAGAAAATCATGTAGTGTCCCAATAATGGCGGATGAGTCAATATACACCTTTGAAGATGCCCAGATCCTGATTAAACACAATGCTGTGGACTTCTTTGGGTTGAAGCTAATCAAACATGGGGGAATATTTCAGACAAAGCGAATCGCAAAACTAGCTGAGGAGAATGATATCGAGTGTGTGATGATCAGTCCATGGGAAACTCAAATAGGAATTTCTGCTGCGGTTCATCTTATCCTCTCAGGATCAAACTTCAACCATGCTCATGAGATTGCACCGGGGTCGTTGAAAGATGACCCGTTCCATGGACTATTGGAAAATGATGGGATTTATCAACCTCCAAAAGGTACGGGGCTAGGAATATCGTAGTCTAATTCTGTCTGACTTAGAAATAAGATGGTGGACCGAGTGAGATTTGAAGGTTGAATGGACACAAGAATCATATGGGTTCTATGTCTTATCTCATGGGTGAGGGAAGTAATTTGGTTTTTCCAGAATGGACTGAAATGCAGATTAATGATCAAGACGCAATTCAATATTTGCGTTTGAACGAGTTACGTGATAGTATCAACGAGGTTCTATTTCCATATCTAACAACTGTTACACCATACTTTCGTATTGTATCCTGGTTAACATGGATTTACAATAGACTTGAACATGAAATGTCGATTATTGAAAACATGACTATTTCGGAGTATAATACGAAATCGCTTCGATATTATGGAATATTTGCTGTTGCACATGTATTATATGGCCAAACTACTGGTGAACCTTTTCGAGGACCAGTGGGGGTTCAAACAATTGAGGAAGGATTAGCTAAAGTTAGAAACAAACGTATCAATTTCAATCTACCAAGATTCGGAAAGCCAGCTAATCCTGTAAGCATCTACAAAAGCAGTCTAATATCAATGAATTTGTTAGAAGAAAGACAACAACCGATTTCACCCAGAAGATATCAATCAATCCTTATCCCAACAAGACATGGAAAAGTACTGGCTAATGAATTCGAATCTCAATGGTCTAAGTCATTTGAACCAGATTCATTGACTAGAAAGATGGTATGGAGTGTACCTGAACTGACAAAGCTTGGTAGATTAGTATTTCTACAAGGTGTTTCTACTGTAAAAGGAGAAGTTAGACTGCTGATGAAATCAGCTAGGAATTCAATAAAAATTCCGGACCTATATGAAGATTTTGTTGACTTGGTTACTAAAGTAGCAATGAAATGCAATAAATTAGATGTACCTATAGATTATGCAGATATTAGTAAGGTATCTCTATACAGAGAGCTTGTTAAAGAAAATCATTCGAAGCCAGTTGGAATTAGCTTAAAGAATTCACAAGCGACTGCATTATTGGCATACCATGAACTTCATACACATACCTCATATGGTGCAGAAGCCATTTTAGATGGCTTAACAAGGTTAGCGAATGTTCCAAATAATGTTGGGATTTCCATAACTGAAACAATCAATAAAGTTCATAAAATCTTTACAAGAGAAATAGGTGCGATCTCCAAGAATCATATAGTATTGGAAGATATTTTTAGAGAAATTGAAAAGAGCTTTTCAAAAGGTGACGAAAAATATCAATATAGCTATCCCAGAATTAATGGTAAATTTGGTTTTGAAACAATTCAAAAAGAAATCTATGTATGCGAAAATTCGTATCGTCAAATTGCTCTAGGACTAGTTATATTACTACAAAGCGCAGTTTGCCAGAGGCACTTTGATTCTTCTTGGTTAGAAGGAGTATTAGCTAATCACCGAAATGTCTTCTCAGCACATACTCTATTTGAAGAATATCAAACATTACAACAATTATCACCCATAGAATGGACAAAATCAATGATCGAACTGATAATAGAAAAACATGATGATGTTGCTCGCAGTAAAGGACTCTATGCAAAACGGTTTGATTTTAGGGGGGATAGGTTATTCTTTCGTGCTGATGCAGGATTTAGCATTCAAAGGGGACGCCTCTCCAATGCATTCCAATGGTTATCAGATATCGGGATTCTGCAAACTAACTAAATTAATAGCAAATTAGATGGTTGATCCCTATGGTCACAGTACAAGATCAATTTAGAGAGTTCTCAAAATATTTCCCAGTAATTTCCACCACATTCAACTTTGAATTCCAGACAATAAGAAACATGATATCACCAAGTCAAAGTATTCGAGAAGGCAGTATCATAATAACAGACAGAAGCTGCTTATATGAAACGAGTCAAAGTCAACCATATGCAAATCAAGGCTCTTCATACTATGTATATCCAGCATACAATATCGGTAGACGCTTTCATCCTAAAGTAACCATTGGGCTTGAAGATGGAATATTGAAAGTATTACTTGGAAGCCACAATCTAACTCAAAAGGGAGTAAAGGAAAATCTTGAGATAACAGGTCTTATCAGAATACCTCTATGTCAAACATATGAAGAACAATTGCAAGAAATATCCTCATTCATAGAGAACCTCTCAAATTGCATAAAATTAGATGATATTGCGAAAAGGACACTATTGCATTTTGCAGAATGTTCGCGAGATCTACATACTGATGAGGATAAGAGAAAACAGAATGTATCATTTTTCTTTTTACATTCTTTTAGGAATTCGATCTTGAAGCAGATTTTGGAATATATTCCTTCAATAAACAAAGTAACAGTTTGTGCACCAACTCTCTCCCAAAACGAGTATTTCATCAATGAGATTATTCGTACTCTTGGCGGCAAAGCCACATTTTTAATTGATCCCAAGGTTTTTTCTGTTGGTGACAGTGCAAAGGAAACGTATGAAAAGTACAATGTCAAACGTCTTGAAATAAAGAATAATAGATACCTTCATGCTAAATTCTTTGTATTTCACACTAAGAAAGGGGATTGGACACTTTATGGCAGTCCAAATTTTACAGACGCTGCGTTATGGAAAAATGCTGAGAGTGGAGGAAATATTGAAGCAGCAATCCTCTTACCTCCTTCAGATAAATGGAATTGGAAATCACTTTTCAAACATACTGTTAAAATGTCACCCATTCAATGGTCTGAACTATTATCCGTTGATTCGGAAAATCAGGAGAATAAAGAAGAAACTAATCTTATCGAGGGTTGGGGTTTTATAACTTCAAACAATGAAGGCGTAATTCTATGTCGAGGGCTTGCAGATGGAACGATTGTGATTGTGCGTCTTGTTGGAATCAATCGGGATTTTAGAGTAAAAATTGTGAATGGTCTTTTAAGATTCAAGATTCCATCAGATTGGACTAATGAAACTCGATTTGTAGTACTCGACTTATCTGGTAATATGATTGTATCGGGTTTCCTGAATAGAACAGGAGTCCCGCTTAGTGAGTTCTCTGAATTAGATATTAATGAAGTAGCAAAAGTAAATCTATGGTTTTATCTAAGAAAGCTTCGAAATTTCAAATTGAAAGCGAATTATTCAAATCAGCAATTAGAACTATTAGATATCCGATTAGATCCAAGTAAATGGAGGCTTGGACCTATTGCTAGTGCTTGGAAACCATTTACGAGAGCTCCATTGAATATTGCTCCTTTGAAAATCTATGATAAGGCAGAACGAGCTTTTAAAGAAGCAGAAAAGGAATATCATAATAAACGCGCTAAAAGCAGAATAGATGTCAAAGTTAAAAATCTGCTATACTCTCTGGACCTTCTAATTGAGGGAGCATTTTATGCATTTTACCTTTCTAATGGGGGATTGAGTTTTCTTATAAAGTTGACAAAATATCTTAGTGATTTCTTCAGACTCCCATCTGTAAGTTATCCAAAAGAAAGATGGAATAT
>VAPB010869523.1_pt1 | contig 12317 bp, 10 predicted proteins | sample 3395101 | NCBI WGS metagenome assembly VAPB01 (sample SAMN08290433, study PRJNA428436) | hydrothermal vent metagenome | isolation source: Deep-sea hydrothermal vent chimney | place: Indian Ocean: Southwest Indian Ridge | reverse complement strand
TTAATGGCGGAGAGGGTGGGATTTGAACCCACGATCCCGATTTCTCGGGACACACGATTTCCAGTCGCGCTCCTTCGGCCGCTCGGACACCTCTCCAAATAATTCATAGCTCATGAGCAACTAAAGTTCAAACAGTTTAAACCGCTAAAGCTGTTCAAGATAGTTCAATTTTAAACTATTTTGAGCCACGTTGAACCATTTTGAACTTTCCCCCCTATTGTTCAAGTTGTTAACGAATGACTAATAACATATAATTGTTTTACTGGCGGAGAGAGTAGGATTTGAACCTACGGTACCTTTCGGCACAACGGTTTTCGAGACCGCCCCATTAAACCACTCTGGCATCTCTCCGTAAATAACCAATAACTCACGTTACTTATTTGAATTATTTCTTAATATTATAAAAAATTTCTTTAGAATTTCTGCACATTCATTTTCTAAAATTCCCGATATAACCTCTACCTGATGATTAAGTGCGGGATCAGAAGTTATCTGGTACCGGCTTGTAACAGCTCCATATTTATCATCATTGCATCCATAGACGATTTTGCCTAACCTTGCGTTTACCATTGCACCTGCACACATAATGCATGGTTCTTTAGTTACATAAAGGGTTGCATCCGTTAGACGCCAATCACCTATCTTTGATGCTCCTAGCCTGAGAACTATTAATTCCGCATGTGCAGTTGGGTCAATTTTAGCTTCTTTTGCGTTATGAGCTTTAGCTATAACACGCTTTTCTTTTACAAGCACTGCCCCAACTGGGACTTCACCTTCCCTGAATGCTTTTTCTGCCTCTTCGAGGGCAAGGTGCATAAAATATTCATCCAAGTTACTGACCATAAGATTTCTGTCCGGAAGACATACGGGGCAGTAGTTTTCTCCGTTATCAAGACTGCAGATATGACCACACTCAGGACAGCAAATACATTCTTTTATTGGTTTTTCACAGACCTTGCAGATTTCCATACTAATAACTAATAACGATTAACGAATAACGGTTTTTATTTATTGGCGCGCCCAAGAGGATTCGAACCTCTAACCTACGGATTCGTAGTCCGGCACTCTATCCAGTTGAGCTATGGGCGCAAATTTAAGATTAGTTCACAGTTGACAGTTCACGGTAATGGGGATTAATTAATGAATTGTTTGTCTTTTTTTACTAACGACTAACAACTGATAACTGGTCACTGTTTACTGTCTACTCTTTTGCTATTCCTTCTTTTAATATCAAAGCATAGCGATCGTGCTGAAATGGATGTATATCTGGATGTTTTGAATAAAGCCATCCCCATTTGGCTATTGATTCAGGCTCTGGGAATAGCCGAGCGCCATTTTCAAAAATTTTTACTCCAACAGCTGGATTATTCGGACTGTTTGTGACAGATGTAATAATCTCTGCGCCCATCTTAAAGTCTGGAAGAAAAACCCCTACCGTAACAGACAATTTTGAATCGGGGATTTTTGATTTATCACCAACCGTAACTGTAAGCTCCTGGGTTTTGTTTAATTTTTTATCTCTGACTATTAGCTTAACTGCAGACCACTTATCTTTAACTCCCGGGGGTACAACTATCTTGAATTGAACATTTTGACCTGTTTCAGATGGTGGTATTATAACGGAAGGTTCTGTAGTCTGGCCTTGTTCTGCCGGGATCTGTGGAATTGACTGCTCTGCTTTCTTTTTACATGCGCCAACCGAAAGAAAAAAGATTATTATAACTATTACCGATAAAAGCTTTTTCATGTTATTCCTCCTGCTATATTTTATTATACTTTAACCACTAACTTTTAAAATGAACAGCGAGCTTGCCTGCCAGCAGGCAGGGTAAACTTTGCTGCGCTACGCTTACCTTTTATATCTCTCCGATTGTTAATTATACAAACAATTACGCGAAGCTTCAGCGTAGTGTAATGGCGGAGAGGCAGGGATTCGAACCCTGGGTCCCGATTTCTCGGGACAACCGCTTAGCAGGCGGCTGCCTTCAACCGCTCGGCCACCTCTCCAATATAACATATAACTACTAACGGTTTATTTTTAAAACGTCTTTAAAATGTAATAGCGAGCGAATATAATAATAAAAAATTTCTTGCATTAAGATTCCCTGCGGCCTTGCCGCATGGAATCTTCAATATTACCAATTGGGGTTTGTTTTGTAAACCCTGGATTATTGTAATAATTAACAGAAATTGACTCTTTCTTTAAATTATCGGGCGAAAATGTAGCTGCAAGAAACTAGAGATGTAAGAAAGGTGTTAGGACAGGATGCTAGTACCGTTACAACTATTTGCGGCTAATTTTAATGAGCCAGTTGATAAAGCCTGTTCTATACAGCATGGGCGTAATAGATAGACTTATTAAGTTGTAACGGCACTAGAGTAAGTATTCTGCAAGATTAATTTTATACTGATTGGGGTCAAGGGTTTTCACGATATTTCGCTTAAAATTTCCTTCATTGTCTTTTTCCATAAGGTCAATCGTATTTTTAGTCTTTTTCCCTGTACTGTCCATGATAATAAATACTCTCGGCCTGTCAATAAAATCTGGATTTGTATTGCTCTCAAAGACAAGGCCTAACTCATCAGTATCGAGCATTACGAGGCTACCGAGCGGATAAATGCCAACCATGTTTACAAATATCTTCAGGTGATAAGGGTCTAATTGTATTCCGCCCCTGTCAATCATGATACTAAGAGCCCTGTCAGGAGGTATGGGTATTCTTGAATAAACCCTTGAGGACGTCATTGCATCATACTGGTCTGCTATGGCTATAATTCTTGAGAAGAGATTCAGTGTTATCTTGTTTTTTAATTTTGGATACCCTGAGAGGTCATAATTGAGATGATGCTCAAAAGCGGATACAATAGAGTTCATTGAAGAGTCAGATATACCTTTGATTTTAAAGATTGCGTGTGCTCCCCATATTGGGTGTTTCATTATTGTTTTCCAGTCTTCTTCTGTAAATTCCGTTGGTTTATTTAAAATTTCTTTTGGGATTTCGGTCTTCCCTATGTCATGAAGTAAGGCTGATAAGCCGAGTTCCGTAAGATTCTTCTTGGTAAGACCTATCCTGTGGCCGAGAGCCACAGATAAGATACTTACGTTTACCGAGTGAAAATATGTATATTCATCGTAATCTTTTATAGAGGTCATCCCGATGAGCATGGATTCTTCTTCGATTATCTGGTCTACTATCGTCTCCATCACTCTTTTTGTTTTTTTGAGACTTACTTTTTCTCCAGCGCTGAATTTAGTTAATATTCCTTTGGTTAACGTCACGGCATTAAAATACGTCTTTTTAATGATTTGCTTTCGATTGAGTTCGGTGTCTTCTTCTTTTATTTTTTCTAATTTTTTAACACTTATGTTTTGTTGTTTTTCAATGGCGTTGGAAAGAGTCTCAAAAGGAGTTTCAGAAAAACCTGCAGACGTTAAAGCCGCAAGTAAAGATTTAATGTCGGCTTCTTCTATTATATCTTCAAATACTATAGAGCCAAGTTTTCTTTTTTTGAATTCTCTAATAAGGAAATCATAATTAAAGACGTAGTCCATTGAATATCTAATCCTGTTCCCATTTAGATAGAAAAACTCACCAACCAGTTCAAGTGAGACTTGACCTTCCGATAAGAGGGGATTGAGACTGGCAAGAAATTTTTTTATAGCATTGACTACGGCAATATTATCGGGATGGTGTATCTGTACGGTTTTTATTATTACAGCCAAATAGTTTATTAGCTCTTTGGCGTCTACTGTTCGTTTGTTTGAAGACATCTTAAGATGTTAACCGCTTAATAGCGGTAATAACGGAATTTTTGAGCAACTTATTTTTTGTTTTTTTTGTTTTTTCAAGAAACGGGATAGCTTCTTTATCTCCAATGATTCCAAGTGCATGCGCAGCGCAGGCCCTTGTTTCATCATTTTTTGTTTTTCTAAAAAACTTTTTTTTCATTAGTGCCGCAAGCAAAAAATCCCTCACCTCCTGATCTTTCCAGTGTGTAATGCCCTCATAGAAATCTTTTTTTTCAGTAAAATCTCTCAACGAAAAGTCTTTTCTTGATAATTCAGTCAGTAGTACCCTTTTTGCGGTTTCTGTTTTTGTATTGCCTAATGTCCTTGCCGTAGTTGCCCTTACAGATGAGTCGTCGTCATTTAGAATCTTTTTGAGGGATGAAAGTATGTTAAGATCCCCCATATCCCCCAGTGTTTTAACTGCCTCTTTTCTGGCTCTTGGGTCAGGATGGGACAAAATTTTAATTAAAAATTCCATGGATCCGGTATCGGCTATTTTCCCCAAGATTGAGATTATATTTCTTACGACGTACCATCTGCTGTCATGTAACCCGATTGCAAGGGTTTTTACATCCTGTTTTCCGATAATTGATAAAGCATCTATTATAAGACGTCTACCTTTAATAGTTCGTAATTCCCCCATAAGACGTATAAGGGACGGGATAGAGGTTTTGTCGAGATGTTTTATAAAAAAAATAAAATAGTTTTCTTCTACCAGTGCTCTGCTATCTATGATTTTACCAATTTCCTGAATAAGAGGTTCACTGTTTATCATGGTAAAAATTCTTTTTAAAACTCTAATGTTTTCTTCATCAATACTGGCATCTTTAATAATGGATTTTATTGAATCGACAATGGCAGAGGCCCTTTTGAAGTCTCCGCCTTTAATACAATAATCTATTGAATTTTCAATAAAATCCACAATCTCAGAAAAGACGGTTTTTTCCTTAATCTGGTGAGTTAATTCATAAAGGATTATTAAGACCTTGTCTATTCTGGGTTGAGCCTCATTTTTCGCCATATCGTCGGCTATATGTTTTAAATCACTCTCACTTACGGGGATCAGCGTATCTATGTGTCCTTCCGCTGCTTTTAGCCCTTCATAATAGGCCTTCGTAAGATTATCGTCGGAACAAGATTCTTTTTTAACCTCTTCGAATGTTTTTTGTCCTTCACGGTCAATCTCTTCTTTACCGTAGAGAATTTCATCATCTACTATATATTTTATATGTTTAAAATCTCGTTCCCAGAGTAGGGTAACTATGTCATCGTCGAATGCAACTTTTTCAAAATCCGTGTTTAAAATGCTTATGAAGTCCTCAAATTCTTCCCTGCTAAGACCACTTAAAAATGTTATATCTCTAATTCCGTCTTTGAAGAAAAAGAAGGCCAGGTTATCGTCCTTTGATGGATTATGATAAATCTGTTCCTTATTAAATATAATTTCGTTTTGGTGGATTTTCAATGAAAGCTCATTTGTGAAATCAAAAATGTTTTTGAATTTATTGTAAACTTCTTCTGAGGTTTTCACATACATAGGATTATTCAAAGGATACATCTTTAATAGTTTTTTGGCTTTTAGTATTCCATCAACAACTTCTTTTGCATGTCTGACATCTTCTGATAATATTCCCATGTTCTTCGATTATTACATGTTTGTGAGTTTTTTAATTGTTTTCTTTAATTCATTTAAGTCTGCTGATTTTACGATGTAAGCCTCAGATGCCCATACTGAAAAATCGTCTCTGTAATCATACGCCGTCGACATAATAATAGGTATCTTGGGCTGTTGCTCTTTCATCTTTCTCAAAAGACTTATACCATCAATATCAGGCATAAGTATATCAAGCGTGACGATATTGGGGTTTTCTTTTTCAAATAACTCTAAAGCTTTCTTTCCCGTATTGGCGATAACAACTTCGTAACCTTCGTCCTCAAGTTCTTCTTTGTAAAGACGCAGGATGTGAACGTCATCATCAACGATAAGTATTTTCATTTTAATCCCTCCAATTAAAACATTCAATTAATAATCGGTAATTGACAATTTCAGGTCTCGTCCAGAGGCAGATAAATTCTAAAGCTTGTGCCTCCTTTCTTTTCAATGCCTTCTTCTTCGCTGACCAATGAACTGTCCACTTCAATTCTTCCTTTATGCCCCTCGATAATTTTGTGAGTTATCGCAAGACCAAGACCTGTTCCAAAAGGTCTTGTTGTGAAAAAGGGGGTGAAAATATGTTTTAGATCCTCCTGTTTAATACCGTAGCCGGTATCCGAAACTTCAATGACTGCTTCATTGCCTTCCTGTCTTGTGCTTACTGTAATAATCCCGTGTTCCGTTAACTGATTTGCATTGGTGATAACGTTTAATATAGCTTCCTTTATCCTGTTAGCATCTATTGACGCCAGTATGGGTGACTTTGACAGGTTTTTGGTTAAACTGTTTTCTTTTTCCAGTACTTCGGGCGTAATAAGATTTATAGTATTTTCGACTAATTCATTCAGGTTTATTTTTTCTTTGACTAATTTTTCCACTTTGACAAAACCTAAAATCTCTTTCAATATGCTCTCAAGTCTGTTTACTTCCTCGACAATAATTTCTGCATATTCAAGGAGTTCTCCATCAAGCTTTTTCCTGAGTCTTCGTGCAAAACCTCCTACTGAGATTAAGGGGTTTCTTATCTCGTGTGCTACCCTTGCAGCCATTTCACCGAGAACAGCCATTCTTTCAGCGGTAGAAAGCTGTTCTCTGAGGACATGAAGTTCGGTTATGTCTCGCGAGATATGAACAGTGCCCACAAGATTCCCTGCAGAATCAAAAATTGGAGAGCTTGAAACAACAAAAGTACCCCCAAGGTAGGGGTCTTTAATTTCTTTCACATAGGCCTTACCGCTGTTTATTGTCTGCAGGTGAGGGCATTTGTCCCATGGCTTATCTCTTCCGTGAAAAACCTCATAGCATTTTTTTCCTATAATTTCTTCCGGGGGCTTCCCGAGTTTTTCTGCTACTGCCTGGTTTATATTTCTTATGTTGAAGTCTTTGTCATTAAAATAGACCATGTCAGATATTGATTCAAAAGTATTTTCAAGCTCGGACTGGGCAAGTGAGACCTCTTCAAAGAGTTTGGCATTTTCAATAGCTGATGCAGTATGACTTGTGAATCCCATTAGAAACTGTAAATCTTCATCTTTGATTTCCCTTCCGGTAAAAAGGTTATCGACCCATATTAAACCTATTGCCTTATCTCTTGTAATAAGAGGAACAACACCAAAAGCCTCTGTTTGGAGCTGTTGAACTAGGAACGGGTCTGCCAAAGGTTCTGCCTGGACATTCGGGACGTTAAATGGCTTTTTCCTCTTTATGCAGCGGCAGAGTATATAATCTTCATCGAGATTTAGACTTAAATTTTGACTCAGTTTATCAAGATAAGAGTCTTTGTGCAGAGAGCCGCTTTCTATCTCTTTGATAATGGTTTCTAAACTCTTGCCTTCGAGGGAAAGCCATATATTTCCCGCCTCTTCAGCGCTTGCCGGACCAATTCCCATTACTCCGTTGAGAGTATTCTGTACTTCATCTACAAGGAAGAGTACAGCCCTGTTAAATCCAAGCCCGTCGCTCATAGTAACTACGGCTAAAACCATTCTAAGAAGCCTGTCAAGCTCAAGGGTACTTCTTACAACAGAATTAATAAAGAACAATCTTGATAATTCCTGATTTTTTCTTATTAATTCGTTTTCAACCCTCTTTTTTTCTGATATGTCTCTGGAAATTCCGCTTGTCCCCGTAACCTTACCTGAAGAGTCGATTATTGGCGACAGTGTCAGGCTTATCTCTATAAGTTTCCCGTCTTTTGTCTGTCTTATTGTTTCCAAGTTCCTTATAGTTTCTTTTTGCAGAATTTTTGCTGTGAATTTCTTTTCCTCCTTTATTTTAAAGGAAGGGACCATCGGAAGAAACTTGCCCAGCACTTCATCTTCTGTAAAGCCATAGATTTTTTCAGCACCTTTGTTCCAAGATGTTATTAAACCGTTCCTATCGGAAATTATAATGGCATCGGCAGAATTTTCTATAATGCTTTCAAGATAGTCCTTCGTCTGGGTAACTTCCCAGTAAAGTGATGATATCTTTTTTCCCTTTTCCACCTTTGTTTTGTAGAGTTGCGCGTTTTCAATGGCAACAGATGCCGCCGAGGCGAAAATACTTAATGTATTAAGTTCTTCCTGGGTAAAACTTGTAACTTCCTCAGCGTCTTTCCTGTCATAAAGCTCTAATGTTCCAATTATACGTCCAGCGATTTTCAGTGGAACACAAATCATGGAGGTCTTCCCAATTGCAGAAGCATGCATGTTTTCCGGCATCCGGGAGATAGCATCAACTAACAGTTGTTCTCCTGTTTGTGCTACCCAGCCTGCCGTTCCTTCACCAAGTTGCAGATTCATTACTCGTTTAACGTCATCATCTGATAATCCGCAAGAAGCTTTTATCTGAAGGTTGGTGCCTTCAAGGAGCCTGAGGACACACCCTTTTGCCTGAAAAAGTTTTGACACTTCCTGGCATATATGGGGCAGGAGTTTGTCTATGCTTAGAATGGAGGTTATAGCCTTGCTGATTTCGAGGATGCTCTTTAATTTTTCGTACTGTAATTTGAGGCTCGTGTATAGATCTAAATTCTTTTTGTTTTCAATGACTTCGGCCATATTGTCAATCCTTTTTCTTCAAGGCTTTTTGATAAAGAGAAAGATATTCTTCTGCAGAATGACGCCAGGAAAAATTCTGTGACATGGCATTTTCCTGAATCTTCGACCAGTGCCAGGTAGCATTAAAAAATTTATTTGCCCGTTGAAGTGCCTTGAGCAGTTCAGTGGAAGAATAGCCATTAAATAAAAACCCGGTACCTTCAGACTTATTATATTCTACGATTGTATTAACGAGGCCTCCTGTTTTTCTTACGACAGGGATTGTGCCGTATCTGAGGGCGATAAGCTGCCCGAGACCACACGGCTCGTATTTTGAGGGCATTAAAAAAATATCAGAGCCGGCATAGATTCTGTGCGCAAGAGAGTTGTCAAAACCTATTGTAACAGAAAGCTGTCTGCTGTATTTTTTCTTGAGGTCTGAAAAGATTTTGTGGAGGTGTTCATCTCCTGTGCCAAGGACTATTATCTGTGAACCTGTCTTAATGATTTTCTCCATGGCTTCTGCCACGAGGTCAAGGCCTTTCTGTGATGAAAGTCTTGTCACCATTCCAATAAGAGGGACTTTGTCTGAAGGAAACCCGCATTCCTTTTGCAGGGTTTTTTTGCATTTAGCCTTTCCTGATAAGTCATCTATGCTGTAATTAGCAGGAATAAATGTGTCCTTCTCAGGATTCCAGTCGTCGTAGTCTATTCCGTTAATTATTCCGTAGAGGTTTTTACTCCTTTTTCTTAAAATGCCGTCAAGGCCAAAACCATATTCTGTCGTAAGAATTTCCTTGGCATAATTACTACTTACCGTATTTATTATATCTGCAAATAAGAGCCCCCCTTTTAGAAAATTCATTTTACCGTGGAATTTTAACCCCTCTTCATTAAATAAATCCCATCCAAGCCCTGTAAGTGGAATATTGAGTGACCGGAAGAGTCCCTGGTATCCGAGGTTATGAATTGTCATTAATGTTGCGGTTTTCGGGAACACGTCCTTGTACAGAGTTTTTAGATAGATAGGTATCAGCCCTGTTTGCCAGTCATTGCAATGTATAACATCAACATTGATTTCTAAGGCCTTTAATGTCTCAAGTACGGCATGGTCATAAAACGTGAATCTGGCGGCATTATCAGGAAAATCACCTTCAGATGTTCCATATAAATCATCTCTATCGTAAAATTTGTCATTTTCTATAAAGTATGCAGGCGTGCCCCTGAAAGTTTTCATTTCCCATAGTTTTCCTGTTTCAAATTTATCCCCGAAAGGAACAATTATCTTTTTTCCAAGGGGTTTAATACCGAACTCTCTAACTGCCATCTTAATTTTCCTGTAAAGCGGCAGTATAATGGCGGTTTTGATTTTCATTTTCTCGTATTCGCTAATAAGTGCACCTACCACGTCTGCAAGCCCACCTGTTTTTATAAATGGGACAGCCTCTGATGTTGTTAAAAGTACTTTCATTTTACTATGATATCTTCTTTAATTTTACATTTTTATTATCATATCTTTGCTTCCCTCATAAACCTTGCTGCTTCCTCAGGAGGTGTTGGGTTAATATAAAAACCTGAACCCCATTCAAAACCGGCAATTTTTGTGAGCTTTGGTTTTATCTCTATATGCCAGTGATAGTACTCGTTTACTTCGTCTCTGAAAGGAGATATATGAATCATCATGTTATAAGGGGGGAGGTTAACCACACTGTCAATCTGTCTTAATGTCTGCTGCAGGATTTGAGCCAGTAGGGGGAATTGTCCATCAGGCGCAAATCTGGATTCATGGGTTTTAGGCAGAATCCACGTCTCAAATGGTGACCTTGGAGCAAAGGGGGCGAGCGAGATGTAATTTTCGTTTTCAGATATAACCCTTATTTTATCTGCAATTTCCTGTCGTATAATATCGCAGAAAATGCATCGTTCTTTATAATTATAGTATTGTCTGGCATTGTTAATTTCTTCCTGAACCAGTTTCGGTACTATGGGGAGGGCTATGAGCTGGGTGTGGGTGTGTTCGAGTGATGCACCGGCGGCATCACCTTCATTTTTAAAGACAAGGACATACTTAAATCGTCTGTCTTTTTTAAGCTCTGATATTCTGTAGTAAAAAGCCTGGAGCGCATCTTCAATGGATTTTAGAGGCATTGTCGAGAGGGTGAGGTTATGATCCGGACTTTCTATTATAACCTCGTGAGCACCTACGCCGTTCATTTTATCAAAAATACCTTCGCCTACTCTATTCAATTGTCCTTCGATTTGCAGAGCAGGGAATTTGTTTGATACAACCCTGAGTGTCCAGCCAGGGGTGTTTGGGGCGCTTTTGTCAGGTCTGATGGCCAATATTTCCGGAGGTGTTGTGTGTTCGTTCCCGCTACAGAATGCACAAAAACCGCCTTTTTTAGCAGACACCCGCATACCGAAATCAGTGGGCCTTTTGCCTCTTTCAATCGAGATTATGACCCATCTGCCGGCAATAGGATCTTTTCTTAATTCAGGCATAAAACCCCCTCAAAAAATATCGTTAACCGTTATACGTTAATCGTTATTCGTATAACTGAATGACCAATAACCAATAACTAATTTTTTGATAATATTATATCACTATTTAGGCTATAATTTCTTAATGAAGCCCTCTTTCCATACAAGACTTATTAACAACCCGTTTGAGGACCCGGGGCTCTATATAAGACTCCTTAGAGAGGGCAGGGCGTTGTTGTTTGATCTCGGTTCTACGAATAACCTTTCCGTAAGAGATATCCTTAAAATAAGTGATATATTTGTTACACATACTCATGTTGACCACTTCATCGGGTTTGACGGTATTCTTAGACATCACCTGAGAAAAGAGGAACCTTTAAAACTCTATGGGCCTGAGGGGTTTATAGAGCGTATAAAGGGTAAACTCAGGGGTTATACGTGGAATCTGATAGGAGACTATCCACTTGTTATAGAAGTTTCAGAAGTTAATGAGGGGGGGATAACAAAGGCGGTTTTTAAGGCGGAAAATTCATTTAAACGGGAAGAGATGGAAGCAGCTCAATTTAATGGTATTCTTACGAAGGACTCTTTTTTAAAGGTTTCAACTGTTGTGCTTGACCATCAGATTCCCTGTCTGGCATTCAGCCTTGAGGAGGACTACCACATAAATATTGATAAAGCCAAACTCAGCGAGTTAAATCTTCCTGTCGGACCATGGCTGAAAGGATTAAAGGATGCTATAAGAAAAAACATGTCAGATAGTGTTTTTAGAATTAACGATAAAAAATTTACTTTTGCGCAGCTTAAAGATATTGCCGGTGTAACAAGGGGACAAAAAATTTCTTATGTTGTTGATGCCCTTGGAAGTGAGGAAAACATAAGAAAGATTGTGGACCTCGTAAAAGGCTCGGATATCCTCTATGCAGAAGCCTATTTTCTTGATAAAGATAGAGACAGGGCAAAAGAGCGCTATCACCTGACTGCTAAAGAAGCAGGAAGAATTGCAAGAGAAGCAGGTGTGGTGAGATTAGTACTTTTTCATTTCTCACCAAAATACATAGATGCTCCTGATGAACTTGTAAAGGAGGCAGAAGAGGAATTCAATAAAAAGGCAGAAGGATGAGGGATGAAGGATGAAGTTGGAAGGCAAGATAAAAATTTCAAAAGAAGGGTTACTATGAAAATTGAACTTGAGGGCACGCTTCTCAAGATAACCCCTGAGAACGACCGGGAGAAGACAGAGCTTAATCAGCTATGGACAATAATAATCGGCTGTGTGACCAAAGGCAAGAAACTGGTGCCGGTCGGAGAATATATCCCGGGTGTGAAGGAAGTAGCAGTATTCAATATAGAGTAGATGCCTCTTTGAGAC
>VAPB010137210.1_pt1 | contig 12319 bp, 10 predicted proteins | sample 3395101 | NCBI WGS metagenome assembly VAPB01 (sample SAMN08290433, study PRJNA428436) | hydrothermal vent metagenome | isolation source: Deep-sea hydrothermal vent chimney | place: Indian Ocean: Southwest Indian Ridge | reverse complement strand
TGGAACTGGTCGAGGATGACGCGTTGCGCGAAACCCTCGGCGATCAAGCCAAAGCGTTCGCCGCTGACTACGATATCGGCAAGTTTGCCGCCGCGGTGGCGCACTTTTATGCCGAGGTGCTAGCGAAACATCACACGACGCATCAGACCCACGAGCGTCAGCCCAAGTGATGCAAGCGAGAGGCTAGCCGTCGTTTCGAGGACGGCTCGTCCGAGCGGTGGCCACGCGCTTGAGTAGCCAGAGTAGGCCCACCCCGACGACCACGCCTGCCACGGCCAGCACCAACTCTTGTTGTGAGGCAGCGGTGAACAGCGCCCCTAGCTGGCTGCCGAGCAGGATGACGGCGGCCAGTCCCGGCACGATGCCCAGCGTCGAGCCGATCATGTAGTCGCGGAAATTGAGATGAAACGCCCCGGCCAACATATTGGTGAGCGTGAAGGGAGCCAGCGGCAGCAGGTTGATCACCGTCATCGTACGAATGCCGCGTTGGGAGAGATAGCCGGAAAGGCCGCGTAGGTGGCGGCCACCGTAGCGCATGAGGGCATCTCGCCCCAGCCAGTGGCCCACCCAGTAAGAGACCACCGACGAACTCAGCGTGCCCAACGTAGCGTAAGCCAATCCCCATACCGGGCCAAACAGCAGGCCGGTCAACACGACCAGCAGGCTTAGCGGAAACATCACTAACAGCGAACCGGTATAGACGGCCATGACGGCGGCAAACATCCAGGGGGCACGCTGCCACTGGCTAATGGTGGTAGTGAGTGCTTCGAGCTGCGCCTGAGTCAGCAGCCCTTGCTGCTGCAGGTAGCGCCACATCACGCCCAGTATCACCAGCGTGATCAGTAAGCCTAGCCCTTTTAGCAACGTTCGTGACATTCCATCCCCACCGCCTATCTGGCAAAAGAGCGTTAGCATACGCCACTGCGGCGGTGGGGTGAACGAGCGCGTTACTGTAGGCGCGCTTCAATGACGGGCCAAGCGGCATCACCCTCGGCGGTCGTGACATCAGCCAGCATGGCCTCTATGCGTTCGGGGTTGTCGTTGATCCACTGCTGGGCCACCTCGGCGAGGTCACGCTCTTCTTGACCGAAGGCTTGGATCATCCAGCTCTGTTCCTCGGCGGTAAAGCTGAACTGCTCGAAAAAGGTGACCAGCGCCGGGTGGGCATCAGCGTAGTCGCTGCGCAGCAGGGTACGTACGTCGCTTTCGCCGTTGTTCTCACCAAACAGGTTTTCCGGGTCTTCCAGGTAGCGCATGGGGAGTTCGAGATTCATCCAGTGGGGCGTCCAACCGACCCAAACGATGGCTTCTTCTCTGGAAATGGCATCTTGTGCTGCAGAGAGCATGCCCACTTCGCTGGTATCCACCAAGCGCCAGTCGCCGAGGCCCCAGATATCGTTATCGATGGCGTTATGTAGAATTTCACTGGCGGCCGACCCTGCGCCAAAACCATGAATTTGGCCATTGAACTCGTCACGGTGCGCGTCTAGATCGGCAAAGCTGCGAATACCGCGCTCATGTAAATACGCTGGAACGGCCAGGGTCATCTGCGCGCCATCGACGTTGTTGGCGATGTCCCTGATGACGCCGGAGGTTTTGCGAGGCTCGAACATCTCTTTTTGCGCAGGAAGCCAAGCGCCTAGAAAGGCGTCGACGTCGCCACTCTCCATGCCTTGGTAGATCACCTGCAGGCCGATTTCGTGGGTTTGAGTGTCGTAGCCCAACGGATTAAGGAGCTGCTCAGCAATTTCGGTTTTTACCGTAATACCGGGCCAGGCCGGGACGCCGAAATCGAGCGTGGCGTCATCGGCAAGGGCGGCTTGGGTGGTAACGCCTGCCAAGCTTAGGGCAATCGTAGAAACGAGTGGACGGGTTAAGCGCGTCATGGAAGAGGATCTCCTTGCTTAGGTTATTGTGATTACGCGGCGGTACGAGCGAGAACACGCAGGCGCGAAGCCAGCATGTCGCGGTCTAGATAGGTTCCCTGAAGATGGCGAGCACCGCTATTGGGATCGAACTCCCGGCGGCCGTGAAGCACGCGACGATTATCGAACGCCACCATCTGGCCCGGTTTTAAGGTGAACTCCAACTGATGGGCGTCGCTGTGGAAGAGTTGCCACAGCACTTTATAAGCGCGGTACCAAGCCGCCATTTTTTCAGCGGGCAGGTGGAGGGTGTCGCGTATCCAGTTATTAAGGCGTATCTCCACTAGCTCGCCTTGGCTATCTAGGGTGATCACTGGGGCTTTGATGGCGATATCGTGGGTGTCGTCCTGAAAGCGAAAATCGATGGGCGTTTCGCTGAGAATAACGAGCGCTTCCGGGTCCTGTTCGCGTAGGGCATTGATCACTCGGGCACCATCAGCAAACAGCGACTCGCCACCGCTGGCGTCGTTTTGCAGGCAGTAGAGCAGTTGAATATCCGGCGGCTGCTGCCAGTTGGGCAAGTCGATATGCAGCGGTAGACCGGCAGCGGTATAGGCCGCGTTGTTGGGGTTAGGCTTGGAGCGAACATTAAAGCGCCCGCCAAAGTTGGTAGCGCGTTGCGGGCCAATGCGCTCGGCAAGGCGGCTGACTTCCTCTTCCACCAGCGGTGCGTCGGTGACCAGCGCCAAGCCGTCGCGTAGCATGGCGGTCAGCCAGGTTTTCTCGCCTTCTGGGGTCAGAAAGTCGGTGTGGCGAACGCCTTCGGGGAAGAAGTCGTCGCGCCACGGCTGCGGGGCGGGCAGTGTAGAAAAGCGCGTCGCCTCAGGGCGGCGCTGGTACAGCCAGCCGCTATGAAAGGCGCTCACATGACCATCCTGCCACTGTAAATAGAGGTGACCATCTGCCAGGGTAACGCTGGGTGCCTGTTCGATATCGTCTAACGGTAGGTAGAGGCGCTCGCGGGTTTGCGGATGGCGACACTGGGCGCAGGCGCAGTGGTCGCGCAGCCATAGCAGTGGCAGCGTTGTGTGAGTGCTGTCTTCCCAGGTCAGCGCAAGGCTGCTGTCGGTGAGCGTGGCATCGCTGAGTGCCGGGCCGTGTTCATAAGGCGTGAGTTCACTCATTTGAGGGGCTGAACGCTTTTCCGTCGCTGCTAGTGCGCTGGTCATAAAGGCCTCGCTGTAGGTTGATGACATGTTGTTGAATGCTTCTATATAGGATGCGGAGTCCTCTGTGCAGTGACAAACGATTAATCTGGCCCCAAAGACTTTGTTTTATTTATAGGTAGCTTTTTCATGATCCAATTACCACCGCTGTTATGGCTACAAGCCTTTGAGTCTGCTGCCCGCACCCTGAGCTTTACTGCCGCCGGTAGTGAGTTAGGAGTTACCCAGGCGGCCATCAGTCAGCGTATTCGGTTGTTAGAGGACCGCTTAGGCCAGAAGCTGTTTGTGCGCCATGCCCGAAGCCTCACCCTGACACCTGCCGGGCAAGCGTGGCTGCCTAGCATTCATGATGCGTTTTCCCGCATTAGCGAGGGCACCACGGAAGTATTTGGGATGACTAGTGAAAAACCAGTGACGCTGCGCGCAACGCCGGTCATTCAGCAATCCTGGCTAGCACCACGGCTGGTGGCGCTGCATCAGCAAAAGCCCCATCTATTACTGCGTTTGGTGAGTGCGATCTGGCCTGACGACTTTGGCCCGGAAGGGGCGGACATTGAAATCCGCTATGGCCGTGGCGAGTGGAGTGGACTAGAGATGCTGCCGCTGGGCGACGAGCAACTGCTGCCAGTATGTACTCCGGCGTTGGCCCGTGAGTTAACCAAACCCAGCGACCTAGCAGGGCATACGCTGCTGCACGCGGTAGGTTTTGGCGTAGGTTGGCCCGGCTGGCTGCAGGCGGCGGGTATCGCCCATTTGGAGGCCGAGTGTCTGTCGCTTACCTGCGATAACCAAGTGATGACCTTGGCATTAGCCAGCCAGGGGGGCGGTGTGGCGTTAACCCATCGCCGTTTGCTGGATCAACGACAGGATTTAGTGGCGCCGTTTAACGTAGAGGTGCCCAGCGATGAGCGCTTCTGGCTGGTGCGGCCCAGTAAGCGGCAGGTAAGCGAAGAAGCTGGGGAGGTGTGGGATTGGTTAGCCACTTCCGTTTAATTGGTTTTTTTGCTGATAATGAGTAAATGCACCAATTTTCTTGCCATTTTGGTGCAACCGTGAAGAATGATGCGCCTTCTTTGTTTTAAAAAAGGTGTGTTTGGTATGGATTTTACTCTTCCTCCCCTGTTGACCGCGATGGTGGACCGCGGCAATGGGCTGTTATGGGGCAGCGTGCTGATTTACCTGCTCATCGGTGCTGGCCTCTATTTCACGGTCATGACCCGTGCTATTCAAATTCGTTATTTCGGACATATGTTCAAGCTGCTGCGCGGTTCCCGGCAGTCCAACGGCGGTATTTCCTCGTTTCAGGCGCTCTCTACCAGTCTCGCCGCGCGGGTGGGCACGGGTAACCTAGCGGGCGTTGCGGTGGCGATCTACTTCGGCGGCCCCGGCGCGATTTTCTGGATGTGGATGACCGCCATGGTGGGCATGGCGACCAGCTTTGTGGAGTCCACGCTGGCTCAGGCCTACAAAACCGACCATGGCGATAACACCTTTCGCGGTGGCCCGGCGCGCTACATCGAACGCGGCTTGGGGCTGCGCTGGCTGGCGGTACTGTTTTCTATCTGCCTGATTATTGCGTTTGGGTTGGCGTTTAACAGCGTACAGGCCAACTCCATCGCCCAGGCCATGGAGCAGGCATTCGCCATTCCCACCTGGGCCATGGGGTTAGTCTTGATGGCCATCGTCGCGCCGATTATTTTCGGCGGCTTGAAGTCGATTGCGAAAGTGGCCGAGTTAGTGGTGCCGCTGATGGCACTGCTGTACCTGATCTTGGCGCTGGTCGTGGTGGCGCTGAATATTAGCGACCTGCCCGCTGCCATCATGACAATCGTGCAGAGCGCTTTTGGTATTGAGCAGGCGGCCGGCGGTGCGATGGGCTATGCCATTTCCCAAGCGATTATGAACGGTATTCAGCGCGGCTTGTTCTCTAACGAAGCGGGTATGGGGTCTGCGCCTAATGCGGCAGCGACTGCCAGCACCCGCCCGGATCATCCGGCGGCTCAGGGTTTTATTCAAATGCTGGGTGTTTTTCTGGATACCCTGGTGATCTGTACCGCGACGGCAGCAATCATCATTATGGCGGGCCCGGAACTGCTGGCCAGCGAGGAGAGCAACGGCATCCAGCTGACCCAGATGGCGCTCTCCAGCCATGTGGGCGAATGGGGCGGCATGTTCATTGCGGTAGCGATTCTGCTGTTTGCGTTCACGTCCGTGATTGCCAACTACTCTTACGGTGAGTCCAACATCGAATACCTGGCTGGCCGCCGGGCACCCCTGGCGGTGATGCTGTATCGTCTGGCCGTGCTGGGCATGATCATGGTGGGCTCTGTGGCCAGCCTGGGAGCTATCTGGAATTTTGCGGATCTCTCCATGGGTATGATGGCGATCATTAACCTGGTGGCGATTCTGCTGCTATCGCCCATTGCCTTTGCGCTGTTCAAAGATTACGACACGCAGCTCAAGGCGGGTAAAGAACCGGTCTTCGACCCTAGCCAGTTTCCGAAGCTGGCGAACAAAGTAGATCCGAACGCCTGGCCGACTAAGAAATAGCCACGTATCTGCTTGCTAGTCGTCATCTGCCCCACGCGTTGCTGCGATTCAAGCAGCCACGCGTGGGGCTTTTTCATGGGTGAATAGTTCGATTTTGTCGAATGTAGATCGGAAAACGTTGCGCTTTTGCTCACCGAAAAGCGCCGTAGAATAGCGCCTAACCTTCTCTCTGTTTTTAAGGAATTTTCATGACCACTCGTGCCCTGTTAGTGACCTCTTCTATCCTCGGCGACAACGGCCAGTCCAACGCGCTGGCGAGCCATTTTCAGCAGCAGGCCGCTGCACGTGATGGCGTCGCCGTTACCCACCGCGATGTGGTTGCCAACGCGCTGCCGCACCTTGCCATCGAAGAGCTGGGCGCGTGGCAGACCCCGGCTGACGAGCGCACCACCGAGCAACAGGCGCTGGCCGCGCACTCGGATGAGCTGCTGGCAGAGCTGCGCGCTAACGACGTGCTGGTACTGGCGGTGCCGATGTACAACCTGGGCATTCCGTCACAGCTGAAAGCGTGGTTTGACCGCGTGCTGCGCGCCGGTGAAACCTTCCGCTACACCGAAAACGGCCCCCAGGGGCTGATCGAAGGCAAGCGAGCTATCATTCTGGCCGCTCGTGGCGGTCAATACGCGGGCACCGAGTTCGATAGCCAAACGCCGCACCTGAAAACCATGTTGGGCCTGATGGGCATTCGCGATGTGGAAGTGGTGTTTGCTGAAGGTTTGAACATGGGCGACGCTCACCGCGATGCCGCGATGAAAGAAGCCTTCCAAGCCATTGATCAGCTTGTCGAAGCGCTCTAAACCAACGCCATAAGCCAAACGAGGTTGTCATGCCGCGCCCGGAACTGCTCGAACAGATTTACACTATTGTCGATCAAATTCCGGCGGGGCGGGTGACGACCTATGGCCGCATTGCCAAGATGACCGAAGGAGCAACGGCGCGCATGGTGGGGTCGGCCATGCGTCACCTGCCCGAGGGGCATCAGCTACCCTGGCATCGTGTCATTTCCGCGTCACTCAAACTGGCTGACCACGGCGGCGCGGCACGCCAGCACGAAAAGCTGCGTGCCGAGGGCGTCGCGTTCGATGCCAAAGGCCGCGTGCCGAGCCACCTTGTTTGGCCGGATGAGTAGCTCTTGGGTGAGTGGTTAATAGGGAGGTGTGAATAGAAAGCTGTGAATAGCGATTTGTGAATGACAAAACGCCGCCCGGTGGGCGGCGTTGGCGTACTTATGCGTAGTGGGTCGCAGGTTGAGCGTTAGTCTTCTTGCCTACTGCCGGACTTCAGCGACCAGTCCCGCCAGCGCAGGTCGAAGAGATCCTTGCGGCGGTCCTTGAGGTTGGTGACCGAGCCTTCTGCACGCACTACGGTCAGGCGGGTCAAGTCCAGGTCCGAGAAGATGATCATCTCGGTGTTGGGCGTGGTTTCGGCCAGCACTGCGTCATGGGGGAAGGCAAAGTCGGAGGGGGTGAATACCGCCGACTGGGCATACTGGATATCCAGGTTCTCGATGGACGGCAGGTTGCCGACGCTTCCGCAGATGACCACGTAGCACTCGTTCTCGATAGCCCGCGCCTGAGCGCAGTGTCGCACACGCAGGTAGCCATTTTTGGTGTCGACCCAGAACGGCACGAACAGAATGTCCATGTCCTGGTCGGCCAGCAGGCGGCCCAGTTCCGGGAATTCCACGTCGTAGCAGATCAGGATGCCGACACGGCCTGCATCGGTATCGAACACCTGCAGATCGTCGCCGCCTTCGATCACCCAGTCGCGCCGCTCCTGCGGGGTGATATGCAGCTTGGACTGTTTCTCCACCTCGCCGTCCCGATGGAACAGGTAAGCCACGTTATAAAGACGGTCATCCTCACCCACCTCGATCATCGAACCACCGACGATGTTGATGTTGTAGGACACCGCCATCCGCGACAGCTCGCTCTTGAAACGGTCGGTGAAGCCCGCCAAAAAGCGGATGGCAGCGGTCTGGTCTTTCTGCGCGGCGCGATCCTGCAGGCCCATGAGTGGCGTGGTGAACAGCTCCGGGAAAACGGCAAAGTCGCTCTGATAATCCGACAACGCATCGACGAAATACTCGATTTGCTGCAGCGCAGCCTCCACGGAGGCGAACTCACGCATTTGCCACTGCACCGCGCCCACGCGTACCTGAGTGGGGCGAGTGTCTAGCACGTTTTCAGCGGGCTCGAACAGAATATTGTTCCATTCCAACAGCGTGGCGTAGCCTCGGGACTGCTCGTCTTCCGGCAGATACTTGCGTAACAGACGTTTGACCTGGAAGTCGTTGGCAAGCTGGAACGACAGAATCGGGTCGTAAATCTCTTTGCGGGAGACTTTGTCGATGTACTGGGCAGGCGTTAGCTCGCTGGCGTGCTGGTGATACTCGGGAATACGTCCGCCCGCCAAAATAGCCCGCAGGTTGAGCGAACGGCACAGCTCTTTACGCGCTTCGTATAGGCGGCGGCCCAGGCGGTAGCCGCGATAGTCTGGGTGGATCAGTACATCCAGCCCGTACATGGCATCGCCTTCCGGATCGTTCAGGATGATTTCACGATGGCCGATCAAATCGTCGTATTTGTGCGGGTTGGAGAACTCGTCGTAATCCACCTGCACGGTGAGGGCGACGCCCACCAGTACGCCGTCGTCTTCAATGGCAATCTGGCCGTCGGGAAACTCCTGGATCAGCTTATCGATGGTGTGCTTAGGCCAAGCGCCACCAATATCGTGATACACCGCATCCATCAGCGATTTCAGCTGCTCGTAGTCGTCGCTGGTGAGGTTACGCAGATTGAGGTGCAGGTCTTCTAGGGACATAGGTCAGGGGTTCCCATTCATAAAATGAAGTTGGCCTATTGTATCACTGCTGTACGCTTTGCGTTTTACGGGCGGCTGCCGCGCGTACCAACGGACGTGTCAGCGTTTGCGCCATGATCACCCCGGCAAGGATTAACAGCCCACCTATAAAGTGGAACCCCGATACCTGTTCACCCAGTAACGCCATGGCAATCAGCGCGCTAAATAGCGGCATCAGGTTGATAAAGATACTCGCCTGGTTAGCGCCGATTTGGCGGACCGCTCGCATCCACAAGAACGTGGTAATAACGGAAGCAGGAATGCCTGCGTACAGGATCAGCCAAACGTTCTTCCCATCCACCGGCGTCATGGGGCCCATCAAGTAGGGTGGCAGCAAGAACAACACGGCAAAACAGACCTGGGCATAGAGCATGACCCAAGGAGGCAGATTCATCGCCCAGCGTTTGAGCATCACGCCATAAAGCGCATAGCAGGTGGCGGCGACCACCATTAACGCGTCGCCCTGCGCCACCTCTAACTGCAGCAGAGAAAGTGGGTTGCCGCGGCCCAGCAGCACGGTGACGCCGATAAAGGCGAGCACGCCGCCTGCGACGCCGCCTAATGTGGGTGGTTCCTTCAAAATTAGCGCGCTCAATAGCACCGTGAGCAGCGGCACCATTGCTGCAAGAATGCCCATATTGGTGGCGGTGGTAGTTTCCGCAGCGATATAAGCCAGCCCCTGCCATAGCCCCATCCCTAAAAGCCCTAGCAGAGCTAGCTTTGGCCAGTTACGCACGATCTCATCTTGGTGACGCAGTACGGCCGGCAGCACAAAAGGAGTCATGACGACGAGGGCGAGCAGCCAGCGTAAAAACGCGATACTGCTAGGAGCGATGGCATCTACCGAAAGCTGGTTGATGGTCATATTGCCGGACCATATCAGTACGGTGGCCAGCGGCGGTAAAAAGTAAATCAATGGCATAGCACATTCCCTAGATTCAATCCCTGATCGTTAGCCGGTTAATGTGACGCGCTTTGCCGCCAGGGGCAAGGGGGAAAGTAGTCGATATAGCGACTATCGTCTGGATAAAAAGGCGATACAGTTGCGTGGTAAAAGTCTGTACGTAGCCAGCGCTATGTCATACGCTTGTTTGAATGTGAGTGGCAAGCCATTGATTGCCCGCCGTACTAATAACAGTGAAGGAGCACCGTGATGCGCCAAGCGCCAGCTTATCCGCACCTATTTCGTCCATTAACCGTGGGACATTTAACGCTGCCTAACCGCGTATTGATGGGGTCCATGCACACCAATTTAGAAGAAGCGCCGAATGGCTTTGAGCGCTTGGCAGCGTTCTATGCAGAGCGCGCGCGTGCAGGGGTAAGCCTGATTGTGACGGGTGGCATTGCGCCCAATGCCGAAGGGGCGGTATTTCAAGGTGCCAACGCGCTGACAGAGGAGTCTCAAGTGGCGGAGCATCGCCACGTTGTCGATGCGGTACATGCCGCCGGTGGGCACCTATGCATGCAAATTTTGCATGCCGGGCGCTACGCTTACTCACCAGAGCTGGTGGCCCCCTCGGCGCTGCAAGCCCCCATCAACCCGTTCACCCCCCGAGCGCTCTCCAGTGAAGAGGTAGAGCAGCAGATTGCCGACTATGTTCGCTGCGCTACGCTCGCCCAGCAGGCGGGCTACGACGGCGTAGAGGTCATGGGCTCGGAAGGCTATTTGATCAACCAGTTTATTTGCCGCCGCACCAACCAGCGTGACGACGACTGGGGCGGCGATTTTGAGCGGCGTATGCGTTTCCCTGTCGAGATCGTCAAGCGTATTCGCCAAGCGGTTGGCGAGCGCTTCCTGCTGATCTTCCGCCTGTCGATGATTGATCTGGTGGAAGAGGGCAGCTCCTGGGAAGAGGTCGTACAACTGGGCCAGGCCATTGAAGCCGCTGGCGCGAACGTCATCAATACCGGCATTGGCTGGCACGAGGCACGGGTGCCGACCATCGTGACCAGCGTGCCCCGGGCCGCGTTTACCGAAGTCACCCGCCGCATTCGCGCGGCGCTGTCGATTCCGCTGATTACCACCAACCGCATCAATATGCCGGAGGTGGCCGAGCGCGTACTGGCCGAGGGCCATGCGGATATGGTGTCGATGGCGCGTCCGTTTTTGGCTGACCCTGAGTGGGTGCGTAAAGCCGAGGCGGGCTTGGCGAAGGAGATCAATACCTGCATCGCCTGTAACCAGGCCTGCTTGGATCACACCTTTATGGGCAAGCTGACTTCCTGCTTGGTCAACCCCCGTGCCTGCCACGAAACCGAGATTACCCTGGCGCCTGCGCAAACACCTAAGCGGGTAGCGGTGGTCGGCGGCGGCCCAGCGGGGCTTGCCACAGCAGTAGCGGCGGCCAGTCGTGGGCATGCCGTGGTGCTCTTTGAGCGGCGCAGCGAGTTGGGTGGGCAGTTTAACTACGCTCGTAAAATCCCCGGTAAAGAAGAGTTTAACGAAACTCTGCGCTACTTCCGCGTCATGCTCGAAAAGCACGCGGTGGACGTGCGCTTAAACACCGAAGCCACTGTAGGCGCCTTGGCAGATTTTGACGAAATCGTGATTGCCACGGGGGTGGTGCCCCGTGAACTGGCGTTACCAGGGGCCGACCACCCCAGCGTGCTGAGCTATGCAGATGCCATTGAGCAGCCTGAACGAGTCGGCAAGCGCGTGGCGGTGATTGGGGCAGGCGGCATTGGTTTTGATGTTTCGGAGCTGCTTTCCCACGAGGGGCACCCCACCATGGAGGTGGCCGCATGGTGCGATGAGTGGGGCGTGGATTTAGCAGTGGGCGAACGGGGCGGCTTAAAAGCGCCGCAGCCGCCACGTTCACCGCGCAGCATTGTGATGCTGCAGCGAAAAAGCTCTAAGCCAGGCAAAAACCTGGGTAAAACCACGGGTTGGGTGCATCGTGCCTCGTTAAAGCAGCGTGGCGTAGAAACACTGACTGGCTGCGAGTATGTGCGCATCGACGATGCGGGCTTACACATCCGCCGCGAAGGGCAAGAGCAGGTGGTCGAGGTGGACACCATTGTGGTGTGCGCAGGCCAAGAGTCGGTACGCGACTTGATTTCGCCGCTGGCCCAAGCGGGTAGCCGCGTGCATGTGATTGGCGGCGCAGATGAAGCGGCCGAATTGGATGCCAAGCGCGCTATTGATCAAGGCACCCGGCTGGCGGCCTCGCTGTAACTCGCGTGGAGGGCGTGACGTTAACGCTAAAATGACGATAGACTGATGGATCACCCTAACTACTAAGCCACGTTAGGGATTTAAGGTGCGGGTGGCACCCAGCCTGCGCCGCACGACCGTCAGACAAAAGGATTATCGTCATGCCCTCGGAGTGTACCCCACGATTTTTAGCCAGTGACAACACCTCCGGTATCTGCCCGGAGGCGATGCAGTACTTACTCGAAGCCAATCAGGCCGATGATTTAGCCTACGGCAACGACCGCTGGACCGCCCGCGCCGCCGACCGTTTTCGTGAAATGTTCGACTACGATTGCGACGTATTTTTCGTGTTCAACGGCACTGCAGCCAACTCACTGGCGCTCTCCGCGATGGGGCGCAGCTACCACAGCGTGATTTGCCATGAGCTGGCGCATATTGAAACCGATGAGTGCGGTGGGCCGGAGTTCTTCTCCAACGGTGCCAAGCTGCTGACCTCGCCGGGAGCGAACGGCAAACTCACGCCGCAAGGGATTGAAGCGCTGGTGACCAAGCGCAGCGATATCCACTACCCAAAACCGAAGGTGGTATCGCTCACTCAAGCCACCGAAGTGGGCACCGTTTACTCCCGCGAAGAGCTGCTGGCCATTCGCGCCATGGCAGAT
>VAPB011286140.1_pt1 | contig 12321 bp, 16 predicted proteins | sample 3395101 | NCBI WGS metagenome assembly VAPB01 (sample SAMN08290433, study PRJNA428436) | hydrothermal vent metagenome | isolation source: Deep-sea hydrothermal vent chimney | place: Indian Ocean: Southwest Indian Ridge | reverse complement strand
CGTGTAATTCTGCGGCGTATAATAGAGAAGATAGTAGTTTTCAGAGGCCTTCACAGCTTGATTAAAAGACCAGGAGATATTTTGTGAACTTTCCATAATGCCTCCCGTCACTTGAGCTATCTTTTTAAAGGCACCAAAAATGGGCGCCGACTGGTCGAGAATTTCCATGCCCCTCATCGATCTTAGATTCGATAGATTATAAGCCGAAGTGTTCTCTTTTGTGATATAGAGGAAATGGACAGATATGGATGAATCAGAAAAAGCCTCTCTTATCTTTTTTTCGTCAAAATCTACGCTTTTCATCAGCTCAAATCTATCAGAACTTGACATACCTCTTGAAATGGGAATCCCCTCCTTCTGATAGAAGAGAAAAACGTGTTTTTGTCCTGCTAAACCTTTCAGATATTCAGCCGATTGGAGAAGTCCCTTTTCATCAAATTGTTTATAATCTCTTAATTGTCTCAGAATAATCATAGTCAAATCGGGTGAGTTAAGCGGACTCGATAATTCTCTAATTAAAGACTTATATTCGGCGTTTCCTTTAACCACGTCTTCCCTTACTTTTTTGTTCAGCAGTTCAGCCATTCTATCTTTGGGGAGTTTAGCAAAAGCATCGTCTTTGAGATCATATGTTTTGAGGGGCGTCACAACGAGGAGAGAATCTCCGGGTACAATAACATTTAAGAAGAATTCGTCCAAAGCCTCTTTTATTTTAGGAAGGTAGTCGGTGATTTCAAAAAGAAACAAAAAATGTCTTGAAACTTCAGGCACGATTTTATTTGGTTCCAGTTCGGGCCTTTCTTCTCTCTCAATGGTTGTCTTTTTAATCAAATACACGGCCTCTATTTTCTGAAGAACGCCCTCTTCAAAGACTTCAAAGTCATTGATGGTCAGATTATCCACAAAATTTTTTCCTTTATAGACCCGCACAGGAACTTCGATATTAATAGCCACAGCTTCCTGTTGGATTTCCTGAGCAAGGATGGCTATGCCCAATATCAGGACTGCGAATAGTATTGTATATTTTCTCATAAAAAAATCCCTTCTATATTCTACCCATCACACTCCATATAGCAATCTTTGTGCCGGGTATGCCTGGCTAATATTAAACAATTATCAATAATTCTGTCCTTATAATGGGTCAATTGTAGCTATTCACCCATTTGTTTTGGAAATAAGAAGAGACTGGAATGGTATGCTTTAGCTATTTATCTCCCGTTTTTTTTTATAATTTTTTTTTCTTTTCTGCTCCAAATTCTTCACCATTCTCCACTATTTCTGACTGCTGACAACCTTTTTCAGGTTAGGCAAAACAACATCTCCCCAGGCAGAAACGAAATAATTATACACTTCATCCCATTCCTCTCCTTCACCCCAACCCGTATGACTTAATGTAACTTTTGTTCTATTATCGCCCAGACTGTAAAATTTCAAAGTAACAAGTGTTTTATGTTTTCTTATCTCAGGATATTGCGGCGGAGCATTCCAGGTAAATCTGAGTAATTTTTCAGGTTCTATGGCAAGTACCTTATTGCCCTCTCCACCTTTTTGACCGTATTCATTTTCAAGCAGGAAATACATTTCATAAGCACCGCCAACCTTCATTTCGATTTTTGATTCGGGAGCGAAAAATGTTTTCATTCCTTCTTCGGTTGTCCAGACATACCAGACATCCTTTACACCTGCATCAACTGTAGTTTCCAAATATATTTCTTTTGATGGACTGCTCATTTCAAATTCTCCTTCAGCGGATATTTTCCCGGGGATTCGTTTATAATAACTGACTAGCAGGTTTAAATACAGGAATTTCCTTTTTGGTCTTGCTCCAAATTCTTCACCATTCCCGCATGAAAAGTGAGCTTGAGGTGAGCGATGATCTTTTGATATGAATCGAATTCCTCTAACATTCAACCTTTTTAGTTTTCCTGCTGTATAATATAATGTACTGAATTGGAGTCTTGTCATGCTGAAAAACTATCTCAAAATGACTTTAAGGAACTTGGGGCGGCAGAAAATTCTCGCTTCTATCAACGTTATCGGTCTGGCCCTTGGAATTACGTGCGCCATTCTGATTTTTCTGTATGTCGAAAATGAAAATAGTTTCGACCGGTTCCACGAAAATGCAGATCGTCTCTACCGCATTCACGTCACAGAAGCTCCTTCCACTCGTGATCCCTTTTCCTATGTCGAAACTCCCAACCAGTTGGCCGGAGCCCTTGAAGAAAGTTTCCCCGGGGTAGAACGGGCTGTTCGTATAGAGAAACGCCGCGATCTCGTACGGTATATTGAGAAGAGTCAGACAAGTTTCATCCACTTGGCCGATCCTGATTTCTTCCGGATTTTTTCATTCCCTCTGAAGACAGGAGATAAGGCTCGCGTTCTGCAGGAACCGGATTCAGTCGTTATAACAGAAAGCTCCGCGGAGCGCTTCTTCGGCACGGAAGATCCCATGGGAAAACGTCTTGAAATCAAACTGGGTGACTCTTTCGAAGATTTCACAGTGAGGGGCATAGCCAAGAATCCCCCGGTCAACTCCAGTGTCCAATTTGAAATTCTCATTCCCTTAGTTAATGAAAAAAAATTCAGGAGCGCAAGAGCCATGAGCGGGTGGTTATCGGTGGTCTATGAAACCTATGTCCTGATGAATCGGCCGATGACCGCAGCCGATATGGAACCTAAGCTGAAGGCTGTCGTCAACCTCCATTATCCCGAGCGATATGCCAGTTTTGTGTCTTTAGACTTGCAGCCGATAACAAACATTCATCTGAATCACGACGTGCCGCAAGGATTCGAACCGACGAGCAATCCCCTGTACTCACAGGTCCTGATTATTATCGCTCTGTTGATCCTTGTCGTGGCCTGCGTTAATTACATGACCCTCGCCGTTGGCCGATCGGCTTATCGTTCCCGGGAGGTGGGAGTCCGTAAAGTCTTAGGCGCCCAAAGATCCCAGGTTGTTTGGCAGTTCTTGGGAGAGGCCTTTCTGATGAGTTTACTGGCGCTTTTTCTGGGCATTATTTTTGTAAAGCTCTTCCTTCCTGCATTCAACACGGTCATCAACAAGGATCTAATCCTGTCATTGAATGTTTCAACCGTTTTGTTTCTGATGGGAGTGGTCGTGGTCACCGGAGCTTTAGCGGGAAGTTATCCGGCTCTAATCTTCTCCAGGCAGCAGCCAATTTTGACAATCCGCCGAGTGAGCAGTGGATTTCGCACCGGCCGTTTGATGCGCTTCCTAGTGGTGGGACAGTTTGCACTATCTATTGCGCTGATGTCCAGTGCGCTTATTATGCAGAACCAATTGAAATTCCTGTTGAACTTCAACCTGGGATTTGACAAACAACAGGTCGTGGTTATCAACAATTTAAGCTCACAAGAGGACAGCTGGCAAGTGTTGGAACGTTTTCAAAACAACCTTTCCTCTCGCCGGGAAGTTATAGGAGTGACCGGAGCCTCCGCTGCCTTTTCCCGTGACTGGACTACTATAGGTTTTAATGCACAGGACGGAAGCTATAAGTCTTTCTACCAGTTAACGGTTGATTATGATTTCATCCCTGTTATGGGTATAAATTTAAAGAGCGGACGGAATTTTTCGAAAGAATTCGGAACAGACAGTTCGGGGGCTGTTATAGTTAACCAGGCACTGGTTGATTACTTCCAGTGGGAAAATCCTTTGGGAGAAAGCTTTCCCGGAAAAAATTTCCCTCCACATCAAATCATCGGAGTAGTCCAGAATTTTCATTTCGAATCTCTGCATGAGAATGTGGCTCCCCTGGCCATGCTTATAGATCCGGGGGAATTCTACAGGGGAATAAATGATATGGACACAAGCTATTCTCCCTTATTGTTAAACTTCATTCATGTCAAGCTTCAGGGTGAAAACATACGCAGTTCCCTTAAAATACTAGAAAATGTTTGGAAAGAGACTGTCCCGGGACACCCCTTTCTTTTCAGTTTCCTGGATCAGGACGTCCAGCAGCAGTACCAGGATGTTGAGCGGTGGGGCAGGATTGTGGGATATTCGTCGGTCTTTACTGTATTGATTGCATGTCTGGGTTTATTTGGGCTGGCCACACTGGCTGTCACCCAGCGTACCAAAGAAATCGGGGTGCGAAAAGTATTGGGGGCCTCTTCGACAAGAGTAGCCATCATGCTTACCCGTGAATTCAGCCTGCTTGTTATTCTGGCCAACATAGCGGCGTGGCCGCTGGCTTTTTTTGCCATGCGGCAGTGGATGATTGATTTTGCCTACCGCGCTGAAATTGGGATAAAACTTTTTGTGTTTGCCGGAGTGATTTCCCTTTTCACTGCAGTTTTAACAGTCGGTTACCAATCGATCAAGGCCGGCCTCACCGATCCCGCAAAAACACTCAGAGTCGAGTAAAACCCTTTTTTAGATGCCGGTCGCCCGGCCAAAGAAAATATCTGATGGATAATAGTTGGTTTTGTGCTTGTTTACATTTATTATCAATACATGTAGTTGACATATATGTCATCTATGCGTATTATATATAAAGGGGAGAATTCATGAGGTTATACTCACCAAAAGCAATCGTTGAGCTATTCCATCTGATCCTTTTAGACCTATTGGGAAGAAAGGTGGATAAAAGGCACTATGCCTTGAAAGGAGGCTGCAATCTTCGGTTTTTTTTCAAAAGTTTTCGATACTCAGAGGACATGGACCTGGACGTAAGTGAAGAGCTATCAAAAGATAAACTACAGGACGTCATGAGCCGGATACTCGAGTCGAAAACCATAGAACAAATTCTCGAAGTCAAGGGGATAAGAATTCAGGAGAGGTCGTCTCCCAAGCAAACAGACACGACGCAACGCTGGAAGTTTGCGCTTGTGATTCCACGATCAAGTGTTTCACTCCGCACGAAAATAGAGTTCTCAGGGCGGGGAATGAGGACCGACTTGGCCTTTGACTCCATAGATGCAAACCTGATCCGTACATACGAACTTGCACCGATTTTGGCTAGCCACTATCAACGAAAGGATGCTTATGTCCAGAAGGTGATCGCCTTGGCAACACGTCGGCAGATCCAGGCAAGAGACGTATTCGACCTCCACCTCTTGCTGACTTCGGGAGTCGATCCTGAGGTTGCATTCGATAAGGCCGCAAAGTATATAAAAAAGGCGAAGGATAATGTGTGGGCGGTGTCGTATGACATGTTCATTAGTCAAGTCGTTTCCTGTCTGCATCCAGAGTATCAAGCGCAATACTCCTCCCCGGAACTTTGGGATAGCATGATTCTAGCAGTGGTTGAAGCCCTTGGAGGACCAAACCAATGACACTTTCGGAGGCTCTGGGAAAAATCAAAGCCATGGCGCAGCCGGTTTTTCGGACTGCCGATGTCTTGGTCGCACTCGATATACGAAAATCCCATGCAAGCAAGCTGCTTGAACGTTTGGCTCAACATGGACATGTCATACGGCTCAAGAGAGGGCTCTGGACTATGGCCGATGGCCTGGAACCATTGGCACTTGTCCCCCATATGACGGCTCCGTTCCCGAGTTATGTGTCCTTACAAAGTGCGCTTTATTACCACAATATGATTTCTCAGATCCCTGAAGTCATCTACTGTGTCTCTTTGGCACGGACGAGAAATTATGAGACTCCGGTTGCTACGATTTCGGTTCATCATATCCCAGGCAGTTTTTTCTTCGGGCATGAAAAGAGAGATGAACAACATGTAAGCATGGCCCTACCAGAAAAAGCTTTGCTGGACATCCTCTATTTAAGTCAAGCAAGGTCTCGCTTGTTTGCAGCCCTTCCTGAGGTTGATTTCCCTCCACAATTCAGTATTAAACGCGCACGTAATATGATCCGAAAGATTGCAGATTTACGTCGGAGGACGCTGGTCTTGAGTCGCTTCGAACAGCTTTTAGAAATGAAAAAGTAGTCTATGGATCTTCTCTTCCTTGTCGTTTTGACTCATTAAATATAGGAATTGCTGGACTCGGCCCTCGAACTAGCAAAAAACAGCCACAGAAGCCCTCAAAAATATTTTTCCTGCTCCTCAGCTGCCATGAGGAGTTGCTGCTGGATGATCTGAGGGGGAGGTGGTCCGACCCAACCTAACCCGTTCGGTAAAAAAAAGTCTTGACATTACTGCATATTGTTATTATAACTTATATGTAACGATTACAATATTATATTAATTACATTTAAAGGAGAAGATAATGAACAATCTTGAGCAAGTCCTGAGAACCCTGAAAGAATCGGACAGCCCTCTGAAAGGCATGGAGATCGCTGAAAAATCCGGTGTAGACAAAAAGGAAGTGGATAAGATCATTAAGACACTCAAGGACGAGGATAAGATCTTTTCCCCGAAAAGATGTTTCTATTCAGTTAAATAAAACAACTTAAAAGGAGAAATCAATGAAAAAATACGTATGTTCTGTTTGCGGTTATGTACATGAAGGAGACGTTCCCCCGGAAAAATGTCCCCAATGCGGTGCGGATTCTTCAAAGTTTTCCGAGCAAAAGAATGACTTTGACACCCTGAGCTGGGCGGATGAGCACAAGATTGGCGTTGCAAAAGGAGTGAATGCAAAAATCATCGAAGGACTGCAGATGAATTTTGTCGGTGAGTGCACCGAAGTCGGAATGTATCTGGCGATGAGCCGACAGGCCGATAGAGAGGGATTCCCGGAGATCGCGGAAGCCTACAAACGCATCGCTTATGAAGAGGCCGACCATGCCTCCCGATTTGGAGAGCTTCTCGGAGAAGTGGTTGTGGCCGACACAAAGAAAAATCTTGAAATGAGAGTGGAGGCTGAATACGGCGCTTGCAAAGGAAAAAAAGAGCTGGCGACCAGGGCAAAGGAACTGAATTATGATGCGATTCATGACACTGTGCACGAAATGTGTAAAGATGAAGCCCGTCACGGGAAAGCATTTGCCGGTCTCCTTAAGAGATATTTTGGGAATTGATGGAATGAACCTTGAAGCTATTCCTGAATATTTAAAAATCCATGGATTGAAACCCTCCTACCAGAGGATCAAGATTTTTGAATACCTGGAGAAAAAACGGAATCATCCGACAGTTGATAAAATCTACCAGGCCCTTCTCAAAACAATCCCCACCTTTTCCAGGACCACCGTCTACAATACACTCAATCTATTTGTCGAAAAGAAGATCGTACAGGTCATCACTATCGAAGAGAACGAGAACAGGTATGATGCCGACACATCCATTCACGGTCATTTTAAATGTGTGAAATGCAAAAAAGTCCATGACCTCAAGATCAATTATTCCGATCTGAATCTATCGGAACTCGATCAGTTCCAGATAGACGAACACCATTTCTACTTCAAAGGCAGATGTACTAACTGCAGAAAAGATCTTCACTAGACTGAACCAGCAGCAAAATCATACAAGCCGGGCATTTCAGTCAGTAAGACAGGAATTTGGTTTTTGCGCTTGTTTTGTTTTACTTACATTTTTGTCCAATTTCCCCCTCTGTAACTAAAAAATGGAGGTGGGAATGCGCAGGAATCCATCATAACTTCTCAGCTCCACAATCTCCACATCTTTCAATATGATACATAATCCGGTAATCACCGTAAATGACTTCACGGCAAGAAGGATTAGTGATTTCTGGAATTATGCGGCCAGATAAAGGATATCCCTGTAAACCGTCTGTTGATTCAATTAAAATCTATTTTATGCCATTTTTATCGAAATTCCAAACTCAACGTGGAGCTGAGACGCGGGAAATGCGTCAGCATTTGCCCGACGATTCTCCAGTGACTTGTTAGGTTTTCCAATACATTACATTGCATCCATTGTTCTTCGCAACTTCACTTAGATCATAATCTGTTGTTAAAAGTGTGTATTGATTCTTAATAGCTACTTCAGTAATTAGGGCGTCATGAATAATGTATAGGAACCTCCTTTTTTCCAAGAGGTCAGAAGAATTTTTCCGAAATCAAGGACAAATTTAAAAATGATTTGAAAGGAATTGAGACAAATAAAGTAAGTGGAATGGTTTTCGTTACTAATCAAGAGTTAAATCTTGGAGAAAGAAGAGAATTAAAGAAACTTGGAAAGCCAAACACGATTGAAATTTATCATTTGGAGCGAATAGCAAATATACTCGATACACCAGAAAACTACGGTATTCGTCTTGAATTTTTGGACATTGAATTAACAAAAGAAGAGCAATTATCATTTATTGCAACCAGAGATCAAAAAATGTTTCAATTAAGTGAAAAACTTGAACTGCTAATGACCGATTATTATGCATTCAAAAAATCTTTCAAGTATGACGAGAGCACAGAGATTTTCAAAGAAAGAACTGTGGAGGAAATACATTTCATAATTGACGAGTTTACAGATAATATTTGGTACGATAGACATCAAATGTTGAAACGCATGGTTGAAGAAAAGCAATCCAAAGTAGATCCTAAAATATGAACAGACGCTCTTCAGGCAGAAAAGATGCTCGAAGAAAAATATGGGATTGAAAATCTTGGCCCACATAGTGATTTTAAATGGGGAATGCTCAATGGCAAACTTTCTGCTCTTCGATGGGTTGTTGGTTTCGAGTGGGATATGCTGGATACATAAGAAAACACAACAAGGCGCTTTACCTTGCCGCCATTCCGTTGCGCTCCATTGTGGCAGGTGCGCTTTATCGTTAATCCCAAATAAATCAAAGAAACATCAATAATGTTGCATTATGTTATGAAATGAATCACAATGATATCAAAACATAACAATTGTAAGATATGGAGGTAAACGCTATGGCAACAGCAGTTAGAATATCTGAAAAACTTATCAATGACGCAAAAAAATTCAGCCGGATAGACCATAGATCCTTAACTGGTCAAATTGAACATTGGGCTCGAATGGGGAAATATGTTGAGGAAAATCCAGATTTAACTTATTCGCTTATTAAAGAAATATTAATTGGAGTAGAAGAATTGGAGCAAGGCGAAAAATCCGAATATAAATTTGGATGATGGCTTATGAAAATATACCAATCAAGATCTTTTAAGAAAAGAATAAAGAGAATGCATAAACTAGAAAAGGAAATATTAGATCAAGTGATAAGAAATATTACAGATAATCTGTCCATTGGAGAAGAAAAGAAAGGAGACCTCAGAGGAATATTTGTTTACAAATTCAAAATTAAAACGGCTGAGTATCTTCTTGCCTATCGAATGGTTGAGGAGGATTTGGAGTTAATTATGATTGGGCCCCACGAAAATTATTATCGAGACTTGAAAAAATATTTAAAGAACCAATGAAAAGGGCTACAACAGCATCTACCTGACACGGAATAAACACTGTTTAGTTTTGGCATAGGAAGTTGCACGTGCAGGTTCATGCAAACCGTTATGCGGATGAAAATAGCTACTTGCATTTTGTATCTCATATGTGCTACATTAACATTGTTCCAAAGGAGGTGAAACATGAGTAAAACAGCAACTGTGCATGCACGGATTGAACCCAAACTGAAAAAGCAAGCAGAGGGAATATTGCGACAATTAGGTTTGAACCAAACGCAAGCGATCACCTTATTTTATAAGCAGGTAGAACTGCACGATGGACTCCCCTTTAATATTGTCATTCCTAACAAGACAACCCTCCAAACTCTTCAGAATACTGACGCAGGTCGGAACCTGGTTTTGTGTGAAGATGTAAACGACATGTTTAAGAAGTTAGGAATCTGATGCACACACCGGTTTATACAAAGCAGTTTCAGAAAGACATCAAGCGCGCAAAAAAACGAGGGAAGAATCTCGAGAAATTCAAGATCATTGCTCGCACTTTAATTGAAGGTAAAGCCTTAGACCCAATACACCATGAGCATAAACTCACAGGGAGCTTTCAAGGCCGGTGTGAATGTCATATCGAATCTAACTGGCTGCTGATTTATAAAAAGGAACCGGGGCAGATCATTTTCGAGAGAACTGGAAGTCATTCCGATCTGTTCAGGAAATGAAAGCATCACACAACACAGTCCATAATTATTCGAAAGACAAGTACTATCCTCTCGTGGTCCAAGCGATCGCAAAAATCCTGATCCGCTCTGATGTAGTCAAGCCTGTTGATGTATTAATGGAAATGGGGAATCTTACGAAGGGATTATTCCTGCCGTACTCGTAAGTGGCACCAGTCCAGAATATCGTTGGAATACATGCATCAATTCATGCCTTACTTCTGGTTACAAAGACTTCGAGTGCTCTTTACTCCCAGTTATCAAGGATTTTAATCGATCTTATTTATTTTAACTTTATATCTAACAATGGTTGGTATATCTTCTTCATCTTTTTTCACTCCTAATATCCTGTTTTTATTATCAGAATTTAGGAAAATTATTTTATCGTTTATCTCAGTTGATGCGATGAATTGACCATCCTTATTAAAAACATCTAATACTGCATATTTTCTATTAACTTTAAAGTACTTATCTAAGCCGGTTTGATTTATTATGTCTTGAGTAGGTATTTTTACTTTTGGATTTCCCTCCCAATCAACACATTCTATTGAATTTATTAAATATTTATTATTCAGCCAAAATATTTTTTGGGAATAGGTTGAGGTTCCATATAATATTCCATCTGGTTTAGACGAGAAAATGAGTGGTACCCAATTTAAATGACTCGTTCCGGAAATATCCGTAAGTATAGTTTTATCTTTCTCTAGAATGGATATTTTGTATGGCCATCTATATGAAAAATAGATTCTATTTTCCTGGTCCAAACACAAAGAGCCGCCTCCTATATATCGATTCACTGACATTTGGTCAAATTCGCTTATTTTAGGAATCCCATCGTATTCCATAATTGGAAGTGGAAGAGTTTTCAGAAACTCACCATTAGGTGAATATTTACAGAGAACTACATTATCATCAGAATAGAAACCTGTAATATAGAAATTTCTATTTTCATCAACAGCAATGCTATTTTTCCCCAAATTGGGAAATCTATTCAATTTAATACTTTTAGTGAAATCCCCATTATTCTTAAAAACTTCAACTCTTCTATTCCGAGAATCAAGAATATAAATATTATCTTTGGCATCTATAAAGACCGAGGAGGGTCTCTCAATTTCCCCTGGACCCTGCCCAGATCTTCCTATTTTTTTTTGAAATTTCCCTTCTTCGTTAAATTTAAATAACACCCTCTCTTTCATATCCAAGATGCAAATACTATTTTCAGAATCTACTGCAATATCTACTATCAGATTAAATATAATGTCTTCAGGCTCTTTTATCTCTAGATCTAAAAAGAGTTCAATCTGTGCTGAAGGGGCCAGCAGAGGTATCGAAAGAAGAATTAGAATTAATATTGGAAAGATGGTTTTTCCGTTCATTTCCACGCCCCCTAGGTTCTTGGAATTCCAAAATCTTTAATCACGCCATACATGAAAATGAACAAGCTTATCATCTCTAAAAACCACTCTGATGTAAGCATGACTTTTATCCGTAGCTCCTTCACCTGCCTGAGGCAAACTAAGACCCGAGGCATCAATAGTTCCAATTGCGATTTTCTCACTGCTGAGTAATTTGTAAAAAATCATAACCTTATATTCTCCTTTTGGAGAAAATATCTGGCCTGCCTCTTGCTCTGCAAACGCTAGCGTTCCTTTCATTTCTCTTGAAACGTCTTTAAGTGTGGGATCCTGTGTTGTCCAAAACTTGCTGCATTGAAACTTCCAGTCATCTTCTATCTCGGCAAGCACCGCATTAGTGTCCATGTCCATCATTGGCTCCATTCCAGTCACATAAATCTTTGGCTCATTATGGTAAATAGAACCACAGCTAATAAGAAAAGCGAATACGATAAATAAACCTAAAATTTTAAACTTCATTTTAAACCCTCCCTTTTAATTAATATTTATTGTTATCCCATATTTGGGAATCGTGCCGTGAGGAAGATGAATCTTTTTCATACCGGTCAATATTATGTCCTGCTGAATAGATTTAGTTATTTTAACAAATATAAATATCGTATAAGTCTGCCGTTTCTTTCTAGAGTCATTTCAACACGATTATCATTTTTGAATCTGTCAATGAGTGTTGATAAATATGAAATATCCTTCAATTCCTCATTGTTGAGCTTTAGAATTATATCATTATTTTGGATTCCGATTTCTGACAGAATGCTCCCCTCGGGAATCTTTATCATCTTGAATCCTTTTGTTCTTCCCTCAACAATGTAAGGAGAAAATTCAATTTGCTGCAGGATCATTTGCCACTCGTCTAAGATTCGTTTTTCTACATAAGAGCGAAAATATTCCTTTTTTACTACGGTTTCTTTTTTTGTCTCAAGTGTTTCGGTATTAGCCTCGTTGACCTTCT
>VAPB010097645.1_pt1 | contig 12332 bp, 12 predicted proteins | sample 3395101 | NCBI WGS metagenome assembly VAPB01 (sample SAMN08290433, study PRJNA428436) | hydrothermal vent metagenome | isolation source: Deep-sea hydrothermal vent chimney | place: Indian Ocean: Southwest Indian Ridge | reverse complement strand
CCGCATATGACGACAACTTCGCCTTTTGAGATTTGCAGGCATACATTTCTTAAAGGCATACATTCTGAACTGAATGCTTTGTACACATTTATGAAATTAATCATGAATTCCTGTCTAGAATTTTTCAAGGCTTTCATTTACACTTTGCTGGCATATACCAGACATAAAAGGCCAATTGATACTCTGGCAATAAGCATTACTATTTTATAGTTCAAAAAATAAGCAAATTATATACCATGTTAAGTATCATGAGAATTCAGGTAATTAAGAAAACGCAGGCTTTTATAAAGTTCAATACTTGAACAATGTGTTCATTTATTAAACAAAATATTTCTGGCTCTTAAGGAAAAGAAATGCTATGAGGAACAGTATATAGACATTTATTTGTGTTGAGTGGTCTTATCCGGCAATTCTGAAGAATTACAATAAATAAAGGCCTTGCCTAAATTGATAACTCTGTCAAAGGATCCCGTCGCTACTCCCAGGCCTATCAGTACTAACATGCCTGTAAGGCAAACCACTATCAATTTTCTTTTGTTCTTATTGTGCATGACGTTATCCATATAGACGACATCCCGGAAATGCCCTGTTTGGCCCTCGGCATTTCACTAATACTTCTTTTACGGCTTCGAGAGTTGCTTTCTTGATTTAATGTCTGATGCAATAAAGGGAATACTATCCAATATAGTATTATGATAATGGTATGTTTGGCAAACATATTAATGATCAGAAATATTTTATATTCATTTAACCTCTTTTAGAAAACAGGGAAGTCTGTAACGATTAGAACGGATCTCATCCATGAATAAACCGCTTAAAAAAATAATAATCGATTCTGACGCAAAAAACGAAATTGATGACCAGTACGCAATCACTTATGCTGTACTTTCTGAATCATTTGATATAAGGGGATTTACTGCAGCACATTTCGGCAAAGACGGCAGTATGGAGAAAAGCCATGAAGAAATTCTTTATGTCTTGGATCTGATTGGCAAAAAGGATGATTACCCTGTTTTGCTCGGTGCCGAGAAGGCACTTGCTGATCACACAACACCATGCTACTCTGACGGAGCACAATTTATCATTAATGAGGCACTGAAGTCACAAGAACCACTGAACGTCATTTGCATAGGGCCGATGACAAATCTGGCATCAGCGTATATCATAGAACCAGACATTCAGAACAAAGTAAAATGTCTCTGGCTTGCCGGCAAGTCATGGCCTGAGGGTGGGCTTTTTTTTAACAACAGAAATGATATTACTGCTGCTCAGGTGATCTTTTCCTCTAATATCGACCTTACCCTTATCCCTGCAGTTGGAACTGCAAACAGCCTTAAAGTTCGCAAGCGTGATCGGCAACATATAAAGGGCTGTGGGCATATAGGTGATTATTTATGGAAGCTGTTCATAAGGCAACTTGGAATACCAAAGTCCATCTATGATGTCGTTGCCATTGCGGCTCTAAAGATACCCCATTCCTGTACATGGGTAACGGCGCCCCGTCCTGAACTGCTAAAGGATGGAACATACAATCATTCTCATACTGAAGGTACCATAACGGTTGTAACTGATATCGATGAGGAACTCATCAGGGAAGATTTATTTGCCGCACTGGATAAGATTGGCTAAGCAAGTCTTTTATAGGTAGGCGTTATGTATTTCTTATACAGACAAGCTGGTCTTTTAGCCTGTTCAATGATCTCGTTCCAGTAATATTTTGCGTATACATCTGCTTCGTGCAGGCAGTGTGTGTAGCAGTTCCTGCACTGGAATGCCGTCTTTTCTTCAAAGTCTTGTCTCTGTGTTCTTACCTTGTTAATGTATTCCTGAAATGAATCTACATATTCCGAACCGTCCCCATAACAGTAACATGGAAATTTGATTTTTCCGGTAGGTGTAACACTTATCAGACTGTGAAACATGCATTTCAGATTACGGCGCCCCATTAGAAATGTTCCGAAATTAACGCTATTGCCGATTCTCATGTCTTGGTGAGTCACAATAAACTTCCCAAGTTTCCGCAATCCTTCTATGTCGAGCATATACCCACTGTTCACCATTGGATTCAGATAGATTCTGTCACTAATGCTTGAAACTAACTGCATTATATCGTTAAGGGAATCAATATTACCTTTGCTGACAACCGTGTTTGTATATATGAGATGTCCTGCTTTCTTTGCAAACTTTATGTTCTCCATAATCAGATCAAAATGTCCTCTCAGCTTATCATGAACGTCCTTTAAACCGTCAATTGATATCTGAAAGAAAAATCTGCTACCCGGCTTAAACTCCGGATAATTATTCATTAAAACTTTTTTGAGAGTTACACCGTTAGTTAGCACCCCTGTAATCTTGCCCTCATCTCTGGAATATTGAACGATCTTCCTGGTGGTATTCAGGATCTTTCCGTGAATTAAGGGTTCACCACCGCTCAGCAAAACAACCGGGCTGTCAATCTCTTTTATTAATGAATTTGTCTTCTCAGCATCAATTGTTTTGAAGTTTTTGTTGTCATTTCTGTACAGACAAAAGGTGCAGGACATGTTGCACTTGTCTGTGATGGCAATGTGCATGATATTGGGTTTTTCAGGGTCGCCCTTATATCGCCTGAGCATCCTGAGCCTTGAAATAATCGCCTTGTGATTTCTCAGGAAAGGCAAGTACATGAGAAGCAAATTTTTCGTACTTTGTTTCATGATGGTAGTTTAGGAAGATATTCCCCCATTTTATTATCCGGACACATATAGATATAAAATCGGCATGGAATTGCAAAATCTGTAATACTAAACAGTAGTTACCCAGAAATTGGCGAATACCGGGCTATTCATGGCGCAGTTGAACAAATCTGTACTTATTTAATGTCATCAAATAACTCGTCAATGCCTCAAACTCCCAGTCTTTAAATAAACCTCGATATTTATATTGATATATGTATAAAAAACTACTGCAAGATTGGGATTTTCTTGAACTACTTTGTTTGCTGCTTTATTGAAATTTTCCGCCGCCAGCCTACGTATTGTAAAATCAAAGATCAGTAATTAGTAATTTGTTCAGATTTTTAGCATTATGTTCAATAATTGAACAGGAAAAACATTCCCCTTTGCTCCTGAATGTCAATGAATCAAGCAGTTAACTAATGGCATAAAGATTGCTAATGATACTATAATTTCCTCACGCTGACTAGAGACAACTATGATAACAAACAGATCTGGTATAAAATTTTGCAATGGTAAAATGACTAAAAATAGAACCAAGCAGTTTAAGCATGAGTTAATGGACGTCTTTAAAAAACATTGTTGTTTAACTGATGACAATAATCTTGAGGTGAAAATCAAAATCACTGCTGGCAATATTGCCTGGATAAATATCAATTGCATTGAAATAATCAAATAGCACAGTCTTGCAAATACGGTTACTTTAACCCCCGACGAAAAAAATTCTCGAGGTTATTAAAGCCCGACTAATTGTCCTGACATTTCAGGATAAGTGGTCGGGCTTTTTTTATACATAATTTTTTCATGTGAAATGGAGTTATGAAATTCCATAGGAGAAAGAATCAATTGAAAGGAGGTGAAAAATCAATAAGCATCGCAATATATGCTGACCGAATTGTGAACTCTAAAGGGAGCAGCTCCTCAAAAAAAAGGGATTATATGGTCCCGAAGGTATAGGGGAAAGAGCATATTAACTTACATAAGTTGTAAATGTTCATCAATCACAATTATTTAGCATAGCGAAAAGTTAGAAGTCAATTTATTCATCTAAATAATAGGAGGAAAAAAGAATGAAGAAAATTTTGTTATTGGTAATTACTGCCATATTTTCATTAGCCGTTGCAATGCCCGTCAGTGCGGTTCACCTTGAGCCTTATCCAGGTGTATCGCTCGATTTTTATGCAACAAACAATTTTTCAACAGAGTACAAGTTTACTGATAATGCAACTGGAGAGGACACTGAAGAACTTCAATGGGATCTCAGCAACACATTCGGTGCGTTTGCCAAAACCGGAAATTTCTCTGGCAAATGGGAACTGGGATTTAAGCAAAACACTGGGCGTACTGACGGTGGTGTCTACTCGAGGCTTCTTTACGGCACCTATGCTTTTAACGACAAACTCAAGCTTACAATGGGTCAAACCTATTTTCCCAATTTCTGGTGGCCGATAGGGTCAGAGACAAAAGAGGGAAATACAGGCACAGGTTATGGCGCCTCACAGGATGCGCGTACACCGATGATCCGGATCGACTATGGCCCGGCGTATATTCTGGCTGCAAGAGTTTTTGAAAGCGGCCTGAGTATTTCAGATGCGGACACTACAAGAACATTACCAAAATTAATGGCCGGTTTTGACACCACAATTAACGGAAATAAAGTCGGGGCAGGGGTCGGTTATCAGACTCATGATATTAAATCCGTATCTTTAGGGCTGGATGATGAAGTAACATCATGGACAGTCTTTGTGCATGGACAGGCTCCGGTAACTGATACTGTAACGCTTAAATCTCAGATTTTTTACGCTCAAAACATTCCCCAGTTCGGTATATATGGACATGGTACTCTTACCACAACAGGGCCGGCTGAAACATCAGCAGATGCCCAGATGAATGGGAATCAGATCGAAGATTCAAGCACTATCGCTGGATTCATTAACGCTCACGTCAAAATCAGTGGCGGGAATGCAATCTTTGCCGGTTACGGTTACAGTCAATCTGAGAATGATCTGGTCAGTAACGGCGGGAAGAATAAGAAGCAGGAATACTATGCAGGCGCACAAATCACAGTGTATGAAATTAAGGAGGCCGGCATAAAAATGTATGTTGTTCCTGAAATTCATATGTTTGATTATATGGATGATGCATCTGGTACCGATGAAGGGAGCGACCTATATGCCGGAGCAAGATGGAAGTTAAAATTCTAAATTAATATAGATCTTATAAACAGGAGGCAATACAAAAAAAGTAAAATTATGATTTGTATTGTCCCCTGTACTTTTTTTAAGGAGGAAATATGAAACTTACAACAAAAATTCTTACCTTTTTGCTTGTAACATTAATGGTCTTGTCTGCAGGGCTTGTTTTTGCCATGAGCGGAGCACCTAAAGATAAGGCAACTATTAAAATAGGCTTCAGTGTTCCGCTTTCAGGAAACCTTGGTTTTATCGGAGAAGGAATGAGGGATGCGGCAATACTTGGCAAAGAAGAAATGGGAGCTACAAAACATAACTACGAGCTTCTTTTTGAGGACGATAAGCTTGATCCGAAGATTGACGCAACCATCGGCAATAAATACATCAGTATTGATAAGGTTGATGTAATGGTATCTGCCGGTGGAGGGCCAGGCGGTGTTCTATCAAAACTGGCGGATCAGAATGGGATAATACATTTTGCTGTTACAGTAGAGCCAACAACTACAATAGGGAATAACAATTTTGCTCACTGGACATCTAACGAAGAACAGAACACAATGCTGGCTGAACAGATTAAAAAGAGAGGCTTCAAGGAACCCGCAGCTTTTCTCAATGTGTCTCTGAATGATTATGTTTCAATCCATGCTGACCTTAAGACAAGGATTAACCTTGTTGCAACAGGTGAAGTTCAGAATGGACAGAAAGACTTCCGTACTGAAATCGCCAAGGTAAAAAAGACAAATCCGGATGTAATTATACTGGTACTTAGGACTCCTGAACTGGATATTCTTACCAAACAGATTAAAGAACTTGGTCTTAATGTGCCTTTAACTACAATTGAGGCATTTGCTGCCTCAAAAGAAAAAGAGCTCTATGAAGGAGAGTTCTTTGTAGGAGGGGCTGAGCCTGCACATGGTTTTGTAGATGCATTTAAGAAAAAATTTGGGAAAGATCAGAATATGGGTGCTCCGAATGCATATGATATAGTCAAGATGATTATTACTGCTGCTGAAAATGTCAAGACATCAGGGAAACCGACAACAGACCAGATTTCAGCTGAACTTAAAAAGATAAAAAACTTTGACGGTGCCCTCGGAAAACTTCATGTCAAGCCGAACGGCAGGGTCTGGTCACCTCCTACCGTGCAGATGATCAAGAACGGCAAAGTAGTTCATATAGATCCATAGAAAGGTGTCATGGTAACTTAGTGTGGATATCCTTCCTCAAATAGTAATGAATGTTATTATTGCCGGGGCGATCTATACATTGATCGCCCTTGGCTTTAACATGATTTACCGCGTAACAAAATTCTTCAACATTGCACACGGCGCTTTTATCGTAACAGGCGGCTACATAGTCCTTTTCTTGCATGTAAACCTTGGATTGAATCTTTATCTGAGTTCAGTCATTAGCGTTATGCTTGTCGGTATGATGGGCCTTTTACTTGATAAGGTTGTTTTTGCGCATCTTAGGAAGAAAAAGGCTTCGAGCACTGTAATGCTCGTTGCTTCACTCGGCATTCTCTGGGCAATGCAGGCGCTGATTACACTTATCTTCAATACTGAATTTCAGAAGATATCCGGTAAGGGGATTATCCCGGATACATATTCTATAGCCGGTGCAATAATAACGGAGGTGCATATTGTAATAGTCATCAGCGGTTTTTTGATTACAGCACTGCTTTACTATATAAGAAGAACAAAATTCGGCAAAACGGCAAAAGCTATCGGCGATGATGAGGAAGTGGCCAAAATTATCGGTATAAACACAGATAGAATCATAGGCTATGTCTTCTTTATCGGCTCTGCAATTGGAGGACTCGGGGGGATACTGATAGGATTTGATGTCGGACTCCTTCCAACAATGGGGATGCTCCTACTACTAAAGGGGATAACCGCTTCAATAATAGGCGGAGTCGGCAACATGTACGGCGCAGTGCTTGGCGCTTACCTTTTGGGACTTGTTGAAAATACCGGGGCCTATGTTTTCTCTAGCGCATGGCAGGATGCCATAGCCTTCGGACTTCTTATCCTCTTCCTGCTCTTTAGACCAACCGGAATCTTGAAGGCTTAAATTATGGATTACGTTATACATTTACTTATCTACATTATGATCTTCTCGATCGCCGGGATGAGCCTCAATCTCATTGTCGGATATACGGGACTTTTCTCGATTACGCATGCATCATTCTACGGGATAGGGGCATATACCACCGCTCTGCTGCTCACAAAAATGGGGATCAATTTTTTCCCCACAGTTATATGCGCAGTTATTATTACATTTTTTGCAAGCCTTCCAATTGGTCTTGTATTGAGCAGATTTAAAGACGACTTTTACGCAATCGGTTCGCTTGGCTTCAGCACAATCGTCTTTGCTATCTTGCTCAACTGGCGAAGCCTGACAAACGGCGGACAGGGTGTTTTTGGGATAACAAGGCCGTCTATTCTGGGATACCCGCTTTTGTCAAACTTCAGCTTTCTTCTTCTTAGCCTTGTCTTTTTTGTAATTGTATATTTTCTCTGTCGTTTTATCATAAACTCATCGTTTGGAAGGGTACTTAAGGCGATCCGGGAAGATGAGAAGGCTATTGAAATATACGGATATAATGTCATGTACTTCAAGCTTGCCATCTTCCTGATGGGTTCCATGATGGCTGCTGTTGCAGGATCGCTTTATGCATCATACATAGGATATATTGATCCTGCGGTATCAGGTATAAATGAGTCAATATTCATGTTTGTCATTATTATCATAGGGGGATTAGGGAATATACGCGGACCTCTTTACGGAGCACTGATACTGATACTCCTTCCTGAAGCCCTCCGGTTTCTGGGTTTCCCTGTAAACATCCCTGCCAAGATACAAGAACTTCTATACGGTACGGTACTGACATTATTAATGCTCTACAGGCCGCAGGGATTTTTGGGAGAATACAAACTATGAGTATAAGTATCAACGCTTTGACAAAGAAATTTGACGGAGTAACAGCAGTCAACGAAGTCTCGATGACACTTGAGGCAGGAAGAATAACCGGCCTTGTCGGGCCCAACGGGTCCGGCAAGACAACACTCATCAACCTGTTAAGCGGGTTCCTGCCCATTGACAACGGCAGCGTTACCTTCAGAAGAGGGCGAACGATGAGAAAGATAAAGCCATACAAGGCAATGTCTTATGGGGTGACAAGAACATTCCAGGAGATCCGGCTTTTTGAGCAGATGACGGTGATGGATAATATACTGGTCGTGTTGACGGCGCGTGATCTTTATTGTGCAATAATGGAATGCAATGAACCCGAACACCAGGAAAAGGTCGAAGAGGTACTGACGAAGCTCGGGCTCTGGGACAAAAGGGACGAGCTTGCTTCAAACCTGTCATACGGGCAGCGGAAGCTGATTGAGATAGGGCGTGCCATAGCGATTAATGCAAGCATATATTTTTTTGACGAACCGTTTGCCGGCCTGTTTCCTGGAATGAGAGATACAGTGGAGAAGATCATAAGGGACCTCCGTAACGACGGTAACATAATAGTCATCATAGAGCATGACATGGACCTGATCCGCGGACTGACGGACTATGTGTTCGTGATTGACAGCGGCAAGCTTTTGGCAGAGGGACTGCCGGACGAAGTATTAAAGGACAAAAAAGTTATTGAGGCTTATCTTGGGAATTGATCAGGCTAAGGACATATTACTCAAAGTCACTAATCTCTCGGTTCACTATAACGGGGTCAGGGCACTCAAAAATGTGTCAATCGAATTATATGAAGGAGAAGTTGTTGCACTTATGGGGCCGAATGGCGCTGGGAAGTCAACCCTCTTAAAATCGATTTTCGGTCTTGTATCTACTGATAGAGGAGAGATTATCTGGAAGGGGAACCCTGTTAAACCTGTAACCCACAAAATTGCAAAGCTTGGGATAGCTTTTATTCCTCAGGGGAGAAGGGTATTCAGTAATCTGACTGTGGAAGAAAACCTTGAAATGGGCGGCTTTTTAATTAATGACAAAAAAATTTTAAGAGAACGAATAGACGAGGCGATGGGTTTCTTTCCTATACTCTTTGAAAAGAGAAGGGCAAAATCCGGAACACTTAGCGGCGGTCAGCAGCAGATGCTTGCAATAGCTCGAGGACTAATAACAAAACCAAGCGTCCTCCTCCTTGATGAACCGTCATTAGGTCTTGCACCAAAAATAGTAAAAGAAGTATTTCAAAAGATTTCGGAAATTAATATTAAACGCAAAACAATGATAATGATAGTGGAGCATAATATTAAAAGTGTCCTTGATGTAGCACACAGGGCTTATGTGTTGGACAAGGGGAAAATAGTTGCTGAAGGCCAGTCTCAAATATTTAAAGAAAGCAATATATTGAAAAGAGTGTTTTTAGGAAAGAAATAAGAGTTATGTGGCAAGGAAAGGTTTAAACGATGTCTAACTATGATATAAGCATGAACGCTTTTGATAAAAAAAAGTTAATTAATATAGGTTGTTATCCGCTTAAATCAGAAAAAATCAGTCTTCTCCAGGTGCTTCTGACTTTAAAATGCAATTTAAGATGTACACATTGCTACCTTGATGCTTCACCTGAAAGCACCGGGGAGATGTCATTAAGCACAATAGAGAAAGTCCTAGACGTTTTGGTGCAGCACGAGCAGATTGCCACGATAGAATTAACCGGTGGTGAAGCTATGTTAAATCCGCATTTCAGATACTTTATGAAGTCAGCGGCTGCCCTGGACAAGAAATTAACTGTTGCTTCAAATTTAACGCTGTTTCATGAACCCGGGATGGATGACATTCCTGAGCTACTTGCAGAATATAACGTAAAGATCTTCGCTTCCTTACCATATTATGAAGAAGAAATTATGGAAAAACAGAGGGGGAAAGGCACATATAAAAAAGTCATCGCCTCTTTAAAGAAACTAAATGAGCTTGGATACGGGAACGAAGGCGGCCAGCTTGAGCTTGATATTGAGTTCAATCCTTCTAAAATAGATTTCGCTCCTGATCAACAAGCTCTCGAGAAAGAATATAAAGAAAAACTGATGGAGATGTATGGTATTACCTTTAACCGCCTTGTTGTTCTGAATAATGCGCCCCTTGGCAGGACAAGGCAGTCGTTGTCCGAACATGAATATAACAAATATATGAAAGAGCTTGAAAGGAGATTCAGCTCTGAAACAGTTAAAGATGGGAACCTGATGTGCAAGTATGCAATCATCATTTCACCTGACGGAAAAATTTATAACTGCGGCTTCTTTCGGTATCTTGATCTTTCATTAAGTACCGGAAATTTTAATATAGATGATTTTGATTATGAAGTTATGAGTAAAAGAGAAATCACCACAAACCCGATATGCTTTTATTGTATGGCTGGTTCAGGGGTATCATGCTTTAAATTCAATTGCACATGCTAATTTTTTTAAAAGGAGGGAAAATTTATGAATAATTATGAAATGAAGTTAAAAGATGCCGGACAGTATCCATTAAAGGCTGACAAACTTGACACTTTTGTAGTTAATTTCGGTTTAAAAAAGAACCTAAGAAGCATGCACTATTATTCTCAGGCGTTAAATAATTTTACTGGTGACATGAGTCTGGAAGTTATGGAGAAAACCATTGAGATTTTAAAAAAGAACAGAGATATTTCGTTGGTTGAAATAACGGGCACTTCACCTGAGACAAATCCGCACTTTAAATACTTTGTGAAATCAGTGGCCGAGATGGGAAATAAGCTTGCTGTTGTCTCCAACCCAGCAGTATATTCAGAGCCTGGGATGGAGGATATGCCAGAATTTCTTGCAGAACACAAAGTGAAAATTCTGGCCTTTGTTCCTCATTATAGCAAGGTCGTTGTAGACAGATACACAGAGCATGGGACATACGACAAAATTGTATCTGCATTCAAAAAGCTTAACAGCATCGGATATAGTAACGAAGGCGGTGATCTTACGACAGCTTTTGTTTATCTCCCTGCTGAACCAGAACCTGTTTATGAAAGAGGGTTATTGAAAACCGCTTTCATTAGAAGCTACAAGGACAGGCATGGCATAGACTTCAATCATTTCATTGTTTTTAATACCATCCCTATTGGGAGATATAGGCAGGCTGCTTATATTACTGCTCTTAAGGATGATTTCAATCCTGCCACACTGAAAAACCTGCCATGCAGACACGCTGTAAGTATAGGAGCAGACGGGAAGCTTTATGATTGTGATTTTATGGTAGCTGCTGCGCGCCCGGTGAAATGTGAAAGTACAGACCTTAGCAGTTTTGATCATGAGATGCTCAAGAGCAGGGAAGTATCGGGAAGCGAAATGTGCTTTATCTGTACTGCAGGAGAGGGCGCCACATGCGCTGAGTGTTTTACTTAATAGTTTTTCTATTACTGAAGCATATTTAAACTGGCGACGATAAAAGTGTAAAAGATTATTTTTTAGACATTATATTTTAAATGGTTACTTTTACCCGGTATCTTAACTGTAGACTATTGGCCACTTTTATATTCTATTTGTGGCTTATCAAAAAATACAAATGGAGGATTAAATAATGTTGAAAAATATGGTCATTTTTATGCTGATGAGCATTCTACTAATAAGCTGTGCTACTCAACCTGGGCAGCGAACTTACAGGGATTTATTAAATAATGATGATTTTGCCTTTGAACGTTATTCACCAGAGTTTATTAAAGAGGCAAGAAAAGAGTGTCCTGCTATGCTGAATGATCTTGGTAAGTTGAAGGCTGAAATTTCAGGGCATGAGGGCGTGTTTAAAAAGAAACAAAATGAATATAAATGGCTTAAAGGCTGGGTTGATATACTTGATTGTGAGTATGATAAATCAAAGCGTGAAATATCCCCTGCAAAAAAAGATAAGACTGTTGCAGAGGAAGTGAAACCGACTATAACTGAAAGCAGCGCAGGCAAACAAAAGGCTGTTGTAAAGGAAGATACGTCTAATGTAAATCAGCCAGATGTTCGTAAAATGAAGCCTTCGGCAGTTGTGCCTCTTTCCTTTGATGAATGTTTTCAGAAATGTAAAGAACTCACAAGCCGTACAAATGAGAAATGTTTTGATGTTTGCCTAAACCGATAAAATGCTTTATCGCTTTGTCAATAGAAAACGGATTTGGGGAGAATGAGTCACTTCAAAGACACATTTCTTCTGTTATCTATCGAGCAGGCTCCCCCTTAGCCTGAGCATCCTGAGCCTTGAAATAATAGCCTTGTTATTTATTAGGAAAGGCAAGTACGCGAGAAGCATATCCTTCTCAGAGCTTACTGATTAATTGATCTTTTTCAGACGAATGCTATCAATTGCCAAATAACTAACTGGTTGCACTCATAACATCGTGAACCTTTTTTTAATGCTTTGGGTGCTCATAACATCGTGAACCTCACGATGGTTTAAGCACTGGATTAATAATATG
>VAPB010747815.1_pt1 | contig 12363 bp, 10 predicted proteins | sample 3395101 | NCBI WGS metagenome assembly VAPB01 (sample SAMN08290433, study PRJNA428436) | hydrothermal vent metagenome | isolation source: Deep-sea hydrothermal vent chimney | place: Indian Ocean: Southwest Indian Ridge | reverse complement strand
CAGACGCACCGGGCCTTGGCGTTTTAGGGAGTGAGCGTCCATACGCGCAACTTGAGGCGTCACATCGGCAGATGCGCCCATCATACGGCCCGTCAGTTGGTCGGTAAGCTTGAACGTTTGAAGGTCGAGGTCTGTGCCGGTACCTGTCAGCAAGGAGTCCAAAAACTCCACCGGCGGCGGCATTACTTGGTCGTAGCCCCAGCAATGGTAAAGATCAAGCAGCGCACGGCGCAGCTCTTCCATGCGGCTTGCCTGAGGCGGCAGCACCTCATCCATGCCGTCGGGCAATAGCCAGCGGTCAGCGATGGTCATGTGAACAATCCTGCGAGACGATGAAGGCCCCTTCTGACGACACCACCAACAGCCTCACAAGGCGCTGCGTGGAAACGTTCACGAAACGAGGGCCACAAAAAAACCGGGCGACGCCCGGTAGATAAAGTCTATCACGTTTATGCGCTAGTTGAACCCCGCCAAGCACAGCGCTTGACGGGGTTACGCGCCATTACTCAGCGCTATTAGGCACTGCGCTACGCAGGTAGCGGAAGAAGTCGCTATCCGGCTCAAGCACCAGCAGGTTGCCATCGCCAGAGAAACTTTCACGATAGGCGTTTAGACTGCGCCAGAAAGCGAAAAACTCCTGATCCTGGCCGTAAGCCTGGGAGAAGATCGCAGCTGCCTCGGCATCACCTTCACCACGCAGGGTTTCGGCGCGCTCGTTTGCTTGAGCCAGCAGAACCTGACGGCGGCGATCGGCGTTAGCACGAATACGCTCAGCTTCTTCTTGCCCCTGGGCGCGCCACTCACGGGCTTCACGCTCCCGCTCTGAACGCATACGCTCGAACACAGCGGCAGAGACATCTTCCGGCAGGTCGATACGCTTGATACGGATATCGCGAATCGCCACGCCGAGCTCTTCACGCATCAGCTCGTCAAGCTCTGCTGTCGGGCCTGTCATTAGGTCATCACGGCGCTCGGCAATGATTTCCTGAAGGTTCAAGCGACCAAACTCGTTACGCAGACTCTCATCGACGCGTGGCTGAATCAGGCGAATCGCCATCATCTCATCACCTGCGGTCGCCTCGTAGTAGCGAGTGGGGTTAATCACTTGCCACTTTACGTAGGAGTCTACGATTACCGCTTTCTGCTCAAGGGTCAGGTAACGGCTGGTATCGGTATCCAGTGTCAGCAAACGCGTGTCAAATTTACGAATTGTCTGAGCAATCGGAATTTTGGCATGCAGGCCCGGCTGAATATTCTCTTCGATGACTTCACCAAAACGCAGCTTCACCGCACGCTCGGTTTCATCCACTACGTATAGGCTGTTACTTGCTAGCCACGCCACGGCGGCCAAGCCACCTACGATAAGCAGGGATCGATTATTAATCATTTAGCGGCCCTCCCTGCGGATAGGGTTATTACTAGACGACGATGAGGAGCTGCTTTGGCTGCCCCGCAGCGACTCCAGCACGCGCGGATCAATCGCATCGCTGCTGCTATCGCCACTGCTATCAGTCGTTGAACTGCTGTCACTACCACTGTTACCGCGCATCTGGTCTAGCGGCAGGTACATCAGCGGAGCATTTTCGCTCACATCCAACAGCACCTTGGGCGTGCTACCAAACACTTCTTCAATTGCATCCAGATACATACGTTCACGCATGACCTCTGGCGCATTACGGTACTCAGTTAACAGCGCATTAAAACGGTTGGCTTGACCTTGCGCTTCAGCGACTACCGACTCCCGGTAACCCTGGCCCTGCTCTACAACACGCTGAGCTTGGCCTTGTGCAGCTGGGATGATCGCGTTGGCATAAGCCATACCTTCGTTGATGGTCCGCTGGCGATCTTCGCGAGCACGAATAACGTCATCAAAGGCATCAATAACCGGTGCAGGTGCAGATGTTGATTCAATGTTGATGGTTTGCAGACGAATACCGGCACCATAGGCATCTAAGTATGCTTGCAGACGGCTCGCCACCGAGCTACCCAAAATCTCACGACCAGAGGTCAGGATATCAATCATATCCGTACCACCGACCACATGACGCAGTGCAGAGTCCAGCGCATTCTCAATAGAGAGAGCGGGATTACGTACGTTAAGTACAAAGTCACGCGGGTTGGCGACTTGGTACTGCGCAGAGATTTCCACTTCAACGATGTTCTCGTCGCGAGTCAGCATGGACTGGGTCTGAGAGACGGAACGAACGCGTGTTACGTTTACCATGCGCACATCATCAATCAGCGGTGGATTCCACTGCAGGCCTGGCTCAACAATGCCTTGGTACTCACCAAAGCGCAGTACAACCCCACGCTCAGACTGGTCAACCAAGTAAAAGCCTGAGGCAGCCCAAATGGCAAGCGCAACAATAATCAAGAGGCCCGGCAACGCAAAGGAATTGCGAGGTTTACCGCCCCCGCTTTTACCATTACCGCCCCCGCCACTTTGCTTACTGCCGCCGCCAAGCATGCCGTTCAGCTTGTCTTGGAATTTTTTCAGCGCTTCGTCAAGATCGGGTGGCCCTTGATTGTTGCCACCTTTATTGCCGTTATTGCCACCACCATTGCTCCCACCGCGATCGCCGCCGCTGTTACCACGTCGACCACCACCACTCCAGGGGTCGTGCTGGTTGCCACCACCGGGCTCATTCCAGGCCATACTTCGTCTCCACTAAGGTGTTCACCTGCACTTTGCCTTGTGCTTATGCAAGGCCGGGTGCTTTTGATATTGTTGCTATATCAATCGTGTACCGCAACTCCACAGTCAATGACTGTGGAGTAGGTACTTGATGGGCTACCATTCGTCAGATTCGCGTAATGCTTCTGGTAAATAGGTATTGGCACGCTCACCCAGTTGAGCCATCAACTGGTTAAAGTCGCGCCTGGGCAAGCGCACATCCAACACGGAGCGCCCTTGCTCATCAAAACTCTCTTCGCGTACGGCGTTAAGCTCATGCAAGCCAGCGCGTAACTTACCCTGCTCTGGTGACAGTGTAAGCGAAAAACCAATCACGTCATTGGCAAGGCGCTCGGTCAAAGCTTCATGCAATAGATCAAGCCCGTGGCCCTGCTGAGCAGACAGCCAAACTACCTCTGGCACGCCATGGCCGTCGCGCTCAATGCGCGGGGCGCTGTCTAGCTTGTCGATTTTATTCATGACTTTGAGCACCGGCACGCTGTCAGCACCGATCTCTTTGAGCACATTATCGACTTGCTCAACGTTTAGCTCTCGGTCTGGGTCAGCTGCATCGATGACATGCACCAGCAAAGTTGCCTCGGCCGCTTCTTGCAGCGTCGCCTGAAAGGCCTCCACCAGCTTATGCGGCAAATGGCGAATAAAACCAACCGTATCCGCCATAACAACGGGCCCAACGTCTTCGATTTCAAGCCGGCGGAGCGTTGGATCCAGGGTAGCAAACAGTTGATCAGCCGCATAAACCTCAGCGCTGGTCAACGCGTTAAACAGCGTCGACTTACCCGCGTTGGTATAACCCACCAGCGAAACACTGTGGATCTCCGCCCGAGCCCGAGCACGCCGATTCTGCTCGCGCTGGCTGCGTACTTTATCGAGCCGTTTATGAATAGATTTAATGCGGCCGCGCAGCAGCCGTCGGTCAGTCTCTAGCTGGGTTTCGCCAGGACCGCGCAGGCCAATGCCGCCTTTTTGGCGCTCAAGGTGTGTCCAGCCGCGAATCAGGCGTGTGGACATATACTCAAGCTGGGCAAGCTCTACTTGCAGCTTACCTTCATGTGTTCGTGCCCGCTGCGCAAAAATATCGAGAATCAGACCGGTGCGATCCAAGACACGACACTTGAGTTCCTTCTCAAGGTTACGCTGCTGGGAAGGGCTTAAACTGTGGTTGAAGATCACCAGTTCCGCTTGATGAGCTGCGAGCATTGCCCGCAGCTCATCCAACTTACCTGACCCAATAAACGTACGGGAATCAGGGCGCTGTCGGCTGGCTGTGAGCAATGTCGCGGGCTCTGCGCCAGCAGAGCGCACGAGCTCCAAGAACTCACCCGGGTCTTCACGCGCCTGCTCATCATAGAAATCTACGTGAACAAGAACTGCCGTTTCACCGGCTTCTGGGCGTTCAAAAAACAATCAATACCTCGTGGACTCTCTTGCTATCCAGCAGTGTTAGAGTTCAGCATCAGATGCTGAAGGGTCTTGTGCCGGCAAACGCACATTGCGTGAAGGCACCACCGTGGAAATAGCGTGTTTATAAACCATCTGACTGACGGTATTGCGCAACAAGATGACAAACTGGTCAAACGATTCAATCTGGCCCTGCAGCTTAATGCCGTTTACCAGGAAAATAGAGACCGGAATGCGCTCCTTGCGCAAGATGTTCAGGTACGGGTCTTGAAGGGACTGCCCTTTGGACATGTTGCTCTCCCTAAAACTGTCGTTGGGGTTGGTTATCAAATGGCGTGCCCTACTGGTGCTACGCCGCAATCTTGTTGCCCGAAAGGCCCGGTGTGTCAAAAGCGCTCGCCGGCCACTCGAAAACACTTGCTTACGAAATCACTATCTTACGCTAAGCACCGCTGTCACGCACGAATTTCAGAAGCTTATCCAATGCGTCTGGCTGCTGCGAGTCTATCCAGTTAAGTGACGGCCAGCTACGCAACCAAGTGAGCTGACGCTTCGCTAGCTGCCGAGTGGCAATGACCCCTCGTGACACCAGCTCGCCCTGATCGTAAGCGCCGTCTAAATATTCCCATACTTGACGGTAGCCAACACTCTTCATCGATGGCAAGCCAAGATGAATATCATTACGCTTTCTGAGGGCGGCCACCTCATCTATCAAGCCCTCACCCAACATTGTTTCAAAACGTTGGGCAATACGTTGATGAAGTATCTTACGATCATTAGGCGCTAGGGCTATCGACAACACCCGCCACGGAAAGGTTTCAGGCTGCTGTTCGGCCCACAGTTCGCTCATGGGTCGACCGCTGGCGTAAAACACTTCCAAAGCCCGCATTAATCGCTGGGGGTCATTAGGATGAATACGCGCCGCCGAAGCCGGGTCCACTTCAGCGAGTGCGCGATGCAAGCCCGCTAAGCCTTCGGCTTGCCGCTTCACTTCAAGCTGTTCACGAATAGCGGCATCCGCAGAAGGCAGGTTCGCGACACCTTCCACTAAGCGTTTAAAGTAAAGCATTGTGCCGCCTACCAGCAGCGGCACTTTCCCAGCCGCGCTGATTTGCCGCATCTCTTGCAGGGCGTCTTCACGAAAATCTGCCGCGGAGTAAGGGTCGGCAGGGTCGCGAATATCAATAAGCCGATGGGGTGCCCGCGCAAGCTCCTCAGCGCTGGGCTTAGCGCTGCCCACATCCATTCCCCGGTAGACCATGGCGGAATCCACGCTGATGAGCTCGTGACCTAACTGCTCGTGGAGCGCTATTGCCGCGTCGGTTTTTCCAGCGGCAGTAGGCCCCATCAAAAATATCGCCCAGGGGCGTGTATCAGCCATCTGTTTACCGCACTCCGTTTATTGTCTTCATCATTACTGGCCACGTAAAAAAAGTCGGTCGAGCGCTTTCATGCTCATTTGCGTCCAAGTAGGGCGACCGTGATTGCACTGATCGCTGCGCTCGGTGCGTTCCATATCGCGCAACAGGGCATTCATTTCATCGAGCGTTAAACGACGATTGGCACGCACGCTGCCATGGCACGCCATGGTAGACAGCAACTCATGAATACGCGCCTCTACCTGATGCGTACGGCCAAATCGAGCTAGCTCTTCGAGCATTTCACGCACCAGCGCTTCAGGGTCGGCCTGAGCCAGCAGAGCGGGCAGTTGGCGCACCAGCAGCGTCTCGGGGCCTGCCACATCCAACTCAACGCCTAGCTGAGCAATAGCGTCACGTTCGCTCTCTGCAGTAGCCACTTCGCTGCGACTCGCCGCTAGCGATACGGGCACTAACAGCGGCTGCGTATCGATCCCTTTAGCCGCCGCCAGTTGGTTTTTCATGCGTTCATATACGATCCGCTCATGAGCCGCATGCATATCGACCAACACCAACCCCTGGGCGTTTTGAGCCAGGATATACACGCCATGCAACTGGCCTAACGCAAAGCCCAGCGGCGGTGCCGCGGTGGCATCGTGGGCAGGCATAGCAAGCGGCGCTTCGCGCACTTCGTTAGCAGCCGGGCGCTGGCCGGGCGGGCTTGGTTGAGGCGTTAACAGCGTCTCTTCGTGATCAGGATGGAGCGCCTGATACCCTTGCATAAACCGGCGCACCCGCTCGGCGCCGGGGTGCCGATCCGACCCTTCCGATAGCGGCATGCCCTGCTGCTGCCAACGTGGCGCGGGCGGCTCTTCCGTTGTGGCCGCTTCAGGGCCAACAGGCACCGGATGATCTTCTGGCGAGGACTGCTCCTCTTCGGAAGGCTTTGAAGCCGCCAGACAGTGGTGCAAGCTTGAATAGAGAAAGTCATGGACCATCCGGCCATCACGAAAGCGCACTTCATGCTTGGTGGGATGGACGTTAACGTCGACCACATCCGGGTCCAGCTCAAGATAGAGTACAAAAACCGGATGACGACCGTTATACAGCACGTCTCGGTAGGCCTGGCGCACCGCATGCGCCACTAAGCGGTCACGCACGACCCGGCCATTGACGAAGAAGTACTGCTGGTCAGCCTGGGAGCGAGAGTGGGTCGGCAGCCCCACCCAGCCGCTTAACCTAAGGCCACCCGCTTCGCGTTCAATATAACGCGCATGCTCAATAAAATTTTTACCCAGCAGGGAGGCAATACGGCGCTCGCGCGCAGTGGGCGTATTGCCCGGCGGCAGCTGGTGCACCACTTTTTGATTGTGCCTCAGTACCCAGGCAATGTCGTAGCGCGACAGCGCTTGACGACGAAACGCCTCTTCCACGTGGGCAAACTCGGTCTTTTCAGTGCGCAAGAACTTGCGCCGCGCTGGCGTATTAAAAAACAGATCGCGCACAGAAACACTGGTGCCTCGGGGGTGCGGCGCGGGCGTTACCCTGGCCTCCATGCCACGGCCCTCCGCCACTACCCGCCACCCCTGGCGGGGGTCTTCGTCAGCATTAGAGACTAGCTCTAGGCGCGAGACGGAGCTGATAGATGCTAGTGCCTCGCCGCGGAAACCCAGCGAACTAACGCCTTCTAGATCCTCCAGGCTGCTGATTTTGCTGGTGGCATGGCGGGCCAGCGCCAGGGGCAAGTCCTGCTCGCCAATACCGATACCATCGTCGCGCACTTTAATCAGCCGGGCACCGCCCTGCTCGATCTCTACTTCAATACGCTGGCTGCCCGCATCAATGGCGTTCTCAATCAGCTCTTTTGTCACTGACGAGGGGCGCTCGACCACCTCGCCCGCCGCGATTTGGTTCGCTAAGCGGGGGTCGAGCACATGAATACGGCCAGACAGCGAGTTTAATTCAGTCAACCAACACCTCAGAAGCTAATCATCAAAACGATTTCTTAAGCACCCGTTTCTAGCCCAGACGCTTAAACAACGGCTTAAGAACTGGGGATACGCAGCACTTGGCCCACACGGATCACATCGCCATTCAGGTCGTTCGCTTGCTTTAGCTGGTTCACCGGTACGCCGTGGCGAATCGCAATCGCCGATAGCGTATCACCGGACTGAATGCGGTACTCGTTTCCGGTAGGGCTACGCTGATTATCGCGCTGCCACGCCAGCAGGCTCGCTGGGGGCGGGTTACGCTGAAAATGATTGCGCAAGCCACTGAAAATGGCCGTTGCTAGCCCCTGCTGATGCACCGGGTCGCGCAGGCGGCGCTCTTCATCTGGGTTTGAGATAAAGCCCACTTCAATCAGTAGCGAGGGAATATCCGGCGATTTCAGCACCATGAAGCCCGCCTGCTCTACCCGCGATTTATGCAACCGGTTCACGCGCCCAAGTTGTTCAAGCACCTGCCCGCCAATCGAGAGCGAGTCGTTGAGCGTAGCCGTCATGGTGAGATCCAGCAGCACCCCGCGCAATACTTGGTCTTTATCACGCAGCGACAAACTGCCATCGACGCCACCAATCAAGTCGGAGCGGTTCTCGCTATCCGCCAGCCACTGAGCCGTTTCTGACGTTGCCCCCCGCTGTGAAAGCGCATAAACCGAGCTACCCTGGGGCCTTGGACTGGTAAACGCATCGGCATGTACCGATACAAAGAAGTCAGCTTTCTGCTCGCGGGCAAGCTGAGTACGCTGGCGTAAACCCAAATAATAGTCACCGTCACGAATCAACACAGCTTTGAAGCCTTGGGTTCGATTCACCTCAGCAGCCAGCCGTCGGGCGATATCCAACACCACATCCTTTTCACGAGTACCCGATGGGCCAATCGCACCGGGATCTTCGCCGCCGTGCCCCGCATCAACAGCAATAATTATGTCACGCTGTGGGTGAGGCTGAGCGGGCTGAACCTCGACGGGAGGCTGCGCGGGCGTAGGTGTAGAAACGTCAGCTTCCACACCGGTCAACTGGGCCTGAGCCGAGCGCTGCGCCAGCATCTCCTGGTCACGAATCATCGCCTCAATAGGGTCGATAGGGTTCTCCACAGCGCTTTCGCCAGGGTACTCCAAATCCACCACAAGACGGTGGCCATACTGATCATTAGGCGGTAGCGTAAAGTGGCGCGGCTCAATATCACGATTCAACTCAAGCACGACCCGCAGGCCACCACCATCCCGCACGCCGGTTCGCACTTCCGCAATCGCACTGCCATCTAGCGGCAGTGTTGATACGTCGGTATTCAGCTGGCTCTCATCAAGATCAATGACTAGGCGCGACGGGTTTTCTAATGAAAACACATTGGCCTCTGCGGCAGCGGTAAGATCAAACACCAAACGAGCATGATCGGGTGCTGCCCAGAGTCGCATGCTCTCAACGGTGGCCGCCTGCAGAGTAGCGGTACCTACCAATAAAACCGCGCAGCCAGTTGCTAACTGACCTATTAAACGAGCCAGTGGGCTTTTCATATCCATTGAATCACACCACACTCCTGTTGCATCCCGACACACTGACGCGCCAGTTGCTCTATGACATCTTCGCCAAGAGAACTACCGGCGTTTAATAGCGCGACGCGTCCAGTTTCAGCAACGCTCAGTTGAATACGCAGATCTGGGGCGGGCAACCAGCCCTCCCCTCGGCTCGGCCACTCAATCAGACATAGCGCATCGTCGGCCAGCACATCGCGTCCACCGATGAACTCCAGCTCTTCCGGGTCTGCTAGGCGATACAAATCAAGGTGATAAATACGTTGATTGCCAAGCTCATAAGGCTCTACCAAGGTGTAGGTGGGGCTTTTCACCGCCCCTTGATAACCGTAGGCCCGCAAAATGCCGCGCGTTAAGGTCGTTTTACCTGCCCCTAAGTCGCCTTCTAAATAAACACGCCCGTGACCTTTTAGCGCTTGACCCAGCGCTTCGCCAAAAGCGACGTGGGCCGCTTCATCGTTCAATTGCACCTGCATGTTGGCCGCCTTCACGGGTTAATTAACACTCGTGCATAGGATGCCAGATCACTTGCTAACAGGCCACGCTCGCCCGCTGCTTTAGCGGCTTCATCCCCCGCTAAAGCGTGTGTCATCACACCCAGCCATGCGCTCTGCTCCAGGCTATTAAACTGCCCCACCAAAGCGCCTAACATACCGCTTAATACATCTCCCATCCCGCCACTCGCCATGCCTGGATTCCCGTAAGGGCAAACCACCAATCCGCTCGGCCCGGCAATCAGGCTGCCTGCTCCTTTCAATATCACTATACCGCCACGAGCGCGTTGCAATGCACGGGCAGCCTCAGGCCGGTCGGCTTGGACATCAGACACAGAGCACCCCAGCAGCCTTGCTGCCTCACCAGGATGAGGCGTGAGTATCCAGTTATCCCGGCGGAGGTCTGGCCAGCGGCTTGCCAACAAGTTGAGCGCATCGGCATCCACTACCAGCGGTGAAGAAGCCTTAAGCGCGCTTTGCAACATCGCCTGCCCCCAGGACTCTTGCCCAAGCCCTGGCCCTATCACCACCACATCCGCTGAGGCAGGCAAATCTGCCGCATCAGCACCACCACGCACCGCCCGCGCCATGACTTCTGGGCAGCGCACTAGGCTTGCGGTGATATGTTCGTGTGCCGTGGCCAACGTTACCTTACCGGCACCCAAGCGTGCAGCCGCCTGGGAAGCCAGCAGCGCTGCGCCACCAAAGCCCGGCGCTCCGCCCATCACCAGCACATGCCCCAAGCTGCCCTTATGACTAGTACGAGAACGTGGAGTGAAAGCCTCGCCGAGCAGCGCATCATCCAGCCGCCAAGCGGTAGGTGGAATATCAAAAAATGCCTGGGCTTTGACGCCCAGCGGGCGAAAATCGATATCGCCGGTATACGCCGGGGCATCACCGGTATGCAGACCAATTTTGTCGCCAATAAAGGTTACCGTGCAGGTGGCTTCCACTGCTGTGCCTAACATCGCGCCAGTATCGGCTGAAATGCCCGACGGGATATCCAGCGCCAGCACTGGCTGAGATGCCGTATTCATCGCTTTAATGGCCTGCTTAATGCTGCCTTCGACCTCGCCGGAAAGTCCGGTACCCAGCAACGCATCGACAATGACCTCACCGGCAAGCGTAGTGTGCGGGTGCCACTCTTCAAACCCTACCCCGGCGGCCGTTGCCAGCTCCGCGGCACGGGCAACGTCGCCAGAAAGCGCGTCTCGCGGCTTGAGGGAAAGGCGCTGCACCTTAAGCCCCGACTGCATGGCCAGCGCCGCCAATACATGCCCATCGCCGCCGTTATTACCGCCGCCGCAAAGCACCGTGACACTGCGCGCCTGAGGCCAGCGGGAACGAAAGCTGTGCCAAGCGCTAGAGGCGGCTCGCTGCATTAGGGCAAAGCTCTCTATACCGCCTGCAATGGTGCGCTGATCCAGCTCGCGCACTTGAGACGCCTTATAAAGGGGGCGTAGCGAAGAGGTACTCAACGTAGACACGATTGCTCCTTAAATAGGGTACTAAATCAACGCTTAAACACAGCCAGTGTCAGCTTAGGCACGCACGGCATGTTGTGGCAGAGGCTAATGCGTTAGCATAGCGCGCTTAACGCACCACCGTTGACTGACCATGCCAAGTTCCACGACTTTTTCACTGTCTCGCAACCAGCCGTCGCGTGAACACCCGACTCACGAACGGCTATCCGCAGAACAGCTTCGCCAGCTTGCCGCACTGATTAAACAGTGGGGGCGCGAGCTGGGCTTTCAGCAGGTGGGTATCACTGACACTGATCTAAACGACCACGAATCGCACCTCACCAACTGGCTGGATAAAGGCTACCACGGCGAGATGGGCTTTATGGCGAAGCACGGCACCAAACGCACGCGACCTGACGAACTGGAACCCGGCACCCGCCGGGTCATCAGCGTGCGCATGGACTACCTGCCCGCCGAAGTAGAGAGTGCCAAGGTGCTTGGCCAACCCAGCCGTGCCTATGTCTCCCGCTACGCGCTGGGCCGTGATTATCATAAATTAATGCGCAAACGCTTGGCGCAGTTAGCAAAGCACATCGAGCAAGAAGTAGGAAAATTTGGTTTTCGCGCCTTCGTCGACTCCGCCCCGGTGATGGAGCGTGCGCTCGCCCAAAAAGCAGGCTTAGGGTGGTTCGGTAAAAACGCCATGTTGCTGAATCCCAAAGCGGGCTCGCTGTTCTTTCTTGGGGAGCTGTATACCGACCTACCACTGCCTGTCGATGCTCCTTTTGCGCAAGAGCATTGCGGCAGCTGTAGCGCTTGCCGCACCGCTTGTCCCACAGGGGCCATCGTGGACGATAAGGTCGTCGATTCGCGCAAGTGCATCTCTTATCTCACCATTGAGCTGCACGGCGCGATTCCCGTGGAGTACCGTCGCGCCATGGGCAATCGCGTGTATGGCTGCGATGACTGTCAGCTCGTTTGCCCGTTCACGCGCTTCACAAAAATCACCCAAGAAGAGGACTTCTCCCCACGCCATGACCTTGACCGCGCATCGCTTATTGCGCTGTTTAGCTGGGGCGAAGAGGAGTTTTTGGACAAAACCGCAGGCAGCCCCATTCGCCGCATTGGCTATGAGCGCTGGCTACGTAATCTTGCCGTCGGGTTAGGCAATGCTCCGTGGAGTGATGCCGTCGAGGCAGCGCTGTGGGCACGTCGTGCCTATCCCAGCGCGCTAGTACGCGAACACGTTGCCTGGGCGCTCGACGAGCAGCGCCATAAGCGAGATGCGCGTATCGCGACACGCGCATGAGGGCTACTCCTCTTCGTCGCCACCACCTTCAATACGCAAAAACGTGCTGCGGTAATGGGCAAGCTCCGCAATCGACTCCTTGATATCATCCATCGCCAAGTGGGCATT
>VAPB010047992.1_pt1 | contig 12425 bp, 12 predicted proteins | sample 3395101 | NCBI WGS metagenome assembly VAPB01 (sample SAMN08290433, study PRJNA428436) | hydrothermal vent metagenome | isolation source: Deep-sea hydrothermal vent chimney | place: Indian Ocean: Southwest Indian Ridge | reverse complement strand
GTCCGTTTCGAGGGCGCGTTCGGCGGTGGCCTCTCGGACACGATTTCGGGTCGTGTCAGTGTGCTGTATGACAAGCAGGGCGAATCGTTTCATACCAACGCCCTGACCGGCACCGATTTCGGCGATTCGGAGAATACTGGTGTGCGTGGCCAACTAGCCTATGACGGCGATCAGCTGTCCGCAAACCTGATGGTAACCGTCATAAACCAGGACGTCGCGAATCGGCCGTTCACGCATTTCGGCATGATGGACGCGGCATTCTCATACGTTCCATGTGCCGCCGTCGCCGGTGGTGCGCTTGACAACACGACGTGTTTTGATCTGCTCGGATATCAGAATCCGCACGATCCCAACGGATTTGTTCACGACTTCGACCCGAACCGAATGGGCGAGTACCGTACCGACTCAGACGTCGTGAATGCCACGCTACGACTCAACTATGATTTCACGAACGCGATGACGCTAATGTCGATCACGGGCTACATTGAGCAAGATCGATTGTATGGTGAAAACACCTGGTCGCAGCCCCTGGAGTTCTTTGCGGTGACTCACGACGAAGACATGGACCAGCTGTCTCAGGAATTCCGCCTGTCCGGCTCGTCCGATCGTACGGACTGGGTCGCAGGCGTGTTCTACGCGCAGGATCAGATCGTTGCGCTAAATGAAGCGAATTCCGGTGACGTATTCGGCGCCATTCTCGGCGTAAGCCCGATTAGCTGGAACTACGACCAGGAGACGACGGCTTGGGCAGTCTTTGGCAGCATCGACTGGCGTCTCAGCGATACCTGGACGCTGGTAACCGGCATGCGTTACACGGAAGAGGATGTCGACTTCATAGGCGGCACTTTCGGCTATGACATCGCTGGCGACGTGACGTTCCCGTTTTTCACCACGAACAATAATTTCTCGGATCAGAATACTTCGTATCGACTGGCGCTCGAGGCTCGCTCGAGCGACGATTTCCTCGGCTACTTGTCAGTCTCCACCGGTTTCAAGTCCGGCGGCTTCAATGGCGATTTCAATGTGGACGACCCCTCCATTTACGATTCGTTTAAATCCGAGACCGTGACCTCTTTCGAACTCGGCGGAAAGTGGACGCTCGGCGGCGGGATCGCGCAGCTGGATGGCGCGATCTTCTTTTATAACTACACGGACATTCAAACGATCGTTCCAGCACCCGCGCCGGGCATCGGCTTCCGCCTGGGTAATCTTGATTCGGCCGACGTCTCGGGTGTCGATCTCGACCTCCAGATCCTGGCGACGGATAACCTGATATTGCGTATCGGCCTCGGCTATGTAGACTCCAAGGTGTCGGACGCGCGTTCGATATACGATGGTGCGGAGCTTCCCAATGCACCGGAGTTTCAGACGACCGCCGGCGCACGCTGGGAGATCCCGGTCATCGCGAACTGGAATATCGCTCTGCAAGGTGACCTGAAGTACGCGGACTCAACATTCCGCACCATGCCGAATTCGACGGTGGCATCGACCGACTCCTACACGATCGCCAATGCGCGCATAACGTTGCATCAGCCTGAAGGCCAATGGGAGTTCGCACTTTGGGCCCGCAATGTTACCGATGAAAAATACTTCATCGAGGCATTCGAAGTCTTCGACCCGCTGGGCGCAACCGCTAAACTGACCGGCACACCACGGGTGTTTGGCGCTTCGGTCAACTATCGCTTCCAGTAATCGGGGCACTCCTTAACTCTATTATGTATCACGCTGTCGGTGTCGATCGGGTCCTCCGTCACCTCGACACGGTGATTTCAGAGCATTACCAAAGGGACTCACCAGTAGTTAGATACGCGAGCGCATCGGCTGTCAGGGCGGCACCGATTAAAAATAATAGTACTGGCATAAATCTGTCGACCAGAGTGATTAGTACATTGTTTATTTTTTCAAGGATGAGTTTACAGCTGTCACCCATCAGCGCAACGGCTAAAGGTACCAGCACAAATGGCAGCGCATAGGCAGCATTGTAGAACACCAATACCAGCAGTGACGACTCCACCGATAAATTGGCTTTAAGAACCTGATCAACAACTGCGAAATATGGCAGTGCGAATGGGACACCGATGAAATTGATTATGGCGCCGTATCCGAAACAATATGCAGGCGTCAGTTCACCCTCTGGATTCCTCTCCTCACTGGCCTTCCCGTCGCGCGAGGCGAGTGCAGCCCACAGGCAGAGCAGGCCGACCAATAGTTCGAGGACAAAATCAACTGGCAGTGGATTGCTGAGTCGGTCAGTAATCTGATTGAGCCCCAGTGCGATGATGACACCTGAAATAAAATACGAGACAGTATGGCCGGCAAGAAACGAAATGCTGTTCGCGATCGGCCTGGTAGTGCTGACGGCTACGACCAGCAGTGCAAAGAGCACTGGATTTAGCACGTCAACGACGAGCAAAGGAATTAGTTTCGGCAATAACTCAAGCATCACCGGATATTCGTGATTCCGTTGATGGACTGCGTTTTTGGGTAAGCGTTTAAAATCGACCGCCTGTAGGCCCAATGGATAGAATTTGCCATAGATTCCTGAGCCAGGGACGCTACAAATTTAGGCATCAGGCAGGCCAAGCAACTGAAGAGCTTCAGCAATTGTCTGAGCAATTTCGTCATTAGGCTCCAAGGGGAATGGCGACAACCAGGGTAAGTCTGATTGCCCAATTAGGCGCACCATCGGGCTTGATGACGTTGTAGTAGCCCTGTAACGACAAAGCCCACGGATTCGAGTCGACCTTGAACACTTTGCCGAACCCGCCACCGAGTGGCAGCAGCCATTTTTGCCCGGCTGCGTTCCAGTTTGCGGTAATTAGAGGAGCTGAAACAAAATACCAATTATTCTGCAGCTGTCGGCGGACGGCCCCGCGAATGATCAGTTGGCTCACGTCATCGCGCTTGCCGTCGCCGGCAAAAGACCAGACTTGGCCGCCAAAAGCGCCGAGAGTCCATGGCCCGGATTGGTAATTGAAACGAAATGCCGGCCCGGCCGACCATTTTCCGCTACCCAATCTGCCGTCTGTCGCAATGGGTATGCTCAGCATGGCACCGGCACCCCAGGAAAAGTTGCCTGTAGTATTTGGTGTGAAGAAACTCGCATGCACAAGGTCACTGATACCGAATACTCTTTCCCCAGGTTCCGGATTCGGATTGCCCGGCCGACCCGGAACGCCGCCGGGAGCGTCGGCAATGGTCAGCAGATCAATGTGGACTATTTTCAGGTTTTTCAGCGAGCCCAGGCCATACAATGGTGCGATGCGTAAGATTGTGGCGTCGCCATTGCTGGCGCCGGAGTCAGCGTCAAGTTCCACCGGCAATGCGAAAAATTTTCCTGCTTCGGTCTGCGACGCGAAATCTGACTCTTCTGCGAGACTATCAGGCACATGCAGAAGAATACTCGCTGCACATGCAAGCAATGTGCGAAATAAATAATCACGATGGATTTTGGGCATGACCGTCGAATGCCGAATGGATGCAGAAAGATCCTGACAAGGGAAAATATGCATCAGTTAGAAAGTCGCGCCCAAAGAGGTGACGACCCCGAAATCCGATTTGACAGCACCCTCGACGGGTTGGTTATCGTAACTGCTGTAAAAGGACAGGTCCCAAAAGAAGTTGCGAAAAAGTTCATTTCGCAGTGTTATATCGGTGTTGACTCGAATTCGTTCTGACTCCGTGATACCTGGATATATGCTAACGTTGGCCGACAGACGTGTAATGGGAATATTCAGTTGGAAGAGATCGAATGACGAGCGAACTACGCCTTCCAGGCTGTCCTGCGTTGTATTGTCGGTACGTCTTTCCGAACTGGCTGCAAGACCGGCATTAACTTCAAACCGCATTGTTCCGGTTTGTACAAAGTACTTGCCCGCCGAACCGCTCACGATGGAACGCAGGTCCAAACCCAGTTCCTGGTTGCGTTCAAGGCCCAAGGATGCTTTCCAGAACCATCGGTCTCCCAAAAATCTTGTAAAGTCGCCGCCCAAATCGGCTCGAGACGAGTTATTGTTTTCAGTTCGTTGTGTTTCGTTCCAGTTAAAGCTGAATCCAAGCTCGTACTTTTCCTCTAGCAGCCGCAGATTAGACGCTACATTTACCAGCAATATATCACTGGCCTTCTTGTAGTCGATGCCGGCGCTGATATCTCCTTCAATTCGGTGCCAGTAGGATTCATCAACCCGAATTGGCTTCATGGATGCAATATCCAAAGCAGGTATATCGATCGATTCTCCCTTGTCGAGAACCTTGATACTCGCTTGCAGGTCCGATTTCTGTACCCGGCCATATCTAAAGGAGCCATCCGTTCCGGCAATACGCAGATAGGTGTCGCTTTCTACAGACTCAACCTCAACCCAGTTGAGATAAATTGAATCCATCGTTGTGGTTTTGATATGTAGTTTTCCGCGGTCAAGTTCCTTGATGCTTCCGGTAACGCGGTCGCCATTCTTAAGATAGATCCTGTCCGTGAAGGATTCACTGGATTGCGCCTGGGCTTGGTATGATCCACCAAAGACCGTTATAGATAGAAACAGGATCGTGAAATTTCCAGGTAGTATTCGCCACGCAATTAGTTGCTTCATCTAAAGTGTCCTGGTCCGATTTTTTTGCCGCTGCTACTATTGGCTTTTTCGGTTATCGCCCGATTATTTTTCTGGAGATTTTTCGTTCATGCATTCTTCGACACCGACGCCAACGTGACTCAGTGAGCGTGCAAAGTCGTCCAATGAACAGGAGAGATAATCAAGATCGGATTGTTGAACGACTTTAATACTGCCGGCAAAGGATGCAGGAGACCAGGGAAGGAGTACTGTCGCGCATCCGTCTTTGTGCTTTTCGACGACGTAGCAAGGGTCGCCGCCACCGTTGCCGTCTGTAATCAGCGCAGGGCTAACTTCTCCGGAAGCAGAGTCGATCAGGGTGCCGGATATAATCTTCAGCATGCGGTACATCGGCACTTTATTAAGTACTGATTTCTCGATGTTACGGCCGATGCTAGTGAACCAATGAGATCTTGCGGCCAGCCCCAGGATGAATGAGGTGGCGACAATCAGGAAAAATGCGACCACGCCCGGTGCCGTCAGATTGTCAAAAAAACCTGCCGGAAAAAAGTCCGCAGAAATGTCTGCGATCGGCGTAGCCATAATTGCGAGCAACCCGCCTATCTCTTTCAGCCCAATCCACAACAGCATTAGCGGCAGAAGGACAAACAACCCACCCAGCACAGTGGTCTTGAAGAAATTCATTTTGGTACTCCGATTGAACGATTTCCTTGAGGACAGATTTTACCCAATTCGCCCGACGGTCTGCGCCGTTATCTCGCTACCCTTCTGGGATCGCGTCCAGACCCTCGCGCAGTGTTGTCGCCCAGCGCCGAATCAAGCGTCGAACTTCGGCCCAGTTCGTCACAGTATTGGATAGCATAGCCAGGCCCTGTCGTTCCGCAGCGCGGCGCTCGACAGCACGGAAAATGACTTCGTTACTCCGGGAGTCGGCGGCCTCAAGAATCAGCGTTATTTCCCCTACCGCGGAGAGGTAAATTTCGCTGCGGCCTATGTGCTCCGGTGGTACGAATGACACGATGTCGTGCAGGCCGCCTCGAATGGTGAGGACGTCTTCTCCGGGTGCATCTACCATTGTAAATCGAGTACTCTTGGCTAACTCCTCCCTGAAGATGGTCGACAGTTCTTCCTTCAGTCGCTCTCTGTTGTTTCCATCAATATAGAACTCTGTGTCAGAAGAAGTGGCCCTCAGCCTGGATTTTTTCTTTACGGAACGGAACTCAAGAAATGCACCACCTGGCATGACCTTGTCATACTTCGAAAAGTCGACATCCGGGTCAGCCCATGCCAACTTGAATATCGAATTATCGACAGTATGTAAACCGTCATACGACACTTCAGCATTCGGGCCTTCCTGTATCGTCGGTGGCGCGCTGCTGCAGCCAGCAAAAACTAAACATAAGATTGCCAATAAATATATCTTCATTTCGAATTAACCCTCTGATCGGAAATCGAAGCCACCCATGTCCATCATGCCGGCATCTGGCATACCAAAGTCCGGCATCAGTGCGGCACCAGGCCCTTCAGGAATATCCGGAATATCCGGAATATCCGGAATATCGGGATATCCGCCGCCGGTGGGATCCATGACGATCGCTACTGCGGCTGCACCACCGGACTGGACTAGCACGGCACCTCCTGCGTCGTATCCGGCAATCGCCTGGTAGAAGCGCACGGCTTCTGCCGGGTCGCCTCCTGTTGCTCGCAATAACATCAGAATGGCACCCTGTGCATCACCAACAACGGAGTAACGACCTCTATCAGGCAAGTCAGTAGCAGGTTCAAAGATCTCACCACCGTTCTCCGCCGCGACCCTGGTCGCTGCGTCAACGTCCCGTACAGATATAGATACCAGCCAACGCGCGTCGCCTGCCGCCGCCAAGCCCGAAGTTCCAACGCAGACTGTAAGTGATATTGCCACAACGATCGCTCGTCGAAAAAATCGTTGCATAGCTAATGTAATTGTTATTTTCACTAGAATCCGTACCCGACTGAAAATCCCAGAACGTATGTCTTTGCCCCACCTTCAATGAAGTCAACGAGAATTTCCGGGGAGGCGCTCCAACGTTGATGGACCGGTATCTCGTACGCGACTCCGACGCGCATCAGGAATTTGTCTTCCTTGCTGTCGAACTCCGTACCGGGACCCGCAAAAACGCGCCATTTTTCACTCGGGTGATAACTCAGCGGAATTACGGCAACCCAGGACCTGTTCGTACCACTACCGCTCAAATATTCAAGGTCCAGACCTACGCCCCATTTCTCCGCAAACTGAATTTCGTACTCAAGGCCGAGCGCGGATCCGTTCTCCGCGTGTCCCATCTTGTCACGCTCAAACCCACCCCCGGCGAAAAGGGCCAGGTGATGATGTGGGTCCTTGTGGTGCTCCACTTCGTCGTTTGCATCAGCCATTGAACAAACGGAACCCAGCATGAGAACTAAAACGATACTAATTCGTCGATGTGTGCTCATGCCAGGCTCCGAATTCAGACCTGGACCAGTCTAGTTATTCGGCCTGGATATGGTTTCAAGTTCCTGCAGGCGATCCATCGCGTCCAGTGCCTTGAGAGAACCGTAGTTAATCCCCGCGGCGCTAAGGCTGCTACCCTGCTGCGACGGATAATCCGGAATGGTGTCGAGGAACGATTTTATGTAGACCTGAGCTGGCACGAACGTCCACATGTTGTCCGCGAACCAACGCATATAACCCATGTCTGCCTCGTGCGGCGCCTTTTCATAGGGATCGGCTCGGAGATTGACAAGGATCGGCCAGCCAGTAACCACACGTACACCGCTGGCGATATTGCCTTGTGTCGTCGCGAAATGAATTTTCCAGTCGTCCACTCTAATGGCATTCAGTTCGCCGCCCTGACTGAAGTAAAATATCTCCTCTCGGGGGCCTTCTTCGACTTCACCCTTAAAATACGGACCGAAGTCATAGCCATCTGCATGGACTTTCCACTTCTTGCCATTCGCTCGATGGCCTTTCTTCAGCTTTTCCACGACATTTGGTTCACCTGCCGCAGCAAGCAATGTAGGCATCCAGTCCTCTTGCGAGATGATGTCGTTATAAACTGTTCCCGCTTTGACAGTATCAGGCCACCGAACCATCATCGGAACACGGAAGCCGCCTTCCCAGGTCGTGCCCTTCTCTCCGTGAAAAGGCGTTGTACCACCATCCGGCCAGGAGAATGTTTCTGCGCCGTTGTCTGTGGAATATATGACGATGGTATTATCGGCAATGCCGAGGTCGTCAAGCTTCTTGAGCACTTTGCCAACCATGTCATCGTGCTCAACCATGCCGTCCGGATAGAGGCCGATGCCAGTGCGGCCACGTGACTCTTCTTTTAAGCGCGTCCACACATGCATTCGAGTTGCGTTGTACCAGACAAAGAAGGGCTTGTCGGCATCATGCGCGCGATCGATAAAGTCCATTGCCGCGTCGTGAAACTCCTCATCTACTGTTTCCATCCGCTTTCGCGTCAGCGGACCGGTATCCTCTATCCTTCCGTCCGAGTACGAGTGAAGGACACCACGCGGCCCGTATTTCTCGTGAAACGCCGGGTCCTTCGGATAGTAGTAGGTCTCTGGCTCTTCTTCGGCATTCAGGTGATAGAGGTTGCCGAAAAACTCATCAAATCCGTGATTCGTCGGCAGGTGCTCGTCCTGGTCACCAAGATGATTCTTGCCGAACTGCCCGGACGTGTAACCGCGTTCTTTCAGCAGATCTGCGATCGTCGGCGCCCACTCAGGAATACCATGTTTAGACCCGGGCATGCCGATCGTCAGCAATCCGGTACGAAATGGATGCTGGCCAAGAATGAATGACGCTCGACCCGCCGTACAACTTTGCTGAGCGTATGAGTCAGTAAAAATCGCACCGTCTCTCCCGATACTGTCAATGTTCGGCGTGCGGTATCCCATGATGCCCATGTTGTATGCACTAATGTTATGGACACCAATATCATCTCCCCAGATGACAATAATGTTTGGTCTGTCCTGCGCGGTTGCTGCTGACGTGAATGCCAGTGTCATGAATAAGGTCAGTAAGCCGCTGAAAGTCCTATAGTTCATTTTCTCTCTCCTATGAAGTTCTATAACTGCTTAGAATGGCGGAATCGTGTAGGTCACGTTGAATCGATACGAATTCTCGACTGCCGGGCCCGGAAAGCTGTCATAAACCGCACTCGTCTGATACTCAAAATAGTAGTTCCAGGATCCCTTCTCCTTGATTAGCACCCTGCCGAAACGGAAACCCAAGGGAATCTTGAACTCTTTCGAGTCCCAGTCGAACTGAATGACCTGGTCGCCGTTGCTGATGTACCAACCATTTCCCAGGCGATAATTGACGATTGGCGCGATACCCAGGGGATTGGTGTCACCGGTGCCCGCCGGAAGTGCCTGCGGATCAATGGAGCGCCACGACTGCGTCATCAATACACCATAAAACCAGTTGCCCTTGCCGTTCACGTAAGCGGCAGCAAATCCATAGCCCCACTCGTCTCTCGCGACTTCCTTGTTACCCGGTAACGTGACCAGCGGGCCAATGCCCATTCGGCCGGTGCCCCAGTCCCACTTCTTGGGGATGATGAGGCCGAAGATTTCTGTATTGCCGATACCTGACTGGCCTTGAGCATTTTCGTAATGTCGCAGTGTTACCCGCGGAAGGATGGTGAAATTCTCAAACGGCAGCGGCGCAACAATACGCAACTGGACGTAGTCGGTCGGGCCTGCAGGTCTTTGTTGACCACTATCGAGGATGTCGTCGAAGTAGTCCGGCATGGTTTGATAGGCGAGTTGGAATGACCACTGGGTCGCCGTGGAATCGAGAGCTTTGGTTTCCGCATCACTTTCCTGCGCGTCAGCCGACTGTGCGAGGAATGATGTTGCCAATGCAACGATGAATTGGCCCACGCATATGCCACGGTATCTGCGAGTAGAACTGATGTCTCTGGACTCTTGATTCATGTCTTTCTTCCTTAAGACGGAGGTATCAATTGGTTGACTGGGGCTGCTCGGAGAGTGCCCAGTGGATCAAGTCGATGAGTGCCTGGCCATCAACAGGCTTGCGAAAATATCCCGCAGCACCAGCTTTGCGGACACGAACACGGGTTTCTGGCGTGTCGTTCGCGGTGATAAATATCACCGGCGGCGATATGCCTTTTTTCTCAAGAAGCGACGGGAGATCAAGGGGATCAATGCCGGACATATGCACGTCGGCCACGACGCAAGTGTCGTCCGCGCTGATGTCCACGGCCAGGAACTCGTCGACGCTCGAAAACGCGCTCGCATTCAGGCCCGCTGACCGCATCAGACGCAGCATGGAACGTTGCACAGATGGTTCATCATCAATGACGCAAACCATTGTGTCGCCGTTTCGCTTCTGCATTCGCCGTACCTCTCTGCATACGGCTATCAGATAGGAATCTCGCCCGGCATACTATTGGACTTTAGTCCAACTGTAGACGGGCAGGCGTCAAATATTGTTGGTGTTGTATGTGACGAAAAGTCGGGCAAGCCGCGCGGGAGTGCGGGCGCCGGTTTTATGCATGACCCGTGAACGGTGCACCTTCACGGTCTTCTCACCAATACCCAGCTCAGCCGCAATCTGCTTGTTGAGCAGGCCATCGACGACCAGTTTCAGCACTTCCCACTCACGCTTGGACAGGGTATTGAAGCGTCGTCGGAGGTCCGCCGACTGCCTGCGGCTGGCAACAATCTGCTTTTGTCGATTCAGAGCGACCTCTATGGCCTGCAACAATTTACTCTCATCGACCGGCTTGATCAGGAAATCGACTGCTCCTTGTTTCATTGCTCTGACGCTTGCGGGTATGTCGCCATGGCCGGTCAAAAAAACGACGCCGATCGCGCGATTCTCATCGGCAAGCCGTGCTTGTAGCTCGAGACCGTCCATGCCCGGCATGGCAAGGTCGAGGACGGCGCAGGCGGGCCCGTCCGGTTCGGTGCAATCGATGAACCCCGCTGCTGACGTGTAGACTTCGACCGCATAACCGGCGCCGCGTAGCAAGCGTTCCAGTGCCCGGCCCACCGACTCATCGTCGTCAACAACGAAAACCGTCGACGCATCCTCGCTCATGTTGGATTCTCGTCAGTATTTCGTTTTTTCGGCAGTGTAAACTTAAATATGGCGCCGACGTCCGAATTGGTCTCCGCCCAGATTCGCCCACCATGGCGCTCCACAATGCGGCTGCAGATCGCGAGTCCCACACCAAGTCCGTCTTGTCGCATCGTGTAAAACGGTTCGAACAATCGCGGCAACGCGTCCGCGCTAATCCCGGGACCAGTATCAGCAACCGATATCAGCACTTCGCCGTCGGCGGGGACGGTCCGAACAACAATTCGCCGAGCGTGATCCAGCGTTTCACTCATCGCTTGCATGGCGTTGAGTATGAGATTCATGAGCACTTGTTGGATCTGAATCTCATCACCGATTACGGCAGGAAGATTTTGAGCCAGTTCAGTCTCGAGCTTAACGTTGTTGGTACGCAGCTCGCCAGTGAGAATTTTCGAGACCAAGCGGATAGCATCGTTGACGCGGGCCGCGCCCGGCAGCGTCTCGTCGCGATTGAACATGGCCCGCAGACCATGAATCACGCTACCTGCCCGTTTGTCGTCGTCAATTATGTCATCGACAATATCCCGGACTTCGTCGAGATCCGGATTTTCCAATGCAAGGAAACGGCGTGCGGCTTGTGCATTGCTCAAGATAGCGGTCAATGGCTGGGTCAATTCGTGAGCGATTCCTGCCGCAACCTCGCCTAGCAACCCGATTCGGGTCAGCCGTTCCATCTCCCGCCGCATCCGCTGAAGATCTTTCCGATCGCGCTCTGCTTCGCTGATGAACTGGAATGTCAGCGCAGCGACGATGGCAAGGAACGCAAAGCTGATCATATAAGGCGTGCGCACGACTCCGGCGTCGACCAAAGGTGTGTGAATTCCCGCGATCATGATGAATAACACGGCCCCGCCACCGACAACGAGGGCGCGCTGGCGAATGCCTTTCCGCCAGGCGAGCAGGGTCGATTGCATGAGGTATATCAGTACCAGCACGCTCGCGGCATCTGTCGCATACTTCAACGGAGACGTTTCAAAACGAGCAAGATTGAACGTTTCGCCCCAAAAGGTTTCAGCGCGTACTATTTCGAGAATTTCCAGGAACATAGGGCCTTCTGGTGACAAAGCGAGTCCCAGCAACTCGATAGACCACAGTGTGATGATGGCCACAAGAATCCAATTGGAGCCGGCACCCAGGTACGACCTGATGAACAAGATAAGCGATATCAAAACAAAAAATACGCAAATCGTATGCAGTGTAAAAAATACCTGATAGCGCTCTGCGTCTGTCGTGAACATCATCGAAAGTTCAAACAATGCATTCACACTGGCCGCGGCTGCCATTGAGAATGACAAAAGGTATGCAAATTGCCAATGACGCTGATACCACGTTATTACCTGGATCATGCCCAACATGAAGAACGCTGCTGCGCACATCGACCACAGCAGAGTGAGAATGCTAAACGAAGATTGCATACCGGTAATCATCCCAAAATCGATAGGAATTCAATCCTACCAGCCCGGTTCATTGGACCAAAGGCCAATATGATTCGGTGCGCCGTTCAACTAACGTCTGGGCGTGAAATCGACGATACAGGATAGTCAGATCAAAACTCCCGGAGGATTGACACCGTGCGGAAATCGATCTTTTTTCTGACGCTCGTATGTCTGATGGCCGGGCTGGCGTTGCCGGCTTTGGCGCAGGATGACAGTAGTTACGATCAATTCAACGACCCGTTCCGAGTCTATGTTGGCGGGTTTTTCCCCTCAGCCAATTCCGAGATT
>VAPB010211980.1_pt1 | contig 12440 bp, 14 predicted proteins | sample 3395101 | NCBI WGS metagenome assembly VAPB01 (sample SAMN08290433, study PRJNA428436) | hydrothermal vent metagenome | isolation source: Deep-sea hydrothermal vent chimney | place: Indian Ocean: Southwest Indian Ridge | reverse complement strand
GGACCATCAATGGGAAATGGATGACAGAATTATCAAGCCGTAAAACCCCGGTTGATAAACAACGCCCCAGATATAGAAATTTACTTGTCAATTTTTCGGTAGCTTTATTATGGTGTAGATGATAAATTCTCTTTCAGGATAAAAAAGATCTGAACGAAGGATTTAAATGATGACAACCCTTACATTTCAAGAAAAATACAAAGTGATTGGCACCCAGGATTCTTCCTATGAGGGGATATTTGTTACAGGTGCAAAAACTACCGGTATATTCTGCAGGCCATCCTGCAGAGCCAGAAAACCCAAGCCGGAAAATGTGCTCTTTTTCGATAACCCCAAAGGTGCCTTGCAGCATGGTTTCAGGCCCTGCAAGATCTGCAAACCCATGGAGAAGCTCGGCGAAACTCCACCCTATATCAATACCCTTATTACTGAACTGCACCAAAATCCCTATTTGAGGATCAAAGACTTTGATTTAGTCCGGAGAGGAATTGAGCCCATCAAAATCAGAAGATGGTTTAAAAAACATCACCAGATGACCTTTCATGCTTACCAGAGAATGCTGCGGATCAATGCGGCTTATCAGAGCATTGATCGTGGAAAATCTGTGATTGACTCGGCCTATGAAAGTGGTTTCGACTCTCTCAGCGGTTTCAATGAAAGTTATCGATCTGTATTTGGAGAACCACCTACAAGTCCCGGAAAAAAAGATCTCCTGAATATCACTCGATTTACAACGCCGATCGGTCCTATGTTCGCCTGTGCCAGCAAACAGGGTTTATGTTTGCTGGAGTTCACTGACCGCCGGATGTTGGAAACTGAGTTTAAAGATTTACAAAAACGCCTGAATGTTGCAATTTTGCCGGGGGACAATCCTTTCCTTGACCAGGTTCAAAATGAGATCCGGGAGTATTTTCAAGGAAAAAGGATCCAATTTACAGTCCCACTGCACACACCGGGCACTGATTTTCAGCAATCCGTCTGGAAAGCGCTTCAGGAAATCCCTTATGGTCAAACACGGTCATATAAACAGCAAGCACAAGCACTGGGAAATCCCAAAGCAATCCGGGCTGTAGGTTCAGCAAACGGTAAAAACCGGATAGCTATCATCATCCCCTGCCCCGTGTGATTGGATCTGATGGCAGCCTGGTTGGTTATGGGGGAGGTTTACAGCGTAAAAAATGGCTTTTGGAATTAGAAGAGACCTGCCTGAATAAATAAAATAATGCCACAATCAATAGCCCTCCGGGGCTTTTCTTGAAACCGCTCTAGGGAGAGCGCCAGCTCTCCCGGGTTTGATATTCGCAGGAGAGGAGCTGGCGCTCCTGCTAGAGCCCGTTGTTGAGAGCTGAAGCCAGTCCTGAGGGAAGACGAAGCGCTCCTGCTAGAGCGTAAGGAATTCACCCTGAATGTTCACTGCACCCATTTCCTGGCAGTACTGGGAACCTATCCTCACCCGGGGACGGGTGAGTAATTAACGGCAAAAGCGCCCGTCCCCGGGCGCTTTTAGTATCTGAGGGTTCTATTTATTTGTCCGGTTTATAGGGTGCATACCACCTAGGAAACCGTGTCCTAAATAATAAAAAAGCCCCTGATCGGGGCTTTTTTTACTCACTTTCAGTAAAACTCTCAATTTCCTGGCGGGTTTTTTTCCAGCGAAAATATATGCTTAATATATAGGTGGAAATCACAATAGTCAGTACCAGGTATCCGGCGATCATGTAATCAACAGTATCAGGCACAAAGAATCTACTCAGCATGGTTCAGTCCTCCTTGGCATAAGCTTCAATACGAAGCTTATCAAGTTTATTTTGAAGATTTCCCAGACGAACCCGGTGCCACATCAGATCAGCAAAAAAGATTGAAAAAGCTGCCAGGCTGAAGAAAAATGCCAGTTTCATGGGATCATCCATATTAAAACCACCTTGAGCTGCCGCTTCAGCATTGCCGACCACAACCGGATGAATGGTTCTCAGCAGCCTGATCGAGATAAAGGTCAGCGGCACACTGATAGAACCAAATATCGCATAAATTGCGCCAAAACGGGCTCTGCGCTCCGGGTCATCAACACCCTGCCGCAGCAGAAGGTAAGCAGCATAAATCAGCTCCACGATGGCGGCGGTTGTCAGTCTCGGATCCCAGGTCCACCAGGTATTCCAAATAGGTCTGGCCCAGATCGACCCCATAATGATCGCCACCATGAAAAATACCAGGCTGATCTCAATGGCTGAAAAACTAACCACATCCCAGTGTAATTCTCCCTTTCGAAGATAAATGATCCCAGCTACCGCAGCTGCCAGGAAACCGAGCATGCCTACCCAGGCAGTTGCCACATGGAAGTAAAAGACCTTTTGGACTGCTCCCATCATCACTTCAATCGGGGCATAAAAGAATACCAGCCAGACGGCAATCAAAAGCACGATCGCTGTCAGAATATCTAAGAAAGTCAATAAACGAGGTTTATCTGTCATATTTCATTCCTCCACTACATAATCGAACACCATAAATGCTACCGCAAAAAATATCAGATCGTAAACAATCAGCAGAGTGATCCAGGTAGATACTTCTGAATATGGCAGCAATTCTAAGAATCCCTGGCTGGCTTTGACTGCAGCGATCACCACCGGCAGAGTTAATGGGAAAAGCAAGATAGGCAGCAGGATATCCCTGGTTCGGACCTGGATCACCATGGTAGCCAACAAGGTCCCAACTGCTACATAACCAAACGAACCCAAAAACACCACCAGTAAAAATCCTGGTTGAAAAACATGCACCTGAAATAAAAAGCTATAGATAGGCAGGATGATAATCTCAACCAGCAGCATGAAGATCATATTGCCGATCACTTTGCCAAAATAGATCACGCTGCGGTCAACTGGGGCAAGCAGTAAACCATCCAGGCAGCCGCCGTCCTTTTCCGTTGCCATGGACCTATTCAAACCAATTGTCCCGGAAAAAATAAAAGTCACCCACAATATTCCCGCGGAGAGTGATTCCTGGGCTTGAATGTCCAGCTCCAGTGCAAAATTAAAGATCAGCACCACCAGCAGCGCGAATACCAGCATGGCGGTTATATTCTCTCGTGTTCTCCATTCAGCCGTGAGATCTTTCCAGATCACAGCCCGGACAGCGTTCAGGTAGGATTTCATTTGCTCCCCTCCCCAACACCAAGCGCTCCGCGGTAAATCGATATCAGGTCAGCTGATTCGAATTGATCTTTTGAGAGTGAGGTTCTGATCTTTCCCTTGGAAAGAACTACCAACCGGGTAGCCAGCTCAGCTGCTCTGACCAGGTCATGGGTTGTCATGATCACCGTACGCCCTTCCAGGGCAACCTCCCGGAGAACTTTATCCAGGATTTCACCCGCGTCCTGATCCAGGCCGGTATGAGGTTCGTCCAGCAACAATATCCGCGGGCTGTGCAGGATTGCCCGGCCAATGGCAAGACGCTGCTGCATACCCCGGGAATAAGTCCGTACCAGGTCATTCTTCCTGGAAGAGAGACCGACCAGATCCAGGACCTGCTCCCTGCGTTGAGGAGCGATATCATACAAGCGGCTGTAAAATGCCAGGTTCTCTTCGGCAGTCAGATCGCCATAAAGCAGCGGAAGGTGAGATACAACCCCTAATTGTTTCCGGACATAAACAGCTTGTTCAGGCAGTTTGTAGGAAGCTATCTGGACAAGACCTGAATTGGGTTTCGACAATGTTGCCAGAATCCTTAACAGGGTGGTTTTTCCAGCTCCATTGGGACCCAGCAAAGCCACAAATTCTCCGGAACTGACTTCAAGATCCAGCTCTCGCAAAACTGTAAGTGGCCCAAAGCGTTTTACAAGTTTCTTAACGATAATCATCGATTAATGGTCAACCAATTTACTGAATTGATCTTTCAGTTCCTGGCGTTTTTTCTTATAAACCTTGGCAGAGATTTCTTCGTTCTTGAAAAGATCTTCCAGGGCAATAATGGAATCGAGGATTTCCTCTCGTTTTCCTTCCTGGGCATCAGCATCACCGACAGACTCAACACGGCGGCGATTGCGGATGAAGAGCACTATACCGCCCAGGAATAAGGATCCGCCAATGGCACCCAGTACAATCAATAAAGTCTGGGAAGATGTCACGGTCGGCTCAGGTTGGGCGGCAGCGGTGTCAGGTTTTCCTGATATTCGGAAATCCAAACTCTGGTTTCTGGGGATGGGTGGGCCCGAGTAGACCTGGACAGCACCTCCAGTTACGTATTGAACCCCGAGGTCTTCCAAATCAGAGTTCTTTATACTGACATTTCCTGCCGGGGTCATCACCACAACCGCGCCAACTGGATATGCCATTTCTTGTTTGAAATCCAGTTTATTTCTCTTATACGGCAAAGTGTAATATACCAGCACCTGGTATACACCAGACCCTGGAGAGATGCTCAGCGTATCGCCAAAACCATTTTCAGTCAGCAGGTATCTTTGCCCAATCGAGCCATCATCAAAACTGATCGACCCGGCCTCAGCTGGCAGGGGGAATTCAACAGAAGGCTCGCCTGGGGATCCTGCCACGACAGTAGCGTCACCCAGATTGGAAATAATATATATTTCAACAACATTTGCCAGGTCAGGCTGCATGAATTCCACCAATAAATGCAATCGCTCTATAAACAAAGCGGAACCATCGGTAGTCGTTTCATAGACCTGGACAGGTAACTGGAGCGAGCTGGCATCTTCACTAATTTCAACTATTTCGGAGCGGTAGACCGCTCCTCCATAGGATATTGAAGCAAAAAATACCCGGCCTGGCTCCAAAGGAACTTGGGTAAATAACACCTGGCCAGAAATATCTACTGGCTGGGAATCATGATATGCCAGTTCAACCTGATCATATCCTTCCAGACTGACTTCCAGACCACCCTCCAGCAGTCTGCCGCCGGTCTGATCGATGATCTCAATGGATACCTCTCCCTCTCCCAGCTCTGTGATTATTATTGCTTGAGTGGGTTGGTGTTCTTCCTTTGTTGAAGTTGGACTGGGAATCCCTGTAGCTTGGGATACATTACCTGGCGGCGGAGTGATGTCATCTGAAAGTGCAATACATCCCGACAATAAAAGACTCAAAAATACAATGCCTACCAGCCCAAAACGCCCTATCTTTAATCCTTGAATCACAATGCTTCTCCACAATGGCTGCAAAATTGATCGTTGTCCTTAACTTTCTTCCCACAATGGGAACAGAACTGTGATTTTTCAGCCTTTAACTGTTTTTTCCTGTTATTAATCATCTTTTCCAGGTCATCATCGAGTTTGGCTTTCACCGGAGCTACTTTTTTTCCTTTGCCCGACTTTTGATATTTATCCAGCTTCCGGAGGACCTCAGCTGCTTCAGCAAGCAGGATATCCCGATTGCGGGAGTGCTCCTTGGAGGATATCTTATTTAGTTCCAGCTCCAGATCAAGTTCTTCAATCGCTAACAATAGACGTTCCCTTTCAGCGCTCAGGGAATCATAAATGCTGGAAATGGATCGCCCAGTTAACTCAGACTTCACAAGAAACGGACGGATGATGTAATATCCCGATAGAATGAAGATGAGTAGAACAATTAATAATGAACCAAAAGACATGATAACCGCCAATGATAGGATTAATCCAGAAGTGGATCAATAGTTGATTTGATATGTTCCAGGGACGAGTAAGGACCGATCTGGACATGGGCGATAATTCCCTGTTGATCAATTATAAATGTCTCCGGAACACCCCTGATCCGGTATGCCTGAGAGATCTTTGTCCTTAGATCCGGTCCATTGGGATAGGTAATCCCGAATTCTTCCAGGTAGCTAAGTGCCTCAGGTTCGATATCCACATAATCAACACCCAGGAACAGGACATCACCCCGTTCAAGATAATCTTGGTAGGCTTGTTCAAGATCCCTTGCTTCAATTTTACAGGATTCACACCAGGAGGCCCAGAAATTGACCACGATTACGCTACCGCGATAATCAGATAAGCGGTAAGTCTCCCCCTCGAAAGTGACAAGTTCAATATCCGGTGCTGGCTCTCCAATACCTACCTGCCCTTGCTGCGATTGGAATAAACCAATGCCCAGGACAATAAACAATAAAGCCAGTCCGCCCCAGAGCAAATATTTCTTCATAACTACTCCTTGGACCTTTTCCTTAATTCTTCTTCAACAAGGTCAATATAGTCATCTAAAACCTTGGTTGTTTTAGAGGGTTTTCCAGGTCTTTTTTTCGTTCCATTGCTTGATACATCCTGCTGCCATTTCTGTAATCCTCGGAAAAACAGATATCCGCCTGCCAAAAATATCACCAGGAGAACGATATAAACAGCCCAGTTAAAACCACTAAGAGGTGGTTCTGCCAGGACCCGATCGCCGTATTGATCGACAAAATAATCTTTGATTTGATCTTCCGTCAAGCCCTCGGCGAGTTTATCACGGATAATGCCCCGCCATTGTTCACAGGCAGCTGTTCCGCAAGTATCCAGGGGGATGTTTTCACAAACCGGGCAGAATAGTTGTTTGGCAATAGCATTTACTTCATCATCGGTTGGGTCAGATCCCTGAGCGCCTACTGATACTGGAACCAGTGTCACCAGTAAAATCAGTATATATATCAAACATTTTCGATGAGAGCTTTTTTTCATCTTGACCTCCCCGTTTTGACTCCAGCGGTCTTGGATTTCCTTTCCGGCAAGGTGGCTACCACAACTCCAGCAATAACGACCCAGGTGCCTATCCAAAGCCATTTCACAAGAGGATTGTGATAAACCTTAAAAGTAGCCCCCTCTGAGGTAATAGCTTTCCAGTCCACCAGGATGACATAAAAATCATCTACCAGGGTACTGCGGACCCCGGGAATAGTCATGGGTTGGCCGGATTCATAAAAGAAATCTCGCCGCGGATACAATTCATCGATCACCTGTCCGTCTTTCTTGACCAGGACAACTGCCCGGGCAACATTTCTGGAGTCTTTGGCGTCAAAGAGATCCAACCGTTCGAATTCCATTGTATAAGATGCCAGACTCAATTCTTCACCTTCAGCCAACGTCCCTTGAGTTTCGGTCTGGAAAAACTCTATGCCAATGATTCCCAGCGCCATCAAAACCACACCGATATGGATGATCATGGCACTATAGGATCGGCGGTTCCGTTTGAAAACCCTTACGAATGAATCCCACCAGCTTTCAGATTCATTCTTTCTCCGCAGGCGGGTACGGCGGGCAAATTCAAAGGCATTGACTGCCAGCACAAAAGTCACCAGCCAGAACCCTATCACAGCCGCCCAATTGGTTAAACCTCCATATAGGGGCAAAACAATTCCGATAATAGATACGATCAAAGGTTTCCATAACAATCGACCCAGATGTTTGAATGAAGCATAACTCCAAACAGCCAGGGGACAGATCACCATGATGATAAGCATACTGCCGAATATTGGCGCGGCAACCCTTTCATAAAACGGAGGACCAACTGTCACTGTTTGGCCAGTCACCAGTTCAGAGATCTTCGGGAAAAGCACTCCCCAGAATGAGGTAACGAGCAGGCCCATGAATAGAACAACGCTGATCAGGATTAACGCTTCTTTTGAGAAAAATGATGTTAGAACCTGGGGAGACTTAAAGTTCTTCCAACGGGCACCCAGGAGCCAGAATGAAACAAAAATCGTCAGGGCAATAAACGCCAGGAAAATTGGACCGATGGTGCTCGTGGCAAATGAATGCACAGACGACAACAAACCGGATCTGGTCAGGAAGGTGCCAAAGAGGACCAGGTTGTAGGTCAGGATAATTAATACGATCGGCCACTGTTTAAACATGCCCCGTTTTTCCTGGATCAAGACTGCATGCAGAAATGCCGTTCCAGAAAGCCAGGGCATAAAGGCTGAGATCTCTACCGGATCCCAGCCCCAATAACCACCCCAACCCAGCACATCATAAGCCCAGCGCGCTCCCAGAATTAATCCCAGGGAGAGGAACAACCAGGCCCACAGGGTCCAGGTACGGGATAATTGAATCCAGCGATCATCGGAGCGTCCTGAGATCAAGGATGCCATTGCATAAGCGTAGGGCACTATAAAGGCAACAAAACCCAGGTACTGCATGGGGGGATGGATGATCATGCCCGGATGGCGCAACAGTGGATTCAATCCCGTGCCATCCCGGGGGAAGATCATCACGCCGCCCGGAGGTTGGGAAAAAGCTGTCACAATGTCCTGGTTAATTTGCCAGTAGCGGATAAAAGGATTTTCAAAGAAAGTATTCAGAAGTAGGAAAAAAGTCAGGGTTATCAGACTGACAACAATCACCCAGGGCAGAAATTCCTGATCCCTATCCCATTTTCGCAGCGTAATTGCGGATGTGAACCCGGCCAGGAGCCAGGACCAGAATAACAATGACCCTGATTGGCCTCCCCATAGAGCAGTAATTTTTAAATAAGTGGGCATGCTCAGGCTGGAAACCTGGTGCACGTAAACCACTTCAAAGTGGTTGTTAATAATCAGGTAAACCAGACAGACAATAGAAATTGTCAGCAGAGGAAAAACCAGGCGCATGGCATGTTGGGCACTGAGCACCCAGGTTTTCTGATGACTTCTTTCTCCGTAGATTGCCGCGATAAACCCGTAAACGGATACTATGAATGTGATAAATAAGGAACCAAAACCGATCTCGGCTGCCATAAACTCTCCCAAGCACTTATTTTTGGAATTTTCTTGTTAGGATTCAATTTGATCCGGGACAGATCCCTCATACTTAGTGGGGCATTTGAGCAGGAGTTCATCGGCTTCAAATACACCGTTAGCCAATAGTTCGCCTGTCAATATCGCCTGGGCCTCATTTTGGAGCAAATCCGGTATGGGACCATGATAAACGACCCTCAACTGGGACCGGGTTGGATCCATTACTGCGTTATGCAGCGCGCCAGCCAGACCGCCTTCCTCGTCAATGAGCTCGTTATCTGCCGGCACATGCACAATCGTGAATGTCAGTTCCAGGGTATCCATATCATATTCTATACTGTCACCCAGAACTGCTCCCGACACGCGGATATTTCTACCGTCCAGCTCCCCTGCCTGTTCCTTTTCTATGATTTCATCAACTGTCAGGAAATACTGGATATTGGCTTCTAATGAAGAGACCATTAAATAGATTATCGCTGCGACGATGATCACGCCACCAACGATAAATTTCAAAGCACTGCCCTTCCGGGGTTCAGCCTCAATCGGCTGGAGATCTTCCATAACCATTTTTACCTCACAACACTAGCAAAAAACAACAGAACAATCCTAACATTAAAGTAAAATTTTGTATATTACATTATGTATTGTTTTATGCTTTCATCTAATCGCTTCCCGCAGCTGCTGGGTCAGACTTACAAACCCGGGAGAGAAGCGATCGCTATCTTTACGGGGTCGATCCAGGTCGATCTTCAGATCCAGGCGGATATTTCCAGGCTGGGGACTGATCGCCAACACCCGGTCAGCCAGAAAGACTGCCTCTGAGATATCGTGCGTGATCATGATCACTGTCTTTTTCCGGGCTCGCCAAATTCTCAATAATTCTGTACCCATCTTTTCACGGGTAAGCGCATCCAGTGCTCCGAAAGGTTCGTCCAGGAGCAGCAGCTCCGGGTCTTGAACAAGGCTTCTGGCAATTGCCACGCGCTGCAGCATCCCCCCTGACAAATCCCGGGGAAGCCAATCTTCAAATCCTGTCAAGCCAACCAGGTCTATTAGCTCCTGGGCTCTTTCTGTAGCACGCTCAGGCGGTGAATTCTGGATTTCTAATGGCAAGGTGATATTTCTGATAACCGAACGCCAGGGCATCAGGTTGGCTTTCTGGAAAACTATACCAACTCCCCGGCGGGGTTTAGTGATCCTCGACCCATCCAGGATGACTTCACCGATAGTCGGCGGTAAAAGTCCGGCCAACACCCTGACAAGAGTGCTCTTGCCGCTTCCGGAGGGACCCACAACACAGATAAACTGTTCCCTTTCTACAGAAAAATTCACACCTTTCAGGGCTTGGAGGGATCCTTTCTCATCAACAAAAGTTACGCCCAGATCCTTTACCTGGAGAAGCAGATTGGAATTATTGGGAGAATTCATTGGTATATGCCTGATCCAGCTGAATGGCTTCTTTCATAAGACCCATACTCAACAAAACATCCTGCATATTTTCCCAGGCTTCCGGATCGCTGTATCCGTATGGATCTGTCTGATATAGTTCCAGGGAAGCTTTGAGCACATCGAAATGAACCTCCTGATCTGCATCTTCCAATCCTTCAACGAATTTAAAACAGGCCTGGAAGGCTTCTTCAGGGTGTTCTACTGCATATTGGATCGCTTTCAGGGTTGCTGAAACCATTCGTTCAACCAGGTCTGGATTTTCCCTGAGTGTGATTTCGTTGGTTATGATCCCATTTGAAACCAGGTCGAGATAATCGGAAACCAGGATCACATTGAGATCATAACCAAGAGCAGCCAGCTGGACAGGTTCATTGGCGATGTAGCCGACAATGACTTCACTAGTATCAGTTGCCAGCACCTCCACCTGGTTAAAACCAACCGACTCCATAGTCAAGTCGCTTTCTGAAAGGTTTACTACTCCCATTAACGCTCTTAATCCCACATAATTTGCCCCAAATAAGCCTGGGAGAGCGATCCGTTTTCCAGCCAGATCCTGGGGTTCTTGAATATTTTGTTCAATTTTGGATATCACCGCTACAGGATATTTTTCATACCAGGCCATGACATAAACAATGGGCAGGCCTTCCGCTCGGGCGATCGGCACCTGTTCTCCAGATACTACAGAAAATTGGATTTCGTTAGCTCCCACCAGCGCCACTCCATCTGTTTCATAAGAATAATCAAATTCCAGCTCGATCCCAACTTCGGTAAAAAATCCCTTCTCCATAGCGACATAAAAAGGTGCATACTGCACGTTAGGGATATATCCCATGGGAAGCCGAACCAGGGTCATATCTTCCGAAGAAAATTCCTGAGGTTTGATCACACTGCAGGCGGTTATAAGAAATAAACCCGTTAATATAATCAGACCAAAATTAATTTTCAGAGATAATTTTTTATTCAGGGAGTTCACTTGTCACCATTCCTTTTTTGCCAGGAAAGCAAGCGGCTTTCCAGAAAAACAACTGATCCATATAAAGTCAACGCCAGCAACACCAGGGTGAATACAGCCACAAAAACCATGGCCGTATCATAGAGTCCCCGTCCGACATTGACCAAGAAACCCAATCCTTTATCTGCGCCTACAAATTCTCCCACTACAGCACCGATCACAGCCAGGGTCGCTCCAATTCTAAGACCGCCCAGAAAAACCGGCATCGCAGCTGGGATCTCCAGTTTTGTGATCCTCTGCAGGGGGCTGGCTTGCAGAGATTTCATTAAATCGTAAAGCTCTTCCGGCACGGACCTCAATCCCACTGTAGTGTTCACCAGCACCGGGAAAAAGACGATCAATGCGCTGGTTAAAACCTTTGAAAATAAGCCCGGTCCGAGCCAAATCACCAGCAAGGGGGCAATTGCCACAATGGGTATTGATTGGCTGGCGACTATATACGGTGAAAGCACCTGTTCGACAACCGGAGATTTGGCAAGCAAATATCCGGTAATGGTTGCAGCGGACAATCCGAGGGTTAATCCTGCGATCACTTCCTGGAGAGTGACCAATGTGTGATAAATAAGCGTTCCATTCTGGATAACTACTAAAAATTTATTCCAAACTTCACCCGGGCTGGGAAGAATAAAGGAGGGTATATTACTGTACAATGTAAAACCCTGCCAGAGGGCCCATCCCAGCAAAGCGGATATGATCAGAAATGCAGCTCTTTTCACCCAATTTCCCAGACCTTTCATTATTTCTCCAAAAAAAAACCGCCCAAAGGCGGGGTAATATACAAAACAGGCAGGTTATTCAATAAAAATCCCGAAAGCTAATCAGCTTTCGGGGCTTTCAGACAACCTGACAGGTTAAACAACCTGTCTTACCTTCTCCTATCCGGACTATACCGTCGGCCCCGGAGTTTCACCGGATCCTGCGCTTTATTAAGCGCTCGCGGGCTGTACCGCCGATTGGGAATTGCTTTCGCTCACCCTACCCCGAAGGTTTTTATTGATAATGTTCACCAAGAGTATACTATTCTCTCTCCCGTGCGTCAACTTGGAATATTTATTTGGAATATTTATTTGGACTAAATCCCTTTTTTACTCCTTCATTTCCACAATAATAGTTGCTTTTCCCACCAGAGCTGCAAGAGCTCCTAAAGCAGCCAGTTGAGGTGCGACCAGAACACCTAACACTCCAAAAGTCAGGGGTATATCAAGCAGTATCCGATCATCTTTATCTTTGATTAGTATCCTACGGATATTTCCTTCATGTACCAGCCCTTTGATCTTATCAACCAGGTCTTCGCCGTTGACTTTAAATT
>VAPB010281262.1_pt1 | contig 12473 bp, 14 predicted proteins | sample 3395101 | NCBI WGS metagenome assembly VAPB01 (sample SAMN08290433, study PRJNA428436) | hydrothermal vent metagenome | isolation source: Deep-sea hydrothermal vent chimney | place: Indian Ocean: Southwest Indian Ridge | reverse complement strand
TGGAACAGATCGAGCCTGGCTGTACTAAACCAAAACGGAGGAAAAAGAGAAGCCGAAACATCAAAAGTAATGTATAGTTATTTTAGGGACAGTACACTAGTACTCTTTATTTTTCAGCGTATTGTATATGATCTTAACCTGTACCCTCGTATCACCGGGAGTAGTATTGTTATTTATCAGAAAATCTGCAAGTTTTTTTTTCTCTGAAACCGGGGCCTGGATCTGCATCCTCTTAGTAATATATTCTTTTGAACGCCCCTGTTTTTTAAGTCTTTCGACTGCCTTTGTTTTATTACAGTATACAACAATGGTTTTATCAAAAATATTTTTGTATCCTGCTTCAAACAGGAGTGGAACTTCAAAAACGATCAGGGCGCCGGGATCCTTTTTAAGTATTTTCCTTTTAAGGTCTTTTGCAATTCGCATGACTTCTGGATGAATTATCTTCTCAGCCGACTTGCGCTTTTGAGGGTTATTAAAAATAATATCAGCCATATTTCTTTTGCTGATAATTTTTTTTGAAGATTTTTCTGAAAGTATATCACTTCCCAGGAGGGCAACAAGCTTTTTTATCTTTAAAGGTTCTTTTAGTATTCTTTGAACTATCCTGTCAGCATTTATCGTATGTGCTCCAAGTTTTTGAAAGAAACTCAGGACAGTTGTTTTTCCCATACCCAGGTTGCCTGTAAGCCCGATAAAAGACATGCTTAATTATATCAGAAATATAATTTCTTAATTTACAGGCTAATACTGCATATGGCTTCAGATTATTCATGAATAAAAGAAAAAATTGCCCGGATGTTTTTTATGAATTAATATAAATTATTTCTAACGGGCTTTACTTTCCAGTCTTATTTTGATAAGTTACAAGGTATAAAATTAGCGGAGGGTTGCACCCTTGAAAGAAAAATCAACAATGGAAAAGATAAAGCTTCTCGAAAAGAAGATAGTCCAGGTAATTGATAAGATTAAGACTGTTAATAACGAGAACAAGACATTGCATTTGAAGATAGAAAGCCTTCAGGAAGATTCAAAGAAAAAAGAAGAAGAGGTTAGGTCAAGGAAACAGGATCTTAAGAACATAGAAAAACTACAGGCAAATATTGATGAACTAAAAGCCGAGCGGGAAAATATCAAATCTCAAATAGAGGATTTAATTAAAGATCTTGATTCTGTTGAAATTTAGAAGAATAAAGCTGTCTTGGATATACGGACTATAAATAAATTATACGGATTTTACTATAAGAGGTGATGATGCGTTCTGTAGAAGTACAGATATTAGGTCAGACTTATTCGATCAAGACGGATGAGGATGAGGCTTACATAAAGGATCTTGCAAAGTTTGTTGATGAGAAATTAAAAGAGATATATAGCGTTGCCCCGAATGTGAACCATGTAAAGGCAGCGATCATGGCAGCCTTTGGTATCACTGATGAACTTTTCAAGATCAAGATGGATCAGAAAAAACTGGATAATATGATCGAAGAAAAAACAAAAATTCTGGCTGGGCTGCTTGAATAAGTAAACCCCGTTAGAAGAAGTAAAATTCTAATGGGGTAAATCCTGCAGGAAAGAGTACGGTTTCTGACAGGGCAAAATCAGGGAAAAAGATTTGGGGAGTTAAAACTGAGAAATTGTGAATTCACTTTTCTCATTTTTTATTTCTTACTCCCCTTTTTCAATTCTCATTTCCATTTTATAAAGAGGCTAACTATTGGAAGAAATTAATGAACTGATGCAGGAAAGGATTAAGAAGCTTCAAAGGCTGCGTGATGAAGGTATTGATCCCTATGGCGGTTCCTTTGCTGTTAAAGACAGGATTGCCGATATAAATGAAAGGCATGCAGGGAGCGACAAGGCAGAGCTTGAGGGAAAGAGTGAAAAATGTACAATAGCCGGACGTATTGTTTCCTTAAGGAACTTTGGCAAAGCTGCTTTTGCACATGTTCAGGACTCTACGGGGAAAATTCAGGTCTACTTTAAAAAGGATGTTATGGGCAATGATTTTACCAGCCTTAAAAATATTGATATTGGAGATATTGCAGGTATAAGCGGATTGCTGTTCAGGACAAAAACAGATGAACTTACCATAGAGATACATAGTTTCTCTCTGCTGAGCAAATCGCTCAGACCTTTGCCGGAAAAATGGCATGGACTTAAAGACATTGAAACCCGCTACAGACAGCGTTACGTAGACCTGATTGTTAACCCCGGGGTCAGGGAGCTGTTTTTAAAACGAAGCAGAATGATAAAGGCTATCAGAGATTTCTTTGACAGCCGCGGGTTCCTGGAGGCTGAGACCCCGATGATGCATCAAATACCGGGAGGTGCTGCGGCTAAGCCTTTTAAAACCCACCATTCAGCACTTGGAGTTGACCTTTATCTGAGAATAGCCCCGGAACTTTATTTAAAAAGGCTTCTTGTAGGAGGTTATGAAAAAGTCTATGAGATAAACAAAAACTTCAGAAATGAAGGTATCTCCACAAAACATAATCCTGAGTTTACCATGCTGGAGTTTTATATAGCTTATGCCGATTATAAATATCTGATGGATTTTACAGAGGAGTTAATTACGTATCTTTGCAGAGAAACAGTAGGTGATCTTCGCGTCCCTTACGGAGCGGACACCGGACAGATAATTGATCTGACACCGCCATGGCCCCGTTTGAGCATGAAAGATGCAATGTCTAAAAAGGGTGTTGATACTGCTGTTTTCGATAATATTTCTAAAGCAAAAGAGTTTGCTGTTAAAAACAGTATAGACATCACTGATAAGGTTACCCATGGAAAGATTCTTGATGAAATATTCAAGGAGATAGTTGAGCCGGAACTTGTTCAGCCTGTTTTTATTCTGGATTATCCTGTTGAGCTTTCTCCGCTTGCTAAAAGGAAAAAAGATGCCCCTGAACTTGTGGAAAGATTTGAACTGTTTATCGGAGCGAGAGAGGTTGCAAATGCTTTTTCGGAGCTGAATGACCCGGCAGATCAAAAACAGAGATTTCTGGAACAGGTGGAGGCACGTAAGATGGGAGATGAAGAAGCGAACCTTATGGATGAAGACTTTATAAGGGCTTTGGAATATGGAATGCCTCCCGCTGCAGGAGAAGGTATAGGCATAGACAGGCTTTTTATGCTCCTTACTAATTCTCTTTCAATAAGAGATGTGATATTGTTTCCTCAACTAAAACCGGAAAAATGAGAGAATCACAGATGATCGCAGACAAAAGGACGCAGATTAGCACAGAAAAAAAACACAGGCAAGGGTTAGGAAGCCGGTATGGTAGTTGGGTTAGGGTTAAGTCAACACTAACTACTTGACCTGTTGACCAAACTAGCGTCATGGCCTTAAGAGACGCTAAGCGTCCTCCTTAACCTGATAACTTAATACATAGATTAACATGGAGAGATATATCAGTGATAATCAGTAATAAATCAGTGATCATCTGTGTTTATTAAAATGAATTTTCCCTATCAATTCTTCATAGCACTCCGTTATTTCAAATCGAAAAAGAGACATCGGGGAGTTTCTATTAATACAATAATATCCGTAGCAGGTGTTTCTCTTGGTGTTATGGCCCTTGTAATAGTACTTTCCGTAATGGGAGGATTTCATGAAGACCTTCAGAAAAAGATTCTTGGTGTAAATGCACATATAGTGGTTTTAAATTATAGTGGAAAGATCAAAGATCATATACAGTTAATGGAGAAGATCAGCGGAATTCAGGACGTTAAACGGTCTTCACCATTTGTTTACGGCCAGGTGATGCTGGGCTCTGGCGAAAGGGCCCATGGCGTTGTACTAAGAGGGATAAACCCTTCTTTTGAGGCTGAAACAACAGAGATAATAAAACATATCAAGGAAGGCGACATTAATGGACTCAGGGAAGACACCGGCGACGTTCCAGGTATAATTGTAGGCAGGGAGCTGGCCAGGAACCTTGGTCTTTTTATAGGTGATGAGGTTAAAATGATCTCTCCTGCAGGTGATATAGGTCCGTTAGGAATGCTGCCCAGGATGAAAAAGCTCAGGTTAGCTGGTATCTTTGAGGTAGGAATGTACGAGTATGATTCGAGCCTTGCACTTGTTAATATTAAAACAGCCCAGGACTTCTTCAGGCTTAATGACGAAATTACAGGTATTGAAATCAAAGTAGAGGATGTATACGATTCCGAAAGGATAGCCGGTGAAATAGAAACTGTTCTTGGCCCTCCTTATTATGCAAGAGACTGGAAGGATATGAACAGAAACCTTTTCTCAGCACTTAAGCTTGAAAAACTGGTTATGTTTATAATCCTTATTTTGATAGTACTTGTTGCATCTTTTAATATTATCAGTAATCTGATCATGATCGTTATGGAAAAAGCAAGAGAAATTGCGGTTATGAAAGCAATGGGCGCCACAAACAGGGGGGTTATGAGTATTTTTATGATTCATGGAATTATAGTAGGCGTTATAGGAACAGTTCTGGGTCTGGCGGGTGGTTATATAACATGCCAGCTTTTAAAGACATATAAGTTCATAAACCTGCCCCCGGATATTTACTACTTGAGTTACCTCCCGGTCAGAATGAGTTTATTTGATTTTATCATTGTCTCTGCCTCAGCGATTTCTATCAGTGTTCTGGCGACTATTTATCCATCCTGGCAGGCAGCAAGGCTGGACCCTGTAGAGCCTTTAAGATATGAATAAGACAGGATCAAAAATAAGTAATTAAATACAGAGAATCGGAATGTGGACAATTTTTAGAATTATATTCAAAATCATATCTCTTGTAGTGTTGTTAATCCTTATTGTCATTGGGCTTTCTGTGTGGAAGGGCGGGGAGCCGTTCAGACTGATTGGCGAAGGTACAGAAACTATAGGCAGAGCAATAAAAAAATTTGGTGATAGTGTAGATGGACTCAAAGAAGGAGGAGAAAAAGCGGGCGAACGCCTGATGGAAATGAAAGAAACACTGGACAATTTACAAAACAAAGGACAGAAACAGAAAGAATCCGAGAATAATGGAACCATTGATAAGCGTAAGGGATCTGAATAAATCTTTTTTTACTCCTGGCGGTGAGATACATGTCCTGAAGGACATAAACATCGATCTGAACAAAGGGGAAATGGCCGCTGTTATGGGACCTTCCGGTGTCGGCAAAAGCACATTGCTGCATATACTTGGGGTACTGGACAGGCCGTCATCAGGCAAAATCCTTTATGAAAAACAGGACGTATTCAGCATGAGCAGTGATGTGCTGGCTAATTTCAGGAATAGAACAATTGGTTTTATATTTCAGTTTCATCATCTTTTACCAGAGTTTAATGCAGTGGAAAATACGATGATGCCGGCACTTATAAGAGGTATTAACAGAAAAGAGGCATATAAGAAAGCTGAGGCAATTCTTGCAGAGGTCGGGCTTTCTGACCGTTTGATGCATAAAGCAGGTGAGCTTTCAGGCGGTGAACAGCAGCGTGTTGCTGTAGCACGAGCACTTATACTTGAACCAACGCTGGTTCTTGCAGATGAGCCTACGGGAAATCTTGATACTCAAACAGGAAAGGATCTTTTCGGATTATTGTCTTCCTTAAATAAACGGGGAAATACTTTTTTAATTGTAACCCACAACAAAGAACTTGCAAACAATTGCAATCGCACAATAACAATGCTGGATGGCAGAGTGATCTAAAGTCATTAAGTTATTGCCATAATTAATGTTTTCTCCTGCTGTCTCGACTTAGAGTAATTGTTATAAGGCTTGATGAATGAAAGAGAAACACATGAATTCAGAAAATAGAAATGAAATTGCAGCAGAACTTAGAAGTCTATTTAACGCTATTTCACCTTTTTTTGAAAAACATACATCAAAAGTATGTCCTTTCTGTAAAAAGGTCTGCTGTATAAAAAAACATGGCCAATATAATGAAGAAGATATTATCGTTCTTACAGCACTTAATATAGATATTCCGTCTTTTAAGCTGGAAGGTGAGGATACTGCACCCTGTAGATTTTTAACCGGTAAGGGCTGTTCACTTCAAAGATTGATAAGGCCATTTCAGTGTACATGGTATTTTTGCGAACCCCTTCATGGGAGTATGCTGGAAGACTCCAGTATGACCTACAACGAGTTTATTGATAATTTTAAAAAACTTGTTGAGATCAGGAGAAAGCTTGTTGATTTTGATAAAAACAGGAAATAGACTTAAACCATTGTATTAAGTAAAGGGCCTAACTAACCATTATTAAAGCAATATAAAAAACGATACTATTGAGTTATATTTTAATTATTTGTGGCGATAATGAGAGGGATATTGTAGACTTTAGAAAAAGGAAGAATACATCTAATTTGTGAATTGCGATATCAACTACATGGCAGATCAGAGGATTTTAAATGGTTGAGTTTTTATTAATAGCCTTATTAGTTTTAGTAGCAGGAACTTTGATCGTGGCGATTATACTTTTAATCCGCTCTTCTCGTTCTGATTTTGATAAAAAGCAGGATAGGATAGAAAAAGTTCTTAAAGAAGAAATAGCTCAAAGCAGGGGAGAATCATCTGTTAATGCAAGACAGCTCAGGGAAGAGATTATTAGCAGCATAACTAAATTAATCCAGGCTAATGATCAAAGAATGGATAAGATGAGAGAGACTGTTGAGGAGAGACTTAGGTTTCTTCAGGAAGATAATACAAAAAAATTGGATCAGATTAGAGAAACAGTTGATGAAAAACTCCACGCTACTCTTGAAAAACGATTAGGTGAGTCTTTTAAACTGGTAAGTGAAAGACTCGAACTTGTTCATAAAGGATTAGGTGAAATGCAGTCCTTGGCTGTGGGAGTCGGTGATTTGAAAAAAGTTCTGTCAAATGTAAAAACCAGAGGAATACTTGGAGAAATTCAATTAGGTAATATTCTTGAACAACTTTTAACGCCTGACCAGTATGCTAAAAATGTTGTCACAAAAAAGGGAAGCAGAGAAAATGTAGAGTTTGCTATAAAACTTCCTGGCAAGAATGACTCTGGAGAAGTAATTTATATTCCATTAGATTCTAAATTTCCGTTAGAACGTTATCATTCATTAGTTGATGCATATGAACATGGAGATCCTGCAGCGATTGATGAAGCAACAAAATTACTTGAGAACACCATAAAAAAATGTGCTAAAGATATAAAAGATAAATATATAGATCCACCTAACACAACAGATTTTGGAATAATGTTTTTGCCGGTTGAAGGGCTTTATGCTGAAGTTACAAGAAGAACGACTTTAATTGAAGTCTTACAGCGGGATTTTAAAATAATTATAACCGGACCGACCACTCTGGCTGCGATATTGAACAGCCTGCAAATGGGCTTCAGGACACTAGCTGTTGAGAAACGTACAAGTGAAGTATGGATGCTGCTTGGAGCTGTTAAAACGGAATTCGGCAAATTTGGTGATATCCTTGAAAAGACACAGAAGAAACTTCAGGAGGCAAGTAACACTATAGAAGGAGCAGCCAGGAAATCCCGTACAATTGAAAGGAAACTAAAGAACGTACAGGAGCTTCCTTCACCGGATGCAGTTTCTATGCTGGGAGATATCGAAGAAACAGAGTAATAAACAAAACAATATTTTTCACTTAATCCAACAAGGAGGTCACTATGTCTGAAAAATTAAGTCACGAGGAGTTTGTAAAAAAGGCAATTGTTGATTTAAGAAAAGAAGGATATAAGGGAATTCATACGGTTTATTCAGGTTTTAATAATGCTTTCAAAACGTATTTTGATGGTGAGAACCCGGTAGAAGCAACTAACAAACTTGCTAAAGAAGGAAAGATAGTGATCAGGCCTGTTAAAGGCGGTGTTATGCTGTACCTTGCAGAGGATGCTCCTGCATCAAAAGACATAGGAAGCGAAGCCTTAAAAAAGATGGGACTTTAACATAGATGTCTAATATAAACGAACAGGCTATAGAGCTGAAAAAACTATGGAGCGGCTTTCAGGCATCGAGAGTCCTGCTTACTGCAAACAATTACAGGGTATTTGACCGTTTAAAGGAACAAAAGGCAGCAAAGAGTTTCGCAAGAGCTGCCGGTACTGATGTAAGGGCTTCTGAGATTCTGCTTGATGCCCTTACAGGACTGGGTCTTCTTAAAAAAAACAACGGGAAGTACAGGAATACACAGATAGCATCCCGCCTGCTTGTTTCTGATAGTCCTTACTATCATGGAGACATTATCAAGCATATCGATTCCTTATGGAACAACTGGTCGCGCCTTGACAGTGTTCTTAAAAAAGGTAAACCTATCCGTAAATCAAGAAACCATAATGCATTTATTCTCGGGATGCATAATATTTCAGTATTAAAGGCAGATAATATTATAAATGCTATCGGACTGAAGGGAGTGAAAAGGGCACTTGACCTTGGGGGCGGCCCAGGCACATATTCGATCGAGATGGCCAAAAAAGGGATCAATGTTGTACTTTTTGATGTGCCGGAGACCATAAATATCGCAAAGCGGGTTATTAATAAAGCAGCAGCAGGATCCGGAGGCCTTTCCAGAGAAAACGCAAAGAATATAGATTTCCTTAAAGGCGACTTTATGTATGACGGTATAGGAAATGACTATGACCTTATTTTTATAAGTCAGATCGTTCATTCATATTCTGAAAAGGAGAGTATCAGTATATTGAAAAAATGTAAAAGTGCATTGAGAGATAAGGGTAGAATTGTTATCCAGGAGTTTTTTATAAAGGATAACAGGACTCACCCGGTTCAAAGTTCATTATTCTCGATAAATATGCTTGTCAACACAAGGGGAGGCAGGTGCTACAGTCCTGCTGAAATAAAAAAATGGCTTATAAAAACAGGATTTAAAAGTGTAAGAACGAAACTTACTGCTGATAGTGTATTGATCAGTTCACATATATGATTTACCCCGTTAGAAAGCTCCCCTGCTTTCTTGCTAAAGCAAGAAAGGGGAATGAAATTTTATAAGTGAATACGGGGTATTAATGTGCCTAAGGCGTGGGCAAAGGCCTGCCTCTACCTACGGCAGACAGGTACCGGCAGCTAGGTCTTCTAATGGGGTTTATTCCTCTTATTTTTAGCTGATGTCTGTATATAAAATATTAAAGGTCTGAGCATGAAAAAAATACAAATGAACATTCGCCAGCAGACTGAAGAACTGGAAAGACAGATACTTCACCCTAAAGCGTCTCTTAGCTCAAATAGCAGAGGCAGGAAGAAAAAAGAAAAAGAAGGCGAGATCAGGACGTGTTTCCAGAGAGACAGGGACAGGATCCTGCATTCAAAGGCCTTCAGAAGACTTAAGCACAAAACTCAGGTTTTTCTGGCGCCAAGAGGCGACCACTACAGGACGAGACTGACACATACACTTGAAGTTTCACAGATCGCCAGAACTATAGCCAGGGCCCTCAGGCTTAATGAGGATCTTACAGAAGCAATTGCACTCGGTCATGATCTTGGACATACACCGTTTGGACATGCAGGTGAAAATGTGTTACGCGAGATCTATCCAGGGGGGTTTGACCATTACAAGCAAAGTCTCAGGGTAGTTGATATTCTTGAAAGAAATGGTCAGGGCCTTAACCTGACTTTTGAAGTCAGGGACGGCATATTAAAACATTCAAAAGGCAAGGGCGAAGTTTTCTTAAGACGCGGTAAAGCCGAGAGTCTGGAAGGCCAGGTGGTCAGAGTATCTGATATTGTTGCTTATGTTAACCATGACCTGGATGATGCTTTGAGGGCAAGGGTGATCAAACGTTCTCAAATACCGTCTGAGTTCTTCAAGATCGGCAATACCCAGGCAAGAAGAATTGATACAATGGTGAAAGACATTATTTATACTTCTCAATCCTGCAAACTTAAAGATATAAATATGAGCAGAGGAATTAAAAGTACAACATATGCACTTAGAGATTTTCTCTATGAAAATATTTATGAGGGTGAGATTACAAAACGTGAGTTTAAAAAAGCAAAGAAAATACTTTTTGATCTCTATGAATATTACATTAAACATACTGATGAAGTATTTATAGAAATGCCTAAAGAGGGCCTTGGCAGAAAAGAGAAAGTTGTATGTGACTTTATAGCTGGAATGACTGATGGGTTTGCACTTATGATGTATGAAAAACACTTTTTGCCGCAGCCATGGAAGGTTTTTTAAGGGTTTTTTGCACAGAAAGTTTCTGGCAATATCTATTAAACTGGTTTTTCGGGCGTAGTTGAATGAATTGTAAACCTTGTGTAATAGACAGATATAAAAAAACAGATTCCCTGGATCAGTTAATTCCCTTAAACTAAATTCTCTTGACAAGGCATGTATATCCTCTTATAATTTAACAAAAAAACGATAAATATGATGTTGAAAATATTTAAAAACATTAGTGGAGGTAACCATGACAAAGGCTGATTTAGCAGATAAGGTTTATGAGAAAGTCGGACTTCCAAAAAAAGAAGCAGCTGAAATAATTGAAATACTTTTTGATTCGATGAAGAACGTTCTATCTGAAGGGGAATCGATAAAAGTGGCAGGGCTTGGTACTTTTCTTGTGAGAAAGAAAAGTGCGCGTAAAGGCAGGAACCCAAAGACAGGGTTAGAACTTCAGATAAGTCAAAGGAAAGTAGTAACATTTAAACCCAGTTTACAGTTCAAGTCAGTTGTTGAAAAGGGGTAATATTGGATGGACCGTACATCCCAAGCCAGTAAAAAGGTAAATCTGGACAAGTTCTTTTACAAGATCGGAGAGGTAAGCAGTATGGCAAAAGTTGAGCCATATGTCTTAAGGTATTGGGAGTCAGAATTTCCTTTCTTAAAACCGAAAAAGAATAAAGCCGGACAGCGTGTTTACACAAAGAAAAATATTGAACTGGTCATAGCGATAAAGAATCTTTTATATAAAGAAAAATATACTATTGCAGGGGTTAAAAAAAAATTTAGTCAAGATTCTCTAAAGAAGAATACTGTTCCAATAGAGACTGTTGACAGAATAAAGAAGCGGCTTAAAGATATTTTGAAAACTCTGAAATAGAATCAAAACAAAAAATCAAGAATTGCAGGTTTCATGTTTCTGATCTGTAAGAATTATCTTTCTTTATTCCCTCAGAATCTATATATTTTCTCAGGTTTAGCATTAAAGGCAAGGAAAAAGGTTTAAGGTTTAAGGAATAGGGCTTAAAGAATTATTAAGTAATATTTTTTTTATCAGTTACCTTAACCCCTGTTCCTTTTGCCCTTTGCCCTGTAATTAAATTCGGGGCATATTCAATGATACTTGTTCAATGAAACTTGGACTTTTGAAGCGAAGCGTGCAAAAGTCCTTAGTTGAATTAATCCCGATTTATCGGGAGTGAAGCAATGAAAGTCCTTAGTTGTTATTAATACGGATTTACCAGTTCTCCATAGTAGCCTGCTTCGCCGAAGTGCTACGAAGGCTGAACTGCGAAGGATGAATCGGGAGCTCAGTTAAAAAGTAGTAAGGAGTAAGGAGTAAGGATAGAGTAACAATGTTAAGGGTTAAGAAAAAGGTTATTCCCTTTGCCCTGAACCCTAACCCCTAACCCCTTTACCCTGCAGTTTATATTCGGGGCGTAGCGCAGCCTGGCAGCGCACTCGCTTGGGGTGCGAGAGGTCGGCAGTTCAAATCTGCTCGCCCCGACCATTTTGTTCTGTTTTGAAATTTCCCGGATAGATCTGAGATATTGGGAGTGATTTGTCTGGTAAACTTCTTGTTGTTTAAACTACTGCTTTACAAACCCTGTTAAGACCATTTTGTTTAGCGCTGTACATAGCCTTGTCTGCATTTGCAATAAACTCTCTCATATCCTTAAATTTACTATGATATTGGCATATACCTAAGCTTACAGTAAAACTTATAAATTCCCCTTTTTTAAGAGGGATTTTAAACTGTTCGATCTTGGAGCGTATACGTTCAGCTACCCGTGTTCCGACATCAATAGGAGTTTGGGGTAAAATTATCATAAATTCATCCCCTCCGAATCTTCCGGCGATATCAATATCTCTGATTGTCTCTTTAATGATGTCGGAAACAGTTATTAGTATTTTATCACCCACTAAATGTCCATAAGTATCATTTATGGGTTTGAAATTATCAATGTCCAACATAATCAGGGAAAGAGGATTGCCATATCTTTTTGCCCTCCTGATTTCCTCGTTAAGACGGATATCCAGATACTGCCTGTTTAGAATGCCTGTAAGTCCGTCTGTCCTGGACCTGTGTTTAAGTTTTTCAATTAATTTAAGACGCTCCATTTCAGCTTCTTTTCGAACAGACACATCCCTGTCAACAGCAAGAATGATCTTCCTTTCTCCATCCAACAGTAGTGAAGCGCTTACATCTACAGGGAAAATTGTACCGTCTTTTTTTCTGTGCATAATTTCAAACGTCAGTTTTTCTCCGTTTAGCAGCCGTTCTAAACGCTCGGGTACTTTGGAAGCATCAACCTCTGTGAGCAGGTTACGTATA
>VAPB010545905.1_pt1 | contig 12499 bp, 12 predicted proteins | sample 3395101 | NCBI WGS metagenome assembly VAPB01 (sample SAMN08290433, study PRJNA428436) | hydrothermal vent metagenome | isolation source: Deep-sea hydrothermal vent chimney | place: Indian Ocean: Southwest Indian Ridge | reverse complement strand
TTGAAGTTGCCGACGTCGATGCGACGGTGGCGCAACTTCAAAAGAAGGGGCTTCAATTCGACACTGAGCCGGTCGATCAGAAGTGGCTATGGCGAGAGGTTTACATCAACGACCCGGCCGGCAACAGAATCTGTATTTATCACGCCGGCGAAAATCGTCTGAACCCGCCGTGGAGGATTTGAGAATCAATGTTTTCACTCGATACGGGCGTCGTAGAATTTTTTGACGGTGTGCCATGAGAGTTCTTGTTCTTGGTGGAAGCGGTCACTTCGGCGGCAGAATCTGCCGCCGTCTGACGCAAAATCCCGTCATCGATGTAGTCGCTCCCAGCCGCGGCATCGTGGACATTCGCTCCTCGAATCTGGCCGCGTCCTTGAGAGAGTTGGAACCCGACGTGGTTTTGCATACTGCGGGTCCCTTCCAGGGGCAGGACTACGCCGTTGCGCGTGCTTGTATTGACGTGGGCTGCCACTATGTGGACCTGGCGGACGGCCGGAAATTTGTGAAAAATTTTTCCACGCTGGACGCTACCGCGAAAGAAGCAGGCGTTACGCTGGTTACGGGTGCCAGCACATTGCCAGGCATATCGAGTTCGGTTGTAGAGGGCGCGAAAGGCGAATTTGAGAATATCGATAGCGTTGAGACATCAATCGCACCGGCGCATCAGACACCGCGTGGTCTTGGAACCGTAGCCGCCGTACTGGGTTATTGTGGCCAAGCATTCACAACCTTACGAGACGGCGATTGGAAAACGGTGTACGGGTGGCAGGGACTGCGCGTTCAGCGCTATCCCGGGTTTCGCAGCCGGTTGTCGGCAGCATGCGACGTACCGGATCTTGAATTGATGCCATTGCATTTTCCGGAGCTTCGGAACGCAACGTTTTATGCCGCGCTCGAAGCGCGTTGGGAGCAGCTCGCACTCTGGATGATGGCGTGGCTCACGCGTTTTCGACTGGTGCAAGATTGGGGGCGATACGCGCCGGCATTCACGCGCATTAGCCAGCGCCTGATTGGGTTCGGGTCAGACCGCGGAGCCCTGCACGTTCGTATCGGCGGACTCGATGCCGGCGGCCAACAAAAGTACATTGATTGGTATCTGATTGCCGAACAGAATCACGGGCCGGAAATCCCTTGTACGCCATCAATCATTGTCACGAAGAAATTGCTAAGCGGCGAATTATCCGAGCGAGGTGCGAGCGCATGCTGGAACTTGTTTTCGATTGACGAGATGATGGACGAATTGAAGGATTTCGATTGCCATATCATCACACACTGAAAACGGCGCGCCTGAATTTGCGCTGGCTGGAGCCCGGCGACGAGTCGCTGTTATTGGCCGTCTGGAACGACCCGGCGTTTGTTCGTAACGTGGGCGATCGCGGTATACGTTCGATGGAACAGGCGAGTGAGGCCCTCACGAGCGGCCCGCTAAAGTTGTATTCTGATTACGGATACGGTCCGTATCGGGTTTCACTGGCCGAAGGCGACGAACCGGTTGGACTGTGTGGACTATTCAAACGAGACAATCTTGACGACCCGGACATCGGTTTTGCTTTACTACCGGATCACCGCGGAAAGGGCCTGGCCCTTGAGGCGGCTGCCGCCGTCGCAAAACACGCGCGTGATAGCCTCGGACTCTATCGAATGACAGCGATAGTATCTGCGGGAAACGCTTCCTCAATTGCTTTGATTGAGAAACTGGGGCTGCGTTTCGAGAGTATGTTGACGATGCCGGGCGACGAAGAGGAGGTCTGCCTTTATTCGATCAACTGGGGAGACGCTGGCTAGTGAAGTTTCTGAGGAATGACGGTGCGAGGACCGGGCTGTTTTTCGGCGCGACGTCGGGCGTCATAACCACGATCGGTTTGCTCACAGGCCTTTACGCCGGAACCGGCTCCGTAACGGCTGTTCTCGGCGGCGTCCTCGTTATTGCCGTGGCGGACGCCATGTCGGATGCGCTGGGTATTCACCTTGCGGAAGAGGCCGATCCGGATACCTCGACGGAGCAGGTTTGGTCAGCCACTATCGCCACGTTTGTCGCGAAGTTCGTTTTCGCAATCAGCTTCGCCGTTCCCCTTCTGCTCCTGCCGCTGCGGGCCGCAGTTTTTGCGTCTGTCGTCTGGGGTATGGTCGTTATCTCGATTCTCAGCTATTTTCTTGCCAGGACACAGCGAGAGCGCCCATTGCCGATTATCGCGGAGCACCTTGGAATTGCGATTCTCGTTATATTATTGTCGCACCTGATCGGGGTTTGGGTTGGTGCGACATTCGGGGGAGTCAATGCATGACAGACGGCAGTGATTACGTTAGTTGGCGAAAGCTGCGGGAATTCGCAGACGTTGATCTGACTAAATCGTTCGTTCTTTCGTGGTACGTCGAGGCAGGGACGCTGATGGTTGACGTTGATTTGTTTCTCGAGCCCGATCACCCGTTCTACGAAGAACCGCGACCGGCCGAAAAGGTCTGCATACGCCCTGCGATTATCGAATTTCCGTATTGCGAGTCAATCAAGCCTGATCGCGGAGAGGTCGAGGGCTCACTCGCTGAAATCACCATGACACTGGGTCACGGCGCAATAGAAGGCCTGCGACGCTTCAACGATGGGCCATTCGAGATTCGCGGCGATTTTGGTTTGGTACGAATTGACTCGGAACGGCCAATACTGAAGCTTCGCGGATCCTGATAAAGAGGAGTAATTAAAATGCGTGAAGAAAAGCGCATCGACTACGTCGAGATTCCAGTGACCGATCCTGGCGGAAAACGATTTCATTTCGTTGATCCGGTCGGAACTGAGTACGCGATTTGGTCGTCGGATACCGAAGAAGCATAGGTCGAAGAACAAACAAGGAGCCACTCATGGCACTGCTCATTGATCACCCCTGCGTTCAACACAAGCTCGCAATCATTCGCGATGTGGACACAGGCCACAAGCGATTTCGGGAGCTTGCAACCGAAATTACCAAATTCGTATGTTACGAAGCGCTAAAGAACATCGAGACGCGCGAGATCAAGGTTCAGACACCGGTTGCGGAAGCGACATGCCGAAAAATCGACAAGGATCTGGTTGTCGTACCTATTTTGCGCGCCGGCGTCGGCATGCTCGAGGGAATCCTCGAACTTATTCCGACGGCACGCGTCGGGTTCGTCGGCCTATATCGTGACGAGGAAACGAAGTTGCCAGTCACGTACTATGAGCGATTTCCTCCGCAGATCAAGGGTGGCACCTGCATTATTGTTGACCCGATGTTGGCGACCGGAGGTTCAACCGTTGCCGCAATCGATCACCTGAAAGCAAAGGGCGCGGAAGATATTGTGGTCGTTTGTATCGTGACCTGTCCCGAGGGCGTTGAGCTCGTCGAAGCGGCGCATCCCGATGTCAAGATTTACGCAGCCGCGATCGATGATCACTTAAACGAAAACAAATATATCGTACCCGGCCTCGGTGATGCCGGCGACCGCTTGTTCGGCACGACGCACTAACTCTCCGGCGTTCCCAGTAGTATGATGGCCGAGCCGGGAAACAACCGAAAAGGCAAAAGAGCGAATGACTGACACAATCATTACTTCGACGCTGGACGGAAACTTGCTTGTCGTTGAGACGGCAGAGGGAACGAAGACCTATGATTCGAAATTCCTGGTCGCCGCGCTGCTGATTTTTATTGCGCGCAGCACCGGGCATATCGAGCCCGAGGAGACGGCCATAATGCTTGAGCTGATCGAGAATCACTTCAAGTTGCAGGGTGCAGAGTCGCTGGGCCTGTTGAACAGGGCGATAAGTGAATTAGCAGAGCGCCCGGACCTCGGCATGTCGCTCGCGAAACTTGGCAGCACGCTCTCCGACAAGGAAAAAGAAGACATCGCGCTTATGGCGCTGAAGGTTATCGCCGCAGACGGCCGGCGCGAGTTCGCCGAGATGGAACAGTTTAACACCGCCGTAGAAGCGGCCGGCATCACGCCGGAGATCGTGCACAGGGCGTTCGATCGATACTTTGCAGAAACGATGCCCGGCTAGATCGAAACGGCCTTCGAGAGAAATCTGAATGCAGGCCACCATTCGAAACTTTCTCAAAATGGAATCCGCCGGCGGCATCCTCCTCATGGGTGCAACCGTACTGGCGATGGTCGTTGTGAATTCGCCGCTCGAGGACTATTACGATCTTTTTATTGAGGTACCCGTAGAGCTTCGGATCGGGGCGTTTCATATCGCGAAGCCGCTAATCCTCTGGGTGAATGACGGCCTTATGGCCGTCTTCTTTTTTCTGGTCGGTCTCGAACTCAAACGCGAAATTCTCGAGGGCGAATTGTCGACGCCCGCAAACATACTGCTACCAGCGGTCGGCGCGATAGGTGGGATCGTGGTTCCGGTCGGAATCTTCGTTTGGATAAACAAAGGTGACGTGACCGCCCTGCAGGGTTGGGCCATTCCGGCGGCGACGGATATAGCGTTTGCACTCGGTATCCTGATGTTGATTGGTAGTCGTGTGCCGATATCTCTAAAAATTTTTCTGGTATCGCTCGCAATTTTCGACGATATCGGCGCGATCGTCATTATCGCATTGTTCTATTCGTCCGAATTGTCGACCGTGGCGCTTGCCGTCGCAGGCGCTTGCCTTATCGTACTCAGTTTCATGGCCTGGCGGCGTGTGAGTTCGATCTCTCCGTATGTGCTTGTGGGTTTGATCATGTGGACCGCGGTTCTCAAGTCCGGCGTGCATGCAACATTGGCGGGGGTCGCGCTGGCCGCGTTTATTCCCATGCGGGATTCCACTGATCCGGGTCACTCGCCGCTGCGAGAACTCGAACGTGACTTGCATCACGTTGTCGCATTCGTCGTACTGCCGCTATTTGCGTTCGTGAACAGCGGTATCTCGTTCGCGGGTGTTGGCGTCAATGAATTGCTACACCCGGTTCCGATCGGCATCGCCGCCGGCCTTTTCATTGGCAAGCAAATCGGAGTGTTTGGTTTTTGTGCGGTCGCCATCAAGCTCGGGCTCGCGAGGTTGCCGGATGGGGCGGGCTGGGGTGGCCTCTACGGTGTCTCGATCCTGGCCGGTGTCGGTTTTACTATGAGCCTCTTTATTGGTGGCCTGGCATTCGAAAACCTGGAACTGGACATGAGCGAGTTTTTCGATGAGCGGCTCGGCATTGTGCTGGGTTCGTTGTTGTCGGGTGTTGTTGGCTATATCGTGTTGCAAATAACGTTGCCGCGCGGGAACGCCGAGGGGGAATAGAAAATAGTCATCATAACGACGTGACGAAGTTATTGATCGGATAAGCACAACTATGAGGGAAACAAGACAATGAGCAGTGAATTGATGAGCCTTACATGGGTTACAGCTTTAACGGCCGTTATATGGATGCCATACGTTGTCAACATCATATTGGTTCGCGGCATTGTCGATGCCGTCGGCTATCCGCAGGACCCGGCGCCAATGTCGCCGTGGGCGGCTAAGATGAAGGCAGCACATGTGAATGCAGTGGAAAACCTGGTGGTGTTTGCAACACTCGTCTTGATTGCCAACGCCGCGGGCATCAGCAACGAGACGACGGTAATGGCTGGCAAAGTGTATTTCTGGGCAAGATTGATACATCTGGCGTCATACACGTTCGCAATTCCGTGGATACGAACCGTGGCATTTGTGGTGGGGTTTGCCTGCCAGGTAGCGCTAGTCCTGCAGCTGGTATGACGCCTTGAGCAGCTCGAGCTCACTCCAGCGTTCGACGCGGCGTTCAAGCTGTGCCTCCGTGTCGGCGAGCTCTTGCAGCCTGGCCTGCACGAAATCCTGTTCCTGTGCAAAAAAGTCCTGAGCAGAAATGGCCTGCTGCAGGAGGGCTACGCCGGCTTCCAGCGACTCTATTTCGGCTGGTAGATTGTCGAGTTCGCGCTGGTCTTTATAACTGAGTTTCGATTGTTTCTTCCGTTGCTTGCGATCGGCGGCACGTTGCCGGCGCGCCTCGATCGCGCCGGGATTATCGCGTTCAGTGAGCTGGTGACCCTGGCGCAGCCAGTCGCGATAGCCGCCAACATATTCCTGAATCTTGCCGTCTTCCTCGAACACGATCGTGCTGGTGACAACGTTGTCAAGAAATTCGCGATCGTGGCTGACGACAATGAGCGTACCCGCGTACTCGGTCAATTTTAGTTCAAGCACCTCCAGCGTCTCGATATCGAGATCGTTCGTGGGTTCATCGAGAACGAGCAGGTTGGCAGGCTGCGTAAACAATTTGGCGAGAATCACGCGATTGCGTTCGCCTCCCGATAGCGCTTTCACAGGCATCATTGAGCGCTTGGGTGTAAACAAAAAACCCTTTAAATAGCCGACAATGTGCCGTTCTTTTCCGTTGAGCCTGATATACGTGCGTCCTTCGCCAACGTTATCCGCAACAGACTTCTCCAGATCAAGTGATTGCCTGAGCTGATCGAAGTAGCCCACCTGAAGATTCGTGCCCTGTTTGATCGTGCCGGATAGTGGCTCGAGCTGTCCAAGCAACAGGCGCAGCAGCGTTGTCTTGCCGACGCCGTTGTTGCCGATCAGGCCGATACGGTCACCACGCATGATCTTGATCGAGAAGTCCTCGATGAGCGGCTCGTCGTAGCGATAGTAGACATTGCGTACCCGGATCACCTTGCGGCCCGAATGCTCGGATTCTTCGATGTAGATTCGCGCTTGCGACTCTCGGGATACGCGCTGCGACCGCTCTTCTCGCATTTTGAGGAGCGCACGCGTGCGCCCTTCATTTCGCGTCCGACGGGCCTTGATTCCCTGGCGAATCCAGATTTCCTCCTGCTCGAGTTTCTTGTCGAATTTCGAGTTTGCAACGTCCTCGTCTTCGAGCGCTTTTTCCTTGCGGCGCAAGAAATTGCCATAGTCGCCCGGCCAACTGGTGAGTTTGCCGCGATCGATTTCAATGATCCGTGTTGCGAGGCGCTGCAGAAAAGCGCGGTCATGAGTGATGAACAGCACCGCACCGGGGTAACTGTAGACGCGGTCCTCGAGCCACCGAATCGTCGCAATGTCGAGGTGATTGGTCGGCTCATCGAGCAGCAGCAAATCCGGTTTTTGCACCAGCGCTTTAGCAAGCGCGACGCGCCGCCGCCAGCCGCCCGACAGTTCATTCATCTTTTTGTCAGCAGGCAAATTCAGCTCGGTCATGGTTGTTTCGATGCGTTGCTCGATATGCCAGCCATCACGGGCGTCGATGCGCGCGTGCAGGGCTTCGAGGTCCTGCATACCCCGCTTGTCGAGTTCTAGTTCCGACTGGTGCTCGTAGTCTTTAATCAACGTCTCAATGTCGGCGAGGCCTGAGCGAACAACCTCGCTAACGGCGAGATCCATCGCCTCAGGCAGGTTCTGCGAGAGCTGGCTCACAACCAGTCCGGATTTCCGCGTGATGTCACCCTTGTCAAACTCGATTTCCCCAATGATCAGTTTCAAGGTCGTAGATTTACCGGCGCCGTTGCGTCCGATCAGACAGACACGCTCGTCCGGCTCGATCGAGAAATCGGCGTCAGTGAGAATCTTCTGCTCGCCAAAATCGAGCGAGACCTGATCAAATCGGAGCAATGACATGGGGGTATAGGATACATTGTGCGTGCGCGTTTGGGCGGTTTGTGGGTAGCCTCTCAACATCATGGCTCGCTTCGCTGCGCGTTACTTCCGTTGAGAGGCTACCCGCACACCGCCCCATGACACACACACGGGGACATACTCATGAGTGACGATCGACTGGTCGAAATCGAAACGAAGCTGGCGCATCAGGACCAAATGCTCATTGAACTGAATGACGCATTGGCGCAGCAACAGGCAGCGATCACGTCGCTCGAGCAGCTGTGCGCCGCGATCGCAGAGCGGCTTCGCTCTTTGGGCGACGGGGAATCGTCGGCGCCGCCCGAGGATGAGCGGCCGCCACACTACTGACGTTAACCCTGGCTACGGTTGGGCTGCGTTCACGTATAGTGTCGATCAAGCCGCCGCGGAGGCAAAAAATGTCATCGAGTATGTTGTCATCAAGAACTCTGTCATCGGGCATCAGGCTTTTGCTCTTTCTCCTGTTGCCCATCGAAGCCTATACCGCCGACGTTTACGTGCCGGACGAGCTGCAGGATTGGCAGGAATGGGTGCTGCAGGACAAGGACTACCGGGATTGCCCCTTCTATTTCAATCGAGGTGCCACGGAGCGCGGCCAGTTTATCTGTGCGTGGCCCGGCACGCTCGATGTCAACGTCGATCAGGACGGCGGTCGATTTAGCCAACAGTGGACCGTCTACGCCGAAGACGCCTGGGTGCCGCTGCCGGGCGATGCCGCGTACTGGCCGGACCAGGTCACGGCGAACGGCTCTGCCATTGCGGTCATCGAGAAAAACGGCACCCCGAGCGTTCGCTTAGGTCCCGGTGCATGGCGTCTGGGCGGCCGGTTCGAATGGAATGACCGGCCGGGAGTGTTGCCAATTCCGACGCAAAGCGGGCTCGTATCCCTGACCGTCAATGGCCAGCGCATTGCGCGGCCGGAGATCGATCGAAACGGCGTGTTTCTCGGCGAACGCGAGCGTGAAACACAGGCGCGCGATGCTGTCACGGTGCAGGTTTATCGGCTCGTCGCCGACGCCGTGCCCACGAGACTCGTGACGACATTGCAAATTGATGTTTCCGGTAGCGTGCGAGAAGAATTGTTCGGCCCGATTCTTCCCGAGGGCTTCGTACCCGTGAAAATTCAAAGCACGCTTCCCGCGAAACTCGAATCCGACGGGCAATTGCGGGTGCAGGTCCGTCCGGGTCGCTGGGAAGTCTCACTCACTGCCCGCGCCCCCGGTGTGCTGAATTCGATCACACTGCCAAATGCAGAAACGACTCTGCCGGACAGTGAGATCTGGAGCTATCGATCCGATGACAAATTGCGCGTAACGGCGGCCGAAGGTTTGCCGCCAGTCGATCCCGCGCGCGTGCAGGTACCGGGCCAGTGGCAGCAATTGCCCGCATATCGCATTAACAAAGGCGAGTCATTCGAAATTACCGAGCGCAGTCGCGGTATTGTCGCGGCCGACAACGACCTGGGGCTCGAAAGGAAGATGTGGCTCGATTTTGCGGGCGGAGGTTTTCTCGTTCGTGACTATGTCAGCGGCATTATGCGCACGGACTGGCGCCTGGACATGACGCCGCCATTTACACTCAGAAGCGCCACGGAGAATGATGAGAATCTCCTGATCACCAACGGCGAGAGCGAAGGCTATTCCGGGATCGAATTGCGTCGCTCAGATCTGGAAGTAAACGCGATCGGGCGTATCGACACGCGGGCGGCAATGCCGGTGACGGGCTGGGATACACGTTTCACGGACGTCGATACGCTTTTGTACTTGCCGCCCGGCCACAAGCTCCTGACCGCGCCCGGCGCGGACGTCGCGAACGGCTCCTGGTTCGGACAATGGGAATTGCTCGATTTCTTCATGGTGCTGATCATCACGATTGCGGCATGGAAACTGTTCGGGCGTAGCGCTGGTGTCATCGCATTGCTGGCGCTTGTACTCAGCTATCATGAGATCAATGCGCCTTCGTGGCTGTGGCTGAACCTGCTTGTGGGCATCGCGCTACTTCGCGTTGCGCCGGCCGGCCGGCTGGGACACGCCGTCAAATCCTATCTAGCGGCCAGTGTCCTATTCCTGGTGCTGGCGCTCGTACCGTTTCTGGCGAGTCAGATCCGGGTGGCGATCTACCCGCAGCTTGAATCGCAGTACAACGTTTACAACTTTGCGCCAGGTCGCGCCGGTTCGGCGGGGTTGTTGATGATGCCGGCGGCCGATGCGCCGGCGGCTAAATCAATGCGCGATTTGGCACGAACGGAAGTGGACGCGGAGAGGTTTCGGCAGGGCCAAGCTATGGTCGCGTCCGCCGATTCTTTGCCGGTCGAGGAGATCGTCGTGACGGGCAGCAAAGTAGCTTCGGCGAATTTTGCTCGATACGCGCCCAACGCCATAGTACAGGCCGGTCCCGGAATTCCTTCCTGGCAATGGAACGCGTATCGATTGAGCTGGAATGGCCCGGTCGAGGCCGATCAAAGCCTGCGGCTGGTCATCTTGCCGCGTTGGGCCGTGACGATCGCTCGTTTCTTCGAAGTGCTGATGTTGTTGTTACTGACAGCCGTACTGGCGGCCGAGATTCTCAAGCGCCGCTGGTCGATGCCGGGTGGCTGGTTCATCGGGCGCAGCGCGGCGAGTTTCGTCGCAGCCGGGTTCCTGGGCGTATCGATGCTGGCGAGCCCGGTGGCGGACGCACAGGTTCCGGACGCGAAAATTTTGCAAGAGCTCGAGTCACGATTGTTGCAGCCGCCGGATTGCGTACCGCGCTGCGCCGAAATCTCTTCGGCCACTGTCACTATCGGCACGGACTCAGTCAGTATGGAGCTGACGATCGACGCGCTCGAAGACGTTGCGATTCCTCTTCCCGGCGCCGCACAGGGATGGCGTCCGGATGCTGTTGTCGTTGACGGTTCATCGACAGCAGAGCTGCTGCGCTTCGGAAATGGAAACCTCTGGTTACGCGTAACGCCGGGGCGGCATACGGTTGTGCTTCGAGGCACCGCCGCCGGTGTGGATAGCCTGGAGATTCCGTTCCCGACGCCGCCGCGCGTTATCGAGGCAAACGGCGACGGCTGGTTCATTGCCGGTATCAAGGACCGCCGCTTGCTGTCGGGCTCACTGCAACTGACGCGCTTACAATCGGATGAGGGCGGCGCTGGCGCGCCGCGCTGGGAGAGCAGTCGCTTCCCGCCGTTCGTTTACGTGCATCGAACCGTGGAACTGGGCCTGGACTGGCGCGTCACGACTTCTGTGAATCGAATTGCGCCGGTACAGGGCGCGTTATCCCTTGAGTTGCCGTTGATTGCGGGAGAGACCGTCGTAACGGATGACATGACGGTCGAAAACGGACGCATTCTCGTGTCAATGAACCCGCAACAGTCGTCGGTGACCTGGCAATCGAATATTCCACGCACATCGCCGCTGCGACTGGCCGCGGAAAGCGGCGTGGCGTGGACGGAGACGTGGTTCGTCGGCGTTGGCACCGTATGGCATGCCGAGTTCAGTGGCGTACCCGAAAGTGAAACCGGCAATAGCGGTTCGAATGTGCGCATGGCGGAGTTTCATCCGCGTGGTGGTGAGACGCTCACGATTGAAGCAAGCAGGCCGGACGCCGCAGAAGGATCAACGCTTGCGTTCGACATGGTCAATATGACGATTAACCAGGGTGCTCGCTCAAGTACCACAAATATGGTTCTGCGCTATCGCAGCACTCGCGGGGTACAACATGTTATTCGGCTCCCGGAAGGTGCCGACGTAAGTGAAGTGACAATCGATGGCGTCACCGAACCGCTGCGCGCACGAGATGGCGAGCTAACGGTGCCGATATTGCCCGGCGAGCACACGATCCAGGTCGAGTGGCGCCAGGACGGCGTCATAGGCGCCAGAACACAGACGCCGAGCGTTGATATCGGCGCGCCGGCGAGCAACATCACCATGAACCTGACTTTGCCCGGGAATCGCTGGTTGCTCGCGACAAATGGCCCCCGGTTGGGCCCGGCGGTCCTTTACTGGTCGGAACTGGCGGTGCTCATGTTGCTCGCGTGGATCCTTGGACGAATCGACTGGACGCCATTGCGCACGCATCACTGGCTGTTGCTGGGACTCGGTTTCAGCACTTTTAACTGGCCGGCGCTGGGTCTTGTGGCGGCGTGGATACTGGTTGTTGGCGCGCGAGATAAATGGCGCAGCGATGGCCCGTGGTGGCGATTCAATCTCATGCAGGCCGCGGTCGTACTATTGACGGTAGTCGCATTGGCCTCGATCGTATCGAGCCTGCCGATGGGATTGCTCGGTGAACCGAACATGCATGTGACCGGCAACAATTCTTACGGCAATACATTGTCATGGTTCGCGGACCGCAGCGAGTCTGTATTGCCGGTGGCGACTGCGATGACTGTGCCGATGTGGATCTACAAAGTGTTGATACTCGGGTGGGCACTGTGGCTGAGCTTTGCGCTTTTGAAATGGCTGCCCTGGACGTGGCAGTGTTTCGCGCGGGAAGGCTTCTTCCGTTCACGGCAACACGACAAAATCAATGCACCAACGAGCGACGCATGAGCCCGTGGCGAATCGGCTGGTTGGCGGTTTTTTTCGGGGTATTGATCTGGTCCGGGATAAATCCGAAGGACTTCACGACCTGGGTGCTGGAGGTGGCGCCCGCGCTGGTCGCCATCGTGCTGCTGTTCTACACACGAAACAGCTTTCCTCTCACGACGCTGACTTACACGCTGATACTGATTCACTGTGTCATTTTGATGGTCGGCGGCCACTACACTTACGCCGAAGTTCCAATCGGTGACCTGTTCCGCGAGTTGTTTGACGGCTCGCGGAACAACTACGACAAACTTGGTCACTTTGCACAGGGATTTGTGCCGGCCATTATTGCGCGCGAGATAGTTATTCGACTAAATGTCTTCAAATCAAAAGCGT
>VAPB010301884.1_pt1 | contig 12510 bp, 10 predicted proteins | sample 3395101 | NCBI WGS metagenome assembly VAPB01 (sample SAMN08290433, study PRJNA428436) | hydrothermal vent metagenome | isolation source: Deep-sea hydrothermal vent chimney | place: Indian Ocean: Southwest Indian Ridge | reverse complement strand
TCGGTAAACTCACCGTTGAGTTCCAGTAACCAGACCGTGTCTGGCTTCAGGTATTCAGGGAAGGCAGGCCGCCAGCCGCCGACAAAATCGACCAGCCATTTACGGCCTAAACGAAGTCCGCTGTTATTTTCGCCGGGCACCAGGTAACGCGCACTGGCCCATCGATACCACTTGAGACTTTCGTATCCGTAAGTGAGCCCTGTGATTACATCGGTGGCGCCGTTTCCCAACGGTGGATTGTCATTTTCGTCACCATTTTGCAGGTTGACAGCCAGCATCAAGGCCGCAGATTCCTGCAGACCCAGGGAATCTTCGCGCCAAAATCGATATTTGGTAAATACCTGGATATCAGCCTGCCCGCGTGAAGTATTCACTCCCTCTTCCTTACTCGCGTAAGGCAGTTCTATACCGGCAGCCCAGTCTCCGGTAATGCCATAAACAATTTCTACACCGAGTTCGGATTCCTGTTCCGGGCCGGCTTTTTCACGGCCTGTTTCAATAGCCAACTCCAAGCCATTCTTAAACAGAACATGCGGGCCAATACCGAACACTGGATCATGCGCCAGAACAACACCGCTGGGGGCTCCTATCAATACGCTGGCGCCTAATAGAATCCATATGGCGCGACCCATACTACCCCGTAACTCATTCACTGGCTTTTGAATACCGTCTCATCGATACCTACTCCATAACAACCTAAGTTTTAGACACTTAATTTGGCAATAGTTTACATGCTGGAGTCAACTCCAGGTCAAGAAAATTTTTACCGCTTGAAATTTACCCTGATCGCGGGTTAGGAATTATCGCAAGAAAACTCGGATTCGAGCTAAACCTTCAGATATCCAGCGTGATACTCGATATGCTCTCCGATAAAACTCGCGATGAAGTGGTAGCTGTGGTCGTATCCAGGTTGCATGCGGATGGTGCAGGACTGTCGGTGCGCATCGCAAGCGGCCTGCAGGTTCTCGGGCAATAACTGCCCCTGGTGTAAAAATTCATCGGCGTCACCCTGATCAATGAGAATATCGCCGATGCTGGCACCGTTATTGATCAGGCACGTAGCATCATAAGCCTCCCAGTTTCCGGTTTCCTCGCCGAGGTATAATCCGAAACAACCCTGACCCCAGCCACAGGCAACCGGGTTTGCAATGGGCGCGAAAGCTGATACCGAACGGTATGATTCAGGATTTTTGAGCGCGCATATCAAGGCACCATGTCCACCCATGGAGTGTCCACTGACCGATTTCCAATTCGGGATCAGTGGTAATGCATTTTCCACCAACGCCGGGAGTTCACGGGTAACATAGTCATACATACGATAATGCTTCGACCAGGGTGCCTGGGTTGCGTTGAGGTAAAACCCAGCACCCTGACCGAGGTCGTAACGATCCGGTTCGTCGTCGACCGTGTCACCACGCGGGCTAGTGTCGGGAAACACGAGCGCGATGCCCTGTGCCGCGGCAAAACGCTGGGCACCGGCCTTCACGCGCGCATTGTCGTCGGTACAGGTTAAGCCCGATAACCAGTAGAGGGTCGGTACTTTTCCGTCCTGTGCCTGCGGTGGCAGGTAAACCGAAAAAGTCATTTCACACTGGCAGGTACTGGAATTGTGCGTATAGCGCTTCAGATACCCGCCACTTTCCCTGACACTTTCTATTTCTTTCATGAGTTGACTATATTCTAATAAATGATGACTGATCGAATACTTTCGCCACTGTGCATCAGGTCAAACGCGCGATTAATATCCTCCAGTGGCATCGTATGCGTCACCATCTTATCGAGTTCAATTTCACCAGACAGGTAACGATCGACGTATCCAGGCAGTTCACTCCTGCCCTTAACACCACCAAACGCGGTACCTTGCCACTTTCGCCCAACCACCAGGTTAAAGGGGCGAGTTTTGATTTCTTCACCCGCGCCAGCGACACCGATAACGGTGGAGACACCCCAACCCATGTGGGTACACTCCAACGCATCACGCATCACATGCACGTTGCCGATACATTCGAACGAGTAGTCGACCCCGCCACTGGTCATTTCCTGTATATATTCACTTAGCGAACCATCCACTTCGTTGGGATTAACAAAATCGGTGGCACCGAGAGACCGTGCTATTTCCCATTTATCCGGATTGGTATCTATCGCAAGAATGCGCCCTGCTTTGGCCATTACCGAACCTTGAATCACCGACAGGCCGATTCCCCCCAGTCCAAACACAGCTACCGAGGAGCCTGGCTCCACCCTGGCGGTATTCATTACCGCCCCTATACCCGTGGTAACGCCACAACCGAGCAGGCAAACTTTGTCGAGTGGTGCGCCGGGGTTTATCTTCGCAAGCGCGATTTCCGGTACCACGGTATATTCAGAAAACGTGGAACAACCCATATAATGGTAAATATCCTTGCCATTTTGTGAAAAACGACGCGTACCATCAGGCATATAACCTGTCCATACGGTACCTGCGATCGACTGACATAAATTTGATTTGCCCGAGTGGCAATATTCACATTCACCACATTCAGGAATGTACAGGGGAATTACATGGTCACCAGGCTTCAGGTCTTTGACCCCGGCACCGCACTCGACCACTTCACACCCCCCTTCATGGCCCAGGATTGCCGGAAAAGCGCCTTCGGGATCATTGCCCGACAAGGTAAATGCATCGGTATGACAAACACCAGAAGCGATAACCTTGAGTAAGACTTCGCCTTCGCGCGGCCCCTCCACCTGAATTTCTTCAATTTGCAGGGGCCTTTTTGGTTCCCACGCGACTGCTGCTTTACATTTCATTGTTTGACCTCTTAATAACCTCGGTTGATCGGTTTGTACTAAAGACTAAAGGGTATCCGTGTGGGCCACATGCTACCAAAATCGATACCGATCAGGTATCGATTTTGTAAGGCAAATGAAAATGACACTTTTTGTCTCTCATCCCCTTAGAATTCATGGATGAATTATTCAGCGGCCTAACTATTATTTTTCGATATTATTGAATTAATGGCAATTAATTCGCTCAAATATCGTGAGTCTCTCTTCGAGGAATTCTCATGCGACACCGCTGGTTTAAGCAGAAACTAACCCCTGTAGTGCTGATAATGTCTCTGGGGGTACTGGTAGCATTTTACAGTGTGTTTGCGGGGCCAAAAAATGGTTTCGATGTTTCAAACGCCATCGTTCCCACCGATGAAATACTGGCTGGAGGTCCACCTAGAGATGGTATTCCAGCCCTGAGCAATCCGAAAATGCTGCGTGCGAACGAAGCCGGTTACCTGTCGGCAGAAGACCGCGTCATCGGCATCACCCTGAATGGAGAGTCCCGTGCCTACCCCATCTCCATACTAAACTGGCACGAAATTGTAAACGATCAGATAAAAGGACAGCGATATGCAGTCACCTATTGCCCACTATGCGGTACCGGTGTCGCATTTTCCGCAACCGTGGCCGGGCAGCTCACGGATTTCGGTGTTTCCGGCTTGCTATATAACAGCGATGTCCTGTTGTACGACAGGAATACCGAGTCGCTGTGGTCGCAAATCATGGGGCAATCGATTTCGGGGAAACTGGTGGGCGAAAAATTAACCCCGATTCCAATCAGTCACACTTCCTGGAAAAGTTGGGTGCAACGGTATCCAGATACACTGGTATTATCGACCGATACCGGATATTCGCGCGATTATAGTCGCGACCCTTACGCTGGTTACGGGCAGTCCAGACAGGTTTTTTTCCAGGTCAATAACCAGGCACCGAGTATCTATCACCCCAAGGAGCGGGTTATAGGACTCGACATCGATGGTGTGTATAAAGCCTACCCCTTCATCGAGTTAGAGAAATACGCCAAATCGCAATTTACCGATTCCGTCAATGGTCAAACGGTTACGGTCAATTGGGACGATATTAACCGTACGGTATCGATAACCGATAGTTCGGGGAGTGAAATTCCCAGTATTGACGGCTTCTGGTTTGCCTGGTTTGCTTTTCACCCAGATACACAGGTGTTTACAGGCAGCTAAAAAAGCCAGGCCCATCTCACCACCGCGATTGACTCGCAACCAGGCCTATCGGATCAATTTCTCAATCCGACCATTCATTTTGGGTTAATACCCTGTTTGCTAGCATATAACCTGAATTCGTGACTCCCCGGTTTCGCGTTGAAATAACGGATTTAAGTTTAATTCGATATGGCCACTCGCTGTCTACGGTTTATTGTGACAAAATAATTTACTTTTCTACTACTCATCAATAATTGTATTTAAAACGTTATTTATTAGTTTCCAGCCTGGTTCTGTACGCGCTATTTCCACGCCTTGAGGCCGACGAGAACTGGAACTTATGCAAGGTGCCCGCCTATGAGCCTGTGCAGATACCGAAAAGCGACGGGTTATCCAACGCTATCGATGTTGATGCTGCTAGCGTAACTCGCACGGAGGACGATCTCCTGATTTTCGGCGGCCCGGTTGAACTTTTGCGCGGAAACGATAAAATCCTGGCCGATAAAGTGATCATCGACAATCAGTCCGAACAATTGCAGGCAACCGGCCAGGTAACATTCGAGAACCCGGAATATCGCCTGCAGACCGACAGCCTGTCTATGGATCTAAAAGCTGAAACGGCCCTGTTTGGCGCTTCTGAGTTTCAATTCCCGGGCAACCACGCGCGCGGATCTGCGCGCGAAATTCAAAAATTAGATCAGTCGCGAAGCCGCTTTAAAGGAATTCTGTACACTACCTGCGACCCGGGGAATAGCGACTGGTACTTAACCGGTAGTCAACTCGACATCAACCAGGAAAGTGGCCGCGGTACGGCAAAGCACGCGACCCTTTATTTTCAGGGAGTCCCTATTTTCTACCTGCCCTATTTCATGTTCCCGATAGATGATCGCAGGATGTCTGGAGTGCTGTCCCCTCTGATCAGCTATTCAAAGAACGGCGGATCCAGCATTGCCGTTCCTGTCTACTGGAATATAGCCCCCAACAGGGATGCTACGATTACGCCGGCCTGGTTTAGTCAACGCGGCTTGCAGATCAACACCGAAAATCGTTACCTGTTTTCAAATCACGACGGCCAGATCGAACTGTCTTACCTGGAAGACGAGTTACTGGAGGAGAACCGCTGGAAGGTAAAATGGCAACATCGCGCAAGTCTGGGGTTCAATATCAAGGCTGATGTGCTGTTACAGGAGGTTTCCGACGATCTATTTTTTCGCGACTTTGATCTACCTGGCTCAGATAATGAAAATATCACTCACCTTGAAAGACATATCAGTTTCAGCCGCAATACCAAATTCTGGCAAACTGGTTTTCTGTGGCAGGATTACCAGACGCTGGATCTTTCGATTCCCATCGATGATCGTCCCTATCGACAACTGCCGAAAATTACGCTAAACAGTCTGTTCGACCCATTGGATAACGGCCTCTTATTCGAATCCCGGAACGAATGGATTAATTTCAGCCATGAAAGCCTCAACTCTGGCAAACGTTTACATTTACAACCCTCCATGGCCTGGCCAATAAGCAGTGACTGGTATTACTTCAAGCCGAAGTTAGAATTAGCCTTAACCGGGTATCTACTGGAAAACAACAGCCCGCTCGACAATTCTCTCAGACGATCATTGCCGATACTGAGTCTCGATAGCGGAATTATTTTTGAGCGTAGCCTGAACAACAAAGAATGGATACAAACCCTGGAACCCAGGTTGTTTTTTCTTTATGTCCCGTTCGAGGATCAAACCGATATTCCCGATTTTGATACGGCCAGGCTCACCGATTCATATAGTAATTTTTTCAGGACTAACCGGTTCAGCGGAGCTGACCGCATTGGTGATGCCAAACAGGTCACTATTGGTCTCCGTTCACGTATTCTCACGCGCGATTACGGGCGTGAAATAATGAATGCCAGGCTGGCGCAGATTTATTATTTCGACGACAGGCTAGTCAGCCTGGACGGTATTACTGAAAGCCAGTCGAGATCGAATTTGATTGCCGAGCTAGACCTTAGCCCGACTAGCAGGTTAAAAGTCGGCAGCAAGCTGGTGTATGACGAGCAAGATAAAAGGCTATTGGAAAAAAACCTTTCAATTAATTACGCCGGTAACGGGTATGCAGCCAACGCCGAGTATTATTTTACCGACCAGACACTGGAACAAACAGCTTTATCAATTGTCTACCCTGTCAATGAAAGATGGACTGTCATCGCCAAATATCATCAATCGCTTCTATTCGATAAACCTGTCGAAAATTTATTCGGTGTAAACTATGAATCCTGTTGCTGGGGCCTTAAAATACTTGCCAGCCAAACCAGTGATGCTGACTTTCTCGTTACCGATCGTGCAGTGTATTTCGAATTAACATTCAAGGGGTTGAGCCAGGCTGGCAGGAATATAGATGCACAGCTGGTCAATGCTATTCCTGGTTATCTGTCAGAATTTTAATTCCGCCACAAAGTAGAAAACAATGATTCGTTTCTTTCTAATTTTATTGACTTTAGTCTTCTTTATCCCGGGTATCATAGCCGCTCAACAATCGATCGATTCGATAGTAGCAATTGTTGACGAAGACGTTGTTACCAAACGCGAACTGGATTCCAGGATAGAGTTTATACGTGCTGATTTCGATCAATCCGGCCGAACACTCCCGGAACCAGACACCCTGTATCGCCAGGTTCTCGAAATTATGATTAGCGATTCGATACTGCTTCAGCAGGCCCGAATTCGAGGACTGAGAATTACCGACGGACAACTCAATCAGGCAATGCAAAATATCGCCCGGGAAAACAGCATGAATTTATCAGAATTTCGTCAGGCCCTGCTTAGAGAGGGTATCGACTATGTCCGATATCGAGACACCTTTCGTAAGGAAATGACTATTGCCACCTTGCAGCGGCAGTATACCGCCCGAACTGTTGAAATAACCGATGCCGAGGTCGAAGATTTCATAAATCGAACCGGCAGCGATACCAGCAAATACGAATACCGTCTCGCACAAATCCTTATCGCATTGCCCGACGCAGCCGCCAGCGAGCAGGTTAACAGTGCATTACAAACAGCGCAGCAGCTACTGGAGCGCCTCGACCAGGGTGCCGAATTTGAGCAATTGGCGAATGAGTTTTCAGCAGGATCAAATGCCTTGCAGGGAGGCGATCTGGGATGGCGTAAAAAGGCGGAAATTCCAAGTTTGTTTTCAAACGAGGTTTTGAATATGGAGCCTGGCGAATATGCTGGCCCTTTACGTAGCGCTAGCGGTTTTCACATTGTTTCTCTGATCGAACGCCGTGACCTGGAGCAGGTGCTGACCAAACAAACTCGAACTAGACAGATTTTAATCCGTACCAACGAGTTAATATCTGACGAAGAGGCAAAATCTCGCCTGCTATCGCTACGCGAGCGAATACTGGCAGGCGAGGATTTTGCTCAACTTGCCCGATTGTATTCGGTCGACTATACCTCCGGGTCTCAGGGGGGCGATATAGGTTGGTCAGAAGCCGGTGCAACGGTACCTGAATACGATTCCGTCGCTAACCTGCTGGAGCCAGGCCAATTAAGCGAACCATTTCGATCTCAATTCGGCTGGCACCTGCTCGAAGTGACTGGGCGTCGAACTATCGATGATACCGAGGAGAGCAAGTTTAATAAAATCTACACTCAACTTTTACAGCAAAAAAGACTCGAAGTCTTTGATATCTGGAAACGTCGCCTCAGAGACGAAGCCTACGTGATTTTCCCAAGCCCAGATGCCTGATGCACACGGCCAGCCTATTGTAGCAATCACTTCGGGAGAGCCCGCGGGGATTGGGCCCGATATTATTGCGCGCATCAATACCAATCAGTTCGACGCGCGCCTGGTAATTCTCGGTGATCGCGAATTAATCGAAAATCGCGCCCGCTCGCAAGGACTTGGTACCCAATTTGATTCTTACCAGGCTGATCGAATTTCGCAAAAGGAAAATGCGATAGAAATCCTGCACTTCCCCCTGGCCAGCACCTGTAACCCCGGCGTGCTGTGCAGTGATAATTCTAACTATGTACTGGAAATATTAAGTCGTGCATGCAACGGATGTCTGAACCTGGAATTTGATGCGATGGTAACTGCACCGGTACACAAGCAAATCATTAACCAGGCCGGAATAGGATTTACCGGGCACACCGAATTCCTGGCTGAAATTTGCGGTGTAGAGAAACCCGTGATGCTGCTGATTGCCGATAATTTGAGAGTTGCGCTGGCAACTACCCATTTATCATTGCGTCAGGTGCCCGATGCAATTAATGCAGATCTCATTACTCGCATCGTTAAAATTCTCGATCACGACTTACGCCAGCGCTTCGATATCGCCCAACCACATATTAAGGTCTGCGGGCTCAATCCGCACGCTGGTGAGGGCGGTTACCTCGGTCAGGAAGAAATCGAAATCATAAAACCTGCAATTGAAGCCCTGCGTCGGGAGGGGCTGGATATCAGCGGCCCCTATCCCGCCGATACGGTATTTACACCACTGGCTTTGGCAGATGCAAATGCGGTTCTGGCCATGTACCACGATCAGGGTTTACCAGTTTTGAAACACGCGGGTTTTCACCGTGCAGTTAATACCACGCTCGGTTTACCGATTATTCGTACTTCTGTGGATCACGGTACTGCACTTGACCTGGCCGGCACCGGTCAGGCTAATCCAGGCAGCCTGTTCGCAGCGATAGAATCGGCAATATACCAGTTCAAATGCAACCTGAACCAGCAATAGGCCTGCTCGAGAAATGACCGTTACGAAAAGCGATAGAAGTCGTAGGTGAATCAAACCTTCTTTATTTATTTGAAGACACAGATACTGCTCACTAGTACTCCTGCATTAAAAAAATAATGAATCACCCCACAAAACACAAAGCCCGTAAACGATTTGGTCAGCATTTTTTGCATGATAAAAATATCATCGCCAAAATTCTTGACGCGATCGACCCTCAAAAGAGCGATAATATGCTCGAAATAGGCCCGGGCCATGGCGCTTTAACCTACCCATTGCTTCAGCGGTGCGGACGACTCACCGCCGTAGAGCTCGATCGAGACCTGGTTTCTTTACTCAGGGAAAAATCACAGGGCCATGGCGACCTTGGGGTGATCAACGCCGATATTCTGAAATTTAACCTGGATGACCTGGCATCGAGCAAACAGTTTCGAGTTGTCGGCAATCTTCCCTACAATATTTCGACACCATTGATGTTTCATCTTATGAAATCGATCGAAAATATTCAGGATATGCACTTCATGGTACAGAAAGAAGTCGCTTTACGCATTGTCGCTCCGGAAAATAGCCAGGAGTACGGTCGATTGTCAGTCATGATGCAGTATTTTTGTCGATGCCAGTACCTGTTCGATGTGGCCCCTGGATGCTTTACGCCACCGCCCAGAGTTAATTCGGCGATTATTCGATTGCAGCCTCATCTACAGCCAGTTGCCGAAATCGGTGACTTTACTCTGTTTTCAACTATCGTCCAGGCTGCTTTCGGACAGCGCCGCAAAACTATTGCCAATGCTCTGAAAACAAGGGTAGCGCCTGAAATCTTCGAGGCTTGCCACATAGACAAAAAACTGCGCGCAGAAAATTTAAGCCTGTCAGACTTCGCATGTCTGTCCAGGACTACCTATCAGCGACAATACGATGCGTAGATCCTATATTTCCAAACCCCTGCTTTCATTAATTTGTGCGATGGACGCTAATCGACTGATTGGAAAAAATAATACCTTACCCTGGCATATACCGGCCGACCTCGCTTTTTTTAAACAAATCACGATGGGAAAACCAGTCATCATGGGCAGAAAGACCTTCGAGTCAATCGGCAGGCCACTACCGGGGCGAACCAATATAATCGTTTCTCGAAATACAGAATTAAACTTCCCTGGATGCGATATCGCGGACAGCATCGATCAAGCCATGGTTCTAGCCGGGGATAACGAAGAAGTTATGTTAATCGGCGGTGCTAGCCTGTATCAACAATGCATCAATCGAGCCGATCAGATTTATCTGACACTGATACATCACAGGTTTAACGGTGATACCTGGTTTCCCGAAATTGATCCCGATCAGTGGAAACAAACCACACGAGCAGACCATCGGGCAGATTCCAGCAATTCTTATTCTTATTCGTTTATTAAATATATACGGAATATCTAAATAAATTTGTTATAGTAGCGGCGGGCGCATCCGAAGAATGGGTTGCGCAAATGGACATCACTACCACCGTGGGGGAGAGTAGTACGAATGGAAAAGCACACCTACATAGTTGGTAGGGAGGGTCATATACTCATCAACGACCCAACCGTCAGTAAAAGGCATGTCGAGATACAGGTCAAAAATGGCGAAATCCACCTGCGAGACCTCGATTCCACCAATGGTACTTATTTAGTTAAAAATAAGAGGCTCATACCATTCAAAGAAGGATATGTGCAGCTTAAACAGCCTGTGGTTTTGGGGAACAGGCAGTACACAATATACGAGTTATTAGAGAAAGCCGGGGTCGTTTGCAGCCAACATACTTAAGCAACCGTTTCGCTATTAACCAGGTGGTTAAAGACAAAATTCACCCGCTGCTAAAACCTGCCTCTAAAGACCTACAGCAAGAAGGGCGATACCAATAATCCATTTCCATACATTGCCTGAGGGCGCTTCCTCTTCTACCTGTTGCTGTTGCGTAACCACAAGATCAAATCTATTTGCTTCATCAGCATCGAGTAGACCGGCGGCAATCTCGACATCTTCGTCAAGAACTTTCATCTCCGTTTGCGTGGCCGTGCCATATTCACCACGCACCATCAGGATTTGAAAATCGTCTTCGGTAGTTAATGTAATGATCCCATCCAGTACCACGGCATGTAATTTTGCGCCCGGGTCATTTCGACCCACTGTCTGACTGCAGTCGTCGAGATTACAAAGCTTGATCACATACTCGGTACCGCGTATACCTATGGTTGCCAGGCCCGTTTGCAACTTATAATTAGACTGGGCGCTATCACCGATGAGGCCGGTTATTTTTCTTAAGCCGCCTCTGATCAAATCTAGAATACTGCTACTGTTTTTGTCGAACCCCGAGGTAATAATATACTCGCTGATTTTTATCACCGAATCTTCTTTCAGGTAAATTTCGGCCCCATCATCCATTGCGATGAATATATTCGATTCCGGATCGGTGGTAATTCGATCTCCCTCATAAACTTCTGAATTAATTTGAAGCATCTGAGTATTACCATCTAAGTCTTTAACCGATGCCTGACCTTGCTGGCTGGCGACGTAACCTACTTTTTTCTTGTTACTGATTTCCTTTTGTTCAAAACGTCTAACTTCGATAAGTTTCAAACGGGTTCCTGACACCAGCTGATCGCTTTGAAAACGAAACGAATTCGGATTCGTTTCGATCAATTTTTCTTTTATTTCGGCCCATAGTTTGACTTCGTTTGGATAGATTTTTCGAATGATGTCTTCGACCGTCATGCCCGGAATGACGCGGATGATTACTCTAGAGGATGGTACCAACTCATAGGTAACAGCAGCACTTGCCGTTTGGCTAAAAATACCGGTAGCAAATATCAATACCGCGACCAAAAACAGTTTACTTTTCACGATTCATTACCTTTTGAAAAGGCCTCAATTCAGTTGATATAAAGTTTGTTCGACTCCCCACGCTCTCCTGGCTACGGAAACGATGTCATCCAGACAATAATTATAGCTATTTATTCGACTCTATAAGTCAACTAATTTAACAAAAGGTCCTTTTTTGACGACGGACTGTCGTTGATTTAATAAATCGGTTGGAATTATTACCTGGAAACACTAATTTATTACTTTTTCGGCTACACAGTCCACATTAAACCATCGAGTTTCGGGCGTATCGATTCTTAAAGCAATCAATTTTCCTCCCCAGACACAACCACCATCGCTGGCAAAATATTGCCCGTACCGTCCCACTGCCAGGGTCGACCAGTGCCCAAACGCCACGCGTAGCGAACGGTCCAGGGAAGGGATATTTTCGAACCACGGGACCAATCCATTTTGTGAATGCTGCTGTGGACTACCCTTGGAGGAAAATTCAAAACGACCATCTTCAGTATAAAATCTCAAGCGTGTGAATACGTTTGTTATACAGCGTAAACGTTCGATGCCGGTTAATTTTTCGGACCAACGATCAGGCCGATCACCATACATTTGAACGAAGAACGACCGATTATTCTCTCCTCTTAGCACTTGTTCCAGTTCGCGGGCACGGTCTTGCGCCAGCGTCAGATCCCAGTCTTTATGAATTCCGGCATGGACGAGCAGAAAATTTAATCTCTCATCATAATGGATGAGGGGTTGAAACCGAAGCCAGTCTATCAGTTCGTCACAATCGGGGCTCTTAAGTATCTGATACAGGGGATCGGTTTTAGCAATGCTCTGTTGGGTATAAAACAGTGCAAGAAGATGCAGGTCATGATTACCGAGAACGGTGACTGCGCGGTCTCCCAGCGATCGCACGAAGCGTATGCTCTGTAAGGATTC
>VAPB011225513.1_pt1 | contig 12547 bp, 13 predicted proteins | sample 3395101 | NCBI WGS metagenome assembly VAPB01 (sample SAMN08290433, study PRJNA428436) | hydrothermal vent metagenome | isolation source: Deep-sea hydrothermal vent chimney | place: Indian Ocean: Southwest Indian Ridge | reverse complement strand
TAGACAGCGCCGGAGAGAGCTGCTGATCAAGGTGGTTCTTCACAACATTCAACGACTAAATTTCCTGGAGTGTGCAGGGAGGTGACTTTTTCTACAGAGCCGGCAATAGCTCAGAGATAGCGAATATTGATTCGCTACATGATAATTGCCCTGACCCTCATCAAGCTAGGTTAATCAGGGGCGAACACTGTGAAACCTACTTAGATATACTTAATTTGACTTTTTACTATGCATTAAACAGAGCAAGTGGTGCATGAAATAGATGACAGAAATCTTCGTGAAGTTGATGAACAAGGGTCTCAAGTTCGATGAACACAACAAGTTCACATTTGAAATTAGAGATGATGCCACTGTTAGAGACCTAATTGATGATCTACATGAAGAATATGGTGAAAGATTCGAAGTATATCTTGAGGACACAGGCAAGAGAGTACTCAGAAGAGACGCCATTGTTGTTGTCAATGGGATGAATATGGTTGCTAAGAAAGGCGATAAGACCAAGCTCTCGAATGGCGACTTGATAGTCTTCATGATAGCCGCTGTTGGCGGATAAGAGAAAGAAGAGGGCGTGATATGCCCTCAATCAATCCTCAGGGAAATAGTCTGGTTCTAGTATCTCAGGGTCTACAATACCCGCTGAAACCGCCATGATTTCTGCAATATCGAGAACTCTAGTGTCTAAATCCGCGGCATAAGTCCCATGGATCAGGTTCATTTCACATGCTGGACAGATGGTTGAAATTATGTCTGCGCCAGTTTCGATAAAATCTTTGATTCGCTCATCAGATACTTTCTGTGAGTGATCAGGATACATGATCTTGCAGCCACCACCTCCGCCACAGCAGAAAGCTTGTTCCCTATTTCTAGACATCTCAATGAATTCCACACCGGGAATTGCTTCAAGCACCTTTCGTGGTGGGTCGTAGATATCTCTGTACCTTCCTATCTCACATGGATCGTGATATGAAACCTTTTTGTTCACAGGCTTGAATTTAAGCTTCTTCTTGATAACTATCTCCTCGAGAACTTCACTTGTGTGACGGATCTTTATGGGCAGTTTCTCAATTCCAAGAAGGTGAGGATATTCCTCATCAAACGCCCTGAAACAGCTTGGACAGGGAGTTATTATCTCCTTCACTCCGCGGTCCTGTAATTTCTTCAAGTATGCTTTAGCATAATCTTCAGCATTTTCCATTTTACCTGTTACCCAATATGGAGTCCCACAACATGTTTGGTCATCTCCAAGAAAATCCAGATCATACCCTGCAGCTTGCAGAAGGCGTACGAGGATGTTTGTTTTCTCTTTGAACCGGTGACTAGCCAGACATCCTGGATAGAACAGTGTACCTGACCCTTCAATGAATTCAAGCCCCTCTGCCCATTTGTTATGAACTTTGGGAGGATCTGCGAAGATGTTGCCCGAAGATGTGACAGTGTTAGCCATATTTGCTCCTTCTTCAGGGATTTTGATTCCCTGCTCAACGAAGTCTTGACGCATTGCCTTGGTGATTTCAATCACGTCGATCTGAGCAGCCTTCTTACACTCCTCTCTGCATCTCCCACACATGAAACAACCAAAGATACGCTCTGCAAGGTCTTCAGAGTATTCCAATTTTCCTTCCAGGATTCCTCGTGCAATTGCCATGCGACCTCTGGCAGTAGAGGACTCCCAGTATTGAGTGAAAATCTCTGGGCAACGGTCATTGTAGTCTATACCTCTGCAGAACTCACATCTCCCGCAAGCATAAATCATGTCCTTGTACTCTTCGATTCTCATCTCAATTCCTCCTCTGGAATGAAGATTCCGCGTTGCAGTATGTTCTTTGGATCCAGTGTCCTCTTGAGTGTCTTGAGTAATCGATAGTAGCCAGTATCTCGTTCTGCAACAAACCGACGAAGTCCGTCACGACCACCAATACCATATGGCACCACTGGGCCTTTAAGCGCGATTTCGTCAATCTCGTCAGCCATCTTGACCAGTTCCTTCCATTCTTCAGGCTCTCGATAGTTTGTCACCATAAAGGCAAGCCAGTCCCTTGGTAGAATCTGGCCACCGAATCCAGCCTTGGTATATCCTCTTTTCTCAATAAGTTCCTCTTTCCAAATCTTGTACATGAAAGGAATGTCATCGATACGGAGGGAGCCAGAACCAAAGAAGTGCCAGACACCAGCATTAAACAGGTCTGCTAACCCTGTGAGGATTCGTCCGAAATAATCATCTGCCGGGGCACGGTCTCCAATCTCTCCGCCCAATTCATTGAGTTTCTCAATAATCTTCTTCTTCCTGTGGTCGACAATCTCTTGCTCATAGCCGAAAATGTCCATCATCAGAAAGAAAACTTCAGGTGCCGAGGGATCCACCCAGAGATAGATACCTTGCATGTATTCATCGCCAACATGTCTGTTGATGAAATGACCGAATTCAATCACATCTTCGAGAGTTTTCATTGTCGCGGTGAGGCGTTCAGACACATCGGTTGTTGGTCGAATTCGGATTGAGAGTTCAGTACAAACACCGAGAATACCTTCAGCCCCAATGAACATACCCGCAAGGTCGGGTCCTAGACATTGGCGTTTGAATTTCCCAGCACTTGGCCAAGCTGCAGAACCAGTTTCTACGATGTCGCCGTTCGGAAGAACCATCTCAAGAGTGACAATATCTTGATTACCATGGAAACCAAACTTGGCCGTCGAATGTGGGCCTCCTCCAGCCTTCATGACCGAACCGCCAATAGTCATAGCAGGTCCCCCTGCTTCGCTACAGAGATAGGTTAAATCTCTTTTTCGTAATTCTCTTTCTAATTTAGCCCAAGTACAGTTCGGCTGGACTGTGGCTACAAGATCTCGTTCGTTGATATCTAGAATCTTGTTCATCCGGCCGAGGTCGAGCATGATACCTGGTTCTTGGGGGAGGAATGCATCCCAGTGAGACGTACCGCCTCCGCGAATGTATACAGGAACATCCTGCTCATTTGCAATTTTCAAAATGGCTTGAATCTCTTCACGGGTATCGGGTAACACGACATGAGTTGGCATCTTTTGATCTGCTGGACTCAAATCGCGACTATATGGAATCATATCGAAGTCTTTGTCAGTGACTCGACTTGAGGTAACGACCTCTTGTAGAAGAGCCGTGACTTTCTTGATGTCGACCATACTTATTCTCTCCATTGACTACTGGAGAAGAGGAATAACCTACCGATTAATTAAAGACTGCGGTCTTATCCCAGTTTAATAGAGATTATATAAAACGAGGAAATCTGATGAATCCACGAGAGAGATTCCAAGCAGCTGTAAACCATGAAGAACCAGATAGAGTTCCATTAGATTACTGGACAACACCTCAAGCATACGAAAATCTAAGGGATTATCTTGGGATTACGGCACCTGAAACTCAAGAATGGGGAATCATGTCTGAATGGAAAACTTCGGAGGAATTGTTGCGAAGATTGGGCGTAGATTTTAGACGCGTGTACATGAAGACCTCTGCTGATTTCAAACCTCAACCTCTACCAGATGGTTCCATTGAAACCGAGTTCAAATGCGGAATGACAACGATTGGTGAATATAGTGAGGTGACCTACTACCCATGGGCTGAGTTCACAGAAGTTGAGCAGATAGAGGAGTTCGATTGGATTGATCCTGATGACCCTTCAAAGATGGAGGGTGTTGTTGAATGGGCCAAGTACCTACATGAAGAAACTGACTATGCTGTTATTGGAATGGTCGGAGGGCCTTGGGGAGTTTTTGAGATCGTAGCTCACTATATGAGAGGTTTTGACAAGTTTCTCATAGACATCCTAAAGAGACCTGACCTTGCTGAGGCTATGATGGACAAGAGCATGGAACTAGCCCTTGAACTGAATCGTGTCCTTCTGGATGAGGTCGGAAACTACCTCGATGTTGTACAGGTAGGTGATGACCTGGGTCATCAGGACGGTCTATTGATGAGTCCGCGAATCTATCGAAAGATGATCAAACACAGGCACAAGAATCTCTACTCGGACATCCATCGAAGGGCCCCCCATGTCAAGATCCTCTATCATTCTTGTGGGGCTGTTGAACCAATGATTGGAGATTTGATTGAGGTTGATGTTGACATCCTCAATCCCATCCAACCATTAGCGAAGGGAATGGATTCTGCAAGACTCAAAGAGAAGTATGGTGATAAGCTCACATTCCATGGAGGTATAGACCTTCAACATGCAATGTCAGCCCAGGGAACCATCGAAGACGTAAGGCGGGAAGTTGATACACGGCTTAAAACCCTAGCCCATGGTGGAGGGTATATTCTAGCTCCGGCGCACAATATCCAACCTGAATCTACACCAGAGAAGATTCTCGAGCTATATGACTATGCAAAAAAGAGAGGAGTATATCCTATATCCTGATCAGGGTATGGGCTTCTCCTTGTGGAGGTCATGTGGGTCTTCACCCTTGTCTAATTTGTCGGACCACCAATCATCAGTTACCACTACTTCCTCAGCATGTTTTAGGACTTCCTCTATTCTGTTCGCAGGGATGACAACAATTCCATCACCATCTCCAAAAATCAGGTCTCCAGGATTAACTGTTACTCCACCACAGACAATTGGACTCTGGACAGACTCCATATCCAGACGACCTCTCATAGTTCCAGGATGACGACCTCGAGCAAAAACAGTGAAATCAATCTTATCGATGTCATAGATATCTCTTGAAGTTCCATCAATCACTGCTCCTCTTACACCTTTTGGCATTCCAATCTTTGTCAAAATCTGACCCCAAGCTGAACAGTCTGTTGCTCCAGACATATCAATGACGATTAAATCACCATCAACCGCATCAGTTCCAAGGCTCAGAAGAGTGTCCAGATGTTTTTCATTATAAGGTCGATTTGCTGGGGATCGAGTAAGCTTTCCAGTTCTAGCAAATCCAGCCATTCTTTTATTCTTCGTGAGAGGTGCTATGCCGCTGTCCATGCAAACGGTTCCCAATCCGATCTCATCTGCAGCGTCAGACAATGCTGCTACATAGAGTTTCATTGTTCTCTCAATAATTGTATTCCTTTTGTCAACCAAGTTATTTCTTCTCCCATCTATAGATACAATGGTCATCCCCGCGCATCATGCACTTCGGAATCGTCATTCTAAGTTCAGGATCTACTGCCTGTCCAATACCCTCATCGATTTTAGTTACCCATTCACAGATATCTGAACTTGCACTCTTCCCTTTGAAACCCTCAAGCCATGGACAATATGTAACTTTCAGATCAAACCTTTTGTCAGTGAGATCGGAAATTGCAAGATCGAAGCCAAAGAACGCGTGAGCACCATCAAAGAATTCGAAAATAGACCCGTAGTCACCTACTTTCAAACTTCCTTGCTCAACACCAGTTTTACCAAGCTCTAATCCATGAAGTCGATTTGCCTCACCAATAGCTTTGAGACCCTCCTCTCCCATCAAATTACGTACAGATTCAACGTAAATTGCGTGAGTTTCTGCAAGAGTGTTCATACTAGTTCTTCGAACATCATCGGCACTTGGATCGGGCATAAATCAATTGCATATAGGAGTGGCTTAAAACTCCTCTTAGAGACCTGTAGTAAAATCTTAAACTCTTAGGTCCATTCGAGAGATTATATAAACTGGTTATAACCCCGAATCATTACAGGTGGTTCAGTTGCTCGCAGAGAGAAACGTTGATGTTCCCCCCAGCGAAATCCGCAAGATCTTCAATAAGATCATCGGACGAACAGATATTTTTGACATGACTGTTGGAATTCCTGATTTTGATACTCCTCAACATATCAAAGATGCAGCAAAGAAGGCTATTGATGAGGGTTATACAAAATACACTCACAATGCAGGTTACATTGAAACTCGTGAGGCTCTTGCAAAGAAACTCAAACGTGACAACAATATAGAGGCAGATCCTGAGACTGAGCTGATCTGCACTGCAGGTGGAATGGGTGCTCTAGTTACTACACATTTGGTACTTCTGAACCCTGGAGATGAAGTGATATACCCAGACCCAGGTTTTGTTAGCCACTTTGCACACATCAAACTCGCGGAAGGTATTCCCGTCCCAATTCAATTGAAGAAGGAGCTGGGATTTGGACTATCAGCAGAAGATGTTGCGAGTAAGATCACACCCAAGACAAAGATGCTTGTGCTTAACTCGCCGAACAATCCCACTGGCGGAGTGATTTCAAATAAGGAAATCAAGCAAATTGCAGAGGTCTGCATTGAGAACGACATCTATGTGATTGCGGATGAAGCATATGAGCAATTCAGATACGTAGAAGAAGAACCCTTGTTCATTGGTTCTCTTCCAGGAATGAAAGAAAGAACCGTATCGATCTTCTCTCTCTCGAAAACATACGCTATGACGGGGTGGAGAATAGCGGTTGCGACGGGTTCTAGTAAAATAATTGGTGCAATGACCAAGCTGCAAGAACATATCATCGCAATGCCAACAACTATCGCTCAGAAAGCCGCTGAAGCTGCAGCCATTGGTCCTCAGGATTGTGTTGTGGATATGCTCAAGACATTCAGGAAACGGAGAGATCTGATAACAAGGGGACTCAATTGTATTGACGGAGTTGACTTGCAACCACCTGGAGGAGCCTTCTACGTATTCCCTGATGTTTCAGCATTTGGGATTAAGTCATATGATCTGGTTCATCAAATTCTGAAAGAAACAAGTGTAGCTACGATCCACGGTACAGCTTTCGGAAAATTTGGCGAAGGATTCCTCAGATTATGCTATGCTGTTTCAACTGAGAGAATTGAAGAAGCATTGAGTCGATTAGATTCATACTTGCCCAAGATTCTTTGATTCCGCGCAATGGGAAGAGTAATGTATCCAAATGGGGAATATTTTGAGGATGACGTCCCGGAGCCAGCGGATAAAGCAAAGAATGCTTGAATCCGAGCCGACTATCTCTTCAGAACGAGCAGTCCTCTTCACACAATATGTGAAAGAGCATTGGTCAGAACCAGCCATGACTCGTCTTGCTGGTGGTTTTGCTCACGTTCTAGACAACATGACAATTCGAATCGAACCTAAAGAGCTAATAGTGGGGAACATGGGTCCAACCCCAAGATCATGTCAGATTTTTCCAGAATATAGTTGGAAATGGATTGAAGATGAGTTAGACCGTTTCGACAAGAGGAGAACGGAGAAGTTTGTCATCAGCGAAGATGACAAAGAGAAATTGCGGGAAGTCTTTAGCTTCTGGAAAGACAAGAGCACATCAGAGATTGCAGCAAAGGTGATATCCAACGAATCAATCAATGCATCAAAGGCAGGATTATTCACTATTGGAGCACCAGGAACTGGAATTGGGCATGTCATCGTAGATTATGAAACTGTGATTACAAAAGGGCTTCAAAGCATCATTAGCGATATCAATCAGAAAGACTCGGTGTTTTACGATGCCGTGAGAACCGAGTTTGAAGCAGTGGTCCGATTTGCTGAGAGATTCTCGATTCACGCCTCAGAGTTGGCTGAACAAGAAGCTGATGACAAAAGGAAAACAGAGCTTCAGGAGATCTCACGAATCTGTTCGAAGGTTCCTGCTGGACCAGCAGAGTCGTTTCACGAGGCTCTTCAGTCATTCTGGTTCATCCACCTACTTATTCAGACAGAATCCAATGGACACTCAATGTCGACTGGTCGATTTGACCAATACATGTTTCCACTCTACGAGAAGGACATCCAATCCAAGATATTGAAACGTGAAGACGCACTTGAGATGTTGGAGATTCTATGGGTCAAATTTACATCTTTAATCAAGATTCGGAATGAATACTACAGTATTGCCTTTGCAGGACATCCCATGTTTCAGAATCTCACAATTGGAGGACAGGATGAGAAAGGAAATGATTCATCCAACGATTTGACGAATTTAGTGCTTGAAGCAACTGCAAATATCAGAGTTACTCAACCTAGTGTTTCTTTCAGATGGTACAAGAAAACTCCTGAGGATGTTAGACAGAAAGTTATTGAAGTCATTTCAAATGGCTTGGGGATGCCAGGTCTCTTCAATGATGATTCGATAATACCAATGATGCTCGAGAAGGGCACCGACCCCTCAGATGCTCATGATTACTCTGTTCTCGGGTGTGTTGAACCAATAGTCGGTGGAAAATCAGATCCCAGACAGAATATTGGTTATGTGAATTTGCCGAAGATACTTGAGATAACTCTGAACAATGGGAAGGACCCTAAGACGGGTCAACTTGTAGGAAGAGAAACTGGAGACCCGAGAGAATTCACATCCTTTGATGAGCTCTGGATAGCATACACAGAACAGATAGACTACTCAATTGAGATGTTGACTCAGGCAGATAGAATTACTGCAGGAGTTCACATTGAGAACACACCTACACCCTTCATTTCTGCTCTGCTCGAAGGCAGTCTGGAATCAGGAAAGACAATACAGGAAGGAGGCGCGAAGTATAACTCAGGGGGGATAATGGGAGTTGGAATCGCGATAGTAGCAGATTCTTTGGAGATTCTCAGAAAATTCGTCTTTGACGAAAAGGAGATCTCAATGGATGAATTGCTTCAAATTCTTTCAGATGATTGGGAGGGTCATGAGGAGCTCAGAGTCAAGTTTGAGAATGACCCATCAAAATATGGGAATGACATCGAGCGAGTCGATAATCTAGCCAGGGAAACAGGGCGAACATTCTGTGAGTCAATTCAGAGCAGGATGACCACTCGTAATGGACCATATCATGGAGCTCTGTTCTCAGTTTCAATGTACATTCCACAAGGAGAAGTTCTAGGAGCAACACCAGATGGTCGAAAGGCAGAATACATGTTATCCGATGGTGTATCGCCCACACAGAATAGGGATATTAATGGACCAACAGCTGCAATGAAGTCTGTGGCTAGACTAGACCACTCGTTATGCTATAATGGTACACTATACAATATGAAATTCACACCAGACTTTTTTGATTCTGAGTCGCGACGTCATAAATTTGTGAGCATGGTGGATGCTTATTTTGAGATGGGAGGATTTCACGTGCAGTATAATGTTGTTTCAAGAGAAACGCTTGAAGACGCAAAAGAGAACCCCCTACAACACAGAGATTTGATTGTGAGAGTTGCAGGATATAGTGCGTATTTCATTGAATTGGATCCTTTTGTTCAGGACGAAGTTATCGCAAGGACAGAGTTCTCGACCAAATATGCATAGACTTCTGAAATGTGTTAACGGTAGATTTAACATTTCCAATAGGACAACTGGCACGTGTTGAACAGACTGTGAGTTGTGACAAATGAGCTACGACGTGGTTACCTTTGGAGAAGTGATGCTTCGATTATCTCCACCAGATTTCATGCGCTTTGAACAAACACACAGCTTCAATGCACATGCTGGTGGAGCTGAGATGAATGTTGCTGTAGCTTGTGCTCGATTGGAGCTCAATTCAGCATATGTCACCAAGCTCGGAGACAATTCGATTGGACATTTCATTCGGAATAAAGCTCGTGAGCATGGAGTTGATACATCTCACATTCTTTGGGATTCAGATAGTCGTTGTGGGGTTTATTTTGTTGAGTTTGGAGCAGCCCCTAGAACTAATCGGGTCATCTATGATAGAAAAGAATCCGCAATAAGCAGAATCAAACCTGGAGAGGTGGATTGGAAGAAGATTGTGAAAGGGACAAAACTCTTCCACACCAGCGGCATCACTCCGGCGTTAAGTAAGAGCTGTGCAGAAGTAACGAATGAAGCTTTACAAACCGCTCAAGAACAAGGAACTAAGGTTTCGTACGATGTTAACTATAGAGGAAAACTCTGGACCCCCAAGGAAGCTCAGAAATTCACTGAACCAGCCTCGGAGAATATAGACATTCTGATTACAACAGAAGAAGACACGAAAGTGGTCTATGGGATAGAAGGGAAAGACTACGAAGAAGTAGCAGCTAAATTGACTGATAAGTTCGGTTTTGAAGTAGTTGTCATTACTGTCCGAGAGACCCCCACTGTCTTGCAGAACAAATGGTCTGTCTTTGCATATTCCAATGGAAAGATCTTCAGAAGTCCAGTTTATGATGTCGAAGTCATCGACCGTCTTGGAGGAGGAGATTCATGCAGTGCGGGATTTATCTACGGATATTTGGTATTGAAAGATCTTCAAAAAGCTGTGGACTTTGGTTCAGCATTCTCAGCATTGAAACACTCTGTTCCTGGTGACCTTGCGTTTGTGTACAAGTCAGAAGTTGAGAAATTGATTAAGGGTCGCGAGAGAGGTCTTCGAATCGACAGGTGATATGATATGTGGGGTAAAGAAAAAGCGATGAAGCTGATTCATGACACCGGACTTATCCCAATCATCCGTGTAGAATCAGCAGAGATAGCTTTCAAAGTTGCTGATGCATTTCTTGCTGGAAATGTGAACATCATTGAAGTAACGATGAGTGTTCCAGGTGCTGTTGAAGTTGTTAAGAAACTCGTTGAGCAGTTTGGTGATAAAGTTCTAATTGGAACAGGCACTGTTCTCGATGGCAAAATGGTTGAGAAAGTAATCAGAGCTGGAAGTCAGTTCATTGTCAGTCCGAACTATTCTCGTGAGTTGATTAAGACCGCTATAAAACATAACAAACCAATCATTCCAGGAGCACTCACTCCTACAGAGATTCTTGACGCCTACACCATTGGAGCCGATGCGGTCAAGGTCTTCCCATGTGGTTCAGTGGGAGGTGCCGCGTATCTCAAAGCTATTAGAGGACCTCTACCTCAGATTCCACTTGTACCCACTGGAGGAGTGAACTTGGAAACTGCAGGTCCAATGCTTGACGCTGGAGCCTTTGCATTAGGGGTCGGAGGAGCAATCACCGATAAGAAAGCGATTAAAGAAGGACGCTTCGAAGTCATAACAGATAATGTCAGGAAATTCCTTGACATCGTAAAGGAATATAGGATCTAACAACGAAAACAACTAAATCCCATACGGAACTTGCGCGAATGTTAACGGAGAGCTAAGAGATGACTCAAGATTTACTCGAGCTTATTAGAGAACGAATTGTTATTGGCCTTGAACGTGAGAAGACAAAGAACGCGATTGAAGGCTGGGAACGAACTGCACAGCTTTCTTTGAAAGAGGGATCAGAATACCACTTTATTGTGAAGGACAATACAATTACTGTTCATGAGGGACCAATAGATAATCCAGACATAAGAATTCAGAGTGATGAAGAAACAGTACGCAAGCTTTTCCTTGAGGAAATAAGTGCAGTGTCAGCTCTTTTTAGACGGAAATTGAAGGTGAAAGGATCAACTTCTGATCTATTGAAGATAAAAAACATCTTCTAAACCTTCAAGGAGATGAGTAGCGATGAATGGGAAGATAATCAAGAGGCTTGAAGAAAATGTTGGAGAAGAATTTGTATCAACTCGTGTAGAAGTGTTGTGGAGCTGGGGGTGGTCTACGTTCCTACGACCTAGACCTGTTAAGGAAGATAGCTGCTGATTGCGTTAGAACCGCGGATAATGAAGGACCTGATATCATTGCCACTACCTGCCGCTTTTGTGAACACAACCTCATCGATGGTGTTGAGATTGCAGGTAGCAGTGCAAGAATAGTTGATGTTGTCGACTTAGTAGCTGAAAGTCTGGAAAAATAGTAGTATGGGTGACCTTCACCAGAAGCGATGTCACCCGAAAATTGGAAGATTATAAATCAGTATCCACGGTTGTGCTCTCGCCTGTATGCGTTTCGGAGGCGATCTCCACCCTATCGGGATCTGCGTTCATGTTCTTGCTCAGACATATCGACTTCATCATTTACCTCAGTAATCTCTTCCTCAGCTGGTTTTAAGGTGCCATAGCGGCCGAAATTCAATCTAAGACGTCTCTGGAAGAGAGTAGTGTATCCGTTTTCAAGCCTGTATGATTTCTCGACTTCAACTTCGTCAATTGATGCATCCCATAGAGGTACTGTAACCTTCCCGGAGCTGTCTCCAACAATCGTATCGCAGACACGATGTTGTTCGCCATCTGCCCGAGATGTTACTTCCCGAATCTCGCCCTTTTCAATCACCTTGAATGAAATATTAACGCTCTTCATTCTTGGTTCGAGTTCAGAAATAACTGCTTCAATCGGTTCTCTTTCTTCGTTACTCATGATATCTCACATTCACTTTTTTATGCAGGCTTTCAAAAGTAGAATCTTCTTCAGTGGTCGCAAAGCTGTGCCTGAAACTCTGGAGCTTACGATTCAATTTGAGGACACTGCGAGTCATGCCAATCCCAAATCCCCTATAAACCCATGCACTGGAAGTAATTGTTAGAAAGAGGTGGACGAAGGCTATCGCCTAAGACTTTACCCATTTTTGGGCTCGAGGTCCACCCTCTTTTTTGTTTATTAAACATGAGTGATGCTCCAGTACTCACGATGCTTCGACATCTCCCTGAACCCTATTGGGTGGGAGCCGAATCTCCCTGCAGAAGGACATTCGTATTGCCTAGCCAACGCGGTTGCGCCATTTCCACGACTTTCGATGACGCGAGAGCAATAGAGCTCCAGCCTATCGTCCAAGTATTGT
>VAPB010663584.1_pt1 | contig 12623 bp, 14 predicted proteins | sample 3395101 | NCBI WGS metagenome assembly VAPB01 (sample SAMN08290433, study PRJNA428436) | hydrothermal vent metagenome | isolation source: Deep-sea hydrothermal vent chimney | place: Indian Ocean: Southwest Indian Ridge | reverse complement strand
TTTTCCGGGATCAGAGGCGTCGGCAAGACCTCGGTAGCCCGCATACTTGCAAAGACACTCAACTGTGAGGATTCCTCAACTGCTGAAGAGCCGTGCGGCAGCTGTCCTTCATGTCTTGAGGTAACTGAGGGCAAAAGTCTGGATGTCATAGAAATCGACGGCGCTTCTCACCGGAGGATCGATGACATCCGGGAGCTGAGGGAATCAGTCCTTTACGCACCCGGCCAGGATCGTCACAAGGTTTACATCATAGATGAAGTTCACATGCTCACTACCGAGGCGTTCAATGCGCTCCTGAAGACCCTGGAAGAACCCCCTCAGCGGGTTGTATTCATACTTGCCACAACAGAACCCCATAAAGTTCCAGTGACAATACAATCACGATGCCAGAGATACGATTTCAGGAGGATCCCCTCCCTGTCGATGGCCGAACATCTCGAGGAGATCTGCAGCAGAGAGGGAATAGATATTTCACATGACAGTCTCCGGAGACTGGCTATCGCGGCTGAAGGCAGCCTCCGTGATTCACAAAGCCTGTTGGACCAGGTTGTATCCTATGCCGGCGAGGAGGTTTCCGACGATGATGTAAATGTTGTTTTAGGAGCACTCGACCACGGCATGCTCATGCGGATCCTGGAAGCAGCGATCGGTGGATTGCCCGGGGAATCACTGAGGCTTGCCGGAGAAATGGTTGATAAGGGCGCTGAGCCCCTGAGGATCACGCTGGATATGATATCGCTTCTCAGAGCCCTGATGATTATCGTGGAGGTTGAGGAGCCTTCCGGTGTCCTTGACATGCCCGAAGGTGAGATAGAACCCTTAAAGAAAATTGCAGCCGGGATAAACCCTGAGCTCTTGAGGATTCAGTTTGCCGTCATGTCAAGGGCCGAAGAGAGAATGAGAAGGTCGCCCCAGCCCAGGTTCCATCTGGAGCTCGCTCTCGTTCATATGTCGCGTGCGGATGAGATCGTGCCCGTAACGGGGCAGGGTTCTCCAGTTGCGGGACCCGGCCTCACAGCCGGAGGCAAGGCAGTAGTTGAGCAATCACCGGCCAGGAGCGCGGATACCGGATCGCCTATGAGTACAGCCCCGGTTTTTGCTTCCATAGCGACACAGGAGGAGACGTGGGATGAACTGGTTTCTTTTATAGTTGGAGCGTCACCCAGCATCGGGAGCATGCTGGAGCAGTTGGTCTGCGTAAAGCTTGGAGGTGAAGAACTTGTCATAGGCGGGAAAAAAGGAGAGCTGTATCTGGACATCCTGAGCGAGAAAGAGAAGGTGGGGGAGCTGGAAGGTCTTTTCCAGGAGTTCTTTGCCCGGAAGATGAGGGTGAGATTCAAGGAGCTTAACGACGAGGAAAGGCTTCAGAATCACACAATCGTTGAAAAAAAGGACAGACAGGAATCCGACCTTGCCAGGAAGATCAGGAAAGAAACCATGGAACATAAGGCTGTAAGGGCTGCTATAGAAATATTCCAGGGCGAGCTGGAGGGAATTAGAGTACTTTCCCAGATGGTGGGCGATGATATAAAAATAGAGGCAAAAGAGGAGGATGTATGAAAAATCTGGGCGACCTTATGAAAAAAGCCCAGCAGATGAAGGCCAACCTGGATAAGGTTCAGGCGGAACTCGCAGAAAAAGAGGTCGAAGCATCTGCCGGTGGAGGTATGGTGACGGCAACAGTTACCGGAAATCAGGAGATCATCTCGCTGAAGATAGCACCGGAAGCTGTTGACCCTGACGATGTGGAAATGCTCGAGGATCTGGTTCGGGCAGCCGTAAACGAAGCCATAAAGAAGAGCAGGGAGATGATGTCCGAAGAAATGGCTAAGATAACCGGAGGACTTCCTCTGCCGGATATATTCTGAATCGATATGCGCTATCCGACTTCCCTTATAAAGCTCATCGAGGAGCTCAAAAAGCTGCCGGGCATAGGCCCGAAGAACGCCCAGAGGCTCGCGTTTTTCCTGCTTCGTGCTCCAAATGAGCGGGCCGAGTCCCTTGCAGCGGCAATGACGAATATGAAAAGGGTTATAGTCAACTGCTCACGTTGCTTTAACCTGTCCGAAAGGGAATTTTGCGAGATCTGCAGTGATACGGACAGGGTCAGCGAAAGGATGTGTGTTGTACAGTCACCACAGGATCTTTTTGCGATAGAAAGTACAGGACAGTTCAAGGGAACATACCACGTCCTTGCAGGAGTGCTGTCCCCCATGAAAGGTGTGGGTCCGGAAGACATAAGAATAGGGGAGCTTTTAGACAGGATAAAAAAAGAGGGGACAAAGGAGCTGATCGTTGCCACGAACCTGGATGTGGAAGGTGAGGCAACGGCTTCATACATTGCGGACCTGGTGAAACCCGCAGGTGTGAAAGTAACCAGGATAGCCAGGGGGATACCAGTTGGCGGCAGCCTGGAACACGCTGACAGTGTCACAATCGGTCTGTCGATAGATGGCCGTCAGGAGTTGTAAACCCTTGATACTTACGTATTTTTCTTGTATACCCTTTAGGAGAACTTTGGGGAGTAGTTTTTCACAATTATTAAATTAATGGATCGATCGGGAAAAAAATATGTTACCCAACCTTGTGCTGTATGAAGAAGAATACAAACAAGTAACGGATGCCATCGTTCGTCTTATTTCGGATGCTAATGCCAAGGTCGTCTTTCTGGTGGACAAAAACGGGCAGCTGATAACAAGCTCCGGAACCACTGCGGGTATAGACACTACTTCCCTGGCCTCGCTGACAGCGGGCAATATTGCGGCCACCGGCGGCCTGGCAAAGCTTATAGGCGAGAAGGAATTTACCATTCTTTTCCACGAAGGGGAGAAAGATAACATACATATATCCATCATCGATCACAGGGTTATCCTGGTGGTTATTTTTGATGAGAAAAGCTCTCTTGGACTGGTCAGGCTCAGGGTCAAGAAGGCCGGAATCGAACTGGAGAAGATTTTCGAGGATATAGACCAGAAAACGAAGGAAACGAGATCAGGGCTGGGTGTGGATTCACCCTTTGCGGAAATTACCGACGACGACATTGAGAACCTGTTCAGTTAAAGAGGTACCTGCCGAATAATGTCCTTCATCAATTACTCATCAAGAGAGATCAATTGCAAGATCGTTTACTATGGTCCTGGTCTGTGTGGGAAAACTACAAACCTGCAGTTCATTTACAGGAAAACCAATCCTCAGGCCAGGGGCAAGATGATCAGCCTCGCGACTGAAACGGACAGAACCCTGTTTTTCGATTTCCTTCCCCTTTCCCTGGGAGATATAAGGGGCTTCAAGACGAGATTTCATCTCTACACCGTACCCGGCCAGGTTTTCTACGATGCGAGCAGAAAGCTGATACTAAAAGGTGTAGACGGAGTTGTTTTCGTAGCTGATAGTCAAATGGAGCGGATGGAGGCAAATATAGAGAGCTTCGAAAATCTCAGGATCAACCTGAGAGAGCAGGGCTACGATCTGGACAAGATCCCCCTCGTTCTTCAATGGAACAAGAGAGACCTGCCAAACGTCATAGCTACCGAAGAACTTCAAAAAGCATTAAACTCCCGCAACGTCCCCGCCTTTGAAGCAGTCGCCCCTGAGGGTATCGGCGTTTTCGAGACGCTGAAAGCTATTGCGAAGATGGTGCTTATTGAACTTAAAAAGGGCACTTCCGGTTAACCAAACCACCGATAAGCAACCATCTACTTTGTTCTCAGTCGTTGCCATTCCTCGACGTATTACCATATACGTCTGCGGCTGGCTCCTCCTTGCGGCCTCGTATCTGGTCACTTCTCGGCGGTTTGCTCAGATAGGCCTTCCATAGCACACTGTCTACTGCGTTATCGCCCTTCTGAAATCCTCGGCGTATTACATATACGCCTCCGGTTTCTTTCCCGCCGCTGGCGGGACTGCCTTGTATCCAGCGCACTCTGAAAGGCCGAGCAATATCCGCCTTGTCAAAAATTGAAAGTTTAAGGTCAGGTGCTGATAAAAGAGAAGGGCCGGCAAAGTTTGCCGGCCCCTTTTTATTATTATTTAATCGTCCGAGTGGAACAATATAGTGGCTATAGAGTCGAGGCGTAAGTTAGTATATCAACCGTTTCACTATCCGAGAGGCCTCTGTCTACTACCGCAGAGGGCATCGAGGACCCGGGGTGGCCCCACCTGATCTTGTGGAGCGTCTCCTGGGGGTTATCGTTGGCGAGCCAGCCGACACCCTGGACACCGTTCTTCTTGCCCTTGAAGTCCAGCGCGTTTCCGTCTTCACCGTGACAACTTGAGCAGTTTGAATTAAACAGGGTTTTGCCCCTCGACACGCTTCCTGTAGCTTTTCCGTCCGGGCCAAGAGCTGACTTGATGTCGATTTGCCCATCCCTTATGAACTTTACAAGAGCCCATATATCACTTTCGTCAGCAAGGTATAATGAGAAGTCATGGCGAGCACCGGTGTCGGTCAGAGCGCTGTAGAGCGCTTCAGGGCTCTTTGTCCTGGAATCGTATAGCCCCTTTATTCCAGTATAGTGGGATCCCTTGCTGTATCGTCCTTCCTTCCCGATATAATCCCAGCCGTGGCACTCCTTGCACCTGAACGTAGTATCACCTTTTTTCTTGCCTGTCTCTGGATAAAGGGGGTGGCTCCCGGCGGTGTCGATGCCTCTTACCTTCTGCCACTTATCGTAGAGAAGACCGCCTGTTTTAAGATCAGCCTTGGAATACGAATCATCAGCTTCACCGGCTGTAGTAGCGGATGTGGCACATCCACTTAATACAACCAGCGAAAGAGCTGCCGCCAGAACGACACAGAAAACTACCACTGTTTTCTTCACTAAGCACCTCCAGAAAAAGAAACAAATAGCGTGAACTTAATAACCGTTACCGAATTACCATATACGATATATATAATAAAAACAACTGCCAGTTTGCCTGAATGTTGTTAATCAGAAGCAACCAGCACAACCTGAATATCCATGACGTTTGTAAGTGTGGGGCCAGTGATCATCAGATCATCCGTGGCGGAGAGGAAGTTGTAGGAATCGTTGTCATCGAGGTATGTGATGGGGTCAATGCCAAGCTTCCTCGCCCGCATAGCAGTGGATCCGTCCACTATGGCGCCCGCAGCGTCTGTGGGACCATCAGTACCGTCTGTTCCTGCCGAAAGGATCACAACTCTCTCAAGCCCATCCAGGCCGGGAACCGCTGCCAGCGCGAACTCCTGATTCCTGCCTCCCATGCCCCCGCCCCGTATAGTTACTGTGGTTTCGCCGCCGGAGATCAGGCAGGCCGGAGGATCCAAGGGATACCCTACTGAAAGGATGTCCCTTATCTTGTCTACGTGGTCGATAGCAGCGTCTCTCGCTTCCCCGACCACAGGGTATGGAAGGATGCTGGTGTTGTACCCAAGTGATGTTGCTTTTCTGTATGATTCCGCAAGGGCCATGTCGTTATTGCCAACTATCAGGTTGGACGTTCTGCTGAACTCTTCAGAGCCCTCCTTCAGGGTTTCCGGGATGTTTCCGTTCGCCCCTGCCAGCAGGCGGTCTATTACATTTCCAGGGAGCTTTTCCCTGATACCATAGCGGTTAAGGACTTCAAGGGCTTCCGGAAAAGTAGAAGAGTCCGGTACCGTTGGTCCCGAGGCGATGACATCGAGGGGATCGCCGACGACGTCTGAAAGAACTAGTGTAAGCAGACGAGCAGGATACACTGCCTTCGCGAGCCCGCCTCCCTTGATCAGGGACAGATGTTTCCGGACCGTATTGACTTCGTCTATTGAAGCTCCGCTCGCAAGAAGAAGGCGGGTTGTCTCCTGCTTCTCCTCCAAGATTAAAGGCGGCGCCGGACAGGGCAGAAGGGCGGATCCTCCGCCCGAAAGGAGGCATATCACGAAGTCCCTTTCAGATGCCTCCCGGGCGAGTTCAAGTATCCTTAATGAAGCCTCAATCCCGTTTTTGTCCGGTACAGGATGCCCGGCCTCCACTATCGTTGCACGTTCCACAGGGTAAGTGTGTCCGTATTTCACAACAAGGAGGCCTTTCGATATTCTGTCACCGAAAACCTGCTCCACCGCAGCAGCCATGGGAGCGGCGGCCTTCCCGGACCCCACTATAAAGACTTTTCCTTCAGGATCAAGGTCTATCCGGGCCCCCCCCGCAACAAGGGTGTCTCCCTCCAGAAGCAGATGGGACAAAACGGCTTTTCGCGGTTCCACAGCGGCAACTCCCGCCCTGAATATGGCGGTAGCGTCCTCCCTGAGTATGCTTTTCACGGTTTCCGACAATATATTATCCCCCTTTTACAAGTCTTATGCGATTATCTGAAGGACGGAAAAATGAAAACCACGGTCACTGTTTTCTCAGGATAATTACCTTGAAAACCTCTCCCATTCCGCCCTCATCATGGATCAGGTTTTTAACCGCGAGCCATTCCTTGATCGCCGCCGGATCTTTCGTTCTGCCGTCGAGCTGTTCAGTCAGCAAATCGAGTATTCCGGCGCGGATCAGGAATGAAGACTGTGTTGTGTAGTTATTCACGGTGAAATCCGCCTCGGTGGCCCAGTCACGCAGGAGCGTGAAGTTTACATGTGCCGTTATATCCACACCGCCCGGATCCGTCAGGGGGTCGGCTTCGACACTGTGCCGCCTGTAGCATCGTAGTGTACCGCCGGTTCTCCAGTGAGCATTAAGAGCGTCGAAGGTGTCTCCGTAATCGAGGATCAATACGATACCTGATTTCAGCTTACGGCCCAATCGAAGAAGCCAGGATCTGCTCTCAGGAGCAAATTCCAGCCTGTTGCCCGGCAGCAGTTCGCCTGCCAGTTCCAGAACGGCGGCATCAAGGGATGAATGTTGTACAGGCAAAAGTATTTCCTCCAGACAGTCGCCACCGTCCTTGACATGAACCTCAAGAAGGTTGTCTCCTTTTCGCTCCAGGAGCCTGAGTGGGAGGGCATCGAAGAACTCGTTGGCTATGACCGCACCGGAAAATTCCGGAAGGCCTCCCCAATCCTCGGGCGGGTAAACCACGACGGCGTAATCCTTCAATCGATCCTCAAGCTGGCTCCTGGCGCAGGCGCTTGCTTCAACCAGCATTAGGCCGGGCTCTATCATGTCTTCGGGCCAGCTTTCAAGTATATCCTCCGCGAGTTGGCCGCCACCAGGGCCAAGTTCCAGCAGTTTCGGGTGACTAATACCCATCTTCTGAAGCGTTGCGCTCAGCCAGCGGGAAATAGTCTTTCCAAAGAGCAGGTGGACATGGGGAGCGGTGTAAAAGTCCCCCTCTTTGCCGGTCTTAGGACCGGGTTTGTTGTAATAGCCTGAAGTGTCGTGGTACAGACAGATCTCCATATAGCGTGAAAAGGGAATAGGGCCCACCCTTCCTATCTCTTCCCTGACAAATTCGAGAATATCATTTTTTTCGGCACCCATATCGTTTGAGATTGCCGTATCAAGTTGATAGTTGCAAGTTGATAGTTGTTGGGAATTCAGGTTCATCTCCCAATTAGTTGGTGGTCGACAAACAATAAGCGGGTTCCGGCAAAAACCCGGCTCTATGAATTATATTTACCTGAATTCCACCAACTAATTGGGAGATGAACCGAAATTAGAGTATTGGACACAGATTCATTATTATTTATTCTACTGTGTATCAATAATGCTCTAATGCTCTAATTTCAAATGCTCTAAAAACCAACAACCAACAACTTGATTGAGATGCAGCACTACCGGAAACACGGTCAGTAAAAAAAAACGAGTTTGAAGCAGCAACGGTCAAAGAGCATTGACAGCTCCTGATGCTGTAACAGATAATATCTCTTTCAATATGCAATCCTCAAATCACACATGACACAGGGGGAAGTTAGAAATGAGCGAGATCGTTGATATCGTTGCACGGCAGGTTCTGGATTCGAGGGGAAATCCTACAATAGAGGTCGATGCGTTCCTGGAAAGTGGAGCTTTCGGGCGGGCGGCTGTGCCCTCCGGCGCTTCCACAGGGAAGCTGGAGGCTCTCGAACTGCGTGATGGAGACAAGAAAAGATACATGGGAAAGGGAGTATTGAAGGCAGTAGAAGTTGTCAACAATAAGATAGCTCCCGCACTCATCGCTTATGAATCGCTGTTACAGGCCGAGATCGATCAGGTCATGATAGAGCTCGACGGCACTGAGAACAAGAATGAGCTGGGCGCAAACGCTATACTCGGCGTCTCCATGGCGGTGGCAAGGGCATCCGCTGACGAGCTCGGTGTTCCACTCTACCGTTATATGGGGGGACTGTCGGCGAATATCCTTCCAGTACCCCAAATGAATATTATCAACGGTGGGGTACACGCCGACAGCGGTCTCGATATACAGGAATTTATGATCTTCCCATGGGGAGCCGACACTTTTGCTGAATCCCTCAGAATTGGGGTGGAGGTCTATCACAATCTGAAGGAGATCTTAAGGGGCATGGGACAGTCCACTTCCGTTGGAGACGAGGGTGGCTTCGCTCCGCGTCTTGCCGGTAACCGTAAGGCACTGGACGCGATCATGAAGGGAATTGAGAATGCGGGCTATACTCCCGGTGAGGATGTGGCCATATGCCTGGACCCGGCGGCCTCGGAGTTTTTCAAGGGGGGTAAGTATATTCTGGCCTCTGAAGAAAAGAAGCTCACCCCGAAAGAAATGGTCGCCTACTACGCATCTCTTGTTGACGATTATCCCATAGTCTCCATCGAGGATGGGATGGCAGAAGATGACTGGGACGGCTGGATCACATTAACACGTGAGCTCGGCGACAAGGTCCAGATCGTGGGGGATGACATATTCGTCACGAACCCGCATATTCTGTCGGAGGGCATACAGAAGGGTGTTGCCAACGCCATCCTTATCAAGCTCAATCAGATCGGAACTATGACAGAGACCCTGGAGACGATCCGCCTGGCCAGGCGAGCAGGGTATGGAACAGTTATCTCCCACCGCTCGGGAGAAACATCTGACACGATCATCGCCGACCTGGCTGTTGCCACAAGCGCGGCACAGATAAAAACCGGAGCACCATGCCGTTCAGAGAGAGTGGCAAAGTACAATCAGCTGCTTCGCATTGAGGAAGAGCTCGATGAAGAAGCCATTTTTCTGGGTCAGGGATGTCTGCGCTATCCAGCGGTGGAAGAGTAGCCTTCCAGACGGTGGGATAGACGATGTTAAACAAGGCAAAAACCTGGAAGGCAGTTTCTGGTTTCTAGCTTCTGGTTTCCAGGTAGCTCACAACTAACAACCTGCAACTATTATTATATCCGCGTATGTTGGTCAGAAGCGACCCAACATGGCGTTTTTTTATCTTGAGGTAAAACCGACACGATGATCCCTCTGCGGGATAATATACCCTCCGAGACGTTCCCAATTGTAAATAACATATTCATCGGGTTGAGCGTAGCGGCTTTTGTCTTTGAACTCTCACTCGGGTCCAACCTGGAGAAATTCGTTTATGTATTTGGAGTAGTGCCTGACCGTACCCTGTCCATTTTTGTCTCCGCTCCCCATTTGATATTCTACGCGCTGTTCCCATTCTTCACGTCCATCTTTCTACACGGGGGATGGCTCCATCTCCTGGGGAACATGCTGTTTTTGTACATTTTCGGTGACAATATCGAAAGTGCCCTGGGTCATATCAGGTACATTATTTTTTATCTGGCATCCGGGATCATCGCGTCTGTAGTCCACATGCTCACGAACCCTGCTTCAGGCATTCCGACTATCGGAGCGAGCGGTGCAATTGCCGGCGTCATGGGAGCATACTTTCTGCTGTATCCAAAGGCAAAAGTGGTTACCATTATACCGATCTTTTTTATTATACAGATCGTGGAGATACCGGCTTTCATCTTCCTCGGTTTCTGGTTTCTTATTCAGTTCGCGAGCGGTTCAATTTCTCTCATGTCCCAGGGTGGAACTTACTCTGGAGTGGCCTGGTGGGCACATATTGGAGGATTCCTTGCCGGCGCTGGATACATAGTTTACCGTTCCGGCAAGCGATTCCTGAAAAGGGAAAAGAATTAACTCATTAACGATTGGAAAGGTGAACTCCTTCGTTTATAATACCTTTCATAAGCTTATTCTGTGGCAAATATGATCGGCGGAGGAAGTCATGATACTAGATGAATACCCTAAAGAGATCTCTCTTAAAGACGGCAGCAGCCTTACCCTCAGGCCAATGGTGGAAGATGATGAAGCTGGTCTGCTGGAGTTTTTCACAGGTCTTGAAAAAGCCGACAGGCTGTATCTCCGACACGATGTCAGCAACCCCGAAGTGATTAAATCCTGGGCACAGAACATTGACTACGATAGAGTGCTCCCGATCCTGGCTATTGCTGACAGTGAGATCGTTGGGGATGCGACTCTTCACCGTAACCCCTTCAGCTGGATGAGGCATGTTGGCAGCATCAGGATCGTTGTGGGAAAAGAATACCGTGAAAAGGGTCTTGCCAGGATAATGGCTGCGGAGGTTTTCCAGAACGCCCTTGCATCCAAGCTGGAAAAGCTTGTGGCTGAGATGCTCACCGATCAGCTTGATGCCAGACGAGTTTTTTCAAGACTCGGCTTCAGGGAGGAAGCTGTCCTGAAGGATCATGTCATGGACGCTAACGATGTGAAACACGACCTGCTGATAATGACCAACGATGTAAACACTCTCTGGCAGAATTGGGTGGAGTTTTCAGAATCAGTGTCAGGGTCCTGGAATATGGAAGATTGATGCTGCTTGAGCGTTATCCAAAAGAAGTGGGATTAAAAGACGGTAAATCAGTTACATTGCGCCCCATGGTGCGCACTGACGAGGAAGATCTCCTTGATTTTTTTTCAGGGCTTGCCGACCGGGATCGTCTGTATCTGAGGAACGACGTTTCCAATCCAGGAGTGATCCGTGGCTGGATAAAGAATATAGATTATAAGAGAGTTTTCCCCGTCCTGGCGTGTGCCGGCAGCAGGATCGTCGGCAATGCTACACTCCACCGTAAACCCTTCGGCTGGATGAGGCACATGGGCGGCGTAAGGATCGTGGTTTCTCCGGATTATCGAAGACATGGGCTCGCGAGACTTCTTGCTAATGAGATTTTTGATAATGCGATCGATGAGGAGCTGGCAAAACTCACGGCTGAGGTTGTCGCGGATCAGAAAGCGGTTCTCGAGGTCTTCTCAAAACTTGGTTTCAGGGAGGAGGCTGTCATGAGAGACTATATTCTGGATGCAGCAGGGAACATGCAGGATCTTGTAATAATGACGAGGGATCTGACCTGATGAAAAGCGGGAATGTAAAATATTTGAGGGCCTTAACGGTGTCCCTGACAGTTTTCATGATCTTCAGTGTAGTCGCAGGATGCATGCCATCGGTAACTCTCTCTCTAGGTCAGTTTCCGACTGCCGATCCCTCAAGCGTAATTAGAACCGGCATGACGACTCGCCAGGGAATCCTGGACGCGTTCGGGCCACCGGACTTCGAGGGCATTGACAGAGACGGTCTGCCGAAGTGGACTTATACTCGTATCGGGATTCGGGTGGAGAAGGCTAAAGATGCAAGGATCACACGTTTTTTCAATCTCGCAGTCTCTTTCAGGGGCAATGTTGTTGATTCATACACCTTCGATCGCAAGTCAGGGGAGGAGACGAAATGATCGGGGGATTGGGAATTCAGGAACTGCTGATCGTTCTTGTCGTGGCCCTTTTTCTGTTCGGGGGTAAAAAGCTACCGGAAGTTGGCCGTAACCTTGGAAAGGCCATCAGGGGGTTCAAGGAAGGAACCGAAGAGGGCGCCGGGGACCCGGAGGCGCTTAGTAATGAGAGTAATGAGTCAGGTAAACCTGATGAAAGCAGCCCGCCGCCATCGGTCGATGAGGAAAAATCGAAAGAAGCATGACAGGTTAAAAGTTTAACCAACAACTAACAGCTATTAAATTTTCATATCCAATTTCCAACACTCTAATTTCGGTTTATCTCCCAATTAGTTGTTGGAGTTTCTATAAGGTATTTTCATAATGCCGGGCTTTTGGGTGTAATCACTCGCCTTCGCAACCCCCTTTTAGCTTCGCTTCGTGATTCACCAAAAACCCGGCTTGAAATATTATTATCTATTATGGGTTCCGGCAATAGCCCCTGAAAGGCTGTTAATATTTCCGGAACCGCTTTGTAATAGATATGGAGGATCCATGAAAAATCGCAGGGATAATACCCGGGAAAACATTCCGCTGCCCACCTATAGAGGAGACGTTGTGTATTCCTGTATAAACTGCGGTGATACCTTCCCCATCGATCAGTTTTTCTACACGTGTCCGGCATGCGGTTCTCTTATGAAGTTGATAGATCGCAGCTTTTCAGAACTGGAGAATATCACCGGTACAGAGTGGCGAGATATTTTCGACAAGAGAAAAATGTCCAATGCTCCCTCCCTGTCGGGTATATTCCTGTTTCACGAGCTGATCCTTCCCACCGTTCCTCCCGAGGACGTTATCTACCTTGGAGAAGGACATACTCCTCTGGTCCAGGCAAATCATGATCTTTCAAGCTGGGCAGGGGCGCCTTTCTTCGTGAAGAGCGATGGGCTAAACCCGTCTGCCAGCTTCAAGGATCGGGGCATGGCCAGCGCCATTAGCTACCTTAACCAC
>VAPB011196674.1_pt1 | contig 12635 bp, 10 predicted proteins | sample 3395101 | NCBI WGS metagenome assembly VAPB01 (sample SAMN08290433, study PRJNA428436) | hydrothermal vent metagenome | isolation source: Deep-sea hydrothermal vent chimney | place: Indian Ocean: Southwest Indian Ridge | reverse complement strand
ACATGTGACAGCCTGTTCTCTTGACGATCCACATCCGAAATTATTTCCTGATACGATGATATCGTGTTTTTTAACCTCTTGAGAGAAACCGGGATCATAATCTTCCATGGCATGTGCGGCCTGCTCTTTGGGTGAGAGGGGCTCATATGTGTATTTCCCCGGATAGATCAGGTCGGTGTTGATGTTTTTGTCCTTGAAGATCCAAACTCTGCCTTCGAGTTTCATCTATGCCTCCGCGGTAATGTACCCAGCCAAGGCTGAGTGAGCAACAGTGGCAGGACTAACGAGATAGATTCCAGTGTCCTGCTTACAGCCCATACGGCCTTTGAAATTCCTATTGGCCGTGCTGATGCAGTTTTCTTCAGGAGCAAGGATCCCTCCATAGGCTCCCAAACAGGGACCGCATGACGGAACGGCTAGCTGTGCTCCGGCAGCAACCAGTTTTTCTATATATCCATGGCGGAGTGCATCCTGAAGAATTTTTTTTGAGGCAGGATAGACAAGAAATCTGACACCAGGAGCCAGACTCTTTCCTTCCATGATTTCGGCGGCGATCTTTAGATCATCCAGCCGGCCGTTTGTGCAGGTCCCCAAAAAAGCCACATCGATTTTTGTGTGCGGGAGATCTTTGACAGAGTGAACATTGTCCACCTCGTGGGGGGAGGCCACCTGAGGACCGAGTTCCTCCAGATTGTATTCATAAGTTTTTTCATATTCCGCATTGTCGTCTGCAGAGAGAGGCTTGTAGTCTTCCTTGACACGATTGTCCAGCCAATCCCGTGTCGTCTCATCAAAAGCCACCATGCCGGCTTTGGCTCCCATCTCAGCTGACAAGTTGCACAGTGTCATGCGTTCGCTGATGGACATGCGGCTGATTGTATCTCCGGAAAATTCCACGGACTTATAATTTGCTCCTGACGCTCCGATCTGTCCAATTAGGAAAAGAATGACATCTTTGGCATAGACTCCCTTCCTGAGATGACCTGTGAGGATAATTTTTATGGTTTCCGGAACTTTAAGCCAGGTTTTCCCGATAGCCCAGACGCTGGCTGTTTCCGTCCGTCCGATGGGGATTCCGGCTGCGCCGAAGGCGCCGTGAGTGGTGGTGTGGGAGTCAGAACCGAAAATAATCGTTCCCGGAAGAACATGCCCGTTTTCCGGGAGGACTTGATGGCATATCCCAGCACCGCAGTCATAAAAATGTTTTATATTGTGCTCTTGGACAAACTCTCTAATGATCTTGTGATTGAGGGCCTTCCTTTCATCGGGAGGGGGGACGGCATGGTCCAAGGCGATGAAAATACGCTCTGGATCCCAGACCGCCGGTGCATTGATTTGTTTGAAAATTTTTGAAATGGCGGCGGAGTTGTCATGAGAAAGTATCCTGTGAGGAGTGCAAAAAACAATCTCTCCTTTTTGGACTCGATTGCGGCCGGAAGCCTTGGCTAAAATCTTTTCGATGAGTGTCTGGCCCATTAAAGCACCTTGTGAACCATGTCGATAAAAGTGCCGTCCACCCATTGGATGGCTGCGACAGCTTTTCTTTTGTCGATCTTTGGGGGATCCGGAGGGCCGCCGCAGATTTTTTCCACTTCGGTCTTGATGTCTTCTATCGGTCTTATGGGAAGATCTGATTTTTTAACGGCTTTTAGCAGGTCTTTTCTTAAAGGATTGATGGCGATACCGCGTTCTGTCACCACGACATCGATCAATTCTCCAGGGCCGCAGAGTGTTGTGACTCTATCAAGAATGACAGGGAGTCTGTCTCTGAATGAGGGCACCGCCAGAATGGTGTTTTTCGAGAAGAGACAGTCCTGCCAGCCGCCGATCCCGTGGAGGAGCCGTCCGTCTGAATGTGTCACGACGTTGGCGTTGAATTGGACATCTATCTCTGTGGCTCCAAGAACAACTGTATCCAGCATGCTGGCGAAATTTCCTTTGCCGTGATAGTTGTAGCTGGTGAACGGACTGGTATCGACATGATGCGGATTGTTCCTCATGGAACTTATTCCATCCAAGTCAAATGTTTGTCCGTCAAGGATGTAATCCGTCAGTCCTTCTTCAAGAAGACTGACTAGATGTTCCGTGCTGCCGCCGCGGACAAAACGGGCTTTGACACCGGAGTCCTTCATAAATTCTTTCAAGTACAAAACAAAAGCCAGGGCTGTGCCTCCGGCTCCGGCTTGAAATGAAAAACCGTCCTTCATGATTCCGGATTCTTTGACAAAGCGGGCAATGTATTCGGCAATCAGAAGCCTTGAAGGGCTCCGAGTGATCCGTGTGGTGCCGGAGATGATCTTATCCGGATCACCGATGTCGTCCATGGTGACCACAAAGTCGACAAGATTGCCATGGATCTGCCATGGAATGCAGGGAAAAGGGATGAGGTTGTCGGTCACTACAATGACTTTGTCTGCATATAAAGAGTCGGCCAGGGCAAAGCCCAAAAGTCCGCAGGCCGAAGGTCCGTGGAGTCCGTTAGCGTTTCCAAAGGGATCGGCAGTGGGGGCGGCGATGACAGCAATATCGATGTGGACGTCTCCATCCTGTATGCTTCTGTACCGGCCGCCGTGGGACCGGAGGACTCCCGTCCCTTTCATTTTTCCCCGGGAGCAATAGTCTCCGAGGGGGCCGTTAACACTGCCCTCAATATGATGGATGACTCCGGATTCCAGGTGTTTGATAATGGATTCCTGGCAGGGGAAGGCAGCGCTGGGAAACCACCGCGTGTTCTTGATCCCCATTTTGGCAACACTGTCAAAAATGTGGTTGGCCACCTTGTCTCCATTGCGGAAATGATGATGGGTGGAGATGGTCATCCCATTGCGAAGCCCTGATTTTTTAAGGGCGTCCTTCAGGCTGGGGACTACCTTGTTCCCGTCTCTTGGAAAGTTAATGCACGTGGCGATGGGTGGAGCGGCTTTAGTGCCGGTTGGATAGTGTTTGCCCACTCCTTTATATGGGATGGCTGGTTTCCCGTTAATCGTATCCGGTATCCAACGGCCGGCGGCGTTAGTTTGTCCCTTCATCAAAGTCCTCCTCCTTAATCCAATTGGCTGGGATCTGCTGGTTCTGGATGGCCAGCTTCAAGACTCTCTCGGCACGTTTGAACACAGGAGGGTCGATCATTTTTGTGCCCAACGAGACGACACCAGAGCCTTTTTCCTGAGCGCCCCTCATGGCAAGGCTGATTTTTTTGGCTTTAGCGATCTCCTTTTCCGAGGGCGCAAATCCGGCATGGACAATCGGAATCTGGTTGGGATGGATGCATCCTTTTCCCTCAAATCCTAAAGATTTGGCCTCGGCAATGCTGGCCTTTAAACCATCCTCATTGCCGACGTCAGAGAATACGCTGTCGAGGGGCTGGATGTCTGCGGCTCTGGCAGCGGTAACGATTTGACACCGGGCAAAAAAACTTTCCCGTCCTTCCAGTGTACGTTCCGTACAGATGTCTGCTGTATAGTCTTCGAGCCCTATGGTCAAGGCCACGATATTGGTGGAGCCCATGGCGATCTTGTAGGCATTGATTATGCCGAGAGCACTCTCGATGATCGGCAAAAGAAACACGGGAGCTTTGGTTTTGTGCTTTATCTGGAGCTCCTGGATCCTGGCTTCCACCTCCTGGACAGTTTCGGCGTGCTCGCATTTGGGGATCAAAACCGTGTGCACACCATGGGGGATGATAAAGTCAAGATCTTCAAGGCCCATGGGAAGCTGATTGATGCGGACCATCCGCTCTCCGTGAAAAAAATCTACCTCACGCAGGGCATTGCGTACGAGAAACCGTGCTGATTGTTTTTCACTAGGGGCGACTGAATCTTCAAGATCCAGAATAATGCCGTCGGGTTTAAAGAGTCCGGCATTGATGATGAGTTTGGCCTGGTCTCCAGGTACATAGAGCCGGCTTCTCCGAAGTCTGGATTTGTCTACAGTGTACGCATGGTTGGGATGAAAGGAGGAAAGATAGTCTTCCAGTTTGTCCGGGAAGCAATCCTTGATGACCGCTTCGATTCTGGCGCGAAGCACAAAAGGCAGGGCTCCTCTGTCCTGGATGGTCAAATGGGCATTGTGGATATCATAAAATTCAAGCATGTGGCTGATGGTCTGGCTGATGGAGCGTCCGTACATGGATTGGACTTTGCTCTGCTGTTCGACTTGTATGCCTCCGGATTTTCGGATGTCCAAGCGGATCCAGCAGTCCGAAGAGGTGTCAAGTCTGCCGGCTGAAGTGATTTTTGCCATGGCTTACCTCGTTTTTATACGTTTATTTAAGCAGCCCCTCTCTCTGATAGATTTCAAGCTGGATTTGAGAAAAAGGAAAACCTAATATCTTTTCTCGAGTTGAGAGGTTTATCGTCTTGCCCGAGGACAGATCCACGTCGATTTCGTCCCCGTTCTTAAGTTCCAGTTTGTCGATATCCGAAACAGTCAAAATCGGAAATCCGGAATTTATGGCGTTTCGTTCGTAGATCGCACCAAAGGATTTTGCAAGGATGAGGCTGACCCCCAGTGATTTGAAACAGTCGACCGCCTGCTGGCGGCTTGAACCGCAGCCGAAATTTTCTCCTGAAATGACAACAATATCGCCGGATTGGACTTTTTTAGGAAAATCTTCCCAGCCTTCAAGGTTGCCAAACGTGTGCTGCCCCATGACTTTGATATCTGTCACGGTCAAATGTCTGTTGTGATAGATCATGTCCGTATCGAGATTGTCTTGATGGACTACCCAGACTCTTCCTCTAATGTGTGTTGGCTTTTTAGAGGCAGTATGACTTATTTCAGGCAACTTTTCTTGGATCGCTGATTGGACCTGAAAGACAGACGGTTTGTCGGGGATATCGTCAGGAGTGGTGATAAAACCGGCAATGGCAGAGGCTGCGACCGTAGCGGGGGAGGCGAGATACACATCTCCTTGACCTTGCTTTCCTTTGAAATTTCGGTTTCCAGTGCTGATAGTGACTTCTCCGTGTCCATTCTGTCCGATCTGTCCTTCCGCGCATCCCGCACATCCCGCATTGCCGACGAGTGCACCGGCATCCTTGAACACGGAAATCAAATTGTCTTCCAGAGCTCTTTGCCAGATACGGTCGGTTGCGGGGACGATTTTTAAAACAACACCCGGTGCCACTTTTTTATTGCGGAGGATGTCTGCGGCCTGGCAGAGGTCCTCGTGCCGTCCATTCGTGCAGCTTCCTATAAACGCGGAGTCAATTTTCTGTCCTTTGACATCTCGGGCAGGGACGGCGTTTTCGGGATGTCCGGGGAGAGAGATGAAAGGAGGGATGCCCTCGATCTCAATTTCTATCGTTTTAACATAATTGGCATTCTCGTCTGCATGGACAGGGTTGAAGGGCCTTTGACCGGCCAAATTGCATTGGTCGATAACGCCTTGATTTGGTGGAAAAAAACTGCAGATTCCACCCATTTCCGTGGTCATCGAGGCGATGGTGATCCGGCCGGAAAGTTCAAGAGAATCGACATAATTGCCGTAGAGTTCTGCCGCATTCCCCAAGAGGCCGTTTGGCCCTAAAGTCTTAAGAAGAAATAGGACGATGTCCTTCGGGTGGGCTTGTTCTGAAGGATAGCCCTTGAGGATAATCTTTACCGTGGGAGGGACTTTGAACCAGACTTTCCCCTTTGCGAAAGCGAAAGCGATGTCTATATCCCCCATGCCCTGACCGAATACACCGATGGCGCCCACCAGGTTGGCATGCGAGTCGGTCGAAATAAGGGTTTCCCCAGGGCTAACCAGACCTTCATCGATGGCGATGTGGGTGCCTATGCCTGCGTCGTTATCGTAGATTTTTATGTTGTTTTCTCTTGCGAAGAGACGGCATATCTGCTGGTTGACGGCATATTGTTGAGAAGATCCTCCCGGATTGCAGTCGAATGTGAAAAAGGTCTTTGCCGGGTTATCGACTCTCAGGCCGGATTCTTTGAGGTTCGACACGACTTTGGCGCCGCCGAAATCACGGGCGATCCGTGTGTCGACAGCCATGTCCACGATGTCTCCGGGTTTTACAGTCTTCCCACAGTGATTGGAAATGATTTTTTCTAATATCGTCTGTCCCATTTTTCTGGCCCCGTGCTAATTTATGTGATGAGATGTCCCTTTTCAATCATAACCATTGGATCGAAGACGGCAAAATCCGCTTGATGGATGAGGACCGTCTCGATGCGTTTTGGCCGTCCTTCTCCTTCCTTGGCATGACAGGCAATGATGTTGATGATTTCATCCGGCAGACCTGCCTGGGCAGCAAGGATGGCGCCTGAGATAGGGTGCCGGGCGCATTGTCCCTGATGGCTCTTCTGGTATTTGCCCTGTGGACTCATACAGATTTCCAGGAGCTTCCCGACGTCATGAAGGAGCCCTCCGGCGATGAGCCAATCCATATTGATGTCAAAGGGCACAGTGCGGTATGTCTTCAAAATAGCCTGAGCCATCCCTAAGGCACCCTCTGTGACGGCGATTGTGTGTTCATAGAGGTTGATGCCGAGAGTTTCTGTAAGAAGGGTGAAGGGAATATTTTCCAAATCTTGAGGTGCCCAACCGCCTTTTTCGGCAGCCGTCACCCAGATATCGATGACACTCTCACGAAGGGAAAAGTCCTTTATCTGTTCAAGCTGTCTTTGAAATAGCTCTGTTATTTTTTCTCTCATGGTTATTCCCCCCCCTACGTGAGTATCATAGTTTTGCGATGACGGCGTCGGTCATTTCGCTTGTCGTGGCGGCTCCTTTCGCAATTACATCAGGTCCTCCGACAATCTTCATCATATCATAACACTTCACCTTTCCTTCGGCGATAACGGCTCCGACAGCGTTTCGGATTTTCCGGGCTTTTTCTATTTCATTCAGATGTTCCAGCATCAGGCAGGCACTGAGAAGCATGGCGATGGGATTGACAATCGGGGGATCGAGATGTTCGTACTTTGGAGCAGAACCGTGTGTGGGTTCAAAAACGGCGCATGTTTCTCCTATATTAGCGCTGTTGGCAAAGCCCAATCCTCCCACCAGACCGGCGAAGGCATCACTGACGATATCACCAAACATGTTTCCTGAAACGATCACTCCGTAATCCTCCGGATTTTTGTTCAACCACATCATCTGGGCGTCTATATTTGTCTCCCAGAGAGCGATATCGGGAAAATCATGGGCAATTTTTTGAGCTTCTTCCCTCATCATTCCTGACGTTTCCCGGATCACATTGGGTTTTTCACAGATTGTAACACTCTTGTAGCCAAATTTTTTAGCGAATTTGAAGGCTTCATGAATGATACGGCGGCAGGCTTTACGGCTGAATATCCGGGTAGAGATGGCCAGATCTTCGCTGGGCACATCCGCGAAGGACGCCATTTTTTTGTGGGTCTCGAACGCCGCCCGCACGGCATCCGGTGGATTCGTCCATTCGACTCCACTGTAAAGGCCTTCCGTATTCTGGCGGAAGATAACGACATCGATATTTGGCTCGATAATACCGCCGTTGGCCCGGCGGACATAGTTGAGCGGATTTCCCTTGAAAGATTGGCAGGGGCGGATGCATATATCCAGGTTAAAATGCTGGCGGAGCCCAACTATCGGGCTGTAGTAGACAAATCCTTGGTTTTGAAGCTCAGGAGCTAGCTCTTTAAGGGCTTGATCTTTGGGTTTGGACGTGATGGCGCCAAAAAGGCCGATGCGGTGCTCTTTAAGGAGATCGATCGTACGCTGAGGTAGGGGATTGCCTTCTTTACACCAAAATTCCCAGCCAATGTCGGCGGGGACAAGGTTGGCCCTATAGCCTACGGCGTCGAGGACTTTAAGTGCTTCTGGGAGGACAACTTTTCCGATCCCGTCTCCGGGCATGGTCACAATAGTAGGTCGAGTCATTATTTCTCCAGTATTTAAAACGAATGAGCTATTAATATTATCACAACCATCCCATTTTGCAAGAATTGGGGCCTGGCTTTGATTATATGAATTATTCAACTCAAATTTTACTGATTAAGCTTGAATAATTCATATAATCAAAGCCAGGCCCCAAATCCAGATTCTTGACTTTTGGTGAGGAATGCTGATACTTTGATAATTTCTCAAAGGAAAAAACAGGGAGCCTTCTTCCCTTATGAGGAGATACCATGGGAGAAGAAAAAAAAGCTTTAATCAAAAAAATCCAATCCACCGGTTTTATGAGAAAGATTATGGCCGACTACTTCTATTCCCTGGATAGAGCGTCCAAAGATGAAACATCCAAAGTCGCTTGGTGCACCAGTGTCGGTCCTGCCGAACTTCTTCTCAGCTTTGATTTTGCTGTTCATTATCCCGAGAATCACGGCGCCGTGCTCGGTTCGACGCGCAAGGCCGGCGATTATATCCCGGTAGCCAACGCCATCGGCTATTCTCCCGATATCTGCTCCTACCTGACCAGCGATGTCGGGGCCTACATCAAAAAAGAAACACCCTTGACACGGGCTTATGAAGGGATCGATGGCGTCCCCAAACCTGATGTTCTTGTCTACAACACCAACCAGTGCCGCGATGTCCAGGACTGGTTTATGTGGTATTCCAGAGAGTTGAATGTGCCGGCCATGGGCATCACATCCTACCGGAACCTGGGTGAAATTCAAAAGGAACATCTAGACGGTATCGTCCACCAGATCAAAGATCTGATCCCGCGATTAGAAGAGATCTCCGGGAAAAAATTTGACATCGATAAGTTCCGACACATCATGGATTTGTCCAAACAATGTACGGCGCTCTGGAAAAAAGTTTTAAAAACAAATGAAGCGGTTCCCGCCCCCTTAAGCTTCTTTGATGCCTCGATTCATATGGGGCCCGCCGTAGTGCTGCGTGGTTCATCGGAGGCGATCGAGTACTACAAGGTCCTCCTCAAAGAACTTGAAGAAAGGGCCGCCAACAATGATGGCGCGGTAGAAGGAGAGAAGTACCGTCTTTATTGGGAAGGCATGCCCATTTGGGGGAAATTAAGATCGATGGCGGAATTCTTTATCGAACTCAAGGCGGCTGTTATTGCGTCGACGTACTGTAACAGTTGGATCTTCGACGATTTTAATCCCCGTGATCCATTTTTGAGTATGGCCCAAGCATACACACAGATCTTTATCGTACGGGACGAAAATTACAAGGAACAATACATCACAAAGATGGTAGATCTCTACAAAATCGACGGCATTCTTTTCCATGATGCTAAAACCTGTCCCAATAATTCCAACAACCGTTATGGAATGCCCGAGCGGCTGGAAAAGACACTGGGGATTCCAACCTTGACCATCAATGGTGATCTTAATGACCTGCGCTGCTATTCGGAAGAACAGTCCAAAACCAACATCGAAGCATTTATAGAGCAGCTCGAATCAAAATAGGACTGATCCCGGCTGGTCATGCCGGGAGTGCTGGAGATAGAGGGGATGATTTTTCGATGCTAATTAGCCTGGATAATTCACGAGTCGAGTTTGCCGTAGATGGTAGGCGCAGCGGGTGAAGTTCATCACGAACGATCGCAGAGAGTGTGGTGACCTCATAATGCTTCCGCAGAGACATGAGATTACCACGTCGCTTTGCTCCTCGCAACGAACCTGCTGCAACAACCCAGATACGGTGAAATCGTCTCGCCTGAGGGAAAAAATGTCGATTATGATAGAATCTAGCAATAGGAGAACAAAGTTATTTGTCTGCTCACCGAAAAAACTCATGTAAACCCTTGATATTATATGTATTATGTGAAATATAGACATTTTTTATGAATTATTCAGACTAATTATATCTAACCTGAATTATTCACGAGTTGAGAATGCCACAGATGCGAGACCTCGACGTATGAAGTTCATCACGAATGATCGAAGAGAGTGTGGTGACCTCTTTTATGAATTATTCAGGCTATGTTGCCTTGAGGGCGGCAGATATCAGGGCATTCCAGACAGGGGCATAAGGGGGAGCATAGGCAAAATCGAACCAGGCTAGATCGGAAATTTTCATTCTGGAAAAGACGGCCATGGCGGCGGGATCGATAAATTGAGCGGCATTGCCAGTACAGATAGTGGAGGCGCCCATGATGCTTTGTTTAACCTTGTCTTTGATGATTTCCACATATGTTTTCTCGGCTCCAGGATAATATCCGACCCTATCTGGTCTTGTTGCAGAGAAGGCTTCCGCTTCCCACCCCTCATTTTCTGCATCAACCAAGCTCAATCCGGTTCTCGCCATCGACAGCTCGAAAAATTTAAATATTTGTGTCCCCACGATTCCTGGGAAAGAGACAGTGCTTCCTGCCATATTGAGACCGGCGATCCTTCCCATTTTATTGGCCGTGGATCCAAGCGGGAAATAAACCGGTTTTTTGAGGATTCTGTGGAAGACCGATGCGCAGTCCCCGGCTGCATACACATCCTCAGCTGAAGTCAAACCGCTGCGATCTATGAGGATGGCCCCATTATCCATTTTTTCGATATTTTGTCCGCAAAAAGCCGTCGCAGGCTTGATTCCCACGACAGAAAAAACAATATCAGCATTGTATTCAGCTTGGTCGGTTTTGAGAACAAAATGACCATTTTTTTTAAAGACGGCTTCGATGGCAGTGCTGCCAATAAACGAAATGCCTTTATCTTTCATTTTTTCGATCACGGCATTTTGAATGGCGACCGGCCAGTCTGCGGCCGGAGTTTTACGAATATCAAAAAGGAGCATGTCTATCTTAAGCTTGTGCAAGGCCTCCATGAGTTCCAGGCCGATGTTTCCGGCCCCGATGATGGCAGCGGTGCGGGGATGTCGCTGTTGAATATAGGCTAGGATTTGGCGAAGATCCTCAATGTCATGGACATTGAAAATGCCCTCCACGGCCTTGTCGATAAAGGGAAGTTTGATGGATTGAGCTCCGGTGGCAATCAGGAGTTTGCCGTATTTTTCTCGATAGGACTCGCCGGTGTCCAGATTTGTGACACCTACGACATGTTCTTCAGGGTGAATATTCGTGGCTTCCTCTCTTATTTTGACCGGGATACCTCTTTGTTCCTGAAAGCTTTCAGGAGTGAAATGGATCAGGTTTTTTTCCGAGTCGATATCGCCGGAGATGACGTAGGGGATACCACAGGCACCGTAGGATATGATTTTTCCTTTGTTGATAATTTTAATTGTGGCGTTTGGATGTTTACGCTTAATCTGGACGGCTGCAGACAGGCCTGCGGCATCTGCACCGATGATAAAATAGTCGGGCATAGTGTCCTCCTGTTCTATTGTTGGGAGACGGGATGCTTTTCATATTTTATAACAAAAAGGAGTTTTGGCAAGACAAGGAGATTGTGATACTATAACTGACAAACTTTCAGAGGAGGATCTTATGGGGAAAAATTGGAAAGAAGCCCTTGCCAAGTGTTTTGAAGACATTCAAATTCTTGTGGCCAGTATTTATGAAACGCGTGAAAAATTTGATAATTTTTGTGAATTTATTGCTGAACCTGCTTTAGGAAACTTAAAAGAAGAGCTGGATTCGTACAAAGTTGGAGCTAAAATACAAAGCATCAAAGGGTTTTCCATCTCTTTCCAGACAAATTTTGTAAAGTCAAGTATCAGTCAATTTAAATACACCGTTTATCTGCCAAAAAATTCTATCCAGCCTGAATTGAATTCTCGAGTGGGGGGGAGAAAGAACAAGAAGGGTTTAATGGAGGAGCAGGAATGTCCCTTTATGAATGGGCTCGCTCCTTCCTCTGTAATAGATATATCTCAAGAGGACTTTATCCTAGAGGTGATTCGACACTACCGAAATTTCCTTTTCACATCTACCGTAAATGCCGAGTAGATTTGCTGCTTGTTGTCTTTGGATTTATTTTTTTACCACCCGGTGCTTTTCTCTCCTATCCAGTCGAGTGATACCGGATTTCCTGGCTGAAGCGATAGCAGCATTGAATTCATTATAAAAGATGCGTCTTCCGATCGGAGACTTGGAGGAGATGTTTCCACAAGGATAGTATTGATCCATGATATTTACGTAGGTGTTTGGTGAGATATTTTTGGCCAAAAAAAGCATGGCTTCTTTTGTGCCGGCCAGCCCATTGGGGAGAACGAGATGTCTGACAAGCAGTCCGCGGAAAGCGATGCCTTCAGAATCCACAAGGAGGTCTCCGACTTGCCGAAACATCTCTTTGAGAGCTTTTTTAACGATCTTTGGATAGTCGGCGGCCTTTGAGAAACGTTCGGCGGTTTCTGTATCTGTGAATTTATAATCCGGCATGTAGATATCAAATACACCGTCCAAGAGTCGGATCGTTTCAACTGAATCGTATCCTCCTGTGTTGTAGACAAGAGGAACAGACAATCCTTTTTTGATCGCCAAAAAAACGGCTTTCAGGATTTGAGGGACAAAATGAGTGGGGCTGACAAAATTGATATTATGACAACCCAGCGTTTGGAGTTTGAGAATGATTTCAGCGAATTGTTCGAAGGAGATCTCGGTGCCCATCCCCTCATGGCTGATGTCGTAATTTTGACAAAAGGAACAGCCGAGATTGCAGTGAGTGAGAAAAATTGTCCCAGAACCACGGTGACCGACCAGGGGCTGCTCTTCACCAAAGTGTGGGGAAAATGAAGAGACTTTCGGAAGATACCCTGAAGAACAGATTCCTTTTTCACTTTTAAGCCGATT
>VAPB010611173.1_pt1 | contig 12682 bp, 7 predicted proteins | sample 3395101 | NCBI WGS metagenome assembly VAPB01 (sample SAMN08290433, study PRJNA428436) | hydrothermal vent metagenome | isolation source: Deep-sea hydrothermal vent chimney | place: Indian Ocean: Southwest Indian Ridge | reverse complement strand
TCCTTTTCTGCCGCCTTCACCGCCTTGGCATCTGTCTCAGCCGTTACCCGAGCGGCAGCCGCAGCTTCTTCAGCAGGAGTAAGAGGAACCTTCGTGCTTTGTTTAGTTTGTAAATTCACAACTTGCTTTTCCATTATTTCTTTCTCCTTTAATTAGGATCTCTTAACGCGCCAAATTGTTAAAATACCACTGGCAATATTCCCCGATGCCATTAAAAACTGAACAGCATCCACATCAGCAGCAGACAGTCTGAAACCTGCGGTAACATTGACATTGGTAGTTGCGGCGGCATTTTTATTGACGCCATAACAATCTATTTTGGTTATAGAAGTCCCTCCAGGATTAGCTAAATAAATCCTAAAATTCCCTTCCTCGTTTGTCCCCGTACCAAGCGCTCCGTTACTGACAACAAACTGAGCATCCGCTTCATCTGATCCAATAGCGAATTTGCTCCAACCATAATCACTGGCCCCGTCATCGTAAGCGCCTCCACCATTGGTGGAAGTTCTCATCCATAAATCCTGGGCATCTGACGCAGGAATTATATCCTCTAAATTGAAAATATAATCATACCCCGCCGCTAAACCAGTAACTTCTACCGTAGCATCAGCAGATATCGCCGTCAGTGATACAAATTCAAAATCCCCTGAAGCTCCAGTTGGCCCTGTCGCGCCCGTTGGGCCTGTAGCTCCCGTAGCCCCCGCAGTTCCTTGCGAACCAGTTGGCCCTGTCGGCCCGGTTACAGTAGATGCCGTACCTTGTGCGCCGGTTGGTCCTGTCGGCCCGGTTACAGTAGATGCCGTACCTTGTGCGCCGGTAGGTCCTGTGGCTCCCGTAACTCCCGCAGTTCCTTGCGAACCTGTAGGCCCTGTCGGTCCGGTTACAGTGGACGCTGTACCTTGTGCGCCAGTAGGCCCTGTGGCTCCTGTAGCCCCCGCTGTGCCCTGTGAGCCGGTAGATCCTGTGCCTCCCGTTCCCCCTGTCGCACCAGTTGCTCCCGCGCCCGTAGATCCTGTAGGCCCTGTTGCGCCAGTTGGTCCCGTCGCGCCAGTTCCTCCTGCGCCGGTAGGCCCAGTCGGACCCGTAGGTCCTGTCCCGCCACCGCCTCCTACATATCCTCCGCCTTCATAACCCATGACGACCCCCTTTAAATATTAAGCGTTAACAATCGTATTGATAATGAATCTTTCCAAAACAGTCGATGCGTGATTGGATCCTTTTCCCGTAACCTTGATACGAAGAAAATTTGAAACTACCGGCGCATAAGCTATTATATGCACCAACTTATCCCCTACATCAGAAATAAGATTACCTTTAGCATCGGGTATAACTGAATTAGCATCTGTAGTTCCTGGCGTAGCCGGCGCAGTACCACTTTGTTCAATCGCAATATCACATTCCACCGTACCACTAGACGCAAATTTATATTCAAAACTAAATGTTACATCTTTCGGACAGACAAAAATCCCACTCCATACAACTGTCACTCCGGCTACTGCAAGTGAACTGCCCGCTAAAAGATCAAAATTCGTAACTGCCCCATTAGTCAATGCCATGATTGTTTCTCCTTATTTTAGATTTTACGCTGATCTTTTCCGTCTCCATATACCGATTGTACCGGATACGAGATTACCTGACGACATTAAAAAACGAACAGCATCCACATCAGCCGCGCTAAAGCGTTGACCACCACCGGCAGGAGGTTGCATGTTCCCATTAGAATCCATATGCGTACCATACAGCACGATGCCAGTATTGGTAACAGCCGCCGGATTGATGAGTTCTACATGCCACCAACCAATCTCATCAGCTTGAGTACCTAACCCAGTCCCCGCTGATAATTGAATTTCAGAATCCGCATTGTCTCCGACACCAGTATGCCAACCGTAATCTGACCCACCACTATCATATGTTGAACCGCCGTCGGTACTAGTTCTCATCCAAAGATGAGTAGCGTCTGTCTGGGGATCAATTGCATCCAATATAAGAATGTAATCATATCCGGCTGCAAATCCCGTTATATCGATAGTCGCATCGTTCGATATTGTTACAAGAGAAACAAATTCAGTTGAGCCACCACCAGGCCCAGTTGGCCCCGTAGCCCCTGTTGGCCCCGTTACTCCTGCGCCGGTAGGTCCTGTCGCACCCGTTGGTCCTGTACCTCCCGTAGCCCCTGTTGGTCCTGTGGCCCCTGTTGCGCCCGAACCAGGCCCAGTTGCCCCTGTTGCGCCCGTTGGTCCTGTACCCCCCGTCGCGCCTGTCGCGCCTGTTGATCCGGTCGGCCCGGTTACTGTAGAAGCCGCGCCGGTTGGTCCTGCCGGCCCCGTAGGCCCGGTAGGTCCTGTGATAAGATCCACATTAACCATAGCGCCACCCGTACCACTCCATTCAAGAATTTTACCGTCTTCGGGTATAGGAAGTTGCGCTCCAGTAATTCCGGTAGGATTGGATACTCTTGCATCTGCTTTCGCTTCCACTTGTTGAGTCTGCCGGACATTTCGATCCAGGGCATCTTCCAAAGAATCTTCTCTCAAATTTCCATCAACCGGAATCTGTTCGGGTTGTGTGTTTGGAATATTTGAATCCATTTCCACCCATTCTGTCGAAAGTGGCACACTCCCAATCACAAACGTAATTGTCCCTCCTTCAGCAAGAGGGGTAATAGAGACGCTGTAATCAACACCCAAGACCATTGTGGTATACACAAGCGTAGTTTTAATTTGAGTCCGTACCAAAATGTCGGTATCCGCATAAATTTTATACGGAAAACTAAAGGTCAGTTCAACCCCATCACCAGAAACTTTTCGTTTAGTTGTCTCATTTGAAATCGTCATCGCGTCTCCTTATCCTTTAAAAAAGGGATGCCCCCGTCTTTTGCTTTGGCTTATTATACGTTATATAGTCCCAAAAACTAACTTGTCCTGAAAGAAGTTCTGTTAGATCCTTAGCGGCCAAATAATAGGGAATATGTATAAGCGCTCCTTGCGTAATCATTCTTGTTGCCTCTGCCCGCTTCCGTTTCTTATGCGCTCCTTCACCTTGATTAGACGCAAGCATATAAAGACCAAGCGCTACCTGTGCGGTAGGAGCCGGGGCATCAGGTAGCACTCCCCCACCAAAACTCGACTCGTACCCTAACTTAGTTGTTACTGCCCCCATTATTAAAAGGTATTTAAACCAATTCAACCTATCATAGACTGTAAGTTTCTTATTCCTGTCGTACCCAGTATGCCCCCAAAGAACCCGGGTAACTGCTTCCCGCTCAAACATAAAAATATGATTCATCCACCAACTCTGCAACCGAGTAAAAGGAGCAAGTGCTTTATACCTGAAAACCTCCGGCATCGACGGGCCTAAATAAAGATACTGAGTTGACTGTGCCCCATACTCCATCTCAAAAATTAAGTCTTTCAATTCCTCGGGGTAAAACTCATTCGGACCTTCTGTATATGTCCGCAAAGGACTCGCCCAACCTAACCCCTTCTTCGCAGGGTCTTGAATAGTTTGGGAAAGCCAATGGTAGGCTGCGTTCATAGCTGTATTGGCATTATGCAGCGCAGACATTTGATAGGCAGCCAAACTCACTCTTTGAACTTTCCCTAAAAACTCAGTCGGCATTTCTTCAAGACCTGTATAGGCCCGCAAAAACAAACTATCTTTTTTAAGCCGTTCTAAAACAGGAAAGTCATTGGTAGGTAACTGCCCCTTCCAGGTAGCCTCAATACCATAAAGCGCGATATTCTGAAGGGTCTGTGTAAGATTCCGGAAGATAGCTTTCGGTCGAACACCACCCAAGGCACCATAAATAGGAAGTCTACTTACCCCGGCAAAAAGTTCAGTTACCGGACGGTTAGAAAGTTGCGTTCCGAAGTTAGCTAAAATTTTATTTAAAGCAGGTTTTACTAGCTCATTATTAACCGTCCGGTCAAGCCCTGCGTCTAAAGCATTTTGCTCCCCTAAAAGAACTTCCTTCACAAAACTGTTAGCCCAATCCCTTACCGGTGCCGGCATCTCTTTAGCAAGCCGATCCATCTCCATTTTAAAGAACTTAAGAGGAGCATCCATGTGGATCTCGGTAAGCGCGGTACGCATCATCGATGTCATAACGAAAACAAGATCATCACTAAACTGATCTAATACCGCGTCTTCAAATTTACGGTGAATCTCCATCGGGTTACGAATCTCTTTCCTAACATTCTTATCTACCCACTCCTGAAGTCCCCGTGGAAGTTTAATCTCACCGGCTCGAAATTGCTCCGCAGTCCGTTTAGAAATATGCCGAAAATATGCCTGAATCCCTTTGATAGGTTTCCGCCCAGTTTTTTCCCGTTGTTCATTAACCCGCTTCAAAGTCTCTCGGGTTAAGGATCTAAAATACTGAAAAGTTTCCAGAGGTATCCCCTCTAAATTAGTAGGTGCGTCTTCTACTTTATTAAGCAAACGGGCCATAGTCGGAGGAGTAACTTGTCCGTCTTCTTTAAGTTTGTTCACGATTCCCTGGATCTGATTATTAACAGCCCGTAATTCTAAATCCAATTCAGTCTTCCCTACAAACACAGGGCCTACAATATCTCTTAACCCTGTAAGCGCTATCGTCCGAGACTGAGAAGTAAACAGTCTGATAGGAGCAAAAATTTCTTTAAAGTCAGGCATACTCACTATCTCGGTAGGTAACACATCAGAAGTCGGAGGCTTGTCTGGATGAGCTTTATTAAACACATTCACCAACTGCCGTTTGGTATCCCCAGAAAGCGAAACATTAAGACCCTTCATAGTCTTCTGTAAAAGTTCTTCTTCCGAAGTAATAAATGCAAAAGCAGTTTTGGCCTTCGCAGCTCTCTCCTCAAGCGTGAGAGGTTTCAGAGCGAGAGGCACGACCTCCCCTGCCTTTACCGGAGGTTGCGGTCCTTTAGGTCCAGCAATATGAACCTCTACAGGACGCTCCACCGCAGCAGGGCGTAAAATCTCTACCTCCTTTCCTGCAACTGGAGTCTTAATTGTACTCTTGCCCGCAGGCAATTGCCGACTCGGATGCATCCGAAGATCCGTTTTCTTAGCATGGATAAATGCCCTCATTGCATCTTCCATCGAAGTATTCTTAGCCGCATTCACTACTTGAATTTTAGTAATTTTATGCCTGCTAATATCAACTCCTGCTTTGTCTAATTTAGTCAGCATAATCTTCAAGGTCTCGGTAAGCGTCCCCTCTTTCGCAAGTTTAATCACACCACCAACAATAGCAATATCAATCAGAGTCTCCCCCAGACTTGCACTTACTTTAAGTGCTGTGGGGGCCGAATCAGGAATAAGTTCTGAAAATAATCGTTGTTCTCGAAAATCAAATTCCTCACCTTTTTTGGCGCTAACCAAAAGATTCCTTCCCTGATCTATAATCTCAAACGCTAAAGAGTAAAAAGGCACGGCAGTTGCGGCAACAGCTCTGGGGGCCCGACTCACAAAAAATGTTTGGTTTTTTATTGCCTCTTTAAACTCGTCCAGTTGCTCCTGTCCGTACACCCCAACAACGAGCTCGTTAGTAAACAGCTCCACTTGCTTTTCAAAAACCGCTTGTTGATCCGGAGATAGGGTTATAGTAGTACGACTTTTCTTTTCAGCAGCAGTTAAACTTGGAAGTTCTTCATCATCTAAATCTATAGTTAATGTTGGAACTTCCACAGGAAAAGGTTGCACAGGCATCGCAGCTAAATTAATCTGATTAGGTTTTGCAACCGGTATTGGAGTCGGCTTTTCACCTTCCTGCGCCAGGTCTTTAGGCTGGACGGGTAGAGTATCTAAACGCACTATTCTTCCTCCGGTGTATTATCGATCCCTTTAAGCTGTGCAATCGCCGCTTTCAGGTTCGCATCCACAACAGGATACCCATTCGCTTTCAAAAACTCTTCTGCTTCAAGTGCATACGCAGCCTCCACAGGATCTTCCGCAGCAGCCATATTAGAATTTGATTTAATAACTTTCGATTTTTCCATTTCAATAAGCGCCTTCTGCGTCGCAGTTGGGATAGGTACGCCAGATATAGCCTGGGCCATAATATCTCGTAATGCAACCGCATTCGGAATTGGTCCCTTCCCAGGGGCAAATAGTTGTGCTGCTTTAACTGCAATCGCCTCTAACGCCCCCTGCATAGTAAACACCTTCTTACTCGTTTCGATTGATTTTAAAGAATTCAAAAGGGTAGACAGTTCCGTGCGCTCGTCGGGCATAAGCTCTCCGTCGGCAAACGCATCAACGACTATATCCAACCTATCAGCTCGTTCTACTCGGTTGTCGTACACATTCTTAATAATTTCAATATACTTCTGAGCACCCTCCTCGTCATCATATATCCGTCTCGCATCAGCCTCGACCCGCATTACCACCGCTCGTCGAAGTTTTCCTGCTTGCCCGGATGTGATCCGCTTTGCCGGATCCGGATGGCTCTCTAAAGTTGTAATATCACCAATACCCAACTCACCTATAAATGCCTGGTCGAGAGATACATTGTAAGTATCCAGTTGGCTCTCTCTAAGAAAAGTCTTCTCCTGCCTGATCCGAGTTTCAGCAGCCTTAATATACTTCTTCCGCATCGCATCAGTAAACGTAGGAGCAAAATCATCGTAAGACCCGGGCCCTGTTTTCTCTAACTCTTCAATAAGTGCTTTTGGATTGTCGCGCACCCGAGAAGAAAAATGAGAATCGAAAGCAGCAGGCAATTCCGTCTTAATAGTTTTCTGTACTTCCTCGTCTGTCAAGTACCCCGCAGGAACAGCTTGTTGAATCAAATCTTGCATAACAAGAAGATTCCGCCCAAAGGCTTCTTTAGTAAGGGTATTCCCTGTCGCAGAAGCACCTAGGGTAATTGCCTGCTTAACCGCAATAGACGCATTATCCGACTCTTTTGCAAGAGCCCACTCACCCGCTTTAGTTACCTCTGACCTCAAAAAAGTGTTCGCACTAGTTAAAAATTTCTCTCGAACTCGACTATCCGCAATTCCGTTTGCGTATCCAGTAAGTAGTGTCTGTCCGTCCTTAAGCAACGCACTTGGGTACTCAGAAGGATTACTAGCCATTTCTCGCTGCTTCTGAGAAGTAAGAGTTTGAAAGGCAAGACTAAAATCCATAACCCCGGTATTTGCCTGGGCAGTTGTATTCCGGTCTAAAAGAGCCGCCTGCGTTGCAGCAAGTTTCGTACCAAACTGAGAAATCGCCCCACCCACAATCTGCCCGGACCGATCAACCGGAGCAACACCTACCGCAGATGAAACTAATTGTTTTCGTTGATATTCGTTTATCTTTCCCATAACACTCCTATATTAAAAATCGAGATGCTGCGCTAAACAAACTGCCGGTTAAAGCAGCACGACCTTCAGATTCTTTACGCCCCGCAGTTCTCTCAGCTAATTCCCTGGTTGCTGCGCCCCGCGTTCGAACAGCATCCGCTTCTGCTTTAGCAAATTTATTTGTTTGGGCAATCGTAACAAGAGCAGAACCCGCCACTTGAACCCCTGATCCAATATACGCAAGAGCCTGACCCGCAGCAAAACGAGTACCTTCTTCAAGGATAATATTGGCGGTTCGCATCGATTCTGCAAACACAATCGAACCTTCAGTTCGCAAATCCCGAGCTACGGCATTCGCTGCTTGAAGAGAAGTTATGCCTGTATAGATATCACCGGCAACTCCAAGAAAACCACCCAAAGTTGGAATCTTAAATGGGTTACTGGATGCCACTGGGCCAGATGCAGATGATCTGATAGGCGCTATAGCCATCTTAATTCTCCTCGCTAAAATCCATATCAAATACCATGGCATTCAAGGTACAAGGATATGGTACTGTCTGTATAATCCACATAGAACTTTGCTCGTCAAAATTATCAAAACCTGTCTGTTCCTTCACTCCGTTAAAAAGAAACGTAGGCCGACTAGTATATTGGGGGCCTTCTCTGAAACCAATCCTTTGCATATTATAGGGATCAACCCCATAAGACACACCTAAACTATTCCGAAACATCAGATTGACTTTATTGATCGTTTTAAACTTGCCCGGGGTAATGCCGGTGGTCAAAAGCAATTCCAACGGCATAGTCTTGAGCCGACCAAAATAGAACAGACCGACTAGGACATAAGTAGCCTGCGCACCAAGCGTAATGCTACCGTTCGTCACAACCACGTTAGGATGAATACCACCATCTGCAACAACAGATACCGTTTCTCCTTCTAAGTGGCCAAGCCCCGAAACAGTATCTTGGGTAAAGTACCAAGCTCCAGAAGGGATTATATCGGTACTTGCAAAATCCTGAAGAATTTTACAAGTCACTTCTGTTTCAGATACATACGCAACAATTTGAGCAATACCTACTTCACCACCCACAAGATACTTAACTTGAATTCTACGACCTACATCCGTAGACGCAAACATAGAAGCGTTTGCCGAAAACGATACACTATCTCCTGACGTAGCAGCCGGAGTAATAGTGTTGGTTTGCGTAGTATCTAAAGATAATGCGCTATCCATATGGAACTGACGTTTTTGCGCGTAGTACATAAGATCCCGATAAGTGGTATCATCCACCGTTCGAGCAGCTTCATCAGCCCCGGTATAGAAATCTGTTCGTTCAGGAATACGAGGATTCTTGGCAAGATACTCAACATATCTCCGAGTAACACCATTAATTACGCGAGTCACCCCAATCCACACCCTATCTCGATTATCTACTTGAGGTTGCGCTGCTACGGTAAAAACAGAACCACTTCCCCCAACCGGATGAGTGTTCCAAGCTGAAACATTTTCAACATCGCTATACACAAAGGTTCTCAAAACACCATCATTCGCGGCAGCCCAAATCTGATTCGGATTACCTTGCTGATACGCAATTTGAGTTAAACCCCCAAGGGTGATCTCGTCTGATTGAAGTGTCTCATCTTCAGATTTATACCCATCACTTAAAAGAGTATATTTAAAACTGTAGACAACCTCTCCGCCCCGTTGAACATATATGATGTCGGTACCAAAATTCACCGGCATAATATCCGCCACACCAAAATTATCCACAGGAAACGATTGAATAGCCGTCCCAGAAATAGGAGTAACATCGGATCCACCGTTTACTTTAAGCATTCCTGCGTATGTACCGGCTGCTAAGAAGCTCCTAGTGCCCACCAAAAACCGAACTCGATCTGTTGTAGTCGCGGACGCAGAAGTTAAAGCATATGCCACCCCATCTGTTGCAAGAGACCCCACAGTAAAGTCCTCATACCGCGTTGCTCCGTCAGCCGGATCCGGAGCTCTTGACCCAGAAAGAAAATCAGGATCGTTCGCACTTCCGCTATGATAAGCGCGACCACCATAAAATGCCGGTGTTGCCGGAGCATCTCCATCGAACATTGAAAATCCACCAGATATATAAGCAGTAAACCCAGAAGTATTTACCCCAATAGTATAGTTATCATCATCAACTTTAGTGATCGTATAGACCCCATGATTTACTTCTATCATCCCGGAAACATCTTCAATTAATACATCATCCCCAGTTTCATACCCATGCGCAGCAGAAGTAACTTGCCCTGGGTTAGCTTGAGTAATATTAGTTATAGCTTTTTGGAGATAAGGATCATTCGTTCTTGTGTATGGCTCAAGCGTCCAAGTTCCATCACCAAAACGAGTCAGTTTTCGTGGAAGATAATCCGGATGGTCAATATACATGATGTCTGATTTTTGCGCGTATTTTAATTGTGGAAGATCCGCTTCTTCATACGGAGACTCAATCTCGTAAACCCGGGCCGTAGTCCCGCCGCTTATGTAAGCAGCAAACCCTGAAGTATCAATAGGGTTCCCATCCTGATCTGTAATATTAAAAGTGTCAGAGGGCGCAACAGTGTATTGAGTATGAACATTATTCAGTTCAGGTGTTGCCGTAATATCTGAAGTATGTAGAAAGGCTTTATAGGTGAACGTGCCGGACGCGCCAAGCGCAGCGATATTAGTATCCACTACAGACGCAAGATTACTCTCGGCATAAGTACCATTACTCGCAACCCAAGCCGCGCCACTCCACCATAGAAAAGTGGACCCTCCATCAATGGAAACAATATATTGAATCTCTGTACTGCCCGGTTTAGTAGAAGTTTCTGTAAAGTCCTCAAGCGCCGCAGTAAAAGGAAACGTATTATCCGATTCAATCGTAGGATCAGTTATGGGATATGAGATATTTCCAACCTGTAGAGTATCAAGAATAGGAGTCTCCACTCCAGTATTTGAGTGTAAAAAGGCATTAAACTTAAAAGTACCACTAACAGCGAGAGCCGTTATATTAGTATTTATCGTGGCGGCTGAATTACTCTCGTTATCGTAATACCAATTATTCGTGGGAGTAGCCAAAAAATAAACATAATCAAGAAAGATATCATGCGTAGCATTACCACTTGTCGCGTGATAAATCCGCATCTTACTAGCCATTCCACTTAAATAATCAGATTTCGTCCCTGTAACCGGAAAATCATATTGAGTAATTGACCCCGCGTTAGGTAAAGTGCCAAGATTATCCCAAGCAGAAGTAACATAATTCCAAATATCCACATTAACAACATGTGCCCCACTTCCTGAATAATAACCATGAATAGTGATTTGATCCGGTGGCCCAGAAATTGCATTGAAATCAATTTCAATATCAAATCCCGGAACTCCTGTAACTTCAGATACGTCATAAGTAGAGGCATCTAGTGTCTGAATTGAAGCAAGATTTCCCGCATCTACCGTACCCGTATTCGTAGTTATCGCGGAAGCAATTATCTCAGAAGTAGACAAAGACCGGGCTACCCATGCCGCACCACTCCACCATTCATAGGTTGCACCATCATCAGAACTGACTTGATATTGTATTGCAGACCCCGATGGTTTAGTAGACGTTTCAACAAACGCATTAAACGCAGAAGAAAATACAAGCCCCGTATTGTTCACAATCGTAGGATCTTCAAAAGAATACTGCATCAGATTCGTACCAGATCCACTATTGTACCGAGCCGTAATCTCGGCCCCTGAAAGAACCTTAGTGTAAATAGCAACCTCGTCTATGGTCCCATTAAAAACAACATTCGGGCCATCACGACCACTAATCTGACAAGACGCCGCGTTCATAATAGTCGAGGATAAATTATCAGTTACTATAGTCGTAGCAACCGCGCTGTCATCAATATGAATAACAAGACCAGCAACAGTAGAAGATCCATCATAAGTCACAACACAATGATGAAAAGTACCATCGTTAAAAGTGCCATTAGTCTTTCTTTGTATTCGATTGACCACACCATTATCCGAAATTAAAGCTGTAGTTATAGCCCCACTCTCAATAAATATATTCCATCCTCGAAAAGTACCCGCGTTTAACTGTCGAGTAAAAATTAACTCCGCACCGGCAGCAAGAGTCTTAAACCAAAATTCAAAACTAAAAGTATCGGTTCTTTCAAAATTTGCTATGTCTCCAAAATCAAGATACTCATTTGACCCACCAAAAAGCAAACCATTATCTACCTTAGCAGGAACCCAATCCCCATCCTCCATATTAATCGCTGTTCCATCCCGACCAAAACCAGAACTATCCGCTGCGTTTGAACCACTTGATTCATCCAATTTCCAATGTGCATAAGCGACAAGACCAATTCCAGTAAGCGAGGCTTCGCCATCCACTTCCATTACGTCCGTATCGAAAACGTAATTTGCGGGGGTAGTAAAAGGATAGGAAGTAGACGATCCAGTAATCTTTAACTTTGCCACACCCGCTGTAACTTCAATATCCGCCGCATTGTAAGTATAATTACCTGGGACAGAATAAGGCCAATTCATTTCAGATACACCAGGAGTCACCGTACCTACAACCAAAAAGAATTGGCCATTAAGTTCAGTCATACCCACAATATCATCTACAAAAATCTCATCCCCATCTGCAAAATCATTTCCTACAGCTGTAAGTTCCCCGGGGTTCGCTTGTGTAATTCCACTAATAGCAAGCGGATCCTCGGTAAGCACTCCCGGGATCGTACCAAGTCCGCTATCCGTGAATATTCGCATGAACCCCTCGGTAAATGAAAGAATGTAAGATTCATCATCAGAAAAAGTAAAGGGGATATAGTGCGCGAGATTGTTTCGACGAGTGGTTCTTGAGTGGACAAACCCAGGACGGTAGACAGCAGGCCCGTGAAGTTGAGTCAGCCAATTTTCCCCGACTAAGGTGCCGCTCTTGTAAAGATCAAGATTAGGCCGGTCCTTAAGTTTAGGGGTTAAAACTCCATGCCGAAAATCATATATGGGTACATTAAGTTCTGCCATTTTGCCCCGAGTACAATCCTGTTGTACGGGAGCCACCATAAACTCTTCGACCCTGAAGCATCTTGCTCTGCCTAAACGCAACCGGAGGGTTGGCTTTCCCGTTTTTGGCCTTCGCGCTCAGTTCTGCGGCTTTCTTAGCCACAACAATCCGATTCAGAAGACTGACGTTTCCTGTAAGTTTAAAAACAATTTCCTTGGCCAAAGAATAGGCCGCATAAATCTTAAAAGAAGGACTGAATTTTGATATCACCGTTTGGTCAAAAGTATACCCAACATCTAAAGTCTCTACACCCCCGTTATCAATATAAATATTCCCATTTTCAACAACAAAGTTCCATTGAGATAAAGGATAGTCCCACCACT
>VAPB010548281.1_pt1 | contig 12690 bp, 11 predicted proteins | sample 3395101 | NCBI WGS metagenome assembly VAPB01 (sample SAMN08290433, study PRJNA428436) | hydrothermal vent metagenome | isolation source: Deep-sea hydrothermal vent chimney | place: Indian Ocean: Southwest Indian Ridge | reverse complement strand
TCTGAATCACATACATGGCACTCATCGCATTTCGATTCTTTAATTTCGCCCTTGGGATTATATTTATGATACTTGCTGTCTTTTTTATGTGTATATATCTGTTCCTTCCACTTCCTCTCGACCGAATGGCAACTGTTACAGGTCAGTTCTATAACTTTACTTATTTCCTTATATTTACCCTTATGTTCATCTTGATGGCAGTCTTCGCATTTTTCTGCTTTAAAATTTTCAAAAACGCTTATTGACAGTTTTTTCTTTTTGTTAAATTCAGTAAAACTGATTTCACTGGGTTTATGACATTTTCCGCAATCGACCTGTATATGTTCACCTTTTAACTTATAACCTTTAAATTGTTCTGCCTGATGATCGAAAGTATATGTCTTCCATTCCTTATCTGTTGAGTGACAGTCAGTACATCTCCGCTTTTCAAAGCGTCCCATATGAACATCGTAATGGCAATCATTACATTTTTCATGTTTAAGGGGTTTCAATTTAAACACCTGATAAACCTTGTCAGAACTTCCCGCTTTCTCTTTTGCATCGTACCTTGGATGACAAAGCTCACATTTAGTTTCAGCGTGCTTGCCTGAAAGTGTAAAACTGCTGACCAGCGGATTATTATGGTTAAAACTCGTCTCTTTCCAGTCTTTCGGCACATGACAGCTCTTACATTCCTTTGTTTTCACCCCTACATAATGAACGCTTACATGACAATCATCACATTTACCATTCTTAATGGGTTTGAATTTAAGCAGATTATAAACTTTGCCTTTATTTTCTCCTTTCCCCTCAACTGTATATCTGGGATGACAAAGTTCGCATTTAGCTTCAGTGTGCTTGCCTGAAAGCCTGAAACTGCTTAACTGCTTGTTATTATGATCAAAAACCATCTCTTTCCAGTCCTTGGTAATATGACAGTTTTTGCATGCTTTTTTATCCACTTCCCCGGAATGAACATTAAAATGGCAATTATTACATTTATCATATTTTACCGGTTTAAATTTTAGGACCTGATAAATTTTGCCTTTATCCTTTGCTTTTCCTTCAACCGTATACCTTGGATGACAGAGTTCACATTTAGCTTCAGTGTGTTTACCGGTTAACTTGAATTTGGACTTTTTCTCATGATCAAAATCCAGTTTCTCCCAGCCCATGTAGTTATGACACTTAATGCATTCTTCTGACAATGATTCTAAGTGCACATCCGTATGACATTTAAAACACTCCTGCGTGTTACCCAGATAAGAATTTTCTTTTTCATGGCATTTTCTGCATGAGATAACATGTTTATCAATCAACTCATAACCGGTTATTTTATGATCAAAATTATCCTCATCGAGACGGGTAATGTCATAATTTTCACCTTTATGTTCCGTATGGCATAGAATGCACTTGCCTTTTACTCTGGCATGAAAATCCTTGTTCTCTTTTATACGTTTATTTAATTCATCATGACATGAACTACAGTCAGAGTCCTTCATTCCGTCAATCAATGTATGACATTTTAAACATTTAAAAATTCCTCTTTGTTTTTCGTGCTTCTTGGATAACATGCCCGGTGATAACAGATCCTCAAGGCTCGAAATGCCATATGAGGGCATAAATAATATTAGTATTATTATAAAGGTTATCTGCTTTCTCAACATTTTTTATCCTGAACCGAAAAACTAATTATAATTGCAAAATCAAACTATTGATATTCTGTGGCAGGCAAAATATCCAAACAAGCTTGTGATTTAATTAATAAAATATCAGTATTTTTTATTTTATCATATAAGCTGTTTTTTATTATATTATCCAATCTTTAATAAACACATTTGATTTACATTAATGCAGTGAAGAGTTGTCTTTGACAGTTCTATGATGATGGGTTCAGTGGGCCTTGCTTTATCAGGAAGTAAGCCGGATTTGTCTTTTATCTGTTATTTCCCTTTATAATCACGGGTCTCTTTATTACCTTTTCCGTCTGTTGTGACAGATTTAAACAGTTTCCCATTTTTATAAAACAACTCATTTTTTCTAATGATCATCCCTCTGAAACGTTTTTCAATAATAGTCGGTTGCCTGTCATCATTAAAGTAAACTATATAATATGTATAACCACTGCTGCCTAATTTATCCGCCTCAGATCCTGTAATTTCATCACTGGGACGAAAGGGTTGGTTATCAGTAACGTCAGATTTGTAATAATATGGGCCGCCTGTAGGATATTCATGTTCCTCGCTACAGCCGAATAATGCGAATACAATTAAAATCCATACAGCATTTAACAACAGTTTATTCACTTTTAATCTCCAGCAACAATAAAAATATATTAATCAGACCATGCATATTATATATTACTACATTTCATTTGGAATTTTAAAAACTGTTCGAGCACCTAAAAATTAATTTAATATAATATAATTCAAATTTTCTTCTAAATTGCTTATGACACGTTATCCTGCCAGTTTTTTTGGTACCAGTTTTTCAATTTAACGGCAAACTCTTCCGGTTTTAATTGATCACTTTCAGTGAGATCCAGATAGTTCTCAGCAACACTCTTAAGATAATTTGAGAGTTCTTCAATGCTTGCGCCATTTTCAAGGAGCAGCAATGAAGCACCTAAATATTTATCATATTTATCTTTCATGGCCTCAGATCCAGCCTGAACATCTAATGGATTCCATTCATACCATAATGCGCTGATCTCTTTCCAGCGTTTCAGTGCATCTTCTTCCTTAAGGCCTTTTGATGCTTTTCCCATGTGAGCAGGTATTTTTCCCCTGCTCACATAATTACTTGCTTTGACCTGCTGTTCTATCTTTCGTTTGCCGGAAGCCTCTTTCTCAAAACTAACAACTCCTTTTCCTGAAGCCGATAAATTTCTGTTTTTTCTGTGTTCAATGACACGGTCCTTTGACTTTATATCCTCCGGAAAATCTTCCGGAACCCTGTCGGGCCTAATGAAGTTTTTAACTGCAGTGATCGCAAAATTGATCAATATAAACAGTAATACTCCAGACAGGTAATATTTAGTGATCTGGTGATTAGGCTGATTGGAAAAGTAGGCTGCCAGTAAGCCAAAACCCCCCATTAAGGCTGCACCTATATAACCTCCATGGACTATGGAGCCTGGCAGAGCAATAAGCATTAATATAAGTATTATTTTCCATGAGACAGGATTATAAAAATAACCCCAAAAACATGCAGCCAGCAGCCCAAGAACTGATATAGCTGCAGTTGTTGCTGCCAATTCATTGACAAAGCCCTTATCATGAGCCTTCATATTAACCGCCTCTTTACTAAATGAATATTTTCAGCAGTACACTGGAAGTTCTTTTATCTTTATTCAGATGGCTTTAAGCTTTTCAGATCAATATCAGTCTTGCCCATTGAAACAAGAGTTTTCAAAGATTCATTAACAGGCATATTTAATGGTTTAACAGAAGCCCTATCCATTACTAAAAGACGGCCCGATGTCGGGTTTGGAACGCCTGGCACAAAAATTATCAGTTTGGGGTTCCCAAGTTCGTCTTTTATCTTATTTGTAACCAAACCGAGTTCCTGTGATTCAAAATCCCTGCTTGGTATTAATACTACCTCATTGAATATAGCTTCTTTTCCTTCTCCATACCCCAGTATCTGCTTTAGCGTTTGATAAATGCGGCCCAATGCAGGCAATTTATCCAGTAAGCTGTCAAATCGCTTCCAGGCCCATTTGCCAATAAAGGTTGTAACGCCCAGGCCAGCAAGGTATATGAAAAAAGCGGCTGCCAGCAAACCAAAACCAGGGAAGTAGAACGGTAACCTCGACAGACCGGAGCTTGAAATTACAGATTCCATATACCCGATAGTGATAATCAGCCCCCCTAAAGGCAGCATTGCAACAATCCCTGCAATAAGACATTGAGTAATATGTTTTTGTATTTTTTTCATCTTTTCTCCTGTTCTTCTTCCTTAATTATGCGCTCATATGCTTTTAACATCCTTCTTAGAAACTGGTTATATTAAAATCACTTAATATAATAACCGGAGACTCTCCATTTGTTGTCTTTATCCAGCATTGGTGTAACTGTTTCAACAGAAGATCTTTTGTTTTCAAAAACTGTATTAAATTGAATTACTACATATTCCCCGTCTGGTGCACCCGGAAGTGAAGTAGTATATTTCTTATTTTTAAGCTTTCTGGAGAGGGTTTTGCCAAAAGGTTTCCTGACAGCCTGTATAGTCTGCAGCCAATTGTCTTTGTTAACAGCTAATTTAAAATATCCGGATGCTTCTTCCCAACTCTCAGCATATTTTCCATTGTCTACCAAATTCAGCCAGGTTTTTGCAGATACTAAAGCAGCATCTTCAGCCGCAGGATTGGATGTGCAGCCGGAAATACCGGAAAACACAAATATCAACAACAGCACAAAAAAATGCCTCATTTTTGTCCCCATATCAGTAAAATCTTTGCAACTATCTCTGCCTTCTGTACATATTTACCAACAAAAAAATATCAAAGGTCTATTTTCCATCTTTCATTTTCCATTATCATTGGAATGATTTCAAATGCGCTCTCACCATTTTTGTAATACCAGCGAATTTTCACTTCTGCCCATTCATAAGTAATCTTTTCAGATTCAATCTCAAAACGCGTGACGCCCCCTTTTTTTGCAAACGAGGTTGCAAGCATACCAAAGAACATCGCCTTATCAGTGATATCCTCGTGCAGGATAAAATCATCGAGTTTGTCGACTTTGTTATCCAGAACCAGCTTAACAGCTTTGAGAGCTCTTTCTCCAGGCGTCTGCTCTGAAGACCCGTTACATGACACCACTATTATCGCCATGAGCACAAGTATGCTCAAAACTGATTGTATATTAATGAACTGCTCTTTTTTCAACATTTGCGATATTCTTTTCATATATAGAATTCAGTGATAATATCAACCTTCCGGAGCATTCAATGACTACATGTTTATTTTGTTTTAAACGTAAATTTAAACGGAACAGCCGAGTTTCCGCTCTTATCTTTGAAGCCTCTAAACTTTGAGGTATTTATCCAGATCACATATTCTTTATTTGGCTCTAATTTTACAGGCAATATATTTTTTGTATTGTTTTCTGTATATTATGCCTGGCCGGTCATTTGAGGAAATTGGCTCTTATCTTCATAAGCCCACGACCAGTTTACATCCATCATTTCCTCATTAAAAGTTACTGAGATATCTTTTATGGAAGGATCAATATCCTGGCTCATGTTTAGAGGGAATGTGCTTACAACTCTGGGAAGAGTTGAATCTTCTTCTGCACAAGCCACGGTAAAACCTATTAAAATCAGCACAAAAACAAATAACTTTCTTCCTGTCATTTCAACTCTCCTTTTTGTTGGTTAATTAAATAGATATTTATCTAATATACATTTGAATATTGGCACAAAGAGAGGATCCTTATTGAAAAAGGAATAAAACACTCCTCTCAATTCCGCATCATTGAATTTGTATTTCGTTCTGAATTTCCTGGCCATTATTATTGTAAATAAAATTATTCCGAAAAAAACAATCGCTGTCTCCAATCATGCCTATATGTCAGATATTTAATAAACAAAGCTTATTTTTTCATGTTTTCAATACAAGGCAAAACTATATCAGATCACCTATTTGAACCAATCACCTTCTGGATTATGTTCCTGTTTTAACATATAATCTATTTATCCGCTAATTTAGAATGAACAATATAAAATGTCAACAATATTATAATGATAAAATACGAACAGATTGACATCTCCGGAGACACTGGCCTCAGGATCCGGGGAAAAACCATTGTAGAGCTTTTTGAAAATGCAGGGATCGGCATGTATACGCTTATCACCGATACATCAAAGATCAAAAAAACCGCTAAAAAAGAAATAACCCTAAGTTCTGACAGCTCTGAAAACCTTCTTGTACAATGGCTTAACGAATTAATTTATCAGTTCGATGCCCATAATTTTATTGGCACAGCATTTTTCATAGAACTAAAGGACTACCAGTTAAATGCTCATGTATCAGGCGGTTTATTTGATCAAAAAACTAACGAAAGCAGACTGCTTCTTAAGGCAGCTACGTACAACTCTCTCTCAGTAAAAAAGACAGCCTCCGGGTGGGAAGCCATGGTTGTATTTGATATATAATTGTTAAAAACAGAATTATTAGTTATTAGTTATTCGTATAACATATAACGTATAACCAGTAACATATTTTCATTAGAGGGAGGGGAGACGTTGACCATTGAAAATCTTAAAAGGATTGATGATTTCAGGCTTGAGATTCCCATGAGCTTTAAAACCGGCATGAGAACAAAAGGGATTATATATATTGATGAGACACTTGAGAGGAATCTTGAATTAAAAGCCATAGAGCAGGTGGCAAATGTGGCAACACTGCCGGGTATAGTAGGTACATCTCTGGCAATGCCTGATATACACAGAGGATATGGGTTTGCCATAGGCGGTGTAGCTGCTTTTGACATTAAAGAAGGTATTGTCTCACCCGGTGGAGTCGGGTATGACATTAATTGCGGTGTCCGGCTTCTAAGGAGCAATCTTAAAAAAGAGGAGGTTGTTCCAAAGCTCAAGGACCTCGTCAACGCCCTATACAGAGAAATTCCAGCAGGCGTAGGCTCAAAAGGAAAACTGCGTCTTAATTCCAAAGAGCAGAAAAAGATCATTCTTAAAGGCGCGCTCTGGGCTGTTGAACAGGGTTTTGGAGATAAAGACGATCTGGACCATACAGAATCCAGCGGCTGTATCGAAGGTGCCGACCCAGGCCTTATAAGTGAAAAAGCATATGAACGGGGGAGATCACAGCAGGGAACTCTCGGCTCTGGAAATCATTTTACCGAGATCCAGTATATAGATAAAATTTATGACGAAAGCATAGCTAACAGTATGGGGCTTTTTAAAGACCACATTACTGTAATGATCCATACAGGCTCACGGGGTTTTGGTCATCAGGTATGCACAGACTTTCTTGACGTTATGCAAAACGCCGTGAGGAAATACGGCATTGAACTGCCTGACAGGGAACTTGCATGCGCACCTTTTAACAGCACCGAGGCAAAAAACTACATGTCTGCCATGAAGGGAGCTGCCAATTATGCATGGGCAAACAGGCAGTGTATAATGCATTGGGTTAAGGAATCACTTATGAGAACATTCAGCACAGGGCCGAAAAGTATAGGGCTAAGCCTTATATATGATGTTGCGCATAATATAGCAAAGGTTGAAGAGCACACTGTAAATAATAAAAGAATAAAGGTTGTTGTGCATCGTAAAGGCTCAACAAGGGCATTCCCGCCAGGACACCCTGAACTTCCCGAATCTTACAAACATATTGGCCAGCCTGTTATAATTCCCGGGGATATGGGAAGAGCTTCTTTTGTTCTTGTAGGCACAGAAAAAGGTATGCTGGAGACATATGGGTCTACATGCCACGGCGCCGGAAGGTTAATGTCAAGACATCAGGCAATAAAACATTCAAAAGGAAGGTCAATACTGAAAGAGATGGAAGATAAAGGAATTGTTGTAAGATATACAGGAAAGACCACTCTGGCAGAGGAAATGCCAGAGGCTTATAAAGATATAGCAAATGTTGTTGATATCGTGCATAAAGCAGGGCTTTCAAAGAAAGTAGCAAGGCTTAGGCCCCTTGGAGTTATAAAAGGATAATCTGGAAATCAGATTTTAGATTGTAGATTCAAGATTTAAACAACATAAAAAAAGCACCAAAAAGGAAAAATCACTGAAAAAAACAAAATTAAGAATAGGCCGTATTCCATACGCAAATCTTTTTCCCATGTTCTATTACCTGGACAGTCAATGTGATGTCTCATGTTACAGGTTTGTAAATGGAGTGCCTTCCAAACTTAATAAAATGCTCAAGCAGGGCGAGCTAGATATCAGTCCTTCGTCCTCAATAGAATATCTCAGAAACAAAAAAAAATACTTTATCCTTCCGTGGTTCTCAATAAGCTCTTCTGGGCCTATAGGCAGTATATTGTTGTTCTCAAAGCTTCCTATAGAAAAACTTAGAGGGAAAACCATTGCAGTTTCATCAGATTCAGAAACATCCGTTGTTCTTCTTAAGATTATCCTTAAAGAATTCTATTCAATTAACTGCAGATTCAGGAAGATAAGGTCCGGAAGCGTCAACAAAACACTTTCGTCATTTCCAGCAGTGCTGCTTATCGGAGATCAGGCGATGAAAGAATCAAAGAAAATACAAACTCGTCTCTCGTCCCTCGTCTCTCGCTCGCCTCGTGCGAAGCCTACGGGTCTCTCGTCTCTCTATGTTTATGATCTGGGCAACTTATGGCAAAAACACACAGGACTCCCATTTGTTTATGCTCTCTGGATAGTAAGAAAAGATGCTCTCCCTGATAAAATGGAACTTGTCAAAAAACTCTCATCTGACCTTCTTAAAGCCAAAAAATCTTTTGTAAAAAAATTCCCTTCATTTGCAGAAAACGCTCCACAGAGGAAGTGGCTCAGCAAAAAAGAGCTTGTGAGCTACTGGAAATGCATATCATATGATTTTACTGAAAAACATATGGAAGGCCTTATGCTTTTTGAAAAGCTTTCAACTAAAAATAAAATGAACAATTAATACGCCTGAGGCGTATTAAAATTAAAAAACCCGGTCTTGTTTTCTTATCTTATTTCTATTTATTATTTGTCATTGATCATTACTCAGTGAAAGTGTCTGTGTCAGTTGTTTTTGTATCCCTATTGATTGCTTTAGGTCTGCGAAGAGTGTGTGAAGGTTGAAAAATAATTCGTGTCTGAGTCCCGACTTGTCCGTTCTCCGTAGCAGCCTGCTTCGCCGAAGTAGCTACGAAGGCTGAACTGCGAAGGATGAATCGGGAGGAGTTTGAATTATTTTACTGAACACGACTGGAGCAGACCGGAGTAGAAGCAATCATGGGGCACCTTTCTTTGCCCACTTTCTTTAGAGGTAAAGAAAGTGGGTTGGGTGTGGGCGAAGCGCCACAAGAAAATTGATTCCGGGGGTATGAGGTTCCCGTAAAGTCCTAAAGGACTTGAGCCACGGGACAGGCGGAACTCTCATAATAAATGTAAAGGGGGTTTGGGGCACCGCCCCTAAAACGAATACGTAAGGTTAACAACCCCTACCAGGATCTCCATTTCACTTTCTGGAAAAACCGCCTGCAACATGTTCCTGCTAAGCACATCACTTTCATCAAGCTTAATAAGCGAATAGCTTATCCCTGCATAAAAATTCATATTCTTCGTAAGCTCATGTGCTATGCCTGCTCCCATATCAAGACACGTTCCCTCTGATTTAAAAGTAAACCAAGGCAAAGAATCGTTTTTAATCCTGCTTGCCGGGTGATACGCATAAGCAATCCTTGCATCAAGTGCCCACTTATTCCTCTTATATCCAAACCCTGTACCCAGACCGGTACGCCAGAGACTTATATCCTCGGAACTGCCCTCTTCTACTAAAACCCCTCGCCAGACAAACTCGTCCCTTTTAAAGTGCAAGCCGTCCCAACCCCCGGATACATATAATCTGTAATATAAGATGTCATTGGATGGGTTATGTAAAGAAATACTGTTTTTATAACCAAATCTGAGGTCATAGAACTGTCCGAAAAACCGCATGTTACCGGACTGAAACTCGCTGCCTTCATTTTTCCATGTTTCCCTGTCTTTTAAACCCAATGCCCAGTCTGTTGTAAGGCCTGTATAAAAGTTCCGGGAGCCGGGAAAAGTATATTCTGCTGATACTCCAAAGAGAAATGAGTTCTGTGATGAGTCTGACTCAATATCCTGTCCTAAAACTTTACTTTCCTGCTTAAACTTAATTTTTCCATAACCGCTGTGGATGCCAAAACCCAGATTTCCGGCATCAGCTTTAGTAATAAATCCTGACAGCAGTATAAGGAGGCCGGCAAGAGCAAGACAAACGGTTTTCATCATAAAGTGTTTAGTTTGATTTTAAATCATAAAAAGTATCAATAAAAAGCGCTGATGTCCATGTGAAATTATCTGAGCCGTACCCTGTTCCTTCATACGGATCAAAATATTCATGAAAGCCAAAGCGCTTTACAAGCTCTAATATATCTTCCATAACACTCTTTGATTTGTCCATGAAGCCGTAATATTTAAGGCCATGGTATAAGATCCAGTTCATATTGATCCAGATAGGTCCGCGCCAGTAGTTCGAGGGGTCAAATTCATCACTTTTCATATTATAATTGGGAATTGAAAAACATCCGCCCTGGTGCATAGCACAAAAACTTACAGATTCAAGGTAGTTATACAGTTTCTTTGCCTGTTCGTTTGAAGCATCCCTTGAAAACAGGGGAAGAAAGCCTGAAGCTGTATCAACTTCAATCAGTTTTTCGCCATAAAGGTCATAATCATCAAATATGCCGTGCTCATCATGCCACAGCTTCTTACAGATAGCAGATGATGTCTTCTTTTCCCATTCTGATATCTCTGCTGAATCATCGCCTGTTACTGAAGCTATAAAAACAAGGTCTTTATTGGCCCTGCTGAGGACCGAATTAAAAAGTATGTCCTGAAGCTTGAACGGACAGGCTTCTTCGATCCTTTTTTCATCATACCTGTTCTTCCTGAACAGGTCGACCAGAAATACGTACCTGTCATAGTTTTCATCTGAAGGCCTCTGAGTTCCGGGCACACCTTTTTTAAGGTCCTTTCTTTTATACTTAGGAAGCCTTGATCTATCAAAACTGATCGCCTTCAAAGGCCCGTCCCATGTGGGAGAGTTGTCAAGGCCTGATTCCCACGGATGACGTATATAGATAAGCCCTTCGTTCTTTGGGTCTCTATAACGGTACAGATATTCGTGGGATTTTTTAAGTTTCGGGAACATTTCCTTAAGGAATTCTTTTGCCTCTTCCCTGTTATCGGCTTTTTCAAATACAGCCCTGCAGGCAGTCGCATGAATAGGCGGCATTGTTATACCTGAAGTTAATTTGCCTTTAGGTGCATCAGGAGATTTATCGGCCTGCCAGAAATCAGGCTCCGGGAAATAGTTGCCTAATGCAGAAGGATTAAACACGATCTGGGGAATCATACCGTTTTTCCACTGGGCATCAAACAGGGTCTTTATCTCCAGCTGGGCTCTTGCCTGGTCATAGCGGGAATATCCAATAGCTACAAAACCTGAATCCCAACTCCACTGATGAGGATAGAGTTTTGATGACGGCAGTGTAAACTTACCTGCCCAGTTATCAGCAAGTATCTGTTTGGCTCTTTTCAAATAAGGCAAATATTCTTCAGTCATTTTCTCTTATTCAGCTTGTTTTTGTTTGCTCCCCAATGGCTCAGGCCCGGGCTGTTTTCCCTCGTCTGCAATCCCAAGATAAAGAGCACTGTTTATAAGACCGATGTGGCTGAAGGCCTGGGGAAAATTCCCGAGCTGTTCACCTGTATCAAGCGATACCTCTTCAGAAAGAAGTCCAAGAGGACTGATATATTTAAGTACGTCAGTAAAAACATTTTTTGCCTCTTCTGTCCTGCCGGAAAGCGTAAGGGCATTAACAAGCCAGAAAGAGCACAGGGTAAATGCGCCCTCTTTTCCGGCAAGTCCGTCCTCTGACTGGTAGCGAAATACCAGACCTGTCGAAGTTGTCAGGTGTTTGAGAACGGCATCAATAGTCCCCTGGATACGCAGATCGTCAAACGGCAGGAAACCCATCATTGGGATTAAAAGACTTGTGGCATCAAGTATTTCAGAGCCAAATGATTGAGTAAAACTGTTTATTCTGCTGTTGAACCCCTTCTTAATTATCTCATCTTTGATCTTATCCATGACCTCTTTCCATTCATCAAGTGAAGCCTCAAAATCCCTGGATTCAGCTATCTTTATACCTCTGTCTATTGCTACCCAGCACATTAGTTTTGAATAAACAAAGTGACTGGGCTCGCCGCGTATTTCCCAGATGCCTGAGTCTTTTTCATCCCATATTTTGCAAACATAATCAACAATATTTTTGATAAAGTCCCAGTCACTACTTTGTATTTCATCTCCATAGCGGGTGGTTTCATAAAAGGCATTGAGCAGTTCACCATAAATATCAAGCTGTTTCTGTTTTGAGGCACCGTTACCTATACGCACGGGCCTGGAATTACGATATCCTGAAAGATGCTTTAATTCCTGTTCTTCAAGTTCTGTTTCTCCGTGCATACCATACATTATCTGCATTTTTTCAGGTGCAGTAGTTTTTCTGCAAAGGTCAAGAAACCATTTAAGATGATTTTTTGCCTCGTTAATGTGCCCAAGATTGTAAAGTGCCTGGACTGTAAAGGCAGAGTCCCTTATCCAGTTAAAACGGTAATCCCAGTTACGCTCTCCCCCTACTTCTTCAGGGAGTGATGTGGTCGGGGCTGCACATATAGCCCCGCTTTCATGATGGGTCAAAAGTTTAAGTATAAGACCTGAACGCACAATCTGATCATGCCATGGCCTGTGAAAAACACATTCAGTCGGCCCGCACTTATGGCTCCAGCTTAACCAGAACTGAACTGTATCATTCAGATAGCTTTCACATATATCAGGTCCTAAATCCATGTCTTGACCGTAATACAGTGTCAACCAGACAGTATCTCCCTCTTCAATGCCAATCGAACCATATGCCTGGCTTTTTCTTATCTCAAACTTAAAAGGGCCTCTAAGAAAAACCTGTTCGT
>VAPB010056177.1_pt1 | contig 12692 bp, 12 predicted proteins | sample 3395101 | NCBI WGS metagenome assembly VAPB01 (sample SAMN08290433, study PRJNA428436) | hydrothermal vent metagenome | isolation source: Deep-sea hydrothermal vent chimney | place: Indian Ocean: Southwest Indian Ridge | reverse complement strand
AATGGCGGAGGAGGTAGGATTCGAACCCACGGTACCTTGCGGTACAACGGTTTTCAAGACCGCCGCTTTCGTCCACTCAGCCACTCCTCCATTTTTTTCTGGAGCCACTCCCTTCCTGCGCCGCTTTTTAAATATATAATTTTCTTTTTTGGACTGGTATAAGAAGGCATTTCCTCTGTATATGTTAGCTTAACAGGTCTACGGGATTTTGTGGTTCTAACTTTACCACTATTTGCTTATTTTTTCTGTTCCCATATAAGGCACTAAAATTTCCGGTATTACAACAGACCCGTCTTCCTGCTGAAAATTTTCAAGCAGTGCTGCAAATGTACGGCCAATCGCAAGACCAGAACCATTTAGTGTGTGAAGGAATTCCGTACCTTTTTTGCCTTTGCACTTAAATCTTATGTCAGCCCTTCTTGCCTGGAAATCCTCGAAATTGGAGCATGAGGACACCTCTCTGTATTTTTCCTGCGCAGGGAACCAGATTTCAATATCATAAGTTTTGGCTGCGGCAAATCCCAAATCTCCTGTGCAGAGAGAGACAACACGGTAAGGGAGCCCCAGTCTCTTCAATACCTCCTCTGCATTATTTGTAAGGGATTCAAGTTCATTATAAGAATCTTCAGGCTTTACAAACTTTACAAGCTCTACCTTATTGAATTGATGCTGTCTTATAAGTCCTCTCGTGTCTTTACCGTATGAGCCGGCCTCACGTCTGAAGCACGGAGTATATGCAGCATAATAAATCGGCAGATCCTCTTCCTTTAGGATTTCATTTCTGTATATGTTGGTAACAGGCACTTCGGCTGTGGGAATTAAATAAAAGTCCTTGGCATCGTTTTCTATCTTGAAAAGGTCATTTTCAAACTTTGGTAGCTGGCCTGTGCCTGTCATGACCTCTTTATTTACAATTATCGGAGGAAACACCTCTGTATATCCGAATTCATTTACGTGCAGGTCAAGCATAAAATTCATTAATGCCCTTTCGAGCTTTGCACCAAGACCTCTGTACAGAACAAACCTTGCACCTGCAATCTTTCCTGCCCTTTTAAAATCAAGAATTCCAAGGTCTTCGCCTATTTCCCAGTGGTTTTTTGGTTTAAAGGAAAATTCAGGTATAGCTCCGGCAGTCCTTATTTCAGTGTTTTCCGTCTCATCTTTGCCAATCGGAACGGATTCATGAGGAATGTTGGGCAGCAGCAAAAGTTCCTGCAATGATTGTTCTTCTAATTTCCGTAATTGTTCTTGTCCTCCAGTTGTTTTATCGGAGTTTTTTTTTGCATCTTCTAAAAGAGTGATGAAGTCTTTGCCCTGTTTTTTAAGTTTTCCTATTTCTTCGGATAGTTTGTTCCTTTGCTCTCTCTGTTCTTCAACATTTCTGAGCAGGGTTCTTCTTTTGTTTTCAATCTCTACGAATTTATTGAGAATTGTAGTATTTTCTCCTCTTTTTTTGAGGGCATCTACAACTTTATCGGTCTTTTCTCTTACAACCCTGATATCAAGCATGGTTTTTTTATGCCGTACGCATTTTAATAGTTCTATTTTACATTATAATGATTTTTTTAAAAGTTAAGACTAAGGCGACAGGGATAAAAAGTCAAGCAAATTGCAGAGTAATTCTCTATGAAATTTTTATTGCAGGTTCCCCCTCTACCTTTAAAACCGATTAGCTGTTATTATAATACAGATTTATGGCTACTAAATGGGATGAAAAGAGATCCAGATGGTACTGCAGGGCTGTTGAGCATAGCAATTATCCCCGGAAAGCAGTTGCCGTCCTGACCCCATTGTTAAAAAAATGCGACAGCGTTGTTGACTTCGGTGCGGGTTGTGGTGCATTGTCAATCCCCATAGCCGGAAAACTCAAAATGGTTACAGCTATTGAGCCTTCAATATGGATGTATAGACTGCTTTTGAAAAGATTAAAGAAAGCACGTCTTAGAAACATCAAGACGTATAATACAGGCTGGAAAAGCCATAGACTGCAGGGGGAGCTGCACACAAAACTTAAATCGCATGACATGGTAATCTGCGCAAATCTTCCTGAGAATGTAGTATGCAATATAAACTTTCTCAGGTATATAACAAAAATATCAACGAAGTTTATAGTCTATATCCAGAATGCAGGAGAGTGGAATAAATTTTATTACAAAGATCTTTATCCGATGTTATTCAAAAAAAAGTATGTGTACGAGGGTAATTATATAAAAACTTGTAAATTTTTACATCAACACGGGATTTCTGCAAATATAAAAATATTTAATTATTGTCATGATCAGCCTTTTGAAGATTTCAACGATGCCCTGGATTTCTGGCAACACAGGTTGAAAATAAAACTTACATCCAGAAAAGGAAAGATACTGGCTGATTTCCTGAAGAAAAAACTGATTGCAACTCGGAAACGATCCTCGGAATCTCGGTACGAATCGACCCCGATGGGTCGTGCCGACCGAAGTGTCGGGACGACAGGGCGGAATAATACCCTTATTGCGCCATTCGGCTTAAGAAAAGCAGTCCTTATATGGTGGGAATCATGATTATCCGCAGGTCAATATTTAGAGAACTCCTCTTGAATTTTTTAATCGTAATTTCGTTCCTCTCATTTGTGCTTTTTATGGAGAAATTTGTCAGGCTCACAAAGGTGTTTATGGGCAGGGGTGCGGAGTTTACAGATATTGTCAAGATATTTTTATTTCTTCAACCTTCTATTTTGCTCCTTTCAATCCCCATGGCAATTCTTGTAGCAGTTTTTCTAACCTATGGGAGGATGTCAACTGATAACGAAATGATTGTTCTAAAAGGAAGCGGCATGGGTTTCTGGTCTATGTCCAGACCTGCAATAATGCTTGCTCTGTTGGGTTTTTTAATCCTTTCTTTTATCAGTATTTACCTCTTGCCAAGAAGTATGATTTCTTTTAAAAAGACCGTATATGAAACAATTGTAAAAAAAGCCTCTATAGCTATTGAGGAGGAAACCTTTTCTACAGTTTTTACAGGCACAGTTATTTTTGTTAAAGAAATGCTGTCCAATGATAGATTTAAAGGGATTTTTATTTACAGGGAAGGGGATACCAAGGAGCCTGTAGTGGTAGTTGCCGAGGATGGTGCAATTTATTCAGATGCTGAAGAGGGAGTCATAAATTTGAGTATGCGCAATGGGGTGATACATACCTTTGCAGAAAAAAGTTCCTCGGAAGCCACCTTTTCCGAATATAACTTTGTATTAACATCTGTTGTCAAGCCTGAAAGAAAGCTGAAACTGAATGAAAGAGGGATTGTCGACCTCTGGAAAGGCAGAAAACGCGGTGTACTATGGATTGTAGAGTTACACCGGCGAATGGCCATTCCCTTTGCGTGTTTGATATTTGGCTTTCTCGGACCTGCACTTTCCACAAGGATTGGAAAAACAGGACGCCTTGGAGGTTTCTCATTCAGCTTATCAATTCTTATACTTTATTATGTCCTGCTTATTTTAGGTGAAGGCCTTGCAAAGGCAAAACAGGTGCCTCCGTTCTGGGGAGGTTGGACGCCAAACATACTCTTCGGTGCTATAGCCATATTACTTTTCTATAAGGCATCTAAAGACAGGCCGATTTTAAAAAAGAGGTCAGGGTTCAGGGGTTAGGAATCATAAATTATGAAGATTTTATTAAGGTATTTTTTAAAAGAGTTCTTCAAGTTTTTTATTATCGGACTGTTAACCATAACAGCAAGCTTACTGGTTATAGAGTTTTTTGACAAAGTCGACGATTTTTATACTAAAACCCCTATAAATCCTCCGGTTTATTTAGTACTCCAGTATTTTATGCTGAAGATTCCTAAATCTCTGATAATTGCATCTCCTGTTGTCTCATTGCTTGCTGTACTCTTTACCATCGGGATAGCGTCAAAGTGGAAAGAGACAGTGGCGATTAGAGCATCCGGAGGAAGCCTGAAAAAACTCTTTTCATCTTTTCTTATCCTTGGCGTTATAATCAGCATTCTTGTTTTATTCTTCGGTGAAACTCTGGCTCCTATGGCAGCAAGAAAGGCTTCGTGGGTAAGAAATGTAAAAATTCTAAAGAAAACCCCCAAGATTACCTACAAAGAAGGGGTCCTCTGGCTTAAGGGACTTGATGGGAGTTTAATTCGTATCAGAGATTTTGTGGAAGACAAAAACAGGGTTTTAAAGGTAAGTATATTTAACTTTAATCCATCTTTTAAATTGACAGAAAGAATAGAGGCAGAGGAGGCAGAATGGACTGATGGGAAATGGGAACTTAAAAATGTAGCTGTTTTTGATTTTGACCGTAATACTACAGTAAGGCATAAAATCATTAATTTTACCGGTCTTGAAGAACCAAAGATATTCCAGGAAGAGATGAGAAGACCGGAGGAAATGACCTTTGTTGAGCTGTATGCTTACTACAAAAGGCTTGAAAGGGCAGGCTTTAAAAACAACAGATATGTGATAGAGCTTTACGGAAAACTCGCCTATCCCCTGGTTAATTTTGTAATGATTATATTCGGCATAGCCATTGCCCTGAACAGCAGGGTTGGAGGAGGCATGAGGGCTGCAGGTCTGGGGCTACTTGTAGTTGGTGCTTACTTTGTAATTTTTTTAGTAAGCACATCCCTCGGGAATATGGGCACACTTCCTCCGTTTCTTGTTCCATGGGTTAACCCTGTTGTCTTTGGAATTGCAGGATGTTATATGTTTTTGAGAATTAAAGAATAAACCACGTTAGAAAAGATAGAGACTTTTTTCATAATGGGGTAAACCTCGTTTAGAAAACTCAAGTAAGGCTTTCTAACGGAGGGGGAACTGAGGCTGTCCAGATTTTCTTTAAGGTAATGATTTTTAATACCCTCTTTGAAGGACATACCCTCTTTGAAGGATTGACAATTCTGTATAATAAGTTATATAAACATATTTGTATTCAGATAGTTATATCCAAAAAATCAAAATCCATTCTTAATTTTTTAAGCTTCTGAGCTGTCAGAGGTCAATTTTTGATAATAAAGGATAAAGAGAGGAGAGAAAAATGAAATTAAAGAGTTTGCTATTTTTGTTATTTTTAGCATTAGTAATATTGCCGTTTGCAGTGCATGGAGAGCAAGCTGCCCCGGCTAAGCGCATTTATGTGTCAAATCCCGGCAATAACACTATCTCTGTAATTGATGCTGCAACAAAACAGGTGGTTAATACCGTAAGGGTTGGTGTATGGCCTTCAGGTATGGCAATTAACCCTGCTACAGGTATGCTTTATGTTATGAATTCCAGCGAGGGTGACAACACTATTTCAGTCATTGATACTGCAAGTAATTCAGTAGTAAGTACAATAAAAGTAGGAATAGGGCCCATGCATATAGTTGTTGATTCGGCTGCCAAGATTGCATATTCCACAGATACAGAGCACCTGGTAGAGGGAAAGAACCTGAGTAAAACTATTTCAGTAATTGACCTTACCAGTAATACTGTCAAAAAAACGATAGAAGTAGGCATTGGACCGTTTGATGTACGTATTTTGGATGATAAAATTTACACAAGTAATTCAGGCGACAAAACCGTGTCAGTTATAGATACTAAAACGTATAAGGTAATAAAGACAATAAAGGTTCCTGAAACACCTGTCGGTATGGAGCTGAACGCTGGCAATAACAGACTTTATGTAGCAATCCATGGTTCAGGTTCGGTTGCAGTTATTGATACTTCGACGGATGAAATAGTGGAGACAATAAAGATAGGCAAGGTAGCATGGTACATTGCAATAGATCCTGCAAAAAACAGGGCATATGTAACAAGAAGGGAAGAAAATTCAGTTTCAGTTATTGATATTAAGGACAATAAGGTTGTGGAAAGCATAGATGTCGGCGGGCAGCCTCTTGGCATTGCTGTTGATTCTGCCAGCAGCACGGTATATGTAGTTAACCACGGGAGTCACAACGTGTCAGTAATTGATGCCAATACTAATAAAGTAGTCCGGACAATTACGCTTAGTTATCCTGACACCCCTTATCCAAGCTCACCGTGGGGTATAGTACTGTTTTAGTCTTTTCATGCCATTAAAAGGAAAGCTTTACTGATTTTCTAACGAGGTTTAGCCCTCAAATTCAATCCAGCAATCAGCATTCTCAACGTATAACTTTAATATGTCTGATAATTCTTTTTCTGATGTTGAACCATCACTTTTTAAATTATCAAGTAATCTTTTTGGGATTTCAACGATACACATTCTATTTTTTTTTATTAGCTGGAACCTGTAAGAAAAGTTTTCAGAGAGAAAGTAAGTTCGCACTATTATTATTGTACTGTCAATTTCTCTAATTTTTTCTTCGACTATTTCATATGCAGGCACTTTGTTTTCTGCTACTAATGGGTCATCCATGACGCCTCCTGATATAATGTTCATTCTATCTGATGACATAAACATCCTATAAAAAGATGTACATCTTAATGCTTGTTATTAATAATCTCTAATTTATAGGTAATTTTACCTTTTTATGTGTGTTTGCGAAATGCGAATGCCATTTGCCGGGCATAGCAGACTGCAAACACGCTTTTAGTCAGATCAGCCCCGGGATTTACCGCGTTAAAATGCGTTGTTGCAATTATGTGAGCTATCCCGCTGGAAGGTCTAAGGCCTTCTAACCGGGTTTACTGCTATTTTTGAGCTGTATTGTTCTTAATTTCATCTAACGACTCATTCATACGGAAGAATATTATCAGCAGTTCGCAGTAAATTCTAACCATAAGCGGACCAATTAACAATGTGAATAAGCCAATTAAGACCGCTCCTGCGCCTCCACGCATTATTGCACCGCCGATAATTCCAGAAAGGCCCATGATAATACATGCGGCTATACCAATCCAGAAGATAATCTGGATAACCATTGGGGTAATCATTTTTCTGAACGTCAGAAAATCTTTCATCTCTTCCTCCTTGTTTTTGTTTTAGTGAATGTCCTGGATTTTTACGAATTACCAGTATGTTTATACAATTTTATCTCTGAATTGTCAACTTAAAAGTATATATTAAATGCTGTTGCAATTATGCAGTTACAGTCAGTTATTAAGAGAAAAATAAAGGGGGATTACATTGTTTGCAACAGGAACAGGTTAGTTTTTATTTGTTAATTTTTTAACTGGCACCTGAAACTCGGAGCGAGTCGGAGTTCACTCGTATCGAGCGTAGAGTTGCTTCGACCCGATACCTGACAACTGAATTAGAGCTTTGATATTTTTATTTTTTCTATTCTTTTGCCTTCCATTTCAAGTATAAGAAATCGCAGGTTGTGATATCGGAGTTGTTCCCCAACCTTTGGAAGGTGTCCGAAAAGTCCAAATAAAAAGCCTCCTACAGTATGAAACTCTTCACTCTGGAGCTCAACGCCAACCAACTCGTTAATTTCATCCAATCCCGTATGCCCTGCAACTACAAAGGTACTCTCATCAACAATTTCAACTTCTTTTTCAGCTTCTATGGCTTCGAACTCATCCTGCAGGCTTCCGACTATTTCCTCCATAATATCTTCAAGGGTTATAATCCCGGCTGTGCCACCGTGTTCATCAACAATAATAGCAATCTGGAATTTATTCTTCTGCATGTCATCAAGGAGTGCGGTCACCATTTTGCTTTCCGGAACGTAATAAACATCCCTAATGAGGTTCTTTATCTCTGTTTGTCCATTGACTTCTTCTTTTGACATTTTCAGCAAAATATCTTTTACATACAGCACCCCGATAATGTTGTCTACTGTTTTTTTAATAACCGGGTAGCGTGAATAGCCCTTTGTTGATACAAGGTTCAAGACATCTGCAACAACAGCATTCTCGGATATGGCTACAATCTCGGTTCTCGGTACCATTGCCTCAGAGACTTTTTTGTCTCCGAACTCAAAGACATTGTGCAGCATCTTTTTTTCTTCTTCTTCAATGGCGCCTTCTTCTTCTCCAATGCTTATCATTGCTTTCATCTCTTCCTCAGTCAGAAACTGAGAAGAGGGTTTTACTTCACCGCCAAAGAGCCGGATTGTAAGATTTGATAACTTATTGATAATCCAGATCACGGGAGAAATCAATCTTATATATAACTCCATTGGCTTTGCCATAAACAGTGCAATTTTCTCCGCATGAGAGACGGCAAAGGTCTTTGGTGCAAGTTCTCCGAATACAACTGTGAGGAAAGTCATTACCAGAGTGGCGATTACGACACCGACATCTTTCTGCTCTTCTCCAAAAAAGCTGATTGCCATTGCAGTGCCGATAGATGTCGCAAGAATAGTAAACAAATTACCGGACAGGATTACAGCACTGAAAAGCCTGCCATGTTCGTCGCGGATTTTCTGCGCGGTTTTCGCTCTGCTGTCGCCTTTTTCGATGAGGTTTCTTAATCTGATTCTGTTGACAGCGATAAACGATGCTTCAGAGCTGGACAGCAGTGCAATCAGGATAAGGCAGATTATTATGATTAGAAAACTTATAGGGCCAGGCTCCATAAATTATTTAGTGATTTTTGAAATAATGGCATCAGCAACACCTGATGTTGTCGCAGAGGTTGAATCATCAGGAGAGGGCTTCATGTCATAAGTAACGGATTTTCCTTCTTTAATGACAGAAGCGAGAGCACTCTCCAGTTTTTCTGCGGCTGTTGTTTCTCCAAGATGTTTTAACATCATAATACTGCTGAGCATCATTGCCATTGGGTTTACTTTATTAATCCCTTTGTATTTAGGCGCACTGCCGTGTGTAGCCTCAAAAACCGCAAGCTCATCACCAATATTTGCGCCTGGCGCAAGCCCTAAGCCCCCAACTAATCCCGCTGCAAGGTCTGAGATAATGTCTCCGTAAAGGTTTGGCATGACAAGGACATCATAAAGCTCGGGTTTTTGAACGAGCTGCATACACATATTATCAACTATTTTATCTTCAAATTCAATGTCGGGATATGCTTTGGCGACTTCTCTTGACACTTCAAGAAAAAGACCATCAGAGTACTTCATGATATTTGCCTTGTGCACAGCGGTTACCTTGCGTCTCTTGTTTTTTCTTGCATATTCAAATGCAAAGCGGACAATACGCTCTGAACCATAAACAGAAATTGGTTTTATGCTTATGCCTGAATCCTGACGTATTGTTTTTCGGGTTGTGTCTTTGATAAGTTTAATAATTGATTTTGTATCTTCAGAGTTTTTTTGATACTCAATGCCGGCATAAAGGTCTTCGGTATTTTCTCTTACGATAACGAGGTCGACGTCTTTATATCTTGTTCTAGCACCCGTATAGGTCTTGCATGGCCTCAGACAACAGAATAAGTCCAGGGACTGTCTTAAAAGTACGTTTACACTTCTAAATCCCGCGCCAACAGGGGTGGTAATCGGTCCTTTAAGTGCTATTTTGTTTTTCTTTATGGATTCAATAACTCTGTCAGGCAAGGGGGTTTCTTCGCGTTTATAAACTTTTTCACCGGCATTCTGGATATCCCACTCAAAAGAAACACCCGTGGCTTCTAAGACTCTTTTTGTTGCTTCAGTTATTTCAGGACCTACCCCGTCTCCCGGAATAAGAGTTATTTTATACATTATTGTTGGTTAGACTGGGGGTAAGTGTAAGTATTTTGCTTGTTATTTCAGGGTTTGTCGCAATAAACCTCAGTTCATCATCTGTAAGAGGTTTTTGCGTGTGCAGGTTTGCATACTGGACAATCTCAAGAACTTTCCTTGCCTCATTATCATCATGAAAGTGAAACCCGAGCTTGTCATATACATGTCTGAAGCCGCTTAGACCACCGTATTCGCCTGTGGTTATTATCCTGCCGGTTTCAACGGGTTCGCTTATACCTCTACCGACATCCTCAGGGTCATAGAGTTCATAGTTGCGTCTGTTTTTAAGTGCGCCGTCTGCATGTATGCCTGATTCATGTGCAAAGGCATTATCTCCAACACCAACCTGGTTTATCGGAATAGGAATGCCGAATGCATATGACGCATAACGGGCAATTTTCCATGACTTCTTTAAGTCTACGTGTTCCTCAAGATGAACCTTGTCTTCAAAGCCGTGTGAGTATCTAAGCGCAAGTATTGTGGAGACAAGGTCGCAGTTTCCGGCCCGTTCGCCATAACCATTAATTGTCGTGTTTATGTAAGCATCAATACCGCTTTCTATTGCACCCTGTGCACCGGAAACAGAAACAGCCTCGGCCATACCAAGGTCATTATGGCAGTGCATTTCTATAGCGAATTTTGTTTTTTCTGAAATATGTTTTATTCTCTGATAGATTGTTATTGGGTCGTCTGCACCAAGCGTATCACAGTAGCGGAAGCGGTCAGCACCATTTTCTTTACCCGCCTGTGCAAATTCTATTAACCGCTCAACATTTGTCCTTGATGCATCCTCAGCATTAACCCCTATGGTCTCTGCACCAAGGGACTTTGCTGTTTTTAATGCCTCGACCATTGATTTAAGGATATCTTCCCAGGTTTTTTTCCCCTGAAATTTTCCCTTAAGCATTATATCTGAGGTAGAAATCGAAATATTAAGGTGTTTAATATCAGGGCAATTTTTAAAGGACAGCTCCACATCTTTTTTGACAGCCCTGCACCACCCCTCAAGATGCATTTTCTTGATCACGCCTTTTTGGGCAAGTTCGAGATTTGCGTTTATGTAATTTACCTCGTGCCTTAGCGTAGGAAAACCGATCTCGCTTTGATATATCCCCATATCATCCAGATAGATATTGAGCATGGTCTTGGCGAGTTTGCTCAACAGTATGCGCGAGGTCTGCACACCGTCTCTGTTTGTAACGTCAATAAGGTATATATTATTCATGTGGGCACATATTTAACCATATTTACTTAGGATTTACAACTGTGCATTTTTGCTTTATTATTTTTCAGCTTCGGGCTCTAAGGTTCTTAATTTTCTCGTATTTTCTGTGAACTCTATGATTTTTTAAATGATGTATTTTTCAGTTTAAAGACTAAGCCCATCTTTTGAACAGGTTATGCCTGACCTCTATGCTGTCAAGAATCTTTCCTACGATAAAATCCACAATATCATTGATATCTTTTGGTTTATGATAAAAAGCTGGAACGGGAGGGACAATCTTTACCCCTAAACGGGCAAGTTTGAGCATATTTTCAAGGTGTATTGCATTAAAAGGCATCTCACGGGGCGCAAGAAGGAGTTTTCTGCCCTCTTTTAATACCACATCCGCAGCCCTCTCAATTAAATTGCTGGCATAGCCATTGGCAATACCTGAAAGGGTCTTCATGGAGCAGGGCACCACAAGCATCCCATCTGTAAAAAAGGAACCGCTTGAAAATGGAGCATAGAGGTTGCCCTCATTGAAATATTTGATGTTTTTGGAGGAGAAATGTTTTTGTATCTTCTTTTCTGTGTCTGATTCTGTTTTGCCGGCCCAGTTAATACCTGTTTCAGTCCTGATAATAGAAAATGCCTGTTTTGATATTACGAGATAAACCCTGTTCCTGGATTTAAGCAGCTCTTCAATGAGTCTCAGGCTGTAAATTGACCCGCTTGCGCCTGTAATTGCAACTACAAGGGATTTCATCCAGATATATTAACATATACGCTTAACATAAAATCTTAAGATCCAACCTGCAGTCAAAACTTCCTTATAGTCCAATTACAATACAAATATTTATATTTTTAGACTGGTTTGGGGCAGCAGGAGAGGCAATAAGCACTAAAAATGAGTTATTTCAAGTAGATAGTTAATCTTGTCTAAAAACATCTAATTTGCAGTGTAAAGTTTTTCCTTATTTTGTCGAGATTTTTTACACAAATGCCTTTGTTTTTAGTTATCTTAAAAGGCACTATTCTTTAAAATCAATGAGTTACAGGACTGGCATAAATGTTGCTTCTACAATAGCAAGAGGCTCGGGTAAACTGCTATTTATTTCCCCAGCCCAAGATTCAAATTATTATAAGTTAAATAGCTAAACAGGAGGGTAACGCCATGAAAAGAATTTTTTTAATAACACTAGTTTCTATGTTATTACTCGTACTCGCCGCGCCTGCATGGGCGTGTAAGATGGAATTGTCATTAATTGGAGGTCCATATTTATCAAATAGCTGGTCACAGGAATTTGAATATTATAACGACATGTGGAACTATGACACCATTGAGATTTTTTTGACATCGGCATCGGGTGGCCATTTTAAAAATGATGTTTTTAGGGATTTCACGGATCCCTCATGGTCAGGTTCATTAATGAATTATAAATATGCCCTTGCCAGCGGAAACTGGCCTGTCTCTCTTTATTACACTGTAGATTTTGCAGGTGATATGTCTGATTCTCTTAGCCTTGATATGATAGTCTGGACAGGTGGTGTTTCCGGTACGCTCGTATCATTCCACCAGCTAAGCTGGGATGGCTCAGAGTGGGATGTTCTTAGTCTTGGTGCTCGCAACGCAAGCGGAATCAATTCTGAAAGTTATGAAGCTGCACGCATTCCTGAACCATCCACAATGCTGCTTTTAGGTGCAGGTCTTATCGGAGTTGGGTTTTTAAGAAGGAGATTTAAGAGATAACTTAGAAAAAGAAATTCGATTAAATTAAAAGGGGATGCAGCTAAGCCGCATCCCCTTTTTTTATTTGTGATTTAACACTTGTAAGGAATGCAACCATTTCAAAATTCAAAAAGTACAGCATAAGTCAATTTTTAAACAGTTTTGAACCATATT
>VAPB010472642.1_pt1 | contig 12781 bp, 9 predicted proteins | sample 3395101 | NCBI WGS metagenome assembly VAPB01 (sample SAMN08290433, study PRJNA428436) | hydrothermal vent metagenome | isolation source: Deep-sea hydrothermal vent chimney | place: Indian Ocean: Southwest Indian Ridge | reverse complement strand
GTTTTATCACCACGGCTATATAATTCGGAGTCTCTGATTTCCTGCCATTCATTTTTAGTAATTAATCCAGAGATAAGTTTTTTCCAGTTCTTTTTTCCACCGAAAATAACTCCATCCTTCTTAATCATTTTAGTTCTGAGCACAGCATCTTGAATATATCTCTGATTTAATTTATCCATATATAATGGTTTACAGGCTTTCACAACACCATTACCAAACAACTCATCCTTATGAATTCTTTGATAGGCGTATCTACGACAGGAAGACTGGTCTCTCATTATTTGTTTGAGAGCTTCAAAGTTTCCTTGATGTATTGTTCCTGTGATTACTTTTTTCATAATTATTTACTAACTTTTTATAACTATTTAATAAACTACTTTAACTTCCAATTAGGTTATGTTTATCAGGTCCTCTTCAGTCTGTGTGTCGATAGACTGAATATCTGAGAACGCAAATTTTTGCGCAAGTTGAAATGCCAGGGACTGAGTAGAAGACCGCTGTCCCCTCTGTTTTGATTTTTCCTCAAGCATTTTTCTTTTCTCTGCAGGAGAAAACTGTTTAACACTTTCCTGTTCTCTCTTTAACTGTTTCTTCTGTCTTTCCCTCTCTTCAGGCGGCACCGTTTTAGGTGGTGTACCTTTTTGTTTCTTGAAATCTGCCCAGGCTTTAGGGTCATCAGGATCAACATATTTCTTATCAGGATTTTTCTCCCTTAAGTCCCTGATCTTTTGCTTCTCTGCTTCGTCCGGATCTACCTTCTTTGGTTTCACTTCGCCTGGAGGACGCGGCCTATCATCCTTGTCACCTTTAAAGGAATCAACAGCGTCATAAAATTCTGCTGGCATGTACTGAGGGATTCTCCGAAGATTCTGTAGGCTATTCGGAGGTAAGACACTGTCAGGCTTGACGTAGAAATTCAGCTCTTTAAAAATCTTCTCCACCAGAGTTTCGAATTCTTCAGCCTCTTTTAAATTATTGATTTCAATGTCAACAGCTCCGATATCCTTCTTTATCTTCTTGTAAGGTTTCGGGTCTCTTTTAAATCTTCCCTCTTCACTAAATTTAACACCGGGGCTTCTTAGACCCGTAAAGAAGGATTTCCCGATCATCCCTGCAGAAAGCATAGGAAAGAAATTCTTCATCTTTTTCACCCAGCCCACCAATGCGAGAGTTACATCATTAGGATCGATGTATTCATTCTCTCCGGGATTCGTAAGACCTTTCATGACAGCACCTGAGAAGAGCTTCAGCCATTCAGCCACTAACTGCTTTGGATCTTTCCGGTATTTCTTAAACAGGCGCTTGAGATCATCCTTCATGGCTTCAAGAGTGTTATCAGGGGGATTCGGTTTTATTAGCTTTTCCCGGTTCTTTCCGCCCTTACCTTTTGCGGGACCGGAAAGAGCGAACTCTTCTTTAGCATGCTCCTTGAAACCTTCATAGAGTTTATTCTTTTCACCCTTCTCTTTTTCACCCTTTGCAGCACCTTTAAAATCATCAATATCTCTTTGTAGTTTCATAATACGGTTCTGGCCTTTTTCAGCTTCGGGGCCTTTCTTACCGCTTATCTGCACTTTAATATCCTCGATCTGGTCCTCAATTTTCTTAACCGCATCACTCTTTTCTTCTTTCGGTTTCTCCTGCTTCAGAGGAGCTTTTACCACATCTTTCTTTTTCTCAGAGAGAGTATCGATTTCCTTCTGAGCTTCCTGAATCTCTTTTTCCAGATCAGCCTGTTCCTCTTTCAGCTTCTTTTTCGAAGGTGCTGCGGCCACTATCCCATAAGGGATATGTGCTGATTTCTCGACAGGTTCTTCTACAGGCTCTTTCTTTTCAGGAGGATTCAGGATATTTTTGATTTCTTTAAGTCTCTGTATCTTACCTTTCATTTTCTCCTTGATTTCATCAATACCCTTCCCTTGCTCTCCAAATTCTTCCTGTCTCTTTTTCTTATCACCCTTATCAGGTTTATCAAATTCAATAGTCTGCTTACCAAATGCCTCTTCGATAAAATCAGTGATCTTTTTCCTTCTTTTCACTTCATCCTCATCAAGTTTAAACGCAGGGTCTGTCCAGATTTTTTCAGGGATCTCCTGCTTGAAGAGCTTCGGAAGCATTTTCATTACATACGCGCCCATGTTTGGATAATCTTTACTTTTAAAAGATGTTTCCAACGGATTTTTTTCATCAACTCTAAAAGGCATACTGTACAAGACATTCCGTACAATTTCATTCCATTTAAGAATGAACCCACTAAAAGCCGCTTTAGCTGTTGCATCTTTAATTAATTTCACATCCGCTTTAGCATCATCAAAACCTATACCTTTTTTTGCTGCCAGAGCTTCCAGTTCATCTTCTTCATCATACGCACTGAGAATATCATTCTTAATATGCTTTAACTGTAATTCAGCTTCATTTCCGAGATTAATTTTCTGCTTTTTCAGTTCTTCAGGAAACATCTTTTTAATTTGCGCGACTAACTGATTAGCTACTGTGTATTCATGGGAAACATTGTCAGGAAAGACATAGGGAATTTTACCAGCCACTTTAGCATACGGGAAAGCAGCTTTGTATGGGACCTCAGTATTATAGGGAATACATGAAAGCTTCCGATAATCTTCGTATGAGGCACTTCTACCATATTCCTTTTCCGGACGGATACCCCTATAGAAACCCACTAATTTCTTAAAGAGAGTATTGAGCCGTTTTACACTATATTGAATCTGATCAACTGCATCAATTGGAGCAGTCTGTATTTCTTCCATTTCCTTTTCAATATCTCTCCGAGTTCCCTCTGCTTTAGCTGCGGCCTCTTCTATGGTTAATTGCTTTCTTTCTTTTTTCTCTTCTTTATCAGGATCATAAGGTTTACCCTCTACAGCATATACGGAAGTAGGTGCAGCAGCTTTTCCGAAATCTAATGTACTTGCCAGATAATTATACGTTTCCGAAAAATCTTTTATAATCTTTTGAAATGACTCGGCATAAACTACAGCAGGAACTTTTTCTGCACTTAAAAAAGCTCCTCTAATTTTACCTATATCAGATAGAGCAGTATTTAACATCTCTTTTACATTTATTCCCTCTGTACCCTTTTCTGCTTCTATTTTTACAATTTCAGCCATACCTTTCTGCAGACTTGAGTACTCAGTTTTTAATTTATCCAGAGCTTTATTAAGTCTACCCTCTTCTGCTTCTGGAAGTTTTACCTGTTTTAAACTTTCTGCATTAAACATATCCATGAAATGTCCAAGACTGTTTTTCGTACTATTCAGATTTTGTCTTGTAATTTTAGCAACCGGTGCAGGGATAACATTGACACCACGTTGTTTTTTCGGGGCACCCTCTTGCTCTTTTAACTCCTTAAGAAGCCCTTCCATTTTTCCTGCAATAGTTTTAGGGTCCCAGTCAATATTTCTATTCTTTAACCATTCATCAAAACTTTCCTGACCGCTTTCCTTATCTTTCAACACTTCAGTCTTAAATTTTTCCAGACGTTTTTTTACATCACCCGGAAGCTCCCCGATAAGAGAGTGGATCTTTTCAAGTTTGTCTCCACGGATACCTTCAAGTTCTTTCAAATACTTTTCTCTTCCGGCTTTATCTTTATTGTCCTTTTCATATTTCTTTATCCGTTCATCCCGTTCTTTCCGTAACGCGGATTGAACACTATGAGCCAGCTGCAGAAAATCAGTAGTATCCATATAGCCGGTTACACGGGTCTTCCGAAGTTTCGAGATGCCTAGATCTTCGAAAATACTCAGCAAATCTTCGACCTTCTTTGAAGAAGTTTCAGGAAATTCAGGGACTTCAAAACTTTCATGTTTACCTTCCAACCCCTTGACATCCCCTTCGAATTTCTCTATTTTTTTCTTAAGTTTATCAATTCTGTCCTGCAATATACGTTGTCTTTCTTGAACAGGTTTCCTTTCTTTTTCATCTTTTTTCTCAGGTGATTCAACTCCTTTGCCCTCTTCATAAGTCTCTTCCATAGAAGGGTCAATAGATTTTGTCATCTTTCTAAGATCAATTTCTTGATTCTGCAGCCTCTCTTTCATGTTATCCAGTTCTGATTTTTTCTTCGTTATTTCTTTTACTATTTCTCCACGAGTCTTAAAAACACCGGCACTTTTACAGAAATTTCTGATATGATCAGCGAGAGAAATAAGATTCCGCGGCAAATAATAAGCTTTCTTCGTTGCATCACTCTTTTCCATCTCTTCCATTTTAGCCCGGAATTTCCCTGTTATCTCTTCTATTTCTTCTGCAAATTTTTCATCATTTTCAATGAAATCTTCATGTATCTTGATCTGTTTTTCAAAGCGGTCTATTTGAGGAGCATTCTTTTCTTTATAGTCAGGAGTCTCCTTACGGGTAGTAAAGTCAGGCTCCTGTAGCTTTAATAAATCTGCTTTTTCCTTTTCCAGATCCCTTTTGGTATTCTTTGACCGGCCTTTAAATCGGTCAATAATATTCCCGGTTAAATTTTCTAAAATAGTTTCCATATATTCAATTGATGTCACGGCAGGTAACTTTTTAAGCTGAATGGTCAAAGTATCGTTCAGCTTTTTTACCTGGTCATAAGAGAGTTCAGGGATATGTCTAAACTCTTCATCCAGATGCTCAATCATAGCCTGGCCCGACCGGTATTCAAGCCATTCTTTATTGGACTCATCGAGTTTCTGGATATCTTCCGTATCCAGTTTACCTGCGAGATACTTTTCATTTTTATCGATAAGATCCTGTAATTTCTTCTTCTTCTCAGGGTCTCTTTCTTTTGTCAATTCAGTTTTGTAATTCTTTAACTTTCTTTCCAAATTCTTCTTTTGACTAGGTAGTATTACCTTTGTTTTTATACGGTCTACTTCTTTTACTCTTGCTTTTTCTGCTGGATCTACTTTATAAATCCCTTCAAATTGCCGAATAAAAGAATCTGTCCCAAGAATAGGTTTTTCCCCTGGTGAAAGAGTATTAAAGTATTTCGATCCAAAGAGGACATTCTTGGGACGGTCAAGATTTTCCTTACGCCCGACAGAGAGCATAAGAGGAGACAGACCTTCAGGCAGCATCTCATCTTCTACAAATGAATCCACTTTTTTCTTTAATTCCTCAGAATCATTTACCTTCTTGCTATCTATTTTTAAAATTGATTTTCCTGGGCCGGTAAAGTCACCATCCGGTGTTACCTTCTGACTATATTCGTATTCAATGGTTTTCTGCGTATTTTTCCATGTTCTCTGGATATTCAGTTCAACTTCATATTTAACCCATTTAAATTCTTTCTGGGCCTCTTCCAGGCTTACTTCCTTAGAAGGGTCCTTTATATTCACCCCTGTACGCTCTTTCTCGCCTATTTTAACCTTATACGGGGAAGAGTAATAGATAAGAGCCTTGATACCGCGTCTAATCTTCAGAGCCTTCTCTACCTCTTTTAAATACCATTCATCGATATCTTTAGGTCCGGAAGGTTCAAGGTCTTTCTCCTTCTTTTCAACTTTATCTATCTGGTCCTCTAATTTTTTCCGTTTACCCTCATCTGGTTCATCTCTCCATTTTTCCTGAAGGACCTTCTTTTCCGCATCAAGCAGGCCTTGTGGAGTAGTTTCAACTGTTTTCTGCTTCTTTTTTTTCTCTTTCAATACAGGAGCTAATTTCTCCTTTAATGTTTCACCAGGAAGAGCTTTCTCCTTTTTTGCGGATACCCGTGCATAGGGTAAATTCTCTTTAGACATTTCAGTAGTAGCGATTGATGTTGCGACTGCTTTTATGTACATTAGGGCTCTCCTTATACGAATACACGCCTTTTTGATTTCTTCATGATTAGCTCGATACCACTTTTCATACCATGGCTTAAAATAGCGTAACAAAACCATATCAACATCGGAATCTTCTTTAATTTTCAAATCTTTAATTATCTGTGACCTCTTCTTACCTTCAATCAGCAAATTTATAATTTTATGAGGTTTAGAGATATCTTTCAGAGTTCGAGTATCACTTTCCTCTTCTTCACCTTTTTCAGTGGGCCATTTTGGTCTCAAAGAACCCTCTGCATGCTGTTTATCGATGTATCTCTTAAATTCTTTTGAATTAGCAGCGTCTGATAAAACTTTGTTATATGGTGGAACTTCTACTTTCGGATGTTTTTCTATTTCTTCCCTTAGTTCCGGTTTTCCTTCTAAAAAGTCCCTAATTTCACTGACAAGAGCCTTATTCCAATTTCCAATACTCTTTCTATCACTGTCAGAAGTGAGACCCAGAGAATTTGCTACTGTTTTATCTGTCCAGGCTCTCAGACTTTTTGACCTCTCCAATTCTTCAATATATTCTTCTAATCCAGCAGTATACTCAGCATCATCCGTAGCTGCTATCTCTTCTTTAAAAGATTTTATCTTTTTATCTATTTTATCATCATCACTTTTACTCAGCCCCAGAAGCTGCTTATCGAAAATCAGCATATTTGCTCTGTATCTCGATTCGTCTTTTGAAATTTCTTTTATATGTGCAGCCACACCTTCCAAAAGGCCCTTTTTCCAATCCTGCTTCTTTTTAGCACTTTCTACGCTCTCATGAATAGTTACTGTTAAAGGTTCAGGAGTATTCTCAGTCTGACGTTCCGGTATCTTCTTTCTCTTTTTATCCTTTTGCCAGGTCTGACGGTACGAATCTAATCGTGTCAGAATCAGGGAAGCTGTTATTTTTAAAAGTTCTGCTTCATACTGTTTGAGAATTTCTTGATCATCCTTACTCATCGAGTCATTAGAAAAGAAAACCCGTTTTATTTCTTCCTCATCAGTTAAAAAAAGCGGAGCCGCTTCTGCTTTTTTCCAGACAGCATCTTGGAGATAGTCTTCTGCCTGATTTTCTTCTTTATACTTATCAATAAAGTCATCCACGACCTTTTCCGGGTCAGCATTAAAATCTGCAGTGTTTATTTTACGCTTTATATTTTCAATTAATTTCCATACCTCAATCTTATCGATAAAACTTCTACGGAAATAATGCTTTAAATAGTCTTCCAGGTTCGTTTTAGCACCCCCGTACTTGCGGTATATGCCCTGGTAGTCCTCTTCAGCGGTCTTTTTCGGGGCTCTTTTAAGAAGCAGTTTAAGAAGATCTTTTTCAGTGAACAAGTAATTCTCCAATAATATGTATAACAAGTCTTCAGTGAATCTTATATATTTATTTATAGATTATTACGATATAAGGAGTAAACGTATGAATCTGATTAGAATGTGAAGAATTCTGTACTACTAATGGATGGCCCGTGTTTGGAGTTATAAAAGAATTTCTACATCAAATCCCTCTGGAATCATCCAGGAAAGCTGAATAAAGAAACTCTGGTTCGTCTCCAAAATACACGACTGTCTCAGAGATATAAATCTCAAACACTTAAACAAGCTCTTGAAGTAGTTACCAGCACAAAAAAGTCTGCTAAAGCTCTTGGTAAACCCTGCTCTCTCCCTGTTTACACAGGTCCTGCTATTCTGGATGGAAAGTTCGTTTCTATAGAACAGGGAAATAAATCCTTTGATCTCATTCTGAAGCTTAGTTGTCTTAAAAAAGGGCATAAAATAACTATCCCTACCAGAAAGACTAAACCTATTAATAAATGGCTCGCTGTGCCGGAAGCTGAGTTTATACAGGGAATCAGTCTTTCCGAGAATGCTTGTTCTATCTGGGTGACATGTCCTGATACAGAGAGTAAAACAAAGGGTGAAACACTTGGGATCGACCTTGGAATCAATAAACTCATTGTTGATTCTACAGGAAAATTTTTTGGGACGGGTTTCAAGAAAATTAGAGATAAAATTCTTAGACGAAAACCTGGTTCTAAATCCCGTAAAAGAGCTTATAAAGAACGAACTAACTATATAAATCAAGTACTTAATAAACTTCCCTGGGCTGACATTAAGGTTCTTGGTGTCGAGAAACTTAGTGACATGAAACGGGGAAAGAGAAAAAACAGAGGTAGACTTTTTAGGAAAGCCATGGCTCCATGGACATACCGGCAGGTACTCAACCGGATCAAGGAAAAAGCTCAGGAGAACAGTGTTCGTCTTGTGCGTGTACCTCCGGCCAACACTTCCCGGACATGCCCAAACTGTAGTATGGTGTCTAAAGAGAACCGTAAAGGAGAGCATTTTCGGTGTGTTGCCTGCAATTACAGTCAGGATTCCGACTATGTTGGTGCACTGAACGTGCTCGCCCGAACTCAACGGTTCACGGGGAGTGTAGAGTCCCCCGAGCTTAGCAAGGTTAAATGTAGTTAAATGTAGTTAAATTATTCATTATTGATATATTTGATTATATTTTAACTAACTCTATTTCTTCCGATATTTTTATTTTTGTTTTATCAGAAAATATAATATAAATACCTATTGTATTAACATTTAAGGTGCTCCCTGCTGTTTTCAAATGAAGATAATATCGAACAGTAGAATTAGGGGAAATATATTTATACATGTATAAATGACAGAATCTCGCACCAGCATCACGAGCAAAAAAGTTTAAAAGCTTGGGTGTTGAATAATTTATTTCTCCTGTAAATCCATCAATTTCTTTTTTGATTTTAAAGCAATTGTCATCACCCATTACCGGCGATAGTCCATTTAAAAGGATAAAAATAATCATTAATAGTTTCGTAGCCTTATTTTTCTTTCCTGATTGTTTCAGTTTCAAATTCTCAGATGCAATAACCCATTTACCTATTTTCACAATAACTGCACCCCACAGCCATCCGTTAAAATCAAAATATTTATTGTAACCCATTCTATTATTAAAAATCATTTTTTACCTCCGTTATTTTAACACCTTCTGTGATTGACTTCTATCATTACAGCATTAAAGGGCTCCTGATAAGGGTTTCTTAATCATCAACAATTTTGTAACTGTCTCTTAATACCAATTTACGCTTCAAACCGTTAAATTGATTATACCTTATTAAACATTCATGCTGAAGACGACCCACCACTATACCGGGGCATATATTTAATCTTTTCGCAAAAGATTTTATCGACGAGGACGTTATGTCAGTATTCTCGTAATAGTGCAGAAGCTCTGAGGAAGGTATTAAAAATTCCCGAGCTACTTTATTAGCCAATTTTTCCTCAGCTCCTTGATTTTCCGCCGTCAGATCCAAATAACTCTTATTTGAGTCAGATAATACATGAACGGCTTCATGGAAAAAAGTAAACCAAAACTGCTCATCTGTCTTATAACGTAGGGTTAATCCTATTAAAGGATTCATATCATTATACTTAAAAGCAGTGCCACTTAAAGCTGTACCTTTAAATTCAGGCTCAACTACAAAAGCTACCCCGTAATCGCCACATAAACGCTCTATCTTTGAAAAGTCAATTTTGTATTTGGTTAAATCACGTATTTTTTTCAGACCTTCTTTAAACTTATCCTTCGAATATTTTGATACTTTTAATTCTGAAGCTCTGTGACTCACTAATTTTATCCAAACCGCCGTACAGCGATCAGAAAAGTTTTTTGTAGTACGACGAAAACGGGCAGTCACTTTCTCCCACTTCTGTAACTCACCCTCATGGCCTATCTCAAATAAATTAAAAAGCTTGTCGCTATTTTCGTACCATGTTTGATCATTAGGTAAATATCCTCTTTTGCGAAGCTCCTGAACAGGGAAATCCGATATCCAGCTCTTTAAAACCCCTATTTTATTTACTTTCAATTTCTGCATTAGATACTGCGAATTTAAATGAAACCAAAATAATGGCTTTAATTTAAACACAGTGCTGAGACTTGAAGAATCATCTTTTGTAATTACACCATTTTTATTTAGTAATTTCTTCAAGTAATTAGAATTCAGACCACTTCTGGCCGATAATGATTCTACACTCAAATCCAGACTATCACAATAATCATATAATATCTCACCGGGATGAACTACATGATCTGAATTATATTCATTTTTAAATCTCATTTGTGATAATCTCCTATATCCATTATTTGTATCGATTTTATCTCCGATAATCTTTCACAATTTTCTAAAGGTTTTAAAATCAAACGCATTCCTTTAAATAAATTCACACCAAAACAAGAAGCCAGATTGCCTCTTAATTTATGTCTCCGAAAAGGCAGACTAGTCGGTACTTCTGATAGATTTTCAAATACCCGTAATTGTTGAAGTACTAGAATTATTTGGCGACCATCTTTACCATATTTCTTAATAATATTTTTCTCTGAGTTTAAAAGCTTTCGCAAAGAATTATTGTAATATGTTATTTGCATTCTAAGAAGCCTATATTCATAGATTATTAATTTCACCTGAAGAATTAACAGTTTCTACCTATACCCAACGGCCCCGTGCTGCTCTTACCGCCATAAGTTCGCGCATACGTCAGACAGCAAAGAGAACTTCTCAGCACTTCTTAATACCCCTTTTTGAAACATAACATTTTTTACAATAATCATTACCATGTACTCCAAGCAGCTCATCAATACCCCATTCATGTTTACCGCCCTTTGGGCACTTCTCCGGATCGGGTAAACCGAGCGCTTCTTCAAATTCCTCATGATAATAGGTTTGTAAGTGTTCTTTTAGAGCCTCTACATTTAAACTTTTCAGCACATCCAACGTCTCTGGGTAAATTATCTTGAATTCATTGTCATATTTACCATCGAGTTCGTGGCCTTTATCGCCAGGCACAATTCTCTGCCTTAACACGTTCTGTTCCCAGTCACCTTTGGGATTAATAATATCAAATTCTGCTCTGACTAATTCATAACCTTTTGGATATTGTCCAGAATAAACCGTCAACACATCCATCTCAGTTACTACACAGCTCTCTATTTTTATCACTTCAGCGGTATGCGCCATCCAATTAAACAGAGATTCTGGTCCCACCATACTGGCTCGGATCAGATGCTTCTCTTTAGGTACATGTTGAGGCCGAAAACCACCTCCCTCTTTTGGTTCTACCTGATCTTTCAGTATTTTGTATCTACTCGCCACGATGCCTCCACTTTTGAACTATCAAGATATTTCGAAACATACTGATGCTCGGCAATTTCCATTATATCTTCCGCTGAAAATTGAATAACAGGTTCCCCTTTTAAAAACTGCTTGTGTAAAGAGCAGTTTTCAGCTCTGTCTTTTATGTAACAGACAAAAACTAAATAACAAGTTGCATTCTCGCACACCATATGCCCTCCTCTGTAATGAATGATGGATGTTTTAACTACACCTATGCCACCTTTCCATATCTTTTCCACATTTTGAACAATGCGCAGCGGGAAAAAATATTCTTTTTTCTTTCTTTTTCTCCTTTTTCTCCTTTTTCTTTATTACCTTCTTCATTTATTTAATTCCTTCAGATATTTTTCTGCTGGATTATATGTCCTCCACCAAAAGGTGGTTCAATGAGATTCATTCTATGTTACCTAATCTTTCCTTTAAAAAATGTTGGACCAGAGCATATGTTTTCAAATCCTGAAACTCTTCATTTCCGTACAAGTCACTTGCTGGGATTATAATTCTCGTTATTTTTTCACCCTCTTCTGGAACCCCATAGAACTTTTTATCATCGAATGTTATCTGGCTCATAGTTATCTCTGCATAAGCCAGATAACACTTTTCAGTCAGGACTCCAGGAGACACTGCCAGAGGTTTCCCATTATTTAATAATATAACATCATCTTCTGAGAGACTTACTCCAACCTCTTCTTTCGCTTCTTTAACTACCAGTTCTTTAACATCTAAATCGACATCAAATCGGCCGGCAGGTACTTCAATAATAGCACATCCTATAGGATCACGATGCTGTATAGTTAATATCACCCGATCTGTAGTTCTTTCATAAAGCAAGAAAGCAACAGAATCTGTTACGGATACTGTCTCATAACCTGTTTTTTTATCTTTCGAAACTTTAACAAAACCATCATATAAAACCTGATCTTCCAACGTTTCCTCCATTAAACTATACAATTGTTTGGTTTAACAAGTGCATCCCGCAATTCTTCCAGGATACCGTTTTTTAGGCCAATCTCTACCTTTGGTAAATGTAAGCTCATCCGGATCATAAGTACCCACCGAGCCATCATCGTCATGTTTCACGTCATAGCAGAGACCATGAGAATCATGGTGGGCAATAATTACACCCCCTACTCCCCATCTTCTGCGCTTCTCTCCCTCGGCGGTATAATCTTCTGCTTTAGGTTCTAATGTACGTACTTGGACTTCAGGATTCATATCTCTTTCTCCCTTTCCTTCTGGATATCTTCGCACTAAGAAGCATCATTGATACTATTACCAAAACAACACCTATACAGACGATAGGTATCAAATACATAACCTTAAAGTACGAGCATAAGCCACACAGTCCACCGGCTATGATTATCATGGAAACTTGATAGAATTTCATTTGTGATGTCATTTCTTCTCCTTATCGGGAGGTTTCAGCTCCCTCCTTACAAACTCGCTAATCAGTACTACCACTACAGAGGCTATTACAGCAAAGAGTGGCAATTTAAACATCATCAAAAAAAATTTATAAATAACCACAATACAGAGGAGCCATAAACCTGTCTTGAACATCCACACTAAAATTTTCATTTCTTATTTTTCTTTTTCCGGTTTTTAAACCATCCCCACAGAACGAACAATATTAATCCCAGTATGATTACAGCGAAGAATGTGTGACTAACAAACTTCATAATTTTAAGGACAAAAATAACCAGAAAACCTATAACGACCAGAACAATAAATAAGGTTATTTTAAACTTCATCATGGGACGTTGGATAGAAAGAAAGCGGATC
>VAPB010152003.1_pt1 | contig 12792 bp, 8 predicted proteins | sample 3395101 | NCBI WGS metagenome assembly VAPB01 (sample SAMN08290433, study PRJNA428436) | hydrothermal vent metagenome | isolation source: Deep-sea hydrothermal vent chimney | place: Indian Ocean: Southwest Indian Ridge | reverse complement strand
GAAGCCCTGCGTCGGCGATGGCTTCGGCGAGCTTCAATGCTGTCAACGGCGTGGTCTCCGCCGGCTTCAATACGACCGTGTTACCACAGGCCAGTGCCGGCGCGATTTTCCATGCCGCCATCAGCAACGGGAAATTCCAGGGAATAACCTGCCCGGCGACGCCGAGGGGTTTCGCGGTACGGCCCGGGAATGCATATTCGAGTTTGTCCGACCAGCCCGCATAGTAAAAGAAGTGCGCAGCCGCGAGCGGTATGTCGACGTCTCGCGATTCGCGAATCGGTTTGCCGCCATCGAGCGATTCGATTGCCGCAAATTCACGGGCGCGCTCCAGCATGATGCGCGCAATTCGATAAATGTATTTGCCACGTTCATTCGGCTTCATTCGCGACCACGGGCCCGAGTAGGCCTTGCGCGCTGCCTTGACGGCCTTGTCGACGTCGCGTTCGCTGGCCACGGCCACGCGCGCCAGTTTTTCTTCGTTCGCCGGGTTAATGGTATCGAAGTAGCGACCCTTCTCTGGCGCAACGAAGTCGCCGTCTATGAACAGGCCGTAGCGCTTCTTCAGCTTGATGTGGTCGGTGCTTTCCGGCGCCGCCGCATATTCCCAGCCACCGTCGAAAGCCAGTTTGTTTTCAGGAGTCGCCATTGTTGTGTCCTGTACGCGCGGGCTCCGGCCCGCGACTAATCCTTCGAAAAATAATCCGCCGACTGGTACATGCCTGTCGACTGTTTCATGAGTTGCATCAGCACATCGTTCGCGAGCGAACTCGCGCCGAAACGAAACCACTCTGGCGTCATCCAGGCGTTGCCGAGTGTCTCACGCAGCATGACGAGGTAGTGCACAGCAAGCTTCGCAGTGGAGATGCCACCGGCGGGCTTCATGCCAACCATACGTCCCGTCTGATAATAGTAATCCCGGATCGCCTGCAGCATAACCAGCGTGACCTGCATTGTGGCGGCAGGTTGAATTTTGCCCGTGGAGGTTTTGATAAAATCTGCACCCGCATGCATAGCCAGAGTACTGGCGCGACGCACGCGATCAAGCGTTCCCAGCTCGCCGGTCTCGAGAATGACTTTCAGGTGCGCGTCGCCACAAGCCTCCTTCACGGCCGTTATCTCGTCGAACACATAGGCGTACTCGCCCGCCAGGAACGCGCCACGCGAAATCACCATGTCGATCTCGGTTGCGCCGGCATTGACCGCCATGCGCGTGTCATCGAGTTTGACCTCGAGTGAGGACATGCCGCTCGGAAACGCCGTGGCGACAGAGGCGATGTTGATGTCGTGACCTGCAAGAGTGTCTTTTGCAACAGCAACCATCGTCGGATAAACACACACCGCTGCAACGTGTGGCAAACCGGGCGTCGCGTCGTGCAGGTGAATGGCTTTCTGACACAACTGCCTGACCTTACCGGGCGTGTCCTGACCTTCGAGTGTCGTCAGGTCGATCATGCTCAGGATTAGTTTGAGCGCTTCGACCTTTGACGCTTTCTTGATACTGCGGCTCTGGAATCTTGCGACCCGTTCATTAACACCGACTTCGTCGACGGTCGGAACCTTGCTCAGGTCCGGAACGTTCCTCGATATTTTTACGGCTGTGAGACTCATTGTGTTTTTTCGCTGGCAACAGCGGTCTCGAGCGCCACCGTGATCATCTCGTCAAACGTCGTTGCCCGCTCGTCCGTACTCAACGCGTTGCCGCTCCGCAGGTCGTCACTTACTGTGCAGATCGCGAGCGCCTCTACCCCGTGCTCGGCGGCGATTGGATATATTCCGGCCGCTTCCATTTCCACGCCATACACATTGTACTTCGCCATGGTCGCGAACATATCGGGATCGGGCGTATAGAACAGGTCCGCAGAGAAAATATTGCCCACGTGGTAACGGACCTTCTGCGCCCGGGCCGCGGTGACCGCCTTTTGCACCAGGTCGAAGCTTGCCAGGGCCGCCAGATCGTAGCCACCGAAGCGCATCCGATTGACGCTCGAGTCCGTTGACGCTCCCTGCGCAATGATCAGGTCGCGCATCTTCACATCGGGATGCGACGTACCACAGCTGCCAACGCGGATAAGCCGCTTGACACCATAGGATTCGATTAACTCGGTCGCGTAAATCGATACGGACGGAATGCCCATGCCGTGTGCCATGACGGAGATCGGCATTTCCTTGTACTCGCCCGTGAAACCCCACATATTGCGAACGTCGGTGACGCGCCGCGCGTTCTCGAACCAGGTCTCGGAAATGTACTGAGCGCGCAACGGATCGCCCGGCATCAGCACGGTTTCGGCGAAATCCCCGGGCGCGGCATTCATGTGTTTTGTGGCCATGCGTCAATGGTACCGGATTGCCGCCGTAACACCGAATGACTACTATCGGCACGCCTCCCTGAGGAAAAATATCTTGCGCAAGCTATTGATACCGATAATCCTGATTTGCGGCTGCAGCGACGCAGGCCCGGATGCACCCGCCGCGGACATGCCAGCGGGCATAGCAGCCAGACTCAGCATCCCCGGCAGGATTGAGAACAAGACAATCTCGGAGGCAAGCGGTCTCGCCGCGTCGCAGCGCCGCCCGGACGTACTCTGGACGCACAACGACAGCGACGCGAAAGCACGCCTTTACGCGATCGATCTCGCTGGCAAGTCGCTGGGGCGTATCAAGCTCAAGAACGCAGAAAACGTCGACTGGGAAGATATCGCTTCGTTCAGGCTCAATGGCAATCCCTACCTGCTGATTGCCGACGTTGGCGACAATGAACGCAAACACAAGCAAGTGACGCTGTATGTGGTTGCAGAGCCGGACCTGGATATCGATGCGAAACCCGAGCTGACGCCGGCCTGGCGTATCGACTTCACCTACCCCGGGGGACCGAGGGATGTCGAGTCCGTCGCAATCGACATCGAGAACGAACAGGCGCTTTTGCTGACGAAGCGCACGATTCCCGCCGAACTGTACGCCGTCCCTCTGCGACCGGCGACGGACGAGGGCGTGGTTGCCACTTTTCTTGGCAAGATCGACTCACTGCCACAGCCGACCCGTCAGGACATCGAATTCGCGCCGAAGACCGGTGACTACCACTGGCAAGCGACGGGCATGGACATCGCGCGCGACGGGTCGGGCATCGCGATCATTAGCTACCTGCCGGCCATTTACCTGTACCAGCGCGATGGCGACTGGTTGTCGACACTTCGGAAACCGCCGCTGCAGTTCCCGCTGCGACTTCGCGAACCCGAGGCCATTGCGTTCAGTGCTGACAGCAAGTCTTTGTTCGTCACCAATGAAAAAAAACACGCGCCGCTCATGCGCATCGATATCGGCCCGCCCGGCATTCCGGACGTCACCATCATGACGTTCAACGTCCAGAACCTGTTCGACAACGTCGACGACGCCGGCAAGGACGACAAGGCATACCTGCCGATTGAAGCAAAGCAAAACGACGATCATATCTGGGAATGCAACGAGATCGAGGTCGCCAGCTGGCGTGACGAGTGCCTGAACCTCGACTGGAGCGTCGCCGCGATCGACCTCAAGCTCAGCGTGCTCGCAGAAACGATCCGTCAAATTGGCGACGGGCGCGGGCCGGACATTATTGCGTTCCAGGAGGTTGAGAACGCCGCCATTCTCAATCGCCTGCGCACGGATTACCTGGCCGATTCGGATTACCTGCCCGCTATTCTGATCGAAGGCCAGGACCTGCGCGGCATTGACGTCGCGTTTTTGTCGCGTCTTCCCCTGGCAAAGCCGGCGCAACTTCATGCGCTGCGTTTTGATGATCATCCGGAGCGCGAAAAAGACACGCGCGGTGTCCTCGAAGCGACGTTCAGACTCCCTGACGGCTCATTGCTAACGGGATTTGCGGTCCATTTCCCGGCACCGTTTCATCCAACCGAGATGCGCATCGCGGCCTACCGGCATCTTGCCGGGCTGCGAGCGCAATTGCCCGACGAGAATTACGTATTTGCTGCCGGCGACTTTAATACAACCAGCACCGAGGACCAGGAGCAAGACATGCTCGAGCGTTTTGCAAGGCCGTACTGGACGATCGCACACGAACTCGGCTGCGGCGAGTGCAAGGGCACGGCTTACTACGCGCGTGACGAGCGCTGGTCCTTTCTCGACATGATCCTGTACTCGCCCGCCCGTGGTGAAAATGCAACATGGCGCATTCGCGCGAATTCGGTGCGTGTTGCGAACGGCACAAAGCGCCAAGTGACGGCGAATGGCGTGCCTGCACGATTCCGGCTCGAAAACGCGACCGGCGTATCGGACCATTGGCCGCTTGTCCTGACGCTCGAAACGGCACAAAAACAATAGCTTGAAACACATTCGTAGACGTCGCTTGAGATTCGGACCTGCGGATGTGTAACGGTCCTTACAGTCTTTGGCGATATCTCGTACAAACCCTTATTGCACAAGCATTTTCGCTGCGCTAGATTAGCCGCGACAACAACAATTGGGCTGGCCGGCCATGCCCGGCGAAACTCGAGTTAAGGGCTAGTTATTATTCGATCAAAGACAAGCAATCGATTTTCCAGCCTGGCCTAAGGTTATTTTTCTACAATGGGGATCAACATGAACAGAGTAATCCGTCACTTAGTATCCGGACTCCGCGCGTTTTCAGGCTGTGGCTTTGCTGCAATTCTGGCTGTCACGCTCCTGGCAGCGCCTGTTGCTTCAATCGCACAGGACACGACGTCTTCAATTCAGGGAACCGTTTCAGACGCTGAGGGAAATGTCGTTGCCGGGGCAAACCTGCGAATCGTGCACGGGGGCACCGGCAGGTCGGCGGCCACGAGGACCAACGCAAGTGGCTTCTATCGCGTCCCCAACCTGCGAGTCGGCGGACCCTATTCCGTGACGCTGGAAGGCTCGACGGGCTACGGCGAGGAGCGAATCGAAGACATCTTCGTCTCTCTCAGTAACCCCTATATTTTGAACGTGACAACACGCGAAACTGCGATCGACGAAATCGTTGTGTCGTCGTCGCAGCAGGATTACTCGTTTCGCATCGGCGCAGGCTCGTCGTTCAACCTGGCAAACATTGACGCACAGGCCAACGTAAACCGTGATTTCAAGAACATCATCAGGCAAGACCCGCGTGTTTCGATTGACCCGACAAACAGCAATGCCGTGTCGATTGCCGGCACGAATAACCGCTTCAACAGCCTCACTGTCGACGGTGTTCGGCAAAACGACGACTTTGGGCTGAATAACAGCGGATTTCCGACACAGAGGTCACCGATTTCGATCGATTCCATCGAGCAAATCGTCGTCGACATCGCACCCTTTGACGTCAGCTATGGCGGCTTCACGGGCGGCACGATCAATGCCGTTACCAAGTCCGGCACCAACGACTGGGACGGATCAGTGGCGTTTTACCGCAAGGACCAGAACCTCGTCGGTGACACGAGCAAGGACAACACCGTCGATCTCGGCACGTTCAAAGAGGATACGACCGTCGTCACGCTGTCGGGCCCCATTATCAAGGACCGGCTGTGGTTTTTTGCCAGCTGGGACAGCTTTACAGCGACGGACACAGATGCGCTGCGGTTCGGCCCGGAAGGCTCTGGTCGCGAAAACGAGATAACGGGTGTCACCCAGTTTGATGTCGATGAGGTCGTTCGTATTTCGAATGACGTCTACGGATTCAATGCCGGCGTCCTGCCTGACAGTGGCGCCGATGTCGAGGACGAAAAAATCCTGATCAAACTGGACTGGGCCATCGCTGACGGTCATGACGCCACGCTCACCTACCAGGATACCAGTGGCACCAATCTGCAAAATCGCGGCAGCAGTGTGAGCGGCAACCGCCTCGGCCTGCCCTCGAACTGGTACACCAAGTCAGAGGCGCTGAAAACGACCTCCCTGCAGATATTTTCGATCTGGTCGGACCGCTTTTCGACTGAGTTCAAGATTGCCCAGAAGGAAATCATTACGGGCCAGGACTCGCTGTTCGGTACCGATTTTGCACAGATGAATATCGACACACCCGGAGGTGGGACCATTCGGGTCGGCCCGGATATTTTCCGGCACGCCAATGCTTTGAGGAACGACGAGTTCCAGATCAAATTGAAGGGCGAGTACATCTGGAATAATCACACCTTCTCCGCGGGCTACGAGCAAGATGCTCTGGAGATATTCAATCTGTTCGTTTTCCAGTCTGAAGGCGAGTATGACTTCGACAGCATCGCCGACTTCGAGAATCGCGTGGCGAGCGAGCTACAGTATCGCAACGCATTCACGAATGATGAAAATGACGGCGCTGCCGCGTTCAAGTTTGAAATCAACAGCTTGTACGTCCAGGACGTCTGGGAAATAAATGACAAACTGACGATGCAGTATGGAATGCGTTACGACTGGTACACCGGCACCGACAGGCCGGATGAGAATGCGGGCTTCGAGGCCCGAAACGGGTTCAAGAATACGGAGAATCTGGATGGCCGCGATGTCTTCATGCCGCGCGTCGGCTTCAGCTATGATTTCGACAATGGCCTGCTCATGCGTGGTGGCGTCGGCCTGTTCTCCGGCGGCAATCCGAACGTCTGGGTATCCAACTCGTTCTCGAACGATGGCCAGACAATTGTCAGGCCGGATAATTTTGGCAATTTCGATCCGACCTGTGCCGACGTTCTGGACAGCGCGGCGACGTTGACGAATGTCGATGCGTTCAATATTGCGCAGGGAGTTCAGGCCTGCATGTTCCCGGGCGCCGGTGATGTCGAAGCGACCGACCCGGGTTTCGAGATTCCGTCGACCTGGCGTTACAACCTGGCTGTCGAGCGCGAATTCAATCTCGGCTTCCTCGGTGACGGCTGGTTGCTGGGCGCAGAAGGCGTCTGGTCGCGAGTCGAGAAAGCCGCGGAGTGGCGCGAACTGGCTCGCACGCGAATCGGACCAGCACCGGATGGAAGGCCGATCTACAACACGCCGTCCACTTATGACGTAATCCTGACCAATACAACGGGTGGCAGCTCAGACACATACTCCCTCACGGCCTCCAAGCTCTGGGACACCCGGGCCGGCGTATTCGACATGTTTATTGCGTACACCTACATGGACGCCCAAGACGTGAATCCGTCGCAAAGCTCAACCGTGAGTTCGAATTACGGGCGTCCGGCAACATTCGATCGAAACGGGCGCCAGCTTGCCACATCCGACTTCCAGATCAAAAATCGTATCAATGGCACGTTGAACTGGAGCAAAGACCTGTTCGGCAACAACATGACCCAGGTCAGCATGTTCTTCGAATGGCGCACCGGCAAACCATTCAGCTATACGATGCGCGAAGCAAATGGCGACACCAGCGTATGGGGTGGTGACAGGACCTTTGCCCGTCGTGACAGCCAGTTGTTGTATGTCCCGCTTCTCAACGACCCGAACGTAATCTTCTCCAACGACTCGGCGGCTCTCGTAAGCGATGCCGCTGTGGAGGCCGATTTCAACGCCTTTGTCGCCGGCGCCGGCCTGGAAGGATACCGCGGTCAGATCATGCCGCGAAACTTTGCCGAGTCGTCAGACAGGACGCGGGTCGATATACGTATCGTTCAGGAAATTGGCCTGACCAGCATTCCCGTGGTGGGCGACACGCGATTGATGCTCTATTTCGATATCGAGAATCTTGGCAACCTGCTGAACAATGACTGGGGACGTGTGGAACAGGTATTCTTCCCGCACAACGCAACTGCGGTTGACAGGGTCTCACTCAATTCGGCCGGGCAGTATGTATACGGCAATTTCGGCAGCTTTGAGGACCAGATCAACCCGGAGAGCTTCTTCGGGCTGCCGTCACTTTGGCAGATACAACTCGGCATAAAGATCCAGTTCTAGTCAGGGTTTTCCGGAACTAATCGAGGGCGGCCACAGGGCCGCCCTTTTTTTTGGCGACCCCGTACGCCTCGAAACAGCTTGAACCCGAATCGTCGAGAATCACGATTCGCGGCTCTGCCGGATCGACGGGGCGACCGATTTTTTCGCCGCGCGCCTGCGCGACCATTATCGCATCGAGAACCAGGTACTTGAGTTCGGATCCCGTCTTCGAGGCCGGGCGATTTTTTGGAAAGTCGTAACCGTCACCGCCACGATACAGAAAGTCCGACACCACAAGCTCGTAGTCCCGATCTGTCTCGATCTCCTGCCAGGCGCCATCGACTGGTACTTGCAGGCTCACGATGCGCTGCGCTTCGGCGCGGCTGCGATCGACGCAGACGCGAAAGCCGGAGACCTGTGGAAAATAGCCCTGGCCGGGTCCCTGGCCGCGATAGCCCGCTTCGAGGATTCGCCTGAACTCTGCGCCGGTCACCGTCAGGTAACGCAGGTAAGACGAAAACCCGAAGGTTCTTCCAATATCTTCAAATGTGATATCCCCGGATATGACATCGTCAATTCGAAGCGTACCGGCATTAATGAACGCCAGGTCCGCCGGCGTATCGCCGAATGCCGTTCGCATCTGGTCGGTAACGAAATTGCCCCAGTTGGACTCTGTATTTCGAAGCGTGACTTCACGACCGTCCAGTGGCACGGCCGCCTCCCCGATCCTCGCGGTCAGGAACGGGAATTTCTCGAGCAAGCGGCCGCGCCACTGCGATGCCAGCTTTTCGTAAGCGGCATCTCGTTCAACCGCTGCGCCAAGCTCGATGGCTGAGGTCTCGACCAGCGCCCGGCCCTCTTTAGAAAAAGTGACATCGATCTGCCAGATCTGCCGTGCATTCGATGCACCCTTGACGATAGCTGCCGTGCTCGCCGTCGGCGCTGCAAACGTCGGTTCATGCTCGTGACCGCCACCGATGAACATGAATTTCGGGTGTTTCGCTTTGAGTTTCGCGAGCTCCGCATCCTGCCAGGTGTGCAAATGCGTCAGCCCTATTATCAAATCGACATCCTGCAATTCAAACGATTCGATAACTCTCCTGGCATTACCGATGTAATCCTCGTCGATCGGCGCGTAGTCGCGCTCATTGCCGCCCTCCTCCGGAGGCAAGGTAAGCGCAAATACGCCCACACTGCGGCCCGCATACTCGAAAACGAAGGCAGTTTTAAGCGCCGCATCGACATCGTCGGCGCCTGTATTGAAACGATAATTATCGCCGAGCCAGTCGAAACGCGATGCGCGCACGGCGTTGATGAGCTGCTGCGGTGTGCGTCGATCGAATTCGTGATTGCCGACGACGGCGTACAGGGGCGCAACGTCGTCCATGAAATTCATTGCATCGATCATTTGCTCACCGTCCCATAGCTGGCTCTCGAGTGACGGGTACAAAAAATCACCGCCGTGCAGCAGTCGAACGTCGCGGCCCTGCTTCTGCAACTCCCGCACAATCGTAACGACCCGTCCGAAGCCACCGGCGTTGCCGCTCTCTACGGCCCCAATTCGATAGGTGTCATTCAAGTGAATAAATGTCAGGCCGCCCGTGCCCGCGCTGTCTTCCGTGCTCGCCGTGCTCGCTGTCAGGGAGGCAAGAAAAATAAAAAGGAGTCTGAGTCGTGTCATCGTTTGTTCCGACGTTGGTTGTGCGTATGGCCGCGTGCTGGCCCTCATGCTAACCTCGTCGCAGGCTTTCTGGCGAAAAAAAATGAAAACATTGTCCTTGCTCCTGCCTCTCGCACTAGTTGTTGCATGTACAGGCGAGACGCGAACTCATGATCCACATCGTGACCTTGGCCTTCTCTGGGTAAAGCATTCGGCCGAGTACCATGCCATATCGCGCCAGGTGTACCAGTCGGCTACTGCCGCGTTGCCTCGACTGATAGCAGACACATCGTGGAGTGCGCTGCCCGACCAGAAAAATGCGTCGGAGCTACCACCCGCCGTTATTCTCGACGTCGATGAAACAGTCGTCAGCAACGTTGATTTTCAACTGGAGCACGAACGCCCTTTCGCCAATCACAAACTGGATGAATGGACGAGGCGCACTGACGCTACCGAGGTTACGGGTGTTGCAAAATTTGTAGCAGCCGCCCGGGCGCAGGGCGCGATCGTATTTTTTGTTACAAATCGCCCGTGCCAATTAGTCACTGGTAGCGACGATCCATGCCCGCAAAAGCAATCTACGATTGATGACATTATCGAAGTCGGAATCGATACCGATGCCGAACACGTCACGCTATCCGAGGAACAGGGCTGGAATCGCGAGAAGTCTGTTCGACGTGAATTTATTGCCAGCACGCATCGCGTAATCATGCTAATTGGTGATGACATCACCGACTTTATCCCCTGCACGCGCAGCAAGCCGGTAGTACCGTGTACCGAGGCCGCAACCAGCGAGAGCCGTCACAACAGCGTGGCGGAGTACACTCGGTACTGGGGTAACGGCTGGTACATTTTACCAAACCCCATGCACGGCTCGTGGACCTCGGCGATGTAATCACGATAAAATCCTGATAACACATTGAAAAGATAGGATTTGTTATGGCAAAACTCAAGTGCGGATTGATCCAGATGGCGCTCAAGGGAGACGGCTCGATGGAGCCGCTCGATATCCGCGACCGGATGATCGAGGCGCACATTCCCTACATCGAAGAAGCCGGCAAACAAGGCGTGCAGGTGCTGTGCTTCCAGGAAGTATTCACACAACCTTATTTCTGCCCGGGCCAGGACCGCAAGTGGTATGCGGCAGCCGAGGCCATTCCCGACGGCTTCACGACGAGCCTCATGCAGGAGTATGCGAAAAAGCACAACATGGTTATCGTCGTGCCGATATATGAAGAGACAATGCCCGGTGTCTATTACAACACGGCCGCCGTCATCAATGCCGACGGAACATTCATCGGAAAATACCGCAAGACGCATATTCCACAAGTGGATCCCGGCTTCTACGAAAAATTCTTTTTCAAGCCCGGGGACCTGGGCTACCCGGTGTTTGAAACCGCCTACGTCAAACTCGGCGTCTACATTTGTTATGACCGGCACTTCCCGGAGGGCTGGCGCGCGCTGGCGCTGAACGGCGCTGAGTACATTGTGAATCCGTCGGCGACCGTGGCTGGTCTTAGCAAGTACCTTTGGGAACTCGAGCAGCCCGCATCGGCCGCCGCTAATGGTGTATTCATTGGCGCAATTAATCGTATCGGCAGTGAAGAGCCGTGGGCGTCGAGTCACAACATGGGCGAGTTTTACGGCTCCAGCTACATTGTCAATCCGCGCGGCGCCATCGAGGCACAGGCAAGTTACGGCGACGACGAACTGCTCGTACACGAGATTGATCTCGACATGATCCGTGAAGTTCGCGATACATGGCAGTTCTTCCGCGACCGTCGGCCGGAACTCTACGGCCCTCTGACCGACTACTGACAACAGTCGTATGGCGGAGACAGCCATGTCCGAACTACCATCGGTCAGCACTCTACGTACCGTCGGCGAACACGTCGAATTGGTACTCGGTCAGGACCTTGCCGCGAGTCCGCGCTATAACAATGACATCGCGCCGACAAAAGCCGCGCAGCGCACCTGGTCGCGCTGGAATGTTGCGTCGCTCTGGGTCGGCATGGCGATTTGCGTGCCAACGTACACGCTCGGTGGCGTGTTAACCGCGTATTTCGGACTGTCCGTCACCGAAGCGTTATGGACCATCCTGGTAGCAAACATTGTCGTCCTGATTCCGCTGACTTTGAATGCGTTCCCGGGTACGCGATACGGTATTCCCTGCCCGGTCGTTTTGCGGGCGTCATTTGGCATCATCGGATCGAACGTCCCCGCACTGATTCGTGCCGTTGTCGCATGCGGCTGGTTTGGCATTCAGACCTTGTTCGGCGGCATCGCAATACATCTGCTGTTGTCCAAACTCATCCCCGCGTGGGCCGCTTTGGGCGGGACCGGAGAGGTCTTTGGTTTTTTCATTTTCTGGGTTGCAAATATTGCCGTCGTCATACGCGGCTCGGAATCGATCAAACAGCTCGAAGCGATGGCCGCTCCGCTGCTACTCATCGTCGCTATTGGCCTGGTGTTCTGGGCTTTGCCGAAGGTGTCTTTGAGCGATGTACTTGCAACGCCGGCCACTCGTCCGGAGGGCGCTCCGGTATTTGGCTACTTCATGGCCGGGCTGACGGCGATGGTGGGTTTCTGGGCAACCCTTTCGCTCAACATTCCCGACTTCAGTCGCTTTGCCAGATCACAGCGCAGCCAGATTATCGGCCAGATCATCGGGCTGCCGTTGACGATGTTCCTGTTCTCGGGGCTGGGCGTTTTGCTAACCGCGGCGTCAATGGAACTCGTCGGTGAAACTATTTCAGACCCGATACATCTGATTGGCCGCATCGACAACACGATATGGGTCGTACTTGCGATGTTCATGATTATACTTGCGACAATTTCGACAAATACGGCGGCGAACGTTGTGTCACCCACGAACAGTTTCCAGAACATTGCACCGCGACACATCAATGAAGCGCGTGGCGTGATCATTACCGGCGTAATCGGCATTGCGCTGATGAGCTGGGAGTTGCTGAAGAAACTCGGCTGGCTTGAAACCGATATCAGTGTCGAGAGCCTGTACTCCAACTGGCTGATCGGTTACTCAAGCCTGCTTGGCCCTATCGCAGGCATCATGGTGGTCGACTATTTCATCATCAAGAAGCAATCTTACGATGTGCTGGCGCTATACCAGGACAATGCGGGATATCCGGCGTGGAACAAAGCCGGGCTGACCGCGTTTTTGATCCCGGTCGCCCTGACCCTCGTCGCGATCACGACCGGGGCGCTGGGCTGGTTTTACGATTACGGCTGGTTTACAGGATCGTTCCTGGGTGGTCTTATTTACTTTATTGTCGCCCGGGGAGAAATAAGGAGTTCATCATGAGAGT